>ERZ761607.569-NODE-569-length-61990-cov-4.966868_pt1 | contig 61990 bp, 50 predicted proteins | sample MGYA00511164_ERZ761607 | MGnify/ENA primary metagenome ERZ761607 (study PRJEB28899, sample SAMN02445080) | bioreactor sludge metagenome | biome: EBPR sludge | place: Australia: Brisbane, Thorneside Wastewater Treatment Plant | collected 2011-06-22 ...
CCTCGGGGCTTCATGCCCCGTGGGGGAGGGTCTGGCGACAGACCCTCGGAGAAGCCGAGAAGACGCCGACCAAGAAGGGCGCACGACGGCCGCAAAGCGGCTCAACGTGGCGCACCGCTCCCGACGCTCCCGACGGTTCGCAAGCCGCGTGCCTCGGAACGGACCCGAGAACGTCGCTCCGCTCGCCAGGCTGCTACCCTCGCCGCGATGTTCCCGCGCCTCGCCGACGTGCCGACGCCTTGGGGCTCGCTCGTGGTGCAGACGCACGGCGCGCTCCTCGCGCTCGGGCTCGTCCTCGGCTGGTACCTCTTCACCCACCCGCCGCACGCCTGCTCCCCCCGCGAGCGCGGCCGCGTCTTCCTCGCCCTGGCCCTCGGCGGTCTGGTCGGCGGCAAGCTCGTGCGCGCCGCGAGCGTGGGCGGCGTCTTCTTCGAAGGGGGCCTCGACGCGCTCGGCGTGATGCTCGGCGCGACCTTCGTGCTCTGGCTCGCCCGCCGCGATCTCGCGACCCTCGCGGCTCCGATCGGCGCGCTCGTGGCCGCCGCGATCGCCCTCGGCGAGCACCTCGGGGGCGCGCGCTTCGGGGTCGTCGCGACCGAGCCCGCGTGGCTCGTGGTGCGACACCCACGCTGGGCGGACAGCCTCGGATCACCCGCGTTTCGTGAGCATCTCGCGCTGGGACGCCTCGAGCCCGACGCCACCGCCTCGCTTCCGACCCTGCCCGTCCCGCTCCTCGACGCCGCGCTCGCGCTCGCGCTCTTCGTGGTCACGCTGCGCCGCCCGCGTCGGGGGCCGGCGATCGTGCTCGGCCTCTACGCGCTCGGTCGCCTCGGGCTCGATCGCCTGCGTCACGATCCGTCGATCGTCGACGCCGTCGCCGCGTGCGCGCTCCTCGCGGTGGCTGCGCTCTCGCTGCGCGCACGAGCGCAAGTCGACGCGAACGTGAAGCCAAACGCCGCCGCCCCCGAAGACGTCGGCGACGCCACGGCGCGGCCCTGAGCGCGTCGACCCCGATCGCATCGACCGTCGACGACGCGAGCACCGACGGAAAGGTCGCGCCGCCGAATCCTCGTTCGGGGACACCCTCTCCCGTGTCAGCCTGCGGCAATGAGCGACATTCGCTTCGTGCTTCGATCGGGCCTCTCGAGCTCCAACGACACGAGCCCGCGACGTTCGATCCCCGTCGCGCTCTTCGCGCTCGCCCTCGCGGCCCTGCTCGCGTGCGGTGACTCCAGCTCCGGCGACGACGACGCGGGACGCCCCGACGGCGCGATCGATGGCGCGCTCGCGTGCACCGACGACGTCGACTGCGACGACCGCGACTTCTGCACCGGCGAAGAGCGCTGCGTCGAAGGGGCGTGCGTGGCGGGCGTCTCGCCCTGCGGAGCCGGCACCCGCTGCCTCCCGGTCGAGCGACGCTGCGAGCTCGGCTGCACGACCGACGAGGACGGCGACGGCGCGATCGCGCGCGAGTGCGGCGGCGCCGACTGCGACGACACCGACGCACGACGTCGCCCCGGCGCGACGGAAGTCTGTGACGACGAGCAGCTCGACGAAGACTGCGATCCGACGACCTTCGGCGGACGTGACGCCGACGGAGACGGAGTCGAGGACGCGCGCTGCTGCAACGTGATCGGCGGCTTCGCGCGCTGCGGCACCGACTGCGACGACAGCCGCGCCGACGTGCGCCCCGGATCACCCGAGGTCTGCGACGACGTCGACACCGACTGCGACGGGTCGATCGACGAAGGTGTCTCCTACACGCTCTTCGTCGACGACGATCGCGACGGCTTCGGCGACGTCGACTCCCCGAGCGAGCGCGCGTGCCGCTTCGTCCCCGGCCGCGCGATCGTGGGCGAGGACTGCGACGACACGAACCCCGACGTGAGCCCGGGCGCGGTCGACGTGTGCAACGGCGTCGATGATGACTGCGACACTCGGATCGACGAAGGCGCCGAAGCGCTCTGCCACCTCGGCGACGGAATCGCCGAAGCCGCGTGCGTGCAGCTCGAGGGCGAGCCCGCGCCGCGCTGCGTGATCACGCGCTGCGAGCCGGACGTGCTGGACTGCGACCTCGACCCCGCGAACGGCTGCGAGATCGCGTACTGCACGGATCCCTCGTTCTGCGCGGGCTGCGCGTGGGGCACCGATCGGACCGCCTACGAGTGCGACCCTGCGACCACGTGCCGCGACGGGGCCTGCTTCCCCTCCCCGTCGTTCATCTTCTCGCGCGACTTCAACGTTCGAAACCTCTCCGGCAACGCCATCGCGGACGCGAGCATCACGCTGCAGCGCACCTGCTCGCGCACCGACACCACCACCACGAACGCGGGCGGCAACGCGACGCTCGTGTGGCAGAACCGCAACCCACCCGCGCGCCACTACACCGTCTCCGCGGCGGGCTTCGCGACCCAGGTCGTCGACGACGCGGGCGCGTCGAGCGTGCAGATGATCCCCGACGGCGTGCTCGCGGAGATCCTCGCCGCGTCTCCCGTGCCCGTCGACCGACGCCTCGGCATCGTCGTGATCGACGGCGGAGACTTCGGCGACGTGTCCGAAGCGATCGACGGCCCCGTCTTCTCGTCGCCCGCGATCCCCGCGACGAGCTACACGATCCCGCTCAGCGGCGGCCGCACGCGCCAAGTCTTCGTCAACGTCCGCCCCGGCCGCGCCCGCGTGCGAGCGTTCGCCGCGGGAGACGGGCGCGTGGTCGTCCGGTGCTGGTGGGACGCCGCACAAACGCGCCCCGCGCCGATCAGCCACGACGTCTTCGTGGGCCCGGACGCGATCGTGCATCAGAGGTTCGAGGTGTGCGGCGCGGCGGGAGTGGGGGGCTGACCGCTCCACCCGCGCGCCTCGTTGACGTCACCGCGGGTCGGGCGCGAAGTCGTCGAACATCCGCTGCTTCAATCGAGCACTTCGAACACCCTCGCCCCGATCGGCACGTCCTCCATCGTGGCCGTGGAAATCGGAGCACGAGCCGGAAGCCCTGCGGGCGGAAGTGCTCGAGTGAGAGCACGGCTTCCAACGTTCTTGTCGTTCCTCGGTGCTCGACGCGCGCGACGAGATCGCGCGAGCTCGCGACCGGGAAGCTCGGCTCGATCGGTGGCAGGACGACGAGGCCCCTCGTCTCGATCACGAACGATGCGTCGACGACGAGCAAGAGCTCGTCGCTCACTGCGCGAACTTGCCGCTCTGGAAGACGTGGCCGAGGAGCTGCTCCACCCGCGCGACGGCTTCGCGGGCGGGTTGGGTGCCGATGGCTTGCAGCGCGGCCTTGATCTCGTTGAGCGCCTTGAGGTGGCTGAAGAGCTGGATGTCGCTCATCGGGCGGTCGCTGGTGAGGAGATCGCGGATGCGGTTGATCTCGTCGATGAGGGCGTCGAGGCCGACGTCGATGGCGCCGAAGCGGCGCGCTTCGGGGTGCTCGCGGTACCAGGCTTCGAGGACGGGGCCGACGATGCCTTCGAGGATCTCGGATTGATCGAGGTTGTTCCAAGTGTGACGGATCACGAAGAAGTCGCTCGGATCGGCGGTGGGCCTTCCGTCGAGGAGCGCGCTCGCGGCGAAGAGCTTGAGGAGCTTGATCGCGCGGCGATCGGAGAGGCTCACGCCCTCGCTGCGGATCTGGAAGACCAGCCCCTTGTAGGCGGCGAGGAACTCTTCGGTGAACTGCATGCGGGGCGCGAAGCCGGCGTGGACGCGGTGCAGGTCCGCGCTCGAGAGCACCGGCTGCAGGCGGTCGTAGTTGCCGCTGATCTTGCTCGTCTCGTGGGCGATGCCCTTCAAGAGCAGGTCGTGGAAGTGGTAGCTGTCGAGGTTCTCGCTGCGCACGCGCAAGAGGAATCGGTCGAAGACCGCCATCAGATCTTCGTCGTTCGGGACCTCGTTGCTCGCGCCGAAGGCGCTGATGAGCGGGACCTTCACGACCTGGCCGCCCACCGTGTAGACGCGCTCGTTGAGCACGCTGAGCAGCGAGTTGAGGATGGCGGAGTTGGCTTTGAAGACCTCGTCGAGGAAGACGATCTCCGACTCCGGGAGCATCGACTCCGTGCGGCGTTTGTATTGACCTTCGCGGAAGGCCGCGATGTCGATGGGGCCGAAGATCTCGTTGGGCTCGGTGAAGCGCGTGAGCAGGTACTCGAAGTAGCTCGCCTGGACCAGCTTCGAGAACATCCGCACGAGCGCGGACTTCGCGGTGCCGGGCGGGCCGATGAGCACCATGTGCTCGCCCGCGAGCGCGGCGATCAACATCAAACGGATCGTCTCGGTCTTTCCGAGAAAGGTGCGCTCGAGGTGGCGGGCGACTTGCTGGAGCTTGGGCGCGAGGGTGGGGTCGATCACGGGAGGACCTCTCGGGGATCGATTCGAGATCGATCGAACGTTCGAATCATTTCTCGGTCGGCCGGGTCAGCGGCCGACGTGTCTATCCAGACACTTGCGAAAACGACGAAGCCGGTGCTTCGTGAAACGAGGGAGCGGGCGCGAGCGGCGCGGCCCGCGCGAAGATGCCTTTGGCGAAACCGACCGCGTCGTCGCCCGCTTGGGCACGACGCAGCTCCGAGCGCTTCACCACCCGCTCGAGATCCGACTCCGAGAGCTCGAGCAAGAACCCGAGTGAGCCCTCTTCTTCGGCGTGATCCACGAGCGCCGGCAGCACCGCCGCGAAGAGCTCTTCGTCGCCCACCGCCGGCTCTTCCTTCGGGCGGTGCCCCGTTCGCTCGTCGAGCACCTCGAGGAGCTGGAGCTCGGCCACGAAGGTGAGCGCGACGTAGAGGTACTGCGGCGAAGGATCCTCGGCGCCGATCACCCGCAACGCGTGGCCGAAGCTCGCCGCGACGCGCTCGGTGCCGCGTTTGACGAGCGCCTCGACGATCCCGTGGCGCAAGGTCGGATCGCTGAGCACCGCGAGGGTCGCGCGCGAGAAGACGAAGCGCGTCGAGAGCTCCGGCCGCACGAGCTGCGTGACGGGCGAGCGCGAGATCAGCGAGCGCAGCCGCGCGCCGAGCCGAAGCTCGGTGTCCGCGTCGCAGAGCTCGACCAGACCTTTTCGCGTGTGCTGTTGCCGCACGAAGCGCAACTTCGGCATCGCGACCACGTTCGCGGCGGGCGGTCGCCCGTAGAAGCGGTAGGTGTAGGCCCAGTTCTTCACCACCGTGTCCTCGCGCTCGAGCTCCAGGAGCCGGTCGAGGATCACGTGGCGCACGATCGCCTCTTCGCGCGAACGAGGGAGCGGCACCGCGTCGATCAGCGCGTCGACGAACGCGAGCACCTTGGTCCGCGCGCCGCGCGCGAACGCGCGATCGTGGGTCGGATCGGTGAGCCAGTAGAGATCGTGCGCCGCCATCGCGATCGCCATCGCGCCGCGCTCCGGGAAACGTAGGTGATCGGTGGGCACCAGCTCGCCCGCCGCCGCGTGCAGGCCTTCGAGCAGCGTCTGCTCGACGTCGGGCTTGGAGAGCGAGGCGAGCTCGAAGTGGTCGAGCAGCGCGGGCGGGAGCGGGCGCGTGAGCTGCGCGAGCAGCGATCCGTCGCGGTGTTTGGCGGACTCGTCGTCGAGCACGCTCGCCCCGAAGAGTGGCGCGAGGAAGCCGCCCGCGAAGGCTTCGTAGAGCTCCTGCCGCTTCTGCGCGTCGTCGGCCATCACTCGCCTTCGGGCTTGGTCGGCGGCGTTCCGGGGTCGTCCGCGTTCGGCACACCCCAGAGCGGGAAGCGGCGCGGCTCGTCGTACTGCAAGAGCGGCAGCGGCTGCTCGAGCTCGGCCGGACGCGACGCGCTCACGGGAGTCGCCGCGATCTCACGCAGCGCCTTGCGCGACACCGGACCGAACGCGCTCGCCGGCACCGCGCGCGGCAACGCGGTTCCGTCGGGCGCGGCCTCGAAGAAGACGTATGCGTCCGCGCGCTCGCGCACGAGCTCTTGGAGCACGTTCGGCGACACCGCGGGCACGATGGTGCTCCCGGAGGGCACGTAGATGCGCGGCGCGACCTCGGAGCAGAAGGTGCCGAGCGGGACCCCCTCGATGCCCTTGGCGTCGAGGAGGTAGAAACGTTCTTCGCCGACCGCGATGCGCAGCGCGGCGAGCGTGTTCGGCGGCAGCGCGTAGAGCAGACGCGCGAGCCACTCGCGCTGGGCGATCGGCACCACCGTCGCGGTCACCGCGCGCCAAGGATCGGTGCTGTGCGCGATGCGGAGCGGCAGCGCGAGGGTGAGCGCGCGGTCCTGACCCTGACCGCGCTTCGCGCTCACCGAGTGATCTTCTTCGACCGCGACGTTGGTGCGCACGAGCGAGCGCACCGGCGCAAACGGCGGCAGCGGATGCACGACCAGCACCTCGCCGTCGCCGCGGAAGAGGTGGAGCGTCTCGTCGTCGAACATCGACGCGCAGCTCTCGAGCGCGATGGGATGTTTGAAGCCGAGCTCGACCGCGAAGCTCTTGCCGATCGGCTCGAACACGTGGACGCCCGGGAGCGCAGCGAAGAGACGCGCGACGCGCTCGGGGGTCTCGCCGACGTCGAAGACGTAGAGGCGACGCGGGCGATCGTCGAAGGCGCTCTGCGAGGGCCACTCGGCGAGCGCGGCGCGCGCGGGGATCTGCCAGCGGAAGAGGTAGCTGAGGATCGCGCCGCCGACGCCGATCTCCGCGGTGGCCCAGAGCCGCTGCGGCAGCGGCGCGCCGCTCGAGAACGCCTGCGGCTGACGGTAGGGCTGCAGGCGGAAGACGAGATCGCGGAACGCGAGCTCGCGATCGAACGCGTACGCCTGGCGAAAGCTGTCGTGGTAGAGGACGAGGTCCGCGGGCTGATCGAGCAGCTCGAGGATGTCGTAGCCGAGCGGCGATCCGGAGTCGCGGTACTTCACGAAGTGACGCGAGGTGCCCGTGAAGACGAGCCCGCCCGCGAGCTTCGCGACGCCCGCGATGCGGTCCATGCGGTACGACGACTCGGCCGCCACGCTGAGCATCAGCTCGCGGGTCTTGAGCGGTGTGACGAGGCGGCGGAGCTGGAGCGTCGGGAGAAGCTCGTCGAGCGATCCTTCGTCGCCGTACGCGCGCAGGAACGCTACGAGACGATCGAGGCTCGGGAAGAGGACGAGGCCACGCTGCCCGAGCACCACGCCGCGCGCATCGGGCGCGACGCCGGGGGTCCGGAAGCGGGTCTGGTGCAGCGCGGCGCGCTCGAGCACGAGGGCACGGTACTCGGACCACGCCGGGGGATCCACGGTGTTGTGCGGGCGCTTCGATCGGCGGGCTCGGCGCGGCGCACGTGAAGCCTCGTCAAGTTGCGCGCGCGCCCCGAATGCCCAGCGTCGAGGGCCGTCCGTGCCCGCATGATCCGCCTCGGACTTCTCCTCTGCCTCTTCGGCGTCGTCAGCGCCTCGGACCTCGCGAACGCCCAGCCCCACCACGGTCACCACGAGCGACATGCGGACGAGGGTCACCGCGATCGGAACCGTGGACGCGATCGCCACGATCGGGACCGGTGGCGCGATCGACCGAATCATCCGGGACATCCGGGACGCCCAGGTCGTCCGGGGCATCCGGGACATCCCGGCGAGTACGGCCCGCCCGTCGATCTCCTCGCGCTCGCGCGTGCGTGTGAGCCGCACTTCGACGGAAGCGCGAACGAACGTCGGTGCGCAGAGACCATCCTCGCGCACCGACCGCGCTACGCACCCGAGCCGCTGATCGCGGCCTGTGCGGACGCCTTCGACGGAGACGAAGCCGAGCTCGCATGCCTCGGGACCGCCCTCGCGTCGTGGCACGATCCGTCGAGCCTCGTGCGCGCCTGCGAGCAGGGCTTCGATGGCGACGCGATGGAGCTCGCGTGCCTCCAAGCCTCCGTCGGCCGCCTCGACGAGACCCAGATCGCCGCGTGCGAAGCCACCTTCGACGGCGACGCGATGGAGCTTCAATGCCTGCACGACGTGGTCGGCGTCTCGCCCGCGGCGGTCGCCGCCTGCGAGCGCGCGTTCGACGGCGACGCGATGGAGCTCGAGTGTGTGCGCGCAGTCCGCGGCACGCGCTACGACCCCGCGCAGCTCGTCGCCTACTGCGAGCAGACCGAGGACGGCGACGCGAACGAGCTCGCGTGCCTCGGGCGCTTTCGATGAGTCGCGAGCTCTGCGCGGCTCGGTCGCGCGGTAAGCGTCAGCTGGATGGTTCGAGAGTCACTCCTCGTAGACGGTGTGCATCCAGCTCACCGGCAGATCCAAGAACCCCTCGCCGTGCAGGTACTCGTAGATCGAGTTGCACATCACCGCGCAGATGTCGGCGTAGATTCGTGGATCGGCGGCGAAGCGGAGGGTCTCTTCGCGAAAGACGTGGCTGCCGTCGCCGAGGCGGGCGCCGAGGGGGGCTTGAATGCCCGCGAGGAGGCGCTCCATGAAGCGCTCCTCGAACGCCGCGCGGAAACGGGTGAACTGCTTCTCGGTGATCTTGTACGTGAGATCTTGCCCGTCGCGCGCGAGCTGCGCCTTTTGAACGACCTCCCACGCGAGCTCCCCGAGCGCGTCGCGGAAGTCTTTCATGAAGAACACGAGCAGCACGTCGCGGAAGATGAAGAGCAGCTTCTCGATGTCCGGGCGGCTGCGCGCGAGCACGTCGGCGGCGAGCTTTTTCTCGACGCGTGAGAGCAGATCCGTCGCTTGTTGTTGCGCGACGGGGTTGCCGTACTTGAAGCGACCGAGGTCGGCGACGATCGCGTCGTGTTGGCGCTGGAGCGCGGCGAGCAGGGCCTCGTCCGCGTGGTGGAAGGTCTGCTCGAGCGCGCGCTCCGGGGTGCCGCGCACCTCGGACGCGAAGTAGAGGTTCGCGATCTTGCGCTGGATCGTCTCGATCTTGTGCCGCAGGAAGTGCTCGCGGCGCGCAGACACCATCTTCTCGAGCAGCTCGCGCAAGCTCTTGATGAGCTCGATCTCGAGCGCCTGCGGATCCGCCGGCATCTTCGCGGACATGCCCGCGCGCTGCAGCTCTTGCAGCTCCGCCACGACCTGCGCGGTGATCGCGTCGAGCTCCGCGTTCGTGGCAAGCGTTGGATCGACGTAGACCACGCGCGCGCGGAGCTGCTCGTCGCGCAGGCGCATCGCGGTCGCGGCCAGCGCCATGCGGTCCTTCGTCGCGGCAGGCACGGGCGGCGGGGTCGGCAAGCGCGGGCGCGCGGGAGGCGGAACAGGCGGCGGCGGTTTGCGACCCTCGGTCATACGGTGCCGCCAGCGTGCAGGGATCTCCGAGCGCGGCGCAATCGGTGCGGCGTCGAGCGAGCCGGACGGCGGGGAATCCCTGGCGTGCCTCCCGATCTTCACGTCCTCGTGTTCGCGCGGCGGGGCATCCCTGGCGGCGCGCTCCCGAGTCCTCGCTCCGTAGCCTGCCCGCGTTCGGGATCGCACGAGCGTGGCGGGCGAAGGCTCCTGCCGCTTGACCCCTCTCGGATCACGCGACATACCTGCGCCCCCTCGTCCGCCTGCGGACTCCCCTCTCTTCGGGGTCTTTGGTAGAGCCCCCCTCCACTGGGCCAAGCCCAGCGGAGCCTCCCCCGAAACCCCTTTTCATCGCGTGTACGGCAACCACGCGTGAGGTTTTTGCCATGAAGCCCGACATCCACCCCGAGTACCACCCGGCCGTCTTCGTCGACGACGAGAGCGAGGTCATCACCCGCTCCACGCTGACCACCAAGGAAAAGCGCGTGATCGACGGCGTCGAGCACAACGTCATCCGCGTCGACGTCAGCGCGTTCAGCCACCCGTTCTACACGGGCCGCACGAAGGTCCTCGACACCGAGGGTCGCGTGGAGCGCTTCAAGAAGCGCTACGCCAAGAAGGGCTGACCGCCCCCGTGTGACGGCTCCGCTGCGTCGGGGCCATCGACAGAGGCTGCCTTCCAAGGTGGCCTCTTCGCGTTCCGTCGGCTTTCGCGTTCCGTCGCTCGACGCTTCCCTCGGAATGCGGCGTCCCGCACCTTTCGTTCGTCTCTCGTGCGCACGCTCGGAATCCTCGGCCTCGTGGCCCTCGTCGCGGCGGCCTCGCTCGCGCGCTCCGACGCGCCTGCGATCACGCGTGTCGATCGGCTCGTGGTCGACAAGGGCGCCCGGCGCCTCGTGGCCTACGACGGGGCTCGCGAGGTCGCGCGGATGCGGGTCGCGATCGGTTTCGGCGGCGCAGGCCCGAAACGTTTCGAAGGCGACGGACGCACGCCCGAAGGCACGTACCGGATCGATCGGCGGCACGTGTCGCGCGACTACCATCGCTTCCTGCACGTCTCGTATCCGAACGCGGTCGATCGGCGCCGCTACCGCGAGCTCGCGGAGGCCGGAGAGGTGCCACGCGACGCGGACGGCGAGCTCGTCGGCATCGGCGGTGCGATCGGCGTGCACGGCACGGGCGGGAACGATTGGGTCCCGGTCGGCCTTCGGAGCACCCTCGGCTGCGTGATGGTCGACGACGACGAAGCCGAGGCGCTCTACGAGGCGGTGGTCGACGGCGCGGTGATCGAGATCCGACCTTGAACCCGCTCGCGGCGATCGGGCGTACGTTCGATCGACGCGCACGCCAGGCGCCGATCGATCGACGACGCAGCCCGTCAGCCGCGGTCGCGGAGCTCGAACACGATCGGGAGCTGGATCTCGCGCGGCTGCCACGAGAGCGCCGAAGGCGGCGGCGGAACCTGACGGTGCTGCGAGAGCTGCTCGAGCGCGGCCTCGTCGAGCATCGGCTCGCCGCTGGAGCGCGCGACGCGGACTCCGTGGACGCGGCCCTCGGCGTCGACGAGGAGCGCCACGACCACGCGGCCTTCGAGCTGGGCCCGCAGGAGCGAGCGCGTGTAGCTCGCGCGCCCGATCGCGCGGTGCACCTCGATCATCCAGCCCTGCGTGAGGGCGCGACGATCGATCGTGGGCGCGGGGGTCGGCTCCGGGCTGCCCGAGCCGCGACGCACGGTGCCGCGCGCGGCGCCGTCTTGGCCGGAGCCCGCGCGGCGATCGACCGCGAGGCCACCCTCGGTGTGCACCACGGTGCCCTGGAGGTCGCCCGTCTCCGCGCTGGCGCCGTCGGCGGCCTCGGTGTCCCCACCCGGGGGCTCGTCGTTCGGGGCCTCGGGCGAGGCCGTGGGCGGAGGCTCCGGGGCTTCCTCGGGCTCGTCGACCACGCGGGCGGTGCGCACGGGCGGCGGAGGCTCTTCGGGGAGCTCGAGCGGCGGCTCCTCGACGGGCGGCTCGACCTCTTCGACGACGGGCTCCGGCTCCGGCTCGGGGACGTCGAAGAAGACGGCCTGGTCGCCCGGCGGGGTCGGAAAGGAGGGCGGCGGGAGGTCGTCCGGCATCGCGGCCGCGATCACCACGTGCCCGAGCACGGACGCGGTCACGAACGCGACGATCCGAAGCAGGCTGCTCGATTCTGCCGCCGCGCTCGGGGAGAGCGTGGAGGTCAGGGTCGGGCTGCGAGGCGCGAGCACGAGCGAAACTTGAAACGGCTATTCATTTTCAGCAAGCGAGATCGTCACCCGAAGCTGGGGACGCCGCGCCTTCCCTCACGGTTTGGGCCAAACGCTGCGGAGAAGTCGGCGGCTGACCCCGCCGACTCGGTCGAGAAGTCGGCGCAGCCGACCCGTGACCGGTTTGACATCGGGGGGCCGCTTCTCTATCAGGGCCCCCGCAACCCCGGCCGCCACGACGCGACGTCGTCGACGCGCGGCCCCAAAGGAGCTGAAGCGAATGCTGACGATCGGCGACAAGTTCCCCGAGTTCAAGGTCCAGGCCACCGTCTCGCGCGAAAAGGGCAAGGAATTCGCGGAGATCACGGACGCGTCCTATGCGGGCAAGTGGAAGGTCTTCTTCTTCTGGCCGATGGACTTCACGTTCATCTGCCCGACCGAGATCGCCGAGTTCGGCCGCCGCAACGGCGACTTCGCGGACCGCGACGCGCAGGTCCTCGGTGGCAGCACCGACACGCACTTCGTCCACCTCGCGTGGCGCAACGATCACGCCGACCTGAAGGACCTTCCCTTCCCGATGCTCGCGGACACCAAGCACGAGCTCTCGAAGGCGCTCGGCATCCTCCACAAGGACGCGGGCGTGTGCCTGCGCGCGACCTTCATCGTCGACCCCGACAACATCATCCGCTGGGTCTCGGTGAACGACCTCAGCGTCGGTCGCTCGGTCCCCGAGGTCCTGCGCGTCCTCGACGGCCTCCAGACGGACGAGCTCTGCCCCTGCAACTGGGAAAAGGGCCAGGACACGTTGAAGGTCTGACGCCTCGACCGTCCAAAAAAGGCCGCCTCCGGGCGGCCTTTTTTCGTCAACGACCACGTCGACGTCAACGACCACGTCAACGTCGCCGTCGTCACGGTCCGCGCCCGCCACGCAAAGAAGCCGCGCTCCATCGGAACGCGGCTTCTTCGTTGGTGAAGCGCCCTGCTCTTCGGCAGAGCGCCCCGAGATCACAGGCGCTTCGAGTAGTACTCGACGATGAGCTGCATCTCGACCGGGAACGGCACGGCGTCCGACGTCGGGAGCTCGGCGACCTTCGCGGTCATCGTGTCCTCGTCGAAGCGCATCCACTCGGGACGCTGGAGGGTCGGCTTCTCGACCGACTCCTTCACGATCGCGAGCTCCTTCGACGCGGTCTTGAGCGTGATCTCGTCGCCGACCTGGACGCGGAACGACGGGATGTCGACGCGCTTGCCGTTGACGAGGATGTGGCGGTGGCGGACGAGCTGGCGCGCGGCCGGGATCGTCGCCGCGAAGCCCGCGCGGAAGACCGCGTTGTCCAGGCGACGCTCGAGGAACTCGAGGAACTTGTCGGGGGTCGGGGCCTTGTCCTTCCGCGCCTCGACGAAGAGCTTGCGGAACTGGCGCTCGGTGAGGCCGTAGTTGAAGCGGAGCTTCTGCTTCTCCAGGAGCTGCTTCTTGAAGTCCGACTCCTTGCGGCGGCGCGCGTTCTTCGGCCCATGCTCGCCGGGCGGGTAAGCCCGATCCCACATGGTCTTGCGCGAGAGGCCCGGAAGGTCCGTCCCCAGCGCCCGCATCTTCTTCACTCGCGGTCCCGTGTAGCGCGACATGTTCTCTCTCAGACTCTCGATGGAGGAAGCCGCAGTGCGTGCTGCGGGGCCGGGCCGTTTAGCAGAGGACCGGCGGAAGTCAAAACCCGCGAAGCCGCGGGCCGGCGGATCTGCCTCGATTCCCGAGGCGCGTCAAGCACGGGGAGCGCGGATCATCGGATCGAATCCACGGATTCGTCCCAGTGGCGGCCGTCGAAGGGCACGATCTTCCAGCCTTCGAGGCCGTCTCGGGCGACCTCGTCGAGCGCGCGCACGTTCACGTCGAGCCCGTCTGGATGCGATCGCGGGACGTAGAACGGGTGGATCCCGCAACGCGAACAGAAGGTGTGGCGCGCGACGCCGGTGCCGAAGCGGTACTCCGAGAGGCGGGCGTCCTCCACGAGCTCGTCCAGATCGCCGTCCACGAACGTCACGTCCGCGCGGGGCACGATGAGGTGGAGAAAGCCCTTCTTCGTGCAGATGGTGCTGACGTTTTTGGAGCCGGCCGACAGGCCGAGCGACCCGACGTCACGTGAGCGTCGCCGTCAGGCGACCGAACCATCGAACCGCAATCGAGGGCCTCGCGCGCCGCAAAGGTCACGGTGAAGCGGATGGACCCGCAGTGGCAGCCGCCTTCGAGGGAGATCATCGCGCGAGGATGATCGCTGGCGCGTGAGTCGTCGATCGGACGGGGACGGCCCCTCGAGGAAGCTCAATCGAGCAGACAGCCCGACCACGTGGTCGCCATCGCCACGTTCGGATCGTCGACGTCGCCCGCGAAGCAGCCGGGTGCCTCGGTGGGCGGCCCCTCGAACGTGACGGTCATCGAGCCGGGGCGATCGAAGACGAGCCGAAGACCGCCGCTCGGCTGCGACCACGCGCCGGTGATGGTCGGCTCGGACACCTGCGTCGCTCCGTCGCGGTCGAGCGCGACGAGCTGGAAGACCTCGTTGCCGGCCACGCAACCGCCGGCACCGTCCGGCATCATGCAGCGCACGAGCCGCAGGCTGCGCGGCGCATCGACGACCCACGGATCGGGCACGCACGCGTCGTCGCGACAGACGAGCCCGAGGTCGCAGCCCATCGCGCAGGAGGGCAGGCAGATCGGCGCGCCCCCACCGCAGCTTCGCTGGGCGGGATCGAGACAGACCGCGTCGGTCTCGAGCGAGCGACACGTCGCGTCGTCCGCGCACGTCGTCGTGCACACGCCGCAGAGGCAGAACGCGTCCGGTCCACACTCGGCGTCACGCTCGCAGCTCACGAGCCAATTCGTGTTGCTGTCGCCGGTGTTCGGGCCGCACGCGACGAGCGCGTGGGCCAGCACGAAGAGGAGTCGAAGCGCACGCATCGGGCGTGAGGCCGAGGGTAACCAACGCGGACGCGCCGAGGGGAGGTGTCCTTTCGTTCGCCCCTCGAAATCACCGCGCGAAACAGCGCGACGTTGGGGGCGCCCTCGCGTTCATCCCCCGCGCGCGGCCTCACGTCGCCAGCCTCCGATCACGCCCCGTGTGTGGGCGACACGAAAGGAGCTCCTCGATGCGCCGCTGGCGACCCTCGACCACGACCCCATTCACGCTCTCGATCCTGCTCGCCCTGGCCCTCGGCGGCTGCGGTGGCGACGACGGACCGCCCACGCTCGACGACGGCGGGGCGGACGGTGGGGGCGACGACGGAGGCCGAGACGACGACGCGGGCCTCGACGGTGGAAGCGACGCCGGTCCGCCCGACGAGACGGGGCCCGAGGTCACGCTCCGCTTCCCGAGCCCGGTCTCGCAGGTCGCCGCCGCGACGGTGCTCGTGCGCGGCTCGGCGCGCGACGCGAGCGGCGTCGCGACCGTGCGCGTGAACGACGTCTCGGCCAGCAGCACCGACGACTTCGCGAGCTTCGAAGCGCGCGTCTCGCTCGAGCCGGGCGACAACACCCTCACGATCGTCGCGGTCGACGCGCTCGGCAACGAGAGCGAGCCGACCGAGCTCACGGTGCGGCGCGAGGCGCTCCTCGGGACGCTCTTCAGTCTCGACGTCGACCCGAGCGGCGTCGTCTACGGCATCGACCACCGCCGCGACGAGGTCGTCCGCGTCGACCTCGCGAGCGCGCAGACGCGCGTCGTCTCGGCCTCCTCGGACGGCGCGGATCACCCCTTCGCGGGCGCAATTGGGCTCGCCTACGACACACGACGATCGCGGATCCTCGTCGCGAATCGGGCCCCTGCGCAGATCCTCGCGGTCGACCCCACGACCGGCGCGCGCACCGTGCTCTCCGACGGAACCATCGGCGACTCGCCGACGCCGCTGCGCCTTCCTTCGCGCATCACGATCGACCCCGAGGGCGACCGCGCGTTCGTGCTCGAGACCTCCGCGACCGGAACCGACGGACGCCTGCTGTCGGTCGCGCTCGAGACCGGCGCGATCACCATGGTGCGCGCGGACGCGGTGAGCGCCTCGCCGCCGCTGGCGGGCGCGACCGCGATGGACTTCGACCTCGCGAGCGGTCGGGTCCTCGTGATGAACCGCGACCTCGACGCGCTCCTCGCGATCGACCCGACCGACGGCAGCGCGCGCATCGTCTCCGACAACTTCGCGCCGACCAGCGGCACCGGCGTCGCGCCGTTCACCAACACCGTCTCGCTGCGGATCGATCCGACCGCCGGGGTCGCCTACGCGCACGAGATCGAGCAGCGCCAGATCCTCGCGATCGATCTGACGACCGGCACCCGCCGCCGAATCGGCGACGCCGACCTCGCGATGGGCGACGTCCGAATTGCGGACTCGCGCGACTTCGTGATCGACGGGGGCCGCCTGGTTCTCTTCGAGACCACCGATCCCAAGATCGTCGCGATCGATCTCGCGACCGGCGCGCGTTCGACGCTCGACGATCGGAGCTTCCCGAGCGGCCAAGCGCGGCTCCGGGACGCGGTCGATCTCGCCTTCGATCCGCGGCGCGGGACGCTCTACGTCGCCAACCTCGAACGCCTCACCGCGGTCGACCTCGCGACCGGTGAACGGCGCGACGTGGCGGACGAGCTCGACTACCTCGCTGGCGTCGCGATGGACGAAGCGCGTGACCGCGTGCTCGCGCTCGACGCCACCGCGGGATTGCTCGCGTTCGATCCGGAGGACGGCTCGTCCGTCGTGCTCTCCGACGATTCGACCGGGGAAGGCGATGCGTTCACCAGCGTCCAACGCATCTTCGTGGACGTCGAGCGCGACCGCTACCTCGTGCGCAGCTCCGACACGCTCCTCGAGGTCGATCCGGGCACCGGCGATCGCACGACGATCGAAGGCGACTCGCTCCTCGACCTCCAGTTCGACGTCGCCTTCGACGCGGCGCGCGATCGCATCCTCGCGACGGGACGCGTCGACTCCGGGGTGGGTTCCATGCCCGCGTTCGGACTGGTCGCGATCGACGTGGTGAGCGGCGCGCACAGCCTCGTCGCATACTCCCTCACGGACGAGAGCGAGCTCGCGCTCTTCTACGGCCTCGGGGTCCGCGGCGACGTGCTCTACGCGGGCGGCTACGTCGACGAAGGTCCGAGCGTGCTCTTCCAGCGTGACCTCGTGGCGGGGACGGTGCGGCCGACGCCGTTCGCCGACGACGGCCTCGCGCGCGGCGAGATCGGCCGCTCGATCGCGGCGCGGCTCGCGGACGGCTACGAGCGGCTCTACCTCGTGCACTACGCGCCGGGTCGCACGGAGCTGCTGCAAGTCGATCCGACCACGAACGAGCGCGTGGTGATCGCGCGATGAGCGCCGCGGGAGGCGTGCGTCGACGAAGCATCCGGCGCGAGGCGAGGCGGGAGGTTCGCACGCGCCCCGCCGCGCCGCTCGACTACGCTCGCCTCCCGATGGACACCCGAGGCCTCATCGACGCGCTCGTCCAACAGACCACGGTGCTGCTCGCGCAGCTCGCGACCGCGGCGGGCATTCGTGCACCGCTCGCGCACGTCGCGGACGAAGTGTTCCTGCACCTCGCGAACGAGCTCGAGCAACAGGGCGTGCGCAAGAAGGTGGCCGCCGACATGTTCGGGCTCGCGCTGCGCTCGTATCAGAAGAAGGTGCGACGGCTGGTCGAGTCGAAGACCTCACGCGACCAGACCCTGTGGGAAGCGGTGCTCGGGCACGTGAACGCCAAGGGACCGATCGCGCGGTCGGTGCTGCTCCACGACTTTCGCGCGGACGACGAAGCGACCGTGGCGGCGATCCTCGGTGACCTGCTCGGGAGCGGGCTGATCTCGATGGGCGAAGGCGACGACCCTCCGTACGTCGCGATCGGCGATGCGCCCAAAGACCCGAGCGCGCGTGAGGTGCTCGCCACCAAGCTCTGGCATGCGCTCGACGTCGAGCCCTCGGACGAAGCGTCGCTTCGCGCGGCGTTCGAAGAGGAGCCGCTCTTCGACGAGGCGCTCGCGGAGCTGCGCGCTCGTGGCCAGGTGGAGCCCGATGCGAGCGGGCGACTTCGCGCCGTGCTCTTCACCGTTCCCGTCGGGGCGCGGCAAGGCTGGGAGGCGGCCGTCTTCGACCACTACCGCGCGCTCGCCAAGGCGGTGGCCGCAAAGGTCCAAGCCGGCCCACGCTCGGAGCTCGCCGACAAGATCGGCGGCGCGACGTTGAGCTTCGATCTTCACCCCGAACACCCGCACCGAGCGGAGGTGGAAGCCCTGCTCTCGAAGGTCCGCGGCGACGTCGGCGCCCTCTGGGAGAAGGTCGCCGCGCACAACCGCGAGCACCCTTACGAGGGCGACGAGCGTACGAAGGTGACCTTCTACTTCGGTCAGAACCTCGAGCGACCGTAGCTCGTCGGCGGCCTCGTGACGTTCGTCGGCGGATCGTACGCCGAGCAAGGACGGAGCACGAACGCCCCGCATCGCGGGGCGCTCGCCGTCGAACGTGGTCGACGCGATCGAGGATCGTGACGCTCAGCGCGCGACCGTCACCACGAGGCCGTCGCCGTCCGCGCGGACGAAGTAGCTCGGGCTCTGGCCGGACACGAAGCGGACGGAGAGCACGGCGCCTTCGGACTCGTTGAGGATCGAGGCGCGCTCGATCGCGGGGTTCATCGCGGCGAGGCGGCGGGCTCCGTCGATCGCGCGGACGCCCGGGACCACCACGCGGAAGCCGTCGTCGGTGCGCTCGCCGCGCAGGCCGCCGACCGGGCCGTCCATGCGCATGCGGAGCTCGTCGCCCGAGGTGCCCTCGGTGCCGAAGGTCGCGCTGCCGCCCGCGACGGGCGCGGCGCTCGGTGCGGGCGCCGCGGAGGCCGCGTTCACGTCGACCGCGTAGGGCGATCCGGCGGGGACCTCGCCAGGCGCGGCGGTCGGACGCGCGCCGTCGCGGAGCGAGGGGAAGCTCGGCGCGGGCATCGGTCCACCCGGCGCGACCGCAGGCGCGGCCGCGCGGACGTCGCCGACCTCGGGATCGGAGAGCTCCGGAAGGCTCGGCGCGGACGCGCTCGACGTCGTCGCCGGCGTGGTTTCGGTGGTGCTCGCCTCCGCGTCTTCGCCGCCCGCGAGCGCGATCAGGCTGCCGGTCGCGATCGCCGCGACGCCGCCGAGCGCGATCCACTTCTTGCGCGGGCGCGCGGGTGCGGTCTCTTCGACGCGGCTCTCGCGCTGTCCGGGCGAAGCGGTCGTGCGACGCGGGGCGCGCGATGCACGCGGCGCCGAGCTCGCGGTGGCCTGCGTCGCCTTCTTGGTGCTCGGCATCACCGCGCGGCCGCGGACCTTCGCGGCGAGCACGCGCGCGAACGGACCCACACGACGCGCGAAGCTGCCGAACGCGTGGCGTGCACGTGCCCACGCGGCGCGGCTCGCGGGCGCGAGCTTGGCCCACACCATCAGCGCCCACGCGCGGATCGCGACGAGCGCGCTCCGAGCCTTCACCAGCGCGACGTTCTCGCCCGAGTCGGCGGGGTCAGCCGCCGACTTCTCGCTCGGCGAGACCGCGTCGCTCGACGCGCGCTCGGCGCGCTCCTCCGACGACGCTCCGTCGGCCGCTGACCCGGCCGACCGAGAAGCTCCGTCGGACTCGGCGCTACCGCGGCCGCGCTTCTCGGTGCGCACGATCTGCGGCGCCTCCGCGTCACGACGCGCGCGACGAGCACGACGTGCCTCCGCGCGTGCGATCGCTTCGGCTTCCGCGTCCTCGCCGGCGCGCTCGGCCTCGTCCGGCTCGCGCTCGGCTCGCGCCTCACGCACGTCGCGCTCGACCCGCGGCGCCTCGAGCTCACGCTCGGCGCGCTGGGTGCGAGCCTCGCGCGCAGGCTCCTCCACACGCGCGCTGCGCGCGGGCTCGTCGGCGCGCGTGCGACGCGCGACGATCTCCGCGTCGTCCGGGATCACGATCCGCGGCTCCATCGGTGTGTCGGCGTCGCGGGCGGGCGAAGCGACGTCCATCAACGTGTCGCCGCCGACGTCCTCCGCCGGCGCGCGCACGCGATCGAAACCGATCGTGAGCACGAGGCGCGGCGTCTCGCCTTCCACGCGCAGGTCGACGCTCTCGAGGCGACCCACGCGGCCGTCCTCTTCGACCGCCTTGCCGAGCCGCAGGAACGGCAGCCCTTGCTCCACCACGAGCACGTCGCCCGCGCGGTGCACGACGTCCGCGTCGAGCCGCGGACCGACGCCTTCGAGCTTCAGCGAGACCACGCCCTGGTCGCTCGGCTCGTCGAGATCGAGGCCCATCGCGGCGTGCCACGCGTCGATGATCCCGCGGATCGACGTTTCGTCGTCCGGGTCGAGCGTGTCGAAGCGGAGGCCGAACTCGCCGGCGCTCGGGCCCGCGTCGCGCGCCCACACGACCTCGGCGCTCGCGTCGACGCAGCGACCGTCGTGCGGGGACTGGAAGCGGCAGTGAAGGCGTGAGCCGACGTCCGGGAGGATCGCCGCGCGCATCGCGAGCCCACCGAGCCCGACGTCGACGGCGTCCGCCTCGAAGGCTTCGTCGTAACCCTCCGGTCGGAGCTCGACGAGGACGTCCTCGAGGGGAATTCGTGCCTGTTCCGGATTCCGGCGTTCGATCGCTTGCTGCATCGCCCTGACCTCCGTCGCCATCGCCCGGCGACCCCCGCGTCGATCGAAACGAGCGGGACCTCTCGCTGATAGCGGGCGGCGTCGACGTGGGTCCACTTTTCGGCGCGTCGCGATCGAGGCGCGTAGCGATCGCCCGTGCAGCGCGATTTCCCGTGCAGCGCGATCACCCGTGCAGCGCGATCGAGCCCGCGGTGTGATCGGGTGCATGGCGAGCGTCGTGATCTCGCGTGTCTCGATCTCCGCGCGCTGCGATCGTGAGCGCTCGGCGATCGCGCGTGTGCCGGGACCGCTCGCACGTTCGCGGACGCGGCGCTTCCTTGACCCACCTCGGACCGCCTCCCACGCTCGGCGCCGATGGGTGTTCGCCTGCGGGTCCGATCCTCGTGGACGCGGCGCACCGACGCGACGGAGGCCTGCTTCGAGCTCGAGCAGACGAAGATCGTGATCGGTCGACGTGCGGGCGCGGACGTGCAGCTCCCGCATCCCGCAGTGAGCGGCGCGCACGCGACGCTGCGGCTCGAAGGGCCACGCGCGACGCTCGTCGACGAGGCGAGCACCAACGGCACGAAGGTCAACGGTGCGCGCATCGCGCCGCAACGTGCGAAGCCGCTGCGGGACGGCGACGTGGTCGAGATCGGCGGGTTCACGCTCCACGTCGAGCTCGGGATCGCGGCCAGCGGCGTGTCGGCGGAGGACACGCGCGCGCTCGCGCTGCAGCTCTTGCGCGACGCGATGGATCCATCCGGCGATCGACTCTCGCCGCCGCGGCTCGTGGTGCTCAACGGCGCGACCGAAGGCGTGGAGTTGGTGCTGCCGCCGGCGCCTTCGAGCGTGGTGATCGGTCGTGGGGAGGGCTGCGATCTACAGCTCCCCGACGCGGACGCCTCGCGCGAGCACGCGACGATCACCCGCGATCACCGAGGGGTTCGCGTTCGCGATCTCGGCAGCAAGAACGGCGTGCTCGTGAACGGACGCCCGACGCGCGACGCGGGGCTGCGCGACCGCGACGAGCTGCAGATCGGCGCGACGGTGTTGGCGTTCGAGGATCCCGCGGCGGCGGAGCTCGACGCGGTGGTGGCCGCGCCGGAAGCAGAGGTCGTGCTGCCCGAGCCCGTGTTGGTCGCGCCGACCGAGCCGGAGCCTCCGCCGCCGAGCCCCAGCGAGAGCGAGAGCGAGAAGCCGATCGAGAAGAAGCCGAGCGCGGTGGTGACGGACGTGGGAGCGGCGGTGGCGACGCCGATCCACTCGCGTGCTCCGTCCGCGAAGAGTCGATCGAGCGCGGACCTCGTGGTCTACGTGTTGGCGGCGGTGGTGCTCGCGCTCAGCGTGGCCGGGCTCGTGTGGTTGCTGCAGGTCGGGTGAGCGAGCGCGCCGTCGATGCATCGAGGCGCGCGTCGATGTGCGAGGTCGTCGAGGATCGCGCGTCGATGAGAGCTCGCGCCCCTCGATGCGCGACGTCGATGCACGAGCGACGAGCTCGAGCTCACGCGTCGAGGCCCCAGCCGAGCCAGACCGAGACCAGCGGAGAGAGCCGGCGCGCGAGGCCCTGAGAGGCTTCGCCGATCCCACGCTCGTGGCGCACGCCGACTCCGATGCCGGCCACGATTCCGCGCCAGACGTGGCGGTAGCCGGCGTAACCCGCCACCGAGAAGAGGCCACGGTCGGGCTCGGCGGGCAGCCACGCGACCTGGGCTTCGATGCCGAGCGCGAGTCCATCGAGGCCCCGCCCGAGCGGCCATGCCTCGAACGCGACGCCGAAGGACGGACCGTGCAGGCCGTCGCGGCGGCGCCAGCCCGGCATCAGGGCGACCCCGACGAAGCGCGAGAGGCCGAGGTCGATGCGCAGGTCGTACGCACCGAAGACGAGGCCGACCGCGTCGACGGTGAGCGCGTGGGCGGTCCAGGGCTCGAGCGGGCGATCGACACGCGATTCGAGGGTCGGCGCGGGGGCTTCGCGTGGAGCGGAGCGGAGAGCGGGGGATTCGAGCCCGGCAGAGGTTGCGTGCTGGGCCGACGTGGGAGCCGCGAGCAGCACGAGAGAAAGGAGCAGACACGAACGAACGACCGCGAGCACGAGCGACATGGGCCACCTCGACGAAAGTGGCGCGTCCTCGACCCGACTCCGCCGCAGTTGCGTGCACGGCGCGCGAGTTTGCAGGTGCCGGTGGCTCCGTGCTTGGATAGCGCCGGTTTTGAAGAGGTGGCGGGCGGGATCCGTCCGTCGCCAGTCCTCTGCCGCATGGTCCTCTGCCGCATGGCGGCGCTCTACGTGGGCGTGTAAGCCCGCCGACCTCGGACGCGTTCATCACGCGCCCCTCACCCCGGAACTCCTCGATGCACCTTCTGCTTCGCGTCTCGCTCCTCGCCGCGTTGCTCGCCGGCTGCGCCTCGCCGCGCCGAGTCGTGCTCGATCCCTCGCAGAACTCGAGCGTCACCACCGTCGGCGGCGGAAACGCGACCAACCCGATCGTCGGTGGCGGGACCGTGCAGGGCGGCGGCGGCGCGCCCGTCGCGGTCGCCACCGGCAGCCCGCGCGATCGCCTCAACCGCGTCGACGGACACCTGCGCGAGCGTGGCTTCGAGCCGGTCGGTCCGGCGATCCGCAACGCGAGCATGCAGGCCGGCTTCGTCGTCGCGTACCCGATCGACGTGCAGGCCGGGCAGTGCTTCGTGCCGGTCGCGCTCTCGGCCGAGGGCACGACGATGAACCTCTTCGTGATCGACCCGATGGGTCGCGCGATCGCGAACTCGGTCGCCACCGCGAACCCGTGGACACGGGTGTGCCCGTCGAGCTCGGGTCGCTTCGTCGCGCGCTTGCAGATGAGCCAGGGCAGCGGCGAGTACTACTACGCGCTCTACCGCGGCGCGCCGCAGGGCGATCCGCAGCTCGCGCAGCTCCTCGACGGTGCGGCCGCGACGCCGGCGGTGCAGACTGCGCGGCTCGATCCGCAGACGCAGGGTCGCTTGCAGGCGCTCGATCAGACGCTCGCGTCGGACCGCTTCCGCCGCGTGGGCGAGCCCTTCGGCGAGGTGCGCGAGCGTGGCCAGGATCTGGAGCGCCCGCTGAACCTCCAGGCCGGCACCTGCTACGCGTTCGCGTCGCTCGGTGGGCCCGGCGCGAGCGACACCGACCTCTACATCTTGAGCGGCCAAGGCGAGGCGCTCGAGCAGGATCGCAGCACCTCGGTCGACGCCGTGGTTCGTTTCTGCCCGCCCGCGTCCGGGCTCTACCAGCTCCGCGCGAACATGTACGCCGGGCAGGGTCCGATCTTCATCGCGGGCTACATGCAGACCGCGCAGCAGAACGTGGCGGTCACGCCGACCCCCGTGACGCCGGTGATCGGCGAGACGCAGGGCGGCGGCGGCGGCGGCGGTCTCGAGCAGCGCTTCGCGGTGCTCGACGGCGACGTACGCGCGCGCGGCTACGAGACGTTCGGCGATCGTCAGCGCGTCTCGCTGAACGAAGGTCAGACGCGCGAGCTCGACATCGAGCTCGAGGCCGACAAGTGCTACGCGGTGATCGCGGTCGGCGACACCACGGTGCGCGATCTCGATCTCTTCCTTCTCGACTCGCGCGGGCAGGTGATGGACCGCGACGATCGCGACGACACGCGCGCGATCGTGCGCGTGTGCAGCGAGCGCGCGGGCACCTACAAGATGCGCGTGCAGATGACCGCCGGCTCGGGCGCGTTCCTCTACCACGCCTACCGCTGGCCGCGCGGCACGCGTGGTCCCTTCGGGCTGCGCGGCCTGAGCTGGGTGCGCTTCGCGGAGGTCACGCAGCTCCTCAACATCGACGGCTACGAGCCCGATCCGAGCTTCGCGCCCGGCGACGGTCGTCTTCGTCGGCAAGGCGCGGCGGCGAACCACACCCTCGAGCTGCCCGCGAACTACTGCTTCGCGATCGTCACCGTCGGAGGCGACGGCGTGATCGACCTCGGCGTGCGGCTCTCGAAGGACGGCAACGCGCTCTCGGGCGACGCCTCGCGCGACGCGATGCCGGACGTCCGTTACTGCACCACCGAGGCGGGTCGTTACCGCGTGGACATCACGGCGGAGGCGGGCGACGGAACGTACTTCTACCAAGTGTTCCGCCGCTCCGGCGGCTCCTGACCCGTTGAGCACGAGACGAGGAGCCCGCGGTGGTCGCCGCGGGCTCTTCTCGTTTCGAGCGAGCGAGGTTACGCGCGATGCGCGGGTGAGTGCGCGCACGTCCTTGGAGCCAGTGACGAGGCGAGGCTCGCCCGATGCGATCGTTCGGGCTCGTGATCCTCGGCGTGTGGACGCTCTGTGGGTGTGGTGATGATCCGCGGCCGGGGCCGGTGGGTGACCGCGACGCGGGCGGGGGTGGCACGGACGCGAGCGTCGCCGCGGACGTCGGGACGACGAGCGAGCGTCCGGTCGGGGCGCCCTGCGCCTCGGACGCGGAGTGTACGGATCCGAGCGACGCCGAGTGCTTCACGGAGTCGTTCGGCAGCGTGAGCTGGCCGGGAGGGTTCTGCTCGAAGGCCTGCGATCCCGACGGCGGTGACGGCCAATGCGGCACGAGCGGGATCTGCGTGAGCGCGGGCTCGAGCGGCGGCGGTTCGAGCATCAGCGGGATGTTCTGCACCACGAGCTGCACGTCCGACGCCGATTGCCGCAGCGCCGAAGGCTATCGCTGCCAGATGCTCTTCGGCTTCGGCTATTGCGCGCCGCCCGGACTTTGACCGACGGCTCCGCTCGACCGCTCGGGTCACGCGCGTCGATCGGGGCGCGCGCGCTGGAAGGCGTAGAAGTCGTCGCCGAGCCCGAGGATCTGCGTGAGCTCGTCGAGAGCTTCGTGTGTCTCGAGCGCGAGCTTCGGATCGGCGAGATCGGCGGGACGAAGCTCTTCGCGGTATCGCGTGTCGGCCCACGCTTCGAGCGAAGCGCGTAGCTCGTCCGTGAAGCGCACGCCGGGGAGCACGTCGGCCGACTCTTCGTCGGTGAGGGTCACGCGCAGGCGCAGACACGCGGGGCCGCCGCCGTTGCTCATGCTCTGGCGCACGTCGAGGTAGCGCACCGCGCGCAGACCTTCGCCGAGCAGACGATCGACGACCGCCTTGGCGGCCGGGCTCTCTTCGACCTCGCGCGGCGCGAAGAGCACGACTCCGTCGGGGCCGCTCAGGAGCTGTGAGTTGAACAGATAGCAGCGCACGGCTTCTTCGACCGAGAGCTCGTCTTCGCGCACACACCACGAGAGGAGGTCGCCGCCGAGCGCATCGAAACGACGCGTGACCGCGTCGATCGCTTCGCCTTCGAGGAACGCGCGCTCGTGCCACAACAAGATCCGCTCGTGGCCCACCGCGATCACGTCGTTGTGGAAGACGCCGAGGTCGACGACGTCTGGATCCTGCTGGAGGAAGAGCACACGATCGCTGCCGAGGCGGTGGCGTCGCGCGAGGGCCTCGCAGGCTTCGCGCGTCTGACGTGCGGGGAACTTCGTAGGCGCGCGACCGCCGCGTGCGCTGCGTTGGTAGACGAAGATCTGCAGACCCGCGGTGCCGAGCGCGTCTGCGTGCAGGCGCGTGTGGTTCGCCGCGCCTTCGTCGCCGAAGAAAGGTGTCGCGGGGAGCGGGCCGTGGTGCGCGAAACGTTCGGTCGGGAAGATCGTGCGCAGCGCGCGCTCGGTGCCGACCGGCTCGAGGCTGCGGTGGAAGGTCGAGGCGAGGTTCGCGACCGTGAAGTGAACGCGTCCGTCGGCGGCGTCCGCGCTCGGACACACGGTCGCCGCGTTGGCGGCCCACATCGCGCTCGCGCTGTAGACCGCGGCGAGGAGCTGTGGCGCCTCGCCGTGCGCGCGAGCGATCACACGCGCGTCGTCGCCTTCGAAGCCGAGCGTCCGCAGCACGTCGAGGCGCGGTCGCTCGAGCGGCGGCAGCACGAGCTGCGGCACCCCGAGCGCGCTCACCGCGGCCATCTTCGCGAGGCCCTCCTTGAGCGCGTCGCGCGGGCGGCTGATCTGACCTTCGTGCTTCTGGGAAGCGACGTTGCCGAACGAGAGCCCCGCGTAGTTGTGCGTGGGCCCCACGAGGCCGTCGAGCTGGTGCTCGCGCGTCGCCACGAGCTTCTTCCCCGCGCTGCTCATCGTGCCGTTCTCGCCCGGCGGTGCGGGCGCGCGCAAGCCCCACGAGCGGCGGGTATCGAGTGGACGATGCCCGACGCGTCACGCAGGATGGCGTCCGTGGAAGTGCTCGGGTCGAAGGCCATCGGTCGCACCAGACGACGCCTCGCGACGCACCTCTTCCACGGAGGGCTCTCGGCGCTCGCGACGAGCCTCGTGCTTCAGATCTTCGGTACGGATCGATCGGGGCAACCGGTCGCACTGTCGATCGCCGCGTTGGGCGCGAGCCTCTTCGCGGGGTGGGCGTGGCTGAGGATCGCGGGCAAACGACGAATCCCAGGTGAGATCGGCATCTCGCGCGAGGCGGTTCGGGTGTCCCGCGAGGGCGGACGGGCCGAGCTGCACGCACGCGATGCATTCGAGTCGGGTCACGTGGAGATGGCGGGGGGACGCGCCACCGCGGTGCTCTCGACCGAGCACCTCGTCTACGAGGTGGAGGTCGAGACGCCGGAGCAGGCCGACGCCCTGCTCACTGCCGCCGGCCTCGATTCGCGTCAGCGTCGCGCGCGCTTCTCGCGCCGAGAATCCGGCAGCGCCGTGACGCGCTCGGCCCTCGAGACGCTCGGCATGGCAGTACTCGGGATTGCGGCCTTCTTCTTGCTCGAGGGTTCACGGTCGCAGGTCCAAACCGTGCTCCTCTTCTTCACGACGGCGTTGTTGGGGATCGGGCTCGGCGCCTCGCTGGCCGACAAGGTGGAGCCGAGCCCGATCGACGTGGGGGCCGACGGCATCCAATGGACCGGGTGGTCCGGCAAACACTTCGTGCGCTACCGCGAGCTGAAAGACGTCGTCTTGGACGGTCGCGTGCTGCGCCTCGTGACGACGTCGCGCACGTACACGATCGACCTCGGCGACACGCCCGCGTCGACCCGCGACGCGATCCGTCGGCGCGTCGAGACCGCGTGGTTCGCGGACGTGCCGCAAGCCGCGCTCGAGCTGCTCGCGCGGCGGGGGCAAGACCTCGCGACGTGGAAGGCGAAGCTCACCGAGCTCGTGCGCGAAGGCCAAGAGGGGTATCGCCAGGCCACGATCCCACGCGTGCGGGTGGAGGCCGCGCTCGAAGATCCGGACGCGCCGCCGGACCAGCGGCTCGGCGCGGCGATCGCGCTCGCGTCGACCGGCACCCCGGCGCAACGAGAGCTCGCGCGCAGGCGGGCGGCGGAGCTCGCCAAGAGCGTCGCGGATCCGAAGCTCGCGCAGGCGTTCGTGGAGGTCGCGCACGATCGGCTCGCGCCGCGCGTGGCCGAGGTCGTGGGAGACGCGTCGTGATCGGCGCGTGGTCCTTCGATGCTTTCGACGCCAGGTCGCGCGTCGTCGCATCACACGTCGGCGCTCCACACGTCGGCGCTTCACACGTCGTCGCTTCACACGTCGTCGCTTCACACGTCGTCGCTCCACACGTCGTCGCTTCACACGTCATCGCTCCACACGTCGCGAAGGAGCCCGCGTGAAGCGACGTGAGCTCGTAGAGGCGCTCGATCGTCTCGCCTTCGCGGCCGAGCTCGAAGGCGATCGTCGCGCGCGTGCGCTCGGGGCCGCGGTGTGGGCGCTTCGCTCGCTCGACGAGGATCCACGCGAGCTGGTCGAGAGCGGAAAGCTCGCGGAGGTGAAGGGCATCGGCCCGAAGACCGCGCAGCTCGTCGCGGATCTGCTCGACGGGATTCGCCCGAAGATCGCGGAGGAGCTCGAAGCGAAGGTGCCCGCGGGGCTCTTCGAGCTGCGCCGCATCAAGGGGCTCGGGCCGAAGAAGATCGGCGCACTCTTTCGTGAGCTCGGGATCACCTCGCTCGGGGAGCTCGAGCACGCGTGCGCGGAGAACCGCCTCGTTCATCTGGAGGGCTTCGGCGAAAAGACGCAGGCCTCGGTGCTCGAGCAGATCCGCGCGCTGCAGGCGAACGCGCACTTGCGACGCCGCGATCAGGCGCGCGCGCTGGTCGCGCCGCTCGTCGCACGCGGCGGCGTGGTGACGGGCGGACTGCGGCGTGGCTTCGAGCTCGTGGAGCTGCCGATCGAGGTCGTGGTGACGAGCGCGACCGAAGAGCCGCCGTCGGGCGTGCATCTCGTGCAGGTCGAGCCGCGGCAGGTCGGCGTGCAGGCGTTGCTGCGCACCGCGAGCCCGGAGCACCTCGGGCTCTTGCGCGAACGCGCGGAGGCCCGCGGGACGACGCTCGAGGGGATCGACGCGGTGGACGAAGACGGCGTCTACGACGCGCTCGATCTGCTGCCGACCCCGCCCGAGCGCCGCGAGCCCGGCGTGCCGCTCGTCGCGAAGGGCCAGCCGCGGCCGCCCCTCGTGCGACGCGAGGATCTGCGCGGCGCGCTGCACAACCACACCGTGGCGTCCGACGGAAGCGCGACGCTGGAGGCGATGCGCGCGGCGGCGACGGAGCGAGGGCTCGAGTACCTCGGCATCACCGAGCACAGCGTCAGCGCGTTCTACGCACGCGGGCTCGACGCGGCGCGGCTCGACGAACAGCTCCGTACGATCGCGGCGCTCGAAGGCACGCCTGGCTGCGCGCTCGTGGCGGGCGTGGAGAGCGACATCCTCGAAGACGGCAGCCTCGACTATCCGGACGACGTGCTCGCGCGTTTGCCCATCGTGATCGCGAGCGTGCATCGACGCTTCGGTCAGGATCGCGCGGCCACCACCGCGCGCATGGTCGCGGCGGCGCGGAACCCTCGCACCACGATCGTCGGCCATCCGACGGGTCGGCTCCTGTTGTCTCGCCCGCCGAACGACTTCGACGTCGAGGCGCTGCTGGACGCGTGCGCGGGGAGCGGCTGTGCGATCGAGCTCAACGGCAGCCCGCATCGGCTCGATCTCGGCGCCGAGCATCTCGCGATGGCGAAGGCGAAGGGCGTGCTGGTGTCGATCGGCGCGGACGCGCACGCGACGCACGAGCTCGATCACCTCGATCACGGGATCGCGATCGCGCGGCGGGCCGGGCTCGCGCCGGAGGACGTGCTGAACACGCGGAGCCTCGCCGAGCTGCGGACGTGGCTCGAGGCGCGCCGTCCGCAGTGAGGGCGTCGACGACGTCGCTCGTGAGCCGACGCCCTTCGTTCGTGAGCCACGCGCCACGCGAGAGGCGCCGCGCGCCTTCGTTCGTGAGCCATGCGCCACGCGAGAGGCGCCGCGCGCCTTCGTTCGTGAGCCACGCGCCACACGAGAGGCGTCGAGTGCCTTCGTTCGTGAGCCGCTCGCCACACGAGACGCGTCGCATGCCTTCGTTCGTGAGCTCGTGACCACGCGGCGTGCACGAGCCACGCTTCGTGAGCTCGAGCCGTGGCATCGTTGCCGTCCATGAGCCGCGGCTACCGCGTCTTCAGTGATCACGTCGCGCGACGCTACGTCGAGCTCCGCGCGAGGCTTCGTCGTCTCGGCGTACGCGCGCTCGCCGCCCTGCCCGCGTTCGTGATCGGCGCGCACTTCGCGGAGGGCCCGCTGCAGAAGCTCCTGCTCGCCGCCGGTCGTGGCACCGCGTGGGCGGGCGTGCTCGCGATCGCGGCGAGCGTGCTGGTGCGCTTCTTCGAGGGCGGTCGCGCGGGCAGCGTGCAGATCGAAGAGGGCGCGAGCCCCGACGACGACGAGGTCGAGCTCCCGTCCGGCCGCACGCGCACGCGACTGAAGCTGCGCGATCTGCGCGAAGGGTGGGCGCGCGAAGACACCGAGCACACGGTGGTACGCCGGCCGAAGAAGACGGTCGTCGAGCTCGTCACGCGCGAGGGTGACGTCTGGTCGATCCGCGTGCCGAACCTCGACGCCGGCCTCGTGCTCCTCGCGGCGCTGGGGCTCGACGCGCGCCAACGCACGATGCGCTTCGAGCGCAGCAGCGACGGGCTCGCGGTGGGCGCCTTCGGAGTCGGCCTCGTGCTCACCGCGATCGCGCTCGGGCTCTACGCGGAGACGATCGCGCGGCTCGGCTCGTCGATCGGGCTCGTCACGATCCCCGCCGTGCTCGCCGCGCTCTGGGCCACGCTCCGCCGCGTCAGCGCGCCCGGTCCGCTCGAGATCGGTTCGGACGGCATCGCGTGGACCACGTCTCGCGCGCGACACGACGCGAGCTTTCGACAGCACCTCGTCGCGCGGCTGCGTGGTCGCCAGCGTCGCGTGGTGCGCTGGCGCGACGTGGAGCGCGCGACCGTGCGACTCGGGGTGCTCTGGCTCGAGACACGCAACGAAGGCATCCATCGGATCCCGCTCGGCCCGGTGCCGGAGGAGCTCGCGGCGATGCTCCAACGCCGCATCGACGACGCGCGGCAACGCGACGGAGAGCCCCAGAGCCTCACCGCGTTCGATCCGGGCGCGCGGACCTTCGCGGAGTGGGTCGCGCACCTGCGCTCGCTCGACGATCCGAAGGACTACCGCGGCGCCGCGATCCCGAAGGTGCGTGTGATCGAGACGCTCGAAGATCCCGACGCGCCCACCGCGCACCGCCTGGGCGCCGCGCTCGCGCTGACGCACGCGGACGACGAGACGACGCGCGCCCTAGGACGTCACCTCGCGCGTGACGCCGCTGCGAGCGTGGTCGATCCGCAGCTCGCCGACGCCTTCGCCTCGATCGCGGAGGAACGGATCGACGAGGCGAAGCTGATGAACGTCGCGACCTCGGAGCACTGAGCGACAGCGTCACCACGGTTTGTTTCCGAGGGCGCGATCCCGCTCCGTCGCTTCGACGAACCAGATCCGACCGACCTCGACCGGACAGCGCCAGGCGTCGTGCGCGACGTCGTAGGGGCAGAGCGTCTCGCGCCGATCCTGCCCCGCGCTGCGGCTGGCTTCGACGGTCTCACCATCGCCGACGTCGTCGCCCATCGCGTCGTAGAAGTGCCGCCACGTCTCGATCACACGCAGGTCCGCGTGCCCGTCCGAGTCGGCGTCCTCGAAGCGCCAGCGCGCGTCGCGGCGCTCGTACTCTTCGACACCCGCGGAGAAACGCTCGACCGAATACTCGCGCGAGAAGGTCGCCTGCACGTTCCAATCGTCGGTCCCGACGAGGTAGGCGAGCGCGCCGCACGCTTCTTCGCCGGTGACCGGGGCGAACGCCGCGACCACCGTGACCTCGACCTCGCCGTCGCCATCGACGTCGCGTGCCCGCAGCTCCGACGCCACGCCGCACGCGAAACCTTCCCGCGATCCGAGCGCGATGGAGGGCCAGACCGCCTCGTGGAGCAGCACGAGCGCGATACGACGGTGTTGGAGCGGCGGTGCGGCTTCGCTCGGGGTCGCACCGTTCGGGCTCGCACCGCTCGGGGTCGCACCGTTCGGGCTCGCACGGTTCGGGGTCGCACCGTTCGGGCTCGCACCGCTCGCGGGTCCGTTGGTCGTCGCTTCGTTCGTCGTCGCGTCGTTCGTCGTCGCTCCGTTCGTCGTCGCTTCGTCCGCCGTCGCTTCGGGATCCACGCGACGTTCCACCTCCGCGATCCACAACGACACCGGTCGTTCGGTGCGCGGCCGCACGCGCACCGCGCTCGGCGCTGCGACGAGCACGAAGAGACGCCGACGGTGCTCGACCGTCGCCAGCGCTTCCAGGCCGTCCGACCGCGCCCAGTCGATCCATCCCGCGCCGAGCGCATCTTCGATCGTGTCGACCCACGGCCCGCCGCCGATCCGCGTCGCACCTCGAAGCGCAGGCGACGGAATCGGCACACCGTCCTCGTCGAGCGCGATCTCCACCTGCACCAAGGGCTCGATCGCGGGCGGCGCTTCGACGGCACCTTCCGTGGGCTCGGTGTTCTCCGTCGCAGTGTTCGCCGCAGTGTTCGTCGCGGTCTCTGTCGCGGTCTCCGTCGCCGTCTCCGCCGTCGCGGTCTCCCCCGTGGGCGAGTCGACGCGCGCTTCCGTGCGTGACTCCTCCGTCCGCGGCGTCGTGGGCGCGTCTCGTCCGCACGACGCGAACGCGAAGCACGCCGCGACCCAGACCCGTCGGGCTCTCCCCATGGCCGCGAGCCTCGTCGCGTCCGCGACGCGCGTCAACTCGCGGTCGCTCGCCATGCGCCACAAAGACTTCGGCCGTCGACGACGTCAGCGCCAGCGCGCGCCGCCGCTGCGACCGCGTCCCGCGCCGAAGCTCACGCGCAACGTCGCGCCGATCGACCAGACGTCCGAGGCCGCGGGCGCTTCCAGCGCGCGCTCGTCGACGCGCACGCGCCGGAGCTGCAGGCGCAGACCCACACCCTGCAGCGGCGCGGATGCACGCGAAGGCAGCACGAAGGGCAGATCGATCGCGGCACCCCACGCGAAGGCGACCCCCGGATCGTCCGCGCCGAGCGGGAGAAACGCGGCGCCGAGCTCCACGGAGATCGACTGCACGAAGAGGTCGAGCCACTCGTGCCCGATCGACGCGTCGAGCAGGAAGAGCGCGGGCCAGAGCGGACGCAGCTCGATGCCCGCGACGAGCGTGCCTTCGCCGAGCGCGTCCCATTGGAACGCGACGAACGGTCCCGCCGCGTCGAGGACACGCGTGCGCAGCTCCGCGACCGGACCCACGCGCCAGTCACCGTCGCGCGTGCTCGCCATGGCGCCCGCGGCGAGCTCGACCGTGACGTAGGAGTCCCAGCGCTCGTACGCGCCGTCGCCGTCGCGCGGCTGCGCGTGAGCGGGGCGCGCGAAACCGACGACGGAGCATGCGACGAAGAGCGCGAGCGAAGCCGCGCGCGCGCCACGTGCGCCTGCGAGCCGCGCCGAACGCTCGCTCGCCGAGCACGCACGCGCGCTCGCCTCTCCGATTGCGCTCTGCCCCTCCACGCTCACGCGCGTTCGCTGGCCTTCGCGAGGCGCTCTTGCGCGATGGTGTCCGCGATGCGGTGGGTCGGCGTCGTCGACTTGCTCGCGCGCTCCACGATCTCGCCCACGAGGTCGCCGAGCGCCTCCACGCGCGTGCGCACCTTCGCCGCGTCGTAGCCTTCGAGCTCCGCCGCGACGTTGATGAGCCCACCCGCGTTGATCGCGTAGTCGGGCGCGTAGACGATGCCGCGCTGGAAGAGATCGTCGCCGTTGTGCGGCGAGGCGAGCTGGTTGTTCGCCGCCCCCGCGACGATGCGGCAGCGCAGCCGCGGGATCGTCTTGTCGCTGAGCGCGCTGCCGAGCGCACACGGCGCGAAGACGTCGCATTCGACCGCGAAGATGCCCTCCATCGGCACGATCGCGGCGCCGAAGTCACGCTGAGCGCGCTCGGCCTTGAGCGGATCCTGATCGGCGACCACGAGACGCGCACCGCGCTCGGCGAGCTCGCGGCAGAGGTGGTAGCCGACGTGTCCGACGCCCTGCACCGCGACCACGAGTCCGTCGAGATCGGAGCGCGAGAGCACGTGCGCGGCGAGCCTCTCGATGCCGCGCCGAACGCCGAGCGCCGTCCACGGGCTCGGATCGCCGCTGCCGCCGCGCTCGGTCTTCACGCCGACGACGTGCTTGGTGACGCCGCGCAGCGTCTCCATGTCCTCGACGCTGGTGCCGCTGTCCTCCGCGGTGACGTAGTGACCGCGCAGGTTCTCGAGGAAGCGCCCGAACGCACGGAAGTGCGCGGTGCGATCGACCTCGCGCTCGGGCCGGATGAGCACCGCCTTGCCGCCGCCGTGCGGGATGCCCGCGATCGCCGCCTTGTAGGTCATGCCGCGCGCGAGGCGGAGCGCGTCGACGATCGCCTCTTCTTCGCTCGGGTACGGCGCGTACCGACATCCCCCGAGCGCGGGCCCGAGGCGCGTGTCGTGGATCGCGACCACCGCGCGCAACCCCGTGGCGGCGTCCCGGAAGAAGTGGAGCTCTCCGTAGTCGTAATGACCCATCGCGGCGAACACGCTCATCTCGTCGGCCTCCGAGCGCGGACCATAGCACTCGTGTGCAACGCAGCCGACGCGCTCGTTGGGGTCCCGTGCGCACGATCGGACTCGCTGCACGGCATCGCCTCGCCGCCTCGCATGACGAGCGTGAGCCACGTCCTTCTCGACCCACGGCGGTGCGCGCATGCTCGACCCATGTCCGACGCACCGCTCCGACGCGAGCTCCCGCTCTCCTTCGACGACGCCCTCGAGAAGCTTCCGGCGGCGCTTCAGTCGGAGGGATTCGGGGTGCTCACCGAGATCGACGTCCAAGCGACGCTGAAGAAGAAGCTCGAGGTGGACTTCCGCCGCTACCGCATCTTCGGCGCATGCAACCCGAAGCTCGCGCACGGCGCGCTCGAGGTGTCGCTCGACGTCGGCGTGATGCTCCCGTGCAACGTCGTCCTCTACGAGACGGACGACGGAAAGACCGTCGCACTCGCGGTCGATCCGATGAAGCGCTTCGCCGCGGAGGGCCCCTCGGGGCTCGAAGCGGTGGCGGCCGACGTGGAAGCTCGGCTGGTGCGCGTGCTCGACCGCCTCGCTTGAAGCGTAGAGCGCCCGGCGAGGCGAGGACGGATCGCGACGCGGCGGGCGTGGTGCTCGTGCGCGGCTTGATCTACCCTCGCGCCCCCATGAGCACCGAGCCCCTCACCTTCCTCAAGGACACCTTCCCGAGCCTCTTCGCCAAGGGCGTCGAACGGCTCCGATCCAAGGCCGCCGGCGGCGACGCGCGCGCCAAGACCAAGCTGCAAGACGTCGAAGGAGCGACCGGCGCGCTCTTCCTCGAGGTCGAGGGCGAAGGCGAGGTCTACCTCGAGCTCGAGAACGGGCAGATGAAGGTCCTGCAGACCAAGCCCGACGACGCGAAGGTGCGCCTCGCGGTGGCCGCGCCCGGCGAGGCGATGCGGATGCTGCTCGGCGAAGCCCACGCGGCCGGCGAGCTCGAAGAGGAGAAGGCCGCCAAGCGCGCGGTCGGCACCGCGTCGAAGAACCTGCAGGACGCGCTCGGCGCGGACAGCCTGCTCTTCCACGTGAACGTGGAGGACGTGCCCGACGTCGGCACCGTCACGGTGCGCATCGCCCTCAACGCCGCGCAACCGCCGGCGGAGCCGAAGTTCTCCGCGACCATCAAGTTCGACGACCTCGAGGCCGCGCGCTCGGGCGAGCTGAACCCGCAGATGCTCTTCATGAGCGGCAAGCTCCGCATGAGCGGCGACTACTCGCGCGCGTTACAGCTCGCGATGCAGCTCATGCAGAAGGCGCAAGCCGGCCAGCTCTGATCGGCCTGCTCGGACGGGGCCCTCACTCCGCCGGGACGGCACGGTCGAGGGCCCAGCTCCGGAGCTGCTGGAGCTGCTCGCGCATCGTCTCGCTCAGCGGATGCGTCGCGCGCACCTCGGCGAGCACGCTCTCGGTGTCGATGTCGCGCGACTCTTCGAACGCGGTGTAGAGCGCGCTGACGACCGCTTGTTCGATCTCCGCCCCGCTGAAGCCATCCGTCGCTTCGGCGAGCGCGTCGACGTCGAAACGTTTCGGATCGCGCCCGCGCCGCGTGAGGTGGACCTCGAAGATGCGCGTGCGCGTGTCGCGGCCCGGCAGATCCACGAAGAAGATCTCGTCGAAGCGACCCTTGCGCAGCAGCTCGGGCGGAAGATCCGAGATGTCGTTCGCGGTCGCGATGACGAACACGCTCTCCTTCTTCTCCTGGAGCCACGCGAGGAAGGTACCGAAGACGCGCTGCGAGGTGCCGCCGTCGTTGTCGCCGCGCCCGAGCCCCTTCTCGATCTCGTCGATCCAGAGCACGCAGGGCGCGAGGGTCTCCGCGAGCTGGATCGCGCGACGCAGGTTGCGCTCCGACTCGCCGAAGTACTTCTGGTAGAGGTTGCCCGGATCGAGGCGCACGAGCGGCAAGCTCCACTCGGCCGCGACCGCCTTCGCGCAGAGGCTCTTGCCGCAGCCCTGCACACCGAGCAGCAAGAGGCCCTTGGGCGGCGTGAGCCCGAACGCCTTCGCGCGCGTCGGCTCCGCGAAGGCGCTGCGTCGTTTGCGCAGCCAACCCTTGAGCGACGCGAGGCCCGCGACGTCCGCCATGCGGTGCTCGTGCGGGAAGTACTCGAGCAGCCCCGATCGCTCCACGATGCGGCGCTTCGCGTCGAGGACCTTCGGAAGATCGCCACGATCCAAACGCCCATCTTCGATCACCGCACGCGTGATCAACTTCTCGACGTCGAAGAAGGTCAATCCGTGCAATGCCGAAAGAAGCTGCCCGACGTCGTCGCTCGAGAGATCGACACGAATCGGGACCTGCTTGCCGATCTCCTGGAGGATCGAAGAGACGAAGCGATGGTAGACCTCGGGCGACGCGGGCGGAAGCTCCACCGGGGAGAAGAGCGGCTCGAGCTCGGCCGGCAGCTCGAAGGCGGGAGACGAGAAGACCAGCATGCCGCGGTGGCGGAAGAACTTGCGGTAGATCTCCTTGACGCGCGCGATCTGAACGGGTCCTTCGAAGGCAGGAAACCCAGGGAAGAAGAAGATCGCTTCGAGATTCGATTGTTCGATGAACGCGAGCGCTTGATCGGGCTTGTCGGTTCCCACGGGACGACCACCGTCCGGGCCCACCATGTTCAAGCCGGTGGTCGGGTTCCACACGAAGAGCCGGAGCCCCACGCGGTCGGCGAGGTACTCGAGCACGGTGCGGACGCGGTCCTCTTCGACGGTCTCGAAGAAGACGAGCGGATGGTGCGCACGCACGAGGATCTCGAGCTCCTCGAGCAGCTTGGGCGAAGGAGGGACGGGAAAGGGCACGCCGCGGAAGGGTATCGCAGGTGTCGGTGCCGGTGGCGCGCGGTGGCGATCGCGTTTGGATCTCCGCTCACTCCGGCTCGCCCGCCATCACGTCCTCGATCATCGCGTCGAGGCCCACGAGCGCGTTCCACTGCGCCGTGACGCTCTCGGCCGTCCACGGGTCGTCGACGATCGGGCCGCTCACGATCGCCTCCACGAGGAGGTCGCTCGCAGGCCGCAGCACCGAGAAGTGATCGAGCCCCGGGACCACGAGGAAGCGCACCGGCGCATCGCCGACGTACTCCTTCATCCACTCGATCCCCGCGGTGTTTCCGTCGACCTCGCCTTCGATCACCCAGGTCGGCGTGCGTATGACGTCCACGTAGTCCACCGGCGACCGAACCTTCAGCTCGAGCTCGGGCAGTCCCTCCGGGAAGCAGTCGTCGTCGCCGTAGTCCGCGTGGCTGTGGGGACCGAACGCGAAGATCCCGGCGAAGCGCGGGCGCGCGGCGGCGACGAGCATCGCGAGCGTGCCGCCGGTGCTGTGCCCGACGAGGTAGATGCGCGCGGGATCGACGTCGGGCCGCCCCGCGAGGTAGTCGCCCGCCGCGAGGAGGTCGTCGACCTCGCCGAGGAAACACTCGTTGCGGCCGGGGTTGTCGTGCGAGCCGCGCAGGCTCGGGTACATCACGACGAGATCGGGTCGCTGGAACGCGGCGCCGCTCTGGTCGTTCTCGTACGGTTGCGGCGTCCACACGTCGCCGATGCCCCAATCGAAACCGCCCCCCACGTAGACCACCGCGGGCCGCCGCGCACCTTCGCGCACCGGCGTCACGTACGCGCGTTGCCCACCAAGCGGCGCGATGTAGCGAACGAGCTCGAGGTGCGGCACCGGTGGCGTCTCCGGCAACGAACGATCGACGGGCACGTACGGGAGCGCAGTGGGCCCGAGCGCGCGACGATCGTTGGCGAAACGTTCCGGGTCGTCGTCGACCAGCCCCTCGCCACCCACTCCACCCGCGCCCCGCGCGAGCCCCTCCGCGACGCCCCGCGCGAAGCCACGCATGTCCTCTTCGTCGAGGCTGCGCACGAAGACGATCGCCGCGACGGTGCTCCCGACGAGCACGAAGAGACCGAAGCCCGCGAGGCCGAGGATCAGAGCGCGCGACATGACCGGACCGTGGCGCAGCCACGCCCCACGCGCACGCGGGGATGCCGGGACACGGACATCGAGTGCAGATCGAACCGGGAGGTGAGCGGAACGAACGAGACGAGCGGTCGCGGGGCGGCGGAAGGGAGAGCGGCGCGCACCTCGAGATCTTCGAGGTGCGCGCGTCGCACGATCACTTCACGGCGGCGACGTAGCGCATGCGCAGATCGTAGAGGAGCTGCGCGAGGAGCTGCTCTTCTTCGCCGCTCAGGTTCCCCGCGGTCTTCTCTTCGAGCATCGCGAGCAGATCGATCGTCTGCTTGGCGAGCGGGACGTTCGCGGGGGGCATCTGACCTCCCTCGAAGAGCTCCGGCGGTGCCGCGCCGAGGTGCATGAGCGCGGTGCTGCCGAGGCTGAGCACGAAGGTCACGAAGTCGATCGGCGCTTCGACCTGCGCTTGGCGCGCTTCGAGCTCGTCGGCCTTGCGCTCGGCCGCCTCGCGCTCTTCCGCGGTGGGCACCTTGCTCATCACGCCTCGCCTTCGACCGCGCCGGGCACGTTGACCTTGATGACCTCGGCCTTGTCCGAAGCGTCCGCGAGCTTGCCGAGGTGATCGGCGAGCTCCTTGGGCGTGAGCAGACCCTTCTTCAGGTTCCGTTCGAGGATCCGCTTGTCGAGGACGAACTCGCTGAGCTGCTTGGCCATCGCGACCTCCTGCGCCTCTCGGCGCGACGCGACCCGACACTTCCGGGTCGCCTGAAAAACACCGCGCTCGAAGCGAGCGCGCGCCGCACGGGACGTGCGTTCGAGCCGCGAGTGTAGAGAGGCGCGGGGAGGTGTCAAAGGGAGGCGACGAAGGCCGGACTCGGTACATCGCACTCCGCCTCGGACACCGATCACTCCGCGGGCGCGTCCTCTTCCCCTTCTTCCACCAGATCCAGAATCAGCCGCCACGCTCGCCCGTTCGGATCCGGATCGTCGGCGTCCGGAAGTCGGTGCGAGAGGTTCGTGACCACCACGAGCACCGTGGCGGTGTCGGGCTCCAGCTCGACCGGCACGTAGCTGCGGTGGTCGCCACGGCGCGGCGGCGCCGAGATGCGACCCCGCTCGCGCCCTTCGGCGTCGAGGCGCAGCGCGACGAGCCCCCACCGCACGCCGTACTCCCCGCGCAGCCACACGCGCAGGCGGCTCGCGGGCGGCGCGCCGCGCACGTCGACGAGCGCGTAGCCGGAGCCGAGCGTCGCGAGCTCTTCGCCCGGCCGCGTGTGCACTGGCATCTGCGCGAGCGAGGCCTGAAACGTGACCGGCGGCGTCGCGAGCGGACCGAGGCCACGCAGCGAGGGGAACGTGCTCCGATCGTCGCGCTCGCCGAGGAAGAAGCGCGCGACCGAGAGATCGGTGACGAGATCCAGCAGGCGCAGCCCCGCGAGCTCGGTCGCCACGTCGAGGCACTCCCAGAGATCCGGCGACGCGCGCAGCTCGGTGCCTTCCCAGGTCCGCTGCCGCGTGAGCTGCCAGAGATCGCGCACGAACGTCCCCGTGCCTCCGTCGTGCCGCGCGGAGACGAGCGCGAGCAGGAGCGCGCCGCCCTCCCCGTGCTCGTCGTTCACCCACGCGCGCCCGGGGTTTCGCTGCTGCTGTTCGATCGCGTCGCTCGGCCCGAAGGTGCCGAGGTGCTGCCACGCCATCCACGCGCCGGTCGCCTGCCGCCACGTCGCGGCCTCCGCGGGATCGAGGTTCAGCGTGAGCGCCTGGACATAGGCGTCGACGATCGCGACCTCGAGCTCCGCGCCGCCGAGCCCGGGATCCACGATCGCGTGCGCCACGTCCGCGTCGAGCAAGCTCCAGCTCGCGGGGCCGTCGGACCGCGCGGTCGCGAGCTCGGCGGTCGGCGCGAGGTAGAGATCGAACGCATCGTCGCCTCCGAGCCCGGCGTCGGGGAGCGGGCTCGGCCAGCCTTCGAGCTCGAGCCGCGCGCGCGTCGCTTCGAGCGCGGCGAGCGCCTCGATCAAACGCGCTTCCGGCACCTCTTCGTCGCCGTGCACGCGCACGCCCACGCCCTCGACGAACTGCGCGCTCGTCGGCCGCGCGCTCGGCTCGGGGCGCGGCGTGACGCGACCGCCCCAATGGCGCGCGGTCGCCTGCACGAAGGCCTCCGCCCACTCCGCGACGCCCGGGAACGAGCCGGGATGCGCCTCCGCCGCGCTCGGACGCTCGTCATTCGCTCGTTCGTCGCGCGCCACGGGCGCCATCGAGGTCGGCTGCGCGAACGAAGGCTCCGTGGCGCCCACGAGGAGCACCGCGAGCATCGCGAGCACTGCGAGCACGAAGCGCGGAACGAACGCGCGACACGGATGGGCCCGTGAGGCCGATCGAGCGCGGATGGGGAGAGAGCGGCGAAGCATCAGCTCGGGAGGTTGGTTCCGACCGAGCCGAGGAATTGACACGATCGACGGGAAACCTCTACACCGGAGGACGCATGAGCGCTCCGAGCTTCGATCCCGGTTCGTATTACGAGCTCGATTTGGCACGCGGCACGGTGCAGACACGCGACGGACGGCGCGTCGTGGTGCTCTACGACAGCACCGCGGCCGCGTTGGTTTCCGCGGTCGCACGAAACGCGAGCCGCGAGGTGCTCGTGCAGCTCGGCGGCACGCTCGGCGCCCAGGCGCGCGATCTCCTCGGTGACGTCGCGGGCGCGAGCCCGGAGAAGGTGCTCGGCGAAGCGGCCGCGATCTTCGCGACCTTCGGCTGGGGCCGGCTCGGCCTCGAGCGTTGGGGCGACGCGCTGGTCGTGACCCTCGGCGAGCCTCCCGCGGTCGGCGAGGACGCGGTCGAGGCGATCCTCGCGGGGTTCTTCGGTGTGCTCGGCATGCGCCCGGTCGGCTGCGTCGCGGTGGACCACCGCTACCTGCTCGTCGATCCCGGCGTCGAGGTCGAGGTGCGTGGTTGGGCGCGCGGTGGCGCGAAGCTCGCGGCGGTCCTCGATCGCCTCGCGGCATGAGAGAAGGTAACGACGACATGAGCGCGGCTCGGATCGAGAAGCTCGAAAGTCTGCTCGCGCGCGTGCAGCGCAATCGGCATGCGGCTCCCACGGAGCCGCGTCGCAAGCCGAGCACGCCGCTCGAGCTGGCGGTCGAGAGCGCGGAGCTGCCGCTCCCGTCGGAGCCGCCGCCCGCACCGCCCGCGATCGTCGAGCACGGGACCCCGCCCGCGGGCGTGAAGGTCACGCCGTCGTTCGCGAAGGTCTCGATCCCCGTCGACGACGAGCCGGAGCTCGTGGTGAGTGAGCCGTCGGGCGACTACGACGTCGTGATCGACGGCGACGGAGACGACGACGGCGACGAGCTTCCGACCGTGCCGCCGCCGCCCCCCGAGCCGCCCGCGGTGGTGATCGCGTCGCCTGGCTTCGAGCCGGTGCAGCTCCCGCCCTTGCCTCCCTCCGAGCGTCCGCCCGCGATCGAGGCGCTCCCCGCCGCTGCGCTCGTGCAACCCACGCCTCCGGTCGCGGAGCCGGTCGTCGCGAAGACTTCCGAGCCGGTCGTCGCGAAGACACCCGTCGCCGAGGCGCCCGTCGAGACGCCGCGGGCAGCCCCGTCGGCGCATCCGATCGAAGCTCCGCTCCCCACGGCATCCGCGCCGGTCGCGCGTGTCGTCGCTCCCGCCCCGAAGACCGAGCCCTCGACCTTCGGCGAGCTCCTCGATCGCACCCTCGCGCTGCGTCCACGCTGAAGAACCCCGAGATCACGGGCGGAGATCACAGGCCGCGACCGACGTCGCGCCCGCCTCGCCCGTCGACTTCGTGCGCTGCGACTGCATTCGTCCGCGCGCCGACGTCGGGTGTTCCGGAAGTTCGGCGACGACGCGTCTCGTCTACGCTGATGCGATGCGCACCGCTCTGACGCTCCACGCCCTCCTGCTCGCGTTCGCGCTCGCCGGCTGCGACTGCGGAGGCTCCGACGGCCCGGCGGACGGAGACACCGAGGTCGACGGAGACGTCGTCGACGGCACCATCGACGGCACGACGGACGGCAACGTGCCCGCCTGCGTCGGTCGCGGAGGCGCATGCGACGAGATGGCCGATTGCTGCGACGGACCGTGCGACGAAGGTCTCTGCACGATGGGCGCCTGCGCGGCGAACGGCGTCGCGTGCGAAGCGGCGGGCGATTGCTGCTCGGCGCGCTGCGAAGGCGACGTCTGCGTACCGCCGCCCGTCGGCTGCGGAACCGTCGGCGCGAGCTGCGCCGACGCGGACGGTTGCTGCAGCGGCAACTGCGTCGACTCCGGCGGTGCGAGCTGCGACGGCATGTCGGGCTGCGTGTGTGCGCCCCCCGCGGCGTGTCGGGGTGGCGGCGAGACGTGCAGCGAGGACGCGCAATGCTGCAACGGCTTCTGCGATCGACCGGGAGGAGGCGATGGGACCTGCGCGACGATCGGCGCCTGCCTCACCGCGGGCGAGCTCTGCGGCACCGAGGGGCTCAGCGGCTCCTGCTGCTCCACCGTCTGCCTCGACACCGACGGCACCGGGGCGCGCTGCCAGTTCCTCGGCGGCTGCCGCGTGCAGGACGAGCTCTGCCGCACCGACGGCGAGTGCTGCTCGGGCGTGTGCGAGCGCGACGGAGAGACCGCGGACGGCCGCGAGATCCGACGCTGTGCGAACGCGGGCTCGTGCTTGCCCGCGGGCGAGGTCTGCGGAGAAGGTGGCGCGAGCTCGAACTGCTGCCCCAACGGCGGCGGCGACACCGGCTGCGAGCCGACGGGCACCGGCTTCCGACGCTGCTTCGGAGGCGACGGCGAGTGCACGTTGCCCGGCCGCACGTGCGAGACCACCGAGGACTGCTGCGTCGACGCGTCGTCCGCGATCGCGTGTCAGCTCGATCGCAATGGCGAGCGCACCTGCTGCCTCGCGGATGGCGAAGAGTGCGCGTTCGGCGACCTCTGCTGCGGCGGCATCTGCGCGCCCGATCCGACCGACGGCGTGTTGCGCTGCGGCGCGACGTGCATCGCGGACGGTGGCGCGTGCACGACCGCGGCGGACTGCTGCGGCTGCGGCTGCGTCTCGGACGGCGCGGGCGGCAACGTCTGCACGAGCGATCCCGCGCGTTGCGACGCGTGCACCGGACCGCAGCTCGGCGAGCTCTGCACGCCCGGCGGCGAGCCCTGCTGCAACGGCCCCACCGTGGTCTGCGATCCTTCGCCGGGCCTCGAGTTCCCGACCTGCGTCGTCGCGCGCTGATCTCGAGGCTCGCCGTTCGATCGCGGCGTCGTTCGATCGCGGCTCCGTTCGATCGCGGCGCGTCGTTCGATCGCGGCGTCGTTCGATCGCGGCGTCGTTCGATTGCGGCGTCGTTCGATTGCGGCGTCGTTCGATCGCGCGGCGTCGTTCGGTCGCGGGGTCGTTCGATCACCGTTCGATCGCCGTGCCGCACGAAGCACCGGCGCGCGAGGTTCGCGTCAGATCAGCTCGATGCGGCACTCCGCGCTGCAGCCGTCGAGGCTCGTCGTGTTGCCGTCGTCGCCCTCTTCGCCCGCCTCGGTCTGCACCACGCCGTCGCCGCAGCGCGCGCCGATCGACTGGCAGCCCGGGGCGCAGTCCTCCGGTCGCGCGCCGAGGTTGCGCCCGTCGTCACACGTCTCGCCGAACGCCTCCTGCACGATCCCGTCGCCGCAATACGGCGTGAGGCGACAGTCCTCCGAGCAGCCGTCGTACTCCGCGCCGTTGTCGTCGCCGTCGTCGCACGCCTCGTCCGCCGCGAGCACGCCGTCGCCGCACTCGGATCGACACAGCGACGGCGCCCGCACGAAGTTCGCGAGCGTGAGCCGGTACTGCGAGCGCGTGGTGTGGCGCTCGGCTTGGAAGACGACCGCTTCGTAGATGCCGCCCACGCGCAGATCGAGGGGCGCCAAGCAACCGGGCTCGTTCTCCGTCGGATCGTCGCTCGCGCAGTCTGCGAGGGTGATCGAGCCGTCCTCACGCCCGTGCACGCCGCCGATGTCGACCGCGAGCCGCTCGTTGATGAACACCCACACGTCGTCGTCCCCGGAGAACGCGAGCGTCTCGGTGCCGCCGTACTCGAACCAGAAGCGCACCTCGCTCGTGAAGAAGAAGTTTTGATTGCCCGAGCCGCCGCCGTCGTTCGTGAGACCTTCGAGGCCCTCGGTCGGGAAGCCCGCCACCGGACCACTGAGCGGCGTCGAGAGCGGGAAGAACGACGCCTCGTCGAAGCGGTAGGTGCCCGCGCCGATCGACGAGAACGTCATCTCTTGCGCGACGGTGCGGTTGAAGTCGTCGTCGGAGCGGTACCAGAGGTCGAAGCTCTCGGCGCTGCTGATCCGCGTCGCGGTCGCACGACGCACCGGGCGTCCGTCGACGAGCATCGTCTCGACCATGCCGCGCTCCGCGCCGTTGAAGCACTGGAAGTCCGGGTGCCCGTACGGAGCCGTCGCGCCGGGCTCACCTTCGCGCGGCCGCGTGGTCACCGCGGAGTTCCCGTCCTGACACGCGGGGATGAAGTCGCGCATGACGACCGGGAGCACCACCGTCGGCGGATCGGGCAGCGGGACCTCCTCGCACGCGAAGCCGACCTCCTCCTGGCAGGTCGCCGAGCAGCCGTCGCCCGACCGCGTGTTCGCGTCGTCGCAGGTCTCGGGCGCGAACACCACCCCGTCCCCGCAGACCGCGACGCAGGTGCCGTCCGTGCAGTCGGGCTCACGCGTGCACAGCGGCGTGCACCCGTCACCGATGAGCGGGTTCCCGTCGTCGCATTCCTCGGTGCCTTCGGGGATTCCGTCGCCGCACGTCGATCGTCCGCACGGCTCGCCGGGCGTCGGGCAGACCGCGCCGGGCTCGAGCTGACAGCTCGCGTCGCAGCCGTCGCCCGCGCGCGCCTCGCACGCGTCTCCGTCGTCCGCCGCGACGCAGTCGGCGCTCGACGTGCAGCGCGTGCCCTCGCCGCCGTTGCAGGTGCCGCCGTCGTCGCACGCTTCGAAGCCCGCCACGAGGCCGTCGCCGCACGCCGCCGCGCGACACGCCGCGCCGACGACCGGGCACGTCCATCCGGGCTCCAGCATGCAGCTCGCGTCGCAGCCGTCACCCGCGGTCGCGTTGCGATCGTCGCAGGTCTCCGGCCCTTCGATGCGCCCGTTGCCGCACGTCACGACGCGCACGCAATCCTCGCCTGGACGCACACACACGAAGCCGTCGTCGACGCTCGCGCAATCGCCCGCGCAGCCGTCGTCGTCGTCGGTGTTCCCGTCGTCGCAGGCTTCGCCGTCACCCAGCACGCCGTCGCCGCAGACCGGCGGCCCCGCGTCGGTGTCTCCACCGTCCGGCCGTCCGCCGTCCGTGCGTCCGCCGTCCTCGCGCCCACCGTCCTCGTCACCGCCACCGCCGTCGCGCTCCGGGCCGTCGTCGTCTCCGCATCCTCCGAGGACCACCACCAGACACACCATCCAACCCGCGAGCGATCCGTGACGTCGAAGCATGCGCGCATGTTCGCCGCTGTACGCGCGCGTTGCCAAACGAGATCGCGCGTCGTCGCGAGCTCTTCGCGCGATCGTCGCCCGCACGCTGCGAGGAAACCCGCGACCGACCCACGTGGTCCCCCGTGTCGGAGGCCCGCGCCGGGCTTGTCGCGCGCGACCGGTCGTGCCATTCCCCCGCGCGATGCTCCTCGCGATCGACGTCGGCAACACCAACACCGTGCTCGGCCTCTACGAGGGCGAGCGCCTCGTCCACGACTTCCGCATCCAGACCTCCGCGGGTCGCACCACCGACGAGCTGCACGCGCTGCTCGCGAGCTTGCTGCAGATCGCGGAGGTGCCGCGGCGCCAAGTCACCGCGAGCATCCTCGCGTCGGTCGTGCCTTCGGTGACCGATCAGTTCGTGGAGGCCGTCGATCGCGCGTTCGACCACGACGTCGTGGTGGTGAAGCCCGGCATCAAGACCGGCATGCGCCTGCTCTACGAGAACCCGCGCGAGGTCGGCGCCGATCGCATCGTCAACGCGGTCGCGGCGTTCGAGCGCGTGAAGGGCGCGGTGATCGTGGTCGACTTCGGCACCGCCACCACCTTCGACTGCATCTCCGACAAGGGCGAGTACCTCGGCGGCGCGATCGCGCCCGGCATGGAGATCAGCGCCAACGCGCTCTTCTCGCGTGCGGCGCGCCTCTTCCGCGCGGAGCTGGTGCGACCGCCGAAGGCCATCGGCCGCAACACCGTGCACTCGATGCAGTCGGGCATCGTCTTCGGCTACGTCGGCCTCGTCGACGGGCTCGTCGCGCGGCTGCGCGAAGAGATGGAAGGCCCCGTCCGCGTGCTCGCGACGGGCGGCCTCGCGCGCCTGGTGGAGCCGGAGAGCGCGACGATCGAAGAGGTCGACGAGTTCCTGACCCTCGACGGCCTGCGCCTGCTCTGGGAGCGCAACCAGGCCTGACTCGCTGCGTGCTCGGTGTCGTCCGAGCGCTCACGTGATTTCGATCCGACCCGCGCTCACGGTGCGCTCGGGGCATTCGCCTCGGCCGCGCGCAGCGCCTCGCCTCGCGCGAGAGAGGATCAGCCCCTGCTCGCGGCGCTCGCAGCGTTCGCAGCGTCCTCGTTCTCCGCGGCGCGCCGCTTCGCCAGCTCGGCCTGCATCAGCTCGGTCTCCGCGCGTCCGAGCGGGTAGAACCAGAGGATCACCGCGTTCAACACCGCGAGCGAGCCGGGGACGATCGAGAACATCAGGCGGATGCCGAGGAGCGACGTCTCGTCCTGCACCGTGTTGGGGCGGAAGCCGAAGGCGTCGAGCATCCAGCCCGCGCCGGCGCCGCCGAGCGTGAGGCCCATCTTCTGGGCGAACATCGCGGCCGAGAAGACCAGCGCGGTCGCGCGCCGCCCGAACTTCCACTCACCGTAGTCCGCCACGTCCGCGTAGAGCGCCCAGACGAGCGCGGGGGTGGGACCGGCCAGGAAGCTGCCGATCAGGTTCACCACGAACATCGTCACCGTGGCCTCGCGCGGGATGAAGAAGAAGCCGATCACGGTGAGCGCGTTGAGGAGCGTCAGGATCATCACGCCGTTGCGCTTGCCGACCCATTTGTCGACCGGACCGGAGAGCGCGACCCCGCCGATGAAGGCGAGCATCCCGGAGGAGAGGAAGATCGTCGGGAGGTCGAACTCCAGAAAGAACGCGGATTGCTCCGAGCCGATCGCGAACACGGGCTCTTCGGAGAGTCCGACGCAGTATTTGAAGAAATGAACCGTGACCGCGCCGCGGACGGCGACGTTGGCGAGCGTGCAGATCGCCGCACCCACCATGATCAGCCAGGGGCGGTTCTTCATCAGGAGCCGCAGATCCGTCGAGAGCGCGACGGGGGTCTTCGATTGTTGCGGCACCACACGCTCGCGGGTCGTCAGGAAGGTGAAGAGAAACATCAGCGTCGAGGCGATGCCGAAGACCGCCATCGTCGTCTGGAAGCCGACGATCTCGTCGCCGCCGCCGAAGAACTTCACCAGCGGGCGCACGAGCAGCGAGACCACGAAGCCGCCTCCGAACGCGCCGAGGAAACGGTACGTGGAGAGCGAGACGCGGTCTTCGTCGCGATCCGTGATGACGGCCAGCATCGCCGAGTACGGAACGTTGATGGCCGTGTAGACCATCTTGAAGGCGATGAAGGTCGTGTACGCGAAGAGGAGCTTCCCCGTCTCACCCAGGTCCGGATTGGCGAAGATCGCGTAACCGGACAGACCATAGGGAATCGCGAACCAGAGCAGGAACGGTCGGTACTTTCCGTACTTGGTCTGGACGCGATCCGCGAGCGCGCCCATGAGCGGATCGTTGACGGCGTCCCAGAAGTTCGCGACCAGATACATCGTCCCGATCGCCGCGGGGTTCAGCCCGAAGACGTCGGTGTAGTAGTAGAAGAGGAAGAGATTGAAGAACTGGAAGTAGAGGTTCGACGCGGTGTCGCCGAGCCCGTAGCCCACCTTCTCCGCGATGCCGATTCGAGCTGTCGTCATGGTGTCACCCGGCGGATTCGATGTTCTCGAAGCTCTCGAAGTCGGCGTTCTCGAAGCTCTCGTGCTCGAACACCGCGCTCAGGCGCGCCCCGCCGACGACGTGCCGATCGAGACGCGAATCCATCGGATGGCGCCATCGCGGTCGAAGACGTGGCGTGCGATCGAGGCTGGCAGCTCGTCGTCGAGCTCTCGTTCGGTTCCGTCAGCGAATCCGACCCGGAGGAGCGCGCGCGTCTCCCGTGAGCGCTCCACGCCCGCCGGAGGCTCCACGACGATCGGTGTCTGAGCGAGCGTGAAGGCGAGCCCTCCCGCCGGAACCGGCACCGCGCATCGCGCGCCCGTCACGTCGAGGTAGGCGAGCTCGGTGGGGGCCGCGACGCGCTCGTCGTCGTGCAGGAGCGTGGCGTCGACGCGCACGGCGCCGCGCTCGATGCGAAGGCCGAGCTCACCGAGCCGCGTCAACAGCTCCTCCTTGACCTGACCCGTCATGCCGGGCTGTCGTGCGCCCCCCGTCTCGGGCGTGTGCGAGTACGGATCGGTGGGGAATGCCCCGTAGAGCGCGGGAGATTTTCGGAACCCGATCCCGGAGCGCACGTCCTCGTACGCCTCGCGGAGCATGGCGACACGATCGGCCGGCGCACCCTCGTCGACCGCCGCGAAGAGCCGCTCCTGAACCGCGAGCAGGAGCTTCGAGACCATGTGCCAGTACACGCTACCGAGGCCCTCGTACGCGAAGAAGGTGCCCGAGCGGCCGGTGAACGCGTGGTGATCGAAGACCTCTTCGAAGAGCGCGAGGTACGCCGCGCGTTCGGCGGGCACGAGCGACGCGTAGCGCGGATCGCGCGCGAGCTCGTCGAGGAGCGCGCGGAGATCGTCCGCGTTGCGGAGGTCGCCGCCGAAGTGTCCGCGGCGATCGTAGGGGTCGACGAGCACCAGGCGATCGTCCTCGTTCGCCGCGAGAAGCTTCGCGAGCGCCGAACCGTCGAGGCGCGGCGCGTCGAAGGAGTTCTTTTTCAGGAATCCGGGGAGCGCGCGGTTTGGATAGAGCAGGTAGGTGCGTTGCTCCGGCCAGTAGAGCGGGCTGGCGCGCAACGCGCGGAGGAGCGCGAGCGACGCGTCGGTCGAGAGGAAACCCGAAGAGAGCACCGCGACCTGCCCCTCCAGCATCGGCGCCAGCGCTTCGAGGCGCGCGGCGTCGTCTTCGAGACGCAGCAGCAGGTACGCGTGGAAGAGCCCGTCCGCGCGCCGATTCGACGCGAGCACGTGATCGACGTGCACGAGCGCGAGATCGAGCAACTCCTTCAGGGTGTCCGCGTCGAGCTCGGCCGTGACCGTCGCGGCACCTTCGTAGCGCGCGGCGCGAAAGATCGTCGCGGCCTCACCGAGCGCATCCATGACCGCGCGCCGCTCGCGATCGCCCAGCTCGCGCTCCGTCGAAGGTCGATGCGCGCGCAGGATCGCAAGCACGTCGTGCGCATGACGGACGACCACGTCCGCCACCGCGAAGGAGCCCGTGGGCGCCGCATCGAGCTGCGCGCGCCAGAACGCGAGGAAGCGCCGCAGGTAGGCCGCGGTCACCACGGACACGCCCTTGCCGACGAGCGCGTTGTTCGCGTCGTTCCACTCTGGGCGCTGGGTGTTCATCCAGATACCGCCGCCCGGCACGAGGTTCGTGAGCTTCGCGAGCAGCAGCACGAGCAGCTTCTCGACCATCGTGACGAGCTGCACCGACGTGCTCTCTCCGGGCGCGGCGGGCACCAACCGGCCGTCGGTACCGAGCTGCGCGACGCGCTCCATCGCACGACGGTGCGCGTCGTCGTCGAAGCGGATGGTGTTGGCGTGGTCCTCCACCATCTCGTGGTGCGGGACGATCCGGTAAGGAACGTCCGCGGACGAGAAGATCCGACGGTTCCATTCACCCAGGAGGCGCCCCGGCTCCAGACGCTCCACCGCTTCGAGGAGCTTCTGCAGGTAGACGATTTGATGGTCGCCCCAGTAGCCGATGTTCGCCCACGGATCCTCGGGCTCCGGCACCTCCCATTCGATGCCGTCGCGGGTCACGCGGTACGGGTTGTATCCGTCGGGCGTGGTGGCGTTGAGGAACTTCGCGACCATCGAGAACGCGAAGGCGGGATAGGCGTAGGCGAGCGGCTCCCAGTTCTGGAAGATGTCGCGCCAGTTCCCTTGGTAGTCCGTGCGCGGAGATCCGTCCGGATTGCGGAGGCGGATCGCGAACTCGTTCCAGGGTCGGCTCGGATCGCCGTGGCGCCGGCTGAAGGTGATCGGGAGGTACTCGAGCGTGAGCCGCACGAGGTCCGGATCGTCCGTGCTCTCGGCGCGCGCGATCAGCGACGAGATCTCGAGCTTCTCGGGGAGCTCCCGGAGCCACGCCGCGTGGCGCGCGTGCACCTCGCGGTTGCGCACCGCGACGAAGGCGTCGAAGTCGCACGCGCGGGCGTGGTGTCCGTCCACGAACACTCCGCCGCGCATCACGTTGAAGAGCGTGTTGGCGAAGTGGTGGGCGGTGGTCAGCCGATCGCCACCGACGCTGAGCCCGTCCGCGCGCCCGACGATGTCGCGCAGGCCTTCCGTGGTGCGCGCCACGTCGTCGAGCACGAGCGCTTCGCGCGCATCCGGCGCGAGATCACGTTGCCAGACGCGGATCCGTCCGACCGCGCGCGCGTCGCAGGAGACGTCGGCGATCACGTGCCACCGCCGCGCGCCGCCCGCCTCGATCGTGAGCGGGGCGATGGCGAGGTAGGCGCCGCGCTGGCCGCGCACGTCGTGATCGCCGCGCACTTCGTCGCCGTGCCGGAACGCTTCGAGGCGCGCGTCGGGCGTGAGCAAGACGTGCGTCGGGTCGAGCCCGAGCGACCAGATCACGTTCGCGCGCAGGGCTTCGCTAGCCTCCACGCGGTCGGTGAGGATCGAGCTGAGCGAGTACGTCGCGACGCCGGTCGCGGGATCGAGCTCGTTGCGTTTGTACGCGTCGAGCAGACAGCTGAAACGGTTCTGGAGCGCCTTGGTGGTGCCGTGCGGCAGCACGTTGCGGTAGCCGTCGAGCACGTCGACGCGCCGCGCGTGTCCGGTGTCGTCGCGCAGCTCGACCGTCCGCACGAAGCCGACGCGCTCGCCGAAGCTCAGCGTGGCGACGAAGGTCAGACCGAGGTCGAGGTTCGACTCCTCGAACGCGAGCGCGTCGCCCTCGACGCTCTTGCGCAGCCGCCGCTCGATGCCGTGCACGCGCGGCAGCACGGTCGAGAGCGGCTCCCACAGGTGCACGCGATCGGCGTCGTGGACCCGCAGGATCGTGAGCGGTCCCGTATGCGCGATGCCGGAGGTGAGCTTGTCTTCGGTTTCGTAGGGGAGGAACGCGTGATCCGCGTCGCGGCGACCCGCCGTCATGCCGCCCGTGCTCGCGACGAACCACCACAGATCGGAGCTCGAGACGAGGCTCATGAAGAAGGGAGCGAGCCGATCACAATGCCGGATCTCGTACCACTCGCGCCCGTCCACGTGTACGAAGCCTCCGTCGACGCTCGCGTCGCTCGAAGGTCGCAGGCGGGTCTCGCCGAGGAAGGTGGGAAACATCGCGGCCTCACTGCGCGCGTCGGTACACGCGCACGTAGTCGACGAGCATCGTCGCCGGGAAAGGGGTGGTCCCATCCGGCGGGCCGACGTAGCCGCCGCCGACCGCCAAGTTCAAGATCAGGAAGAACGGGTGATCGAAGACCCACTCGGGATCGGTCGCGCCCGGCAGCGGGGCGAGCGAGCGTACCTGGGCGGTGGTCGCGACGTGGTAGAGGCGATCGTCCACGAACCACGCGATGCGGCCCGGATCCCACTCCACCGCGAACACGTGGAAGTCCTCGTCGAGCGCGGGATCCTCGACCACGAGCGACTCCGTGATCGACTCGCCGCCCGAGTAGCCCGGACCGTGGATGGTTCCCGCGACCACGTTCGGCTCCTGGCCGCGCACCTCCATGACGTCGATCTCGCCGCAGGCCGGCCACTGACCGCGGCGCGCCTCTTCCGGGGTGGACTCCGCGTCCGGAAAGTCGTTTCCGAGCATCCAGAACGCGGGCCAGAGTCCCTGACCGGACGGAACCCGAATGCGCGCCTCGAAGCGGCCGTACTGCTGCTCGAAATTGTCTTGAGTGCGGAGTCGAGCGGACGTGTAGTTGCGACTGCCGAACGACTCCTGACGCGCGGTGATTCGCAGGTGTCCTTCGCCGTCGAGCGACACGTTCTCGGGTCTTCCCGTGTAGAACTGGAGCTCGCCGTTGCCCCAGCCGTCGCCGTTCGGGCCGGTACCGAGGTCGAGCTTCCAGACCCCGAGATCCGGCAGCGAGCCTTCGGCGCCGTCGAACTCGTCCGCGAACGTGAGCACGAAGTCTTCTGGAGGCGGCATGGGCTCGGTCTCGGCGGCGCACGCCGCGAAGAGACAAACGATCGTGATCGCGCGGGCGACCCGGCGGGCCGTCGGGCGGGAGATCGAAGGGTTCGTCCTCACGTGCGCGCTCCTTTCATCACCACGTCGAACATCGCCGGCTCCGCCAGCGCGCGTTCCAGCACCAAGGTCGCCGCGCCGATCGCGATGCCGAGCTCGCCGAGCGGCGAACGTTCGATCTCGGCGTGCGCGATCGACTCCGCGAGCGCGCGCGTGCGCACGGTGTGTCGCAGCGGCTCGAGCAAGAGGTCGCCCGCGCGCGTCAGGCCGCCTCCGATCACGAGCCGCTCCGGGTTCACGAGGTTCAAGAGGTTCGCCACGCCAATCCCGAGGGTGCGACCGGCTTCGGTGATCACGCGGCACGCGAGCTCGTCACCTTCGAGCGCCGCATCCACCAGACGATCGACGGTGAGCGGCTCGGTCTGGAGCGGGCTCGACGGATGCTCCTTGCGAAGCTCGCGCACCGACTCGAAGAGCCGATGCGTGCCCACGAGCGTGGTGAGGCAACCACGCAGCCCACACATGCAGAGGGGACCGTTCGGATCGATCGTGGTGTGTCCGATCTCGCCCGCGACGCCGCGCGCACCGCGGAGAATCCGGCCTTCCATGATCAGCCCCGCGCCGATGCCGGTCGCGACCTTGAGGTAGACGAGGTTCTCCGCGCGCCCCGACCACCACAGCTCCGCGAGCGCGCCGAGGTTGGCGTCGTTGTCGACCAAGACCGGACGACCGAAGCGCTTCTTCAGTCGCTCCACGATGTCGTAGTCGGCCCACTTGGGGAGGATCGACGGCACGAACTTCCCGGGCGCGCGCGGATCGATCGGGCTCGGCGCCGCGACCCCGATCCCGACGATGCGCTCGCGCGCTCCGGGTCGCGCTTGCAGCAATCCGCCGATGCAGTCTTCGACGAGGTTCAGCGCGCACTCCGGATCGTCGCGCACCGGGCACGGCACCTCGCGGTGGCCGAGCACGGTGCCGTAGAGATCCGTGAGCACGACCGTGACGTGACTCGCGCCGAGCTCGACGCCCACGAGCAAGGCCGCGTCCGCCACGAGCTCGAGCACGATCGGGCGCCGACCGCCCGTCGAGGTGCCGGTGCGGGCCTCGCGCACCACGCCGGTCTCCAGCAGGTCCCCCACGATCGCCGAGACCGTCGAGCGGCTCAGGCCCGAGCGACGCGCGAGATCGGCGCGCGACGCCTCACGCTCGTTCCACAAGAGGTTGAGCAAGAGGCGCCGGTGCTGCGCGCGCATCGTCGCAGCGTCGAGCACACCCTCGCGGGTCGGAGCGGATTCGTGGGGGTCGGTTTCCATCGGTGGGTACGGCTCGAGGGATGAAGAGAGGTTCGTGATCCGACGCGAGGACGATCACGTGCGAGAGGGCATGGGAGCCGAGCGTCGTGTCACGTGAACGCGATCACGTCGCTCGGATTCCCCACTCGCCCTCACGAGCGTCCAATCACGGGCAGGCGCTCGCGCAGGAGCCGTAGAGGGCGCTGATCGTGGTCGGCGCGGTCGGGATCGTGACCTGACGGTTCGCGTAGGTGGACCCGTCGGTGACCGGAGCGCAGGCGCCCATGCCACCCGCGACGTCGTCGATGAGGTCTTCTTGCGACGCGAAGTTGTTGGTCATGAACTTGAACTCCAGCGCGCCCGCCGGGAAGTCGAAGGTGCCCGTGTAGACCATGTCGCCGTCGGTGTCGGTGAGCTGGAAGCCGTCCGCGCAGAACGTGCAGAACGGGCCGGTGAGCCAGACCGTCGCGAAGGCGGTCGCGGGATCGGGGCACGACATGTCGACCTCGAAGGTCACGGCGTAGCGGCACGATCCGTCATCGACGGTCGCGGCGGCCGAGTAGTTGGAGGCGTCCTCGTCCATGCAGCCCGGGACGTTGGTCAGATCCTCGGGCACACGCTCCCACTGCACGTCGTCGACGTAGAACGTGATCGGCCCCGTGCCCTCGGGCAGGCCCGCGACCCAGCCGAAGCCGCCGCCGACGGTGTCGTAGTCCACGCCGACCAGGCTGATCGTGTAGTCGGTGGGGGTCGTGGTGAGCGCAATGTCCGCCGTCTCGAGCGCGAAGCCGTCGCGCTCACCGAGCTCGTTCGGGCCGTAGCCGACGAGGAACTTCAGCGTCTCACCGCCCGCCGCGCCCCACGCCGAGAAGCTCACGCGCGTCGCGCCGCGCGGCATCGGGAAGCCGGGCTCGGCGCCGAAGTTGTTCTCCGGGAACTGCCAGAAGACGCCGCCGAAGCCCATGCCGCCGCGCGTGTACGTCCAAGTTCGGCACGCGCCCGCGCCGTCACCGCCGCGCGTCGGGCACGCCTCCACGACCGCGATTCCGGCCGCGTCGCCGAAGAAGCCGCTCGCCGCGTAGAAGCCGTCCACCACGACCGGCAACACCGTGCAACCACCGAACGCGACCGGGTCGAGATCGACCGCGTCGGTCGTGACCTCGAAGCCGCGCAGGGTGCCGCCTTCGACGCGGCAGAACTCGGGCACCGTCTCGACCACGGCCGGGGTACCTCCGAGCACGAACGTGTGGGTGTACGAGCCGATCACGAGCTCGGTCGAGCCCTCCCAGACCTCGTCTTCGTCCGCGTCCGCGAGGGTCGGGCAGTCGTCGGTGCAGAAGCTCCCTTGCACCGCGACACCCGCGCTCCGGTCGTAGTCGAGACCGGTGAGGTCCACCGCGAACGACACGCGGAACGTGCACGAGCCGTCGTCCACCGACGCGTCCTCGTCGAAGTTCGTCGCGTTCGAGTTGGTGCAGCCCGGCGTGGGCGGAGGTCCGCCGTCCGGGCGCCCCGCGTCCTCGTCCATCCCGGAGTCCGGCATCGGCATCGGGCCGTCGTCGTCTCCACAGCCGATCCCCACGATCGCCATCGCGAGGAAGATCCACGTCGTCGAGCTCATTCGGATTCTGGTCATCGTCGCCCCCAATCACCCACTCGATCGCGATCGAGTCTTCGGGAATTGCTTTCGTTCTTCGTCGTTCGCTCGTGTTCCCGCGTCGGTGTCTTCGCGTCGTTCACTCGTCGAACTACCGTCGCTTCGTCGTCGCTCAATCCTGCAAGAGATAGACCTCGTCCACGAGGAGCTGATGCCCCTCGGTGTTCCCGGTGCCCCCGAGCAGGAACGGGGCCCGCACGTTCAGGCGGTCGAGCCCCGCGAAATCCGCCAGCGGAATGCGGAGCACGTGCCACTCGCCGTCCGCCTGGTATCCGTAGTCGGTCGCTTCGACCGACACCGCGTTCACCGCGTCGACACCCGATTGCATCGAGATCGTGATCCGCGCGAACGAGGGGTCCGACGACTTGAGCGCGACCGCGAGCACGTCCCAAGCGGAGAGATCGGTCGGGGTGTCCCAGACGATGCCGCCGCCCCAGAACGCGGTGCCGCGGAGGGTGAAGCGGTCGGAGAGAACGCCCTCGACGCGGTCGGCCACCGTGTCCTGGTCGTAGTGGAGCGCGCCGTCGGTCGCGAAGATGAAGTAGCAGCGCAGCGGCCGCGCGTGGGGCTCGCGCACGCACTCACGCTCGGAGTCGAGGCCGAAGCGCCGCGAGCTCTCTCCCTCGTAGAAGATGCCGAGCGAGAGCCGCTCCATGCCGAGCAGGTAGGGCTCGGTGCCCGCGAGCGGCTCCTCCTCCGGACCCGCGTCGGACACGAGGCCGACGTGGCCGGAGTAGTCGGGATCGCCGAGCGGCGCGCGGCACCCGAAGGCGAACGCGCAGAGCGAGATCGCGGCGAGCGTGGCGCACGAGAAGTCGGCGGCTGACCCCGCCGACCCGGTCGAGAAGTCGGCGGCTGACCCCGCCGACCCGGTCGAGAAGTCGGCCGCCGCCGACCCGGCCGAGAACCACGAGGAGATCAGGGAACGCACGGGTCCTCCTCCTCCGGCTCGATCTCCGGCCGCGGAGTGTCGCGCCCCGCGATGCGCACCACGACCTCGTTCCCGCCCGCGTCGGTCGCGAGCACCCAGTCGCCACGCACGCGCAGTCCGAGATCCTGGATCCCGCGATACGCGAGCGGGGCGAGGTAGAACGGCACCCCGTTCTCCAAGTACGAGACCGAGTCGGGGAACTCGTCGAGCACCGCCTGGTACGCGCGCCCCGCCATGTGCGTCACGCGGCAGACGTCCACCGCCGACTCGAGCTCTCCCGAGACCGCGATGTCGTGCAGCTTGCTCGCGGTGTAGAACTGGTGCTCTCCATTCGGTGCACGCGCGAGCAGGGTCGCCCAAGCGTAGAATCCCCCCGCGTTGCCGCCGTTCGCGAGGAGCTCGAACTTGGTCTCTTCGCCGATCGGATGATCGCGAAACGGATTGCGTGGGTTCGTGAGCGTGACGTCCGAGGGGTAGATGCCCTCGTCCTCGTGGAATATCTCGAAGCGCAGGCCGGTGACGTTCTCGCCGTAGCGGTACTCCCCGGAGTCGATGCACGCACCGACGCCGAGCGCGGCTGCGACGCTCGCGACGAGCGTGAGCGCGGCGCGCATCGAGGATCCCTTCGAAGGACGTTCAGATCGAGATCTGCACATAGGTCCTCACCTCCCACTCGGATCCAAAAGCGTTCGGGCGCGTGGCGTCTTGCAGGAATCGGCCGGAGTTCTCGTCGAGCAGGCGGTACGTCGCACGCACGCCGAGTCGCGTGTACGACGCGATGAACCATTGCGGCCGGCTCAGCGAGTACGAGAGATCGATCATCCCCTGGAACGGAAACGTGCTGTTGAAGTCGCGGTAGTAGTCGAAGGGACCCCAGTCGCCGAAGCGGAAGAAGTAGTCCATCGCGACGCGATCGACCGTGAGACGCCCTTCCGCTCCCGCGCGGTAGACGAGCCGCGGATCGTCGCCGTTCGCCTGACCGTTTCCGATGTAGAAGGTGTTCACGAGCCGCGCGCGATCGGAGAAGTTGATCACACTACGGAGCCGAACGTCCCAGAGATCCTGGGCGGGAGCCGAGGTCGGGAACGCGAACTGAATCCCCTCGGCGGTCACACCGACCGACGAATCCTGGAAGGTCGGATGGATGCGGTACGTGAAGTCGAGCGCGGCCGCGAAGTTGGCGTCCTCGCGGCGGTCGTTGTCCCACGCCCACATCCAGGTCGCGGGCGTCGGGTCGTACGCGAGGAGCAGCTCGAAGCCGTAGGTCTCGCGGTTGCTGCGAACCCAGAAGGGGTCCTGGAGCTGGTTTCGTCCGTCGAGGCCCGGGTAGTAGATGCCGGTCACCGGATCGAAACGATCGCCGATCGCGGGCAGCGGTCCTTCGAGCGGTCGCTGCATCAGGAAGTTCGGCGCGATCTGGAGCCGCCCCACCGTGTAGCCGGCGCCCGTCGACACCGCCCAATGGTTGCCTTGCCCGCTCTCCTTGAGGCTCCAGCCCGTGATCGTGATCGTCGGATCCCACCCCGCGTCCGCGACCAGCCCGCGGTAGCCGCCCTGTAGATACCAGTAGAAGGGCGCGGCCTCGAGGGTGATCTTCGCCTTGCCGCCGAGCGTGTCGAGCAGGTGCACCTCGTCGTCGATCACGTAGTAGCCGGAGTCGAGGTACGACGGCGCGCCCTCCTCCGCGTCGCGCACCGCCTGGAAGCGACGGCCCACGCGCGGCGTGCCGGCCATGATGCCGCCGAGCTCGACGCGGAGCGGACCGAAGCGGCGCGAGAGGTAGAGCGTCGTCTTGCGATCGCGCGGGGTCGGGATCGCGGAGCTCGTCGGGCCGGCCGCGCGCTGCGCGAGATCCTCCTGGTGCATCAGCGAGGCTTCCCAGGCGCCCCACTCGCGGTGGTACATGCCGATCACGGTCGGGTTCGCGCCCCACCAGAGCTGCGGACCGAACGCGATCCGGAGACCTTCGAGCTCGCGCCGGCCCTCGAAGCGCACGCCGATCGGAACGTCCGCGTCGAACTGATCGACCGCACGTTGGTAGTGCGTCTCCGGCACCAAGTGGAAGAAGTCGCCGTCGTGGCCCCAGTGGTTCTGGCCGACGCGGTAGAAGCCGGTGAGCTGGAAGCGCGACTCGTCCCAGGTGAACGACGCCTGATAGACCGCGACGCGTTCGAGCGCGCTCAGCGACACCTCCTCGCCGTCCGTGTCGACCACCGAGCGCGGGAGCCCTCGACGCTCGTAGTAGATCTCGTCGATCGGGTTCTGCGCGGTGTTGCCGAGCACGTTGAGCGTGAGGCTGCCGCGTACGCGCGAGGTCGGGCGCACCTCGACCCCGACGTAGAACGACTCTTGGTGATCGAAGCGCGTGCGCTGCCGCTCCGGCTCGTTCAAGCGACGGCCGCCCGTGGTGTAGGTCTCGGTGTCGAGCCGCAGGAACGCGATGCGCACGCGCTCGAACGCGTCGAGCCGACTCATCGCGCCTTGGGCCGCGTAGCGCGCGGCTCCGTCGGAGGTGCGGATGGAGCCGAAGTGCTCGCGGATCTCCGCCATCGTCGTGGAGGGCGCGTAGGGATCGAGCTCGAACGCGCGCTGGAGCGCGTAGTAGGCAGACCGGCAATACAGCCGGAACTGCCCGTCCTCATCCGGTCGGCCCTTCGCGCAGATGCCGAACCACTCTTCGTTCATGTTGTTCTGCCCCTCGACGTAGTCGAAGGGGTACGCGGCGTTGCTCCACGACGCGGTCTCGTCGTGCACGTCGAGGTTCGTCTCCTGCTGGTACTTCCACCAGCCGTCGGACCACTGGAAGATCATGCCGCCAATCGCGTTCTGCGCGCGCCCGCGGCCGTACGCGTGCTCGTAGATCTCCTGCCAGAGCGCGACGAGGATCTCCGCCTGCGCGACGTCGTCCTCACGGCCTTCGCGTGCGTCGAACGCGTCGGAGCCGAACTCGGTGTAGACGAAGGGCACGTCGAGCACCTCCGCCACGCGATCGAAGAGATCGCGCGACGACGCGCCGCGGTAGACGTTCGAGCCCATGACGTCGAGGTTCGGACACTGCTCGCGGATGACGTCGAGGAACTGGAGATCACCGTTGGCGATGGCGACGGGATGGTTCGTGTCCCGCGCGTGGATCGCGTCGATCGCCTCCCCGAAGAGCGAGTAGAGGTAGGTCGCACGCGCGTCGTCGCGCTGCTCTGCGGGCAGGTTCTCCACCTCCGCCGAGGCCCAGTAGAGGCCGTAGTTGTTTTCGTTGCCGAGCAACCACATCAGGAGGCCCGGCGTGTCGGCGTAGCTCCGGACGAGCGCCTGGATCTCTTCGAGCAACACCTCGCGCGTGCGCCGATCCGAATAATCGGTCGGGCTCCGCCAGACACCGTCGACGCTGTGGCCGTAGCGGCCCATCGGGTGGTTGAGGATCGTGTAGATCCCGAAATTTTCGTAGATGTAGCGGATCCACCGCTGCGGAATCCCGACATAGACGCGAATGGCGTTGACGCCCATGTCGCGCATCAAACCCATCTCGTAGTCGAGCGCTTCGCGGATGAACGCCTCGGGCTGGCGCCAGAAGTCGTAGGAGTAGTTCTCACCGATCGGGAAGAAATCCCAATTCATCCCGAAGACCATGAAGTCGCGCCCGTCGACCCGGAGCTTGAAGCCCTGCGCGTCGCGATGGACGACGACGTGGTTCGGTCCGCTGCTCGGACGGCGCGCTCGGGGCTCCGACGACTGCGCGGGCGTGCTCGGCCGTGCGCTCGGGGGCTCGCTCGAACCGATTGGGCTCGGTTCGTTCGTCTCGACCGCCGCCGTCCCAGCATCCGCGGACACGTCGCTCGGTTCGTTCGTCTCGACCGCCGCGGTCCCCGCATCCGCGGACACGTCCGTGCTCGGTTCTTCCGTGCTCGGTTCCTCCGCCGCAGCGCTCTCGCCCGGAGACGCGGCGCTCGCGTCCGGCGCTCCCGCGTCGCCCGACTGCGCGTGCCCGGTCCAAGCGACGCTCCAGACCACGGCCGACGCCACGATCGCGAGCCCCGAAACTCGGCGGGTCCGGCTCATCGCCTCCCCCGATCCGCGCACTCCACTCGGTCCGTCCGGTCCGCTCGTTCCACGGCGCGCCCTCCGCTCGGGTCGTACGAAGTCCCGGTCGCACGCGCGTCCACGCGACCGATTCGTGCTCACCCGCCCCAAACCCCGACCACCTCTATCGCGGCCCCAGACCGAGATAGTTTGTTTCCCGAACAAACTATCTCGGGTACGGTGGAGCCGTCAAGCGTCGAAACGAGACGTGCCGGACACCGGCCCGACATCGACGAAGACCGACCGAAAGACGCGACATCGACCCGAAGCGAGGAGGCCGCGGTGGAAGGAACGAGCGTGCGGACGGAGCAGTCCATCGAGCATCGACGGATGCGGTTCGAGCCACGTCGGTCGGACGGCGTACGCGCGGGACGCTGGCTCGGCTGGGCCGCCGTCGCGGCCAGCGTGGCGTGCGCCGGAGCGGCACCTCGAACGTCGAGTGACGAACGCGCGCAGACGCGCCCCGGCTCGACCTCGGACGAGCCCGAGCGTGAGGCTCGACGATCCCTCGCGCCGCTCCTCGGCGACTCCGGATTTCGCGAAGGCATCGCGTACGGCCCCCATCGCGCGGGCCAGTCCCCCGACGGCGCGCAACCGAGCGACGCCGAGCTCGCGGAGGATCTCGAGATCCTCGCCGCGCACTGGTCGATGCTCCGCGTCTACGGCGCGGGCGAGACGAGCGAGCGCATCCTCCGCCACATCCGCGACCGACGGCTTCCACTCCGCGTGATGCTCGGCGCGTGGGTCGCTCCCGAGACCGAAGAGGACCGTCGCGAGGCCAACGAACGCGAAATTCGCGGAGCAATCGAGCTCGCGCGCGCCTACCCCGACGTCGTCGGCGCGGTGTGCGTCGGCAACGAGACGCAGGTCTTCTGGTCCGCCCACCGCGTCCCGACCGAACGCCTGATCGAGCTCATCCGACAGGTCCGAAGCGAGGTGACGCAGCCCGTCACGACGGCCGACGACTACAACTTCTGGAACCGCCCGGAGAGTCATGCGGTCGCGCGCGAGATCGACTTCGTCGTGCTCCACGCCTACGCGATGTGGAACCGTCAGACCCTCGACGACGCCGTCGCGTGGACCGCGACTCAGGTCGAGGCGATCCGCGCCGAACATCCGGAGCACGTCGTCGTGCTCGGCGAGACCGGCTGGGCGACCACCATGCACCCCTCGGGAGACGCCGCCCGCCAAATCATCGGCGTCGCGGGTGAGGCCGAGCAGGCGATCTTCCACCGACGGTTCACGGAGTGGGCCGCTCGCATCGAGCTGCCGTACTTCTTCTTCGAGGCCTTCGACGAGCCCTGGAAGGGCAGCGCGCACCCGGACGAGGTCGAAAAACACTGGGGCCTCTTCCGCGTCGACCGGACCCCGAAGCCCGCCATGGAGCAAGCGCACGCGACCTGGCTTGACCGCCGGTCCGCACCTCGATAGTTTGTTCGACGAACAAACTAAGCTGCGTCTCGGGTGACGCGAGAGCTTGGTCGAGGTGCTGGGGACATGTGCGCGCCGACGAGGGGTCGGTGAAGGAGCAAGGGGTATGGGAACGAATCGAGGATTCGGTCGCCGCGGGTCGTTCGACCCGGCAGGCACTCGAACGGCACGTCGACGCCCCGGAGCGCTGTGGCTGCT
>ERZ761607.571-NODE-571-length-61865-cov-7.453681_pt1 | contig 61865 bp, 55 predicted proteins | sample MGYA00511164_ERZ761607 | MGnify/ENA primary metagenome ERZ761607 (study PRJEB28899, sample SAMN02445080) | bioreactor sludge metagenome | biome: EBPR sludge | place: Australia: Brisbane, Thorneside Wastewater Treatment Plant | collected 2011-06-22 ...
ATGAGTAGTTTTTGTTTTAAGCTGGATTTCCAAAATCCTCAAATCGATGAAATCGTCCGAAAAGTGAGGTTTGTTGCTTATTTTTAAGCAATCACTCAACATTTGAACGCCATGGACCACGTAAAACGCTTATTCGACATTCCCCGCCACCAGTTGAAATCCTATCCCAAGGATGACATGCTTACCTCAAAAGTTAATGGGAAATGGGTGCCATGGTCAACCGCAAAGGCCATTGAACATGCCGAATGGTTCAGTAAAGGATTACTGGAATTGGGAATTTCCAAAGGCGATAAAATTGCAATGATTTCGAATAATCGTCCGGAATGGAACATCGCCGATATGGGTATTCTGCAGATTGGTGCAGTAGATGTTCCGGTGTATCCCACTGCTTCCGAAAAAGATTACGAATTCATTTTTAACGATGCCGAAGTAAAAATTTGCTTGGTTTCCGGTAAAGAACTCTACGATAAGGTAATGTTGATTCGCGATAAAGTTCCTTCCATGAAAGAAATTTATTCTTTCGATCCCATCGAAGGAGTCAAATCGTGGAATGAAATTTTAGAAAAAGGAAAATCAGCATCCTCCAACCGCGAAGCTGAACTGAAATCAACCATGGAGAGTATTTCCGAAGATGACCTGGCTACGCTTATTTATACCAGTGGAACCACCGGTGTTCCCAAAGGGGTAATGCTTACACACAAAAATCTGGTTTGTAATGCAATTGCATGTATTTCCCGACTTCCGGTTGACAGCAAAGGCAGATCACTTAGCTTCTTACCGATTTGTCACGTTTACGAGCGCATGATTCATTACCTCTACATGATAACTGGCGTTTCCATTTATTTTGCTGAAAGCATCGACACCGTTGGCGATAACCTTAAGGAGGTAAAACCACAGGTATTTGTTGCCGTACCTCGATTGCTTGAAAAAGTGTATGATAAAATCATCGCAAAAGGAACGGATCTCAGTGGCATCAAGAAAAAACTTTTCTTCTGGGCCGTGGATCTGGGTATGCAATACGAACCAGGTAACAGAAACAATTGGTGGTACCGCTTCCGACTAAAAATTGCACGTAAACTGATTTTTTCCAAATGGCAGGAAGCACTTGGCGGTAATGTGTTGGCAGTAGCTTCGGGAGGTGCCGCATTGCAACCACGACTCGCACGCATTTTTCTTGCAGCAGGAATCCCTGTAATGGAAGGTTATGGTCTTACTGAAACTTCACCGGTAATTGCAGTGAATTGCGAAAAGAACGACGGTGTTCGTATTGGCACAGTTGGACGTGTACTGGATAATGTTGAGGTTATGATTGCTCAGGATGGTGAAATTTTGGTGAAAGGTCCAAGCGTTATGAAGGGCTATTACAAGCGTCCGGATGCAACTGCCGAAACGATTGATGCCGATGGCTGGTTGCATACCGGTGACATTGGTGAGTTGGTGGAAGGACAATTCATCCGGATTACCGATCGTAAAAAAGAGATCTTTAAAACATCAGGAGGAAAATATATTGCTCCACAACCAATGGAAAATAAATTCAAGGAATCACGATTTGTAGAACAGGTGATGATAATTGGTGAAGGTCAGAAATTTCCGGCAGCACTGATTGTACCTGCATTTGTTGTGGTAAAAGAATGGGGAGCACGTCATGGACATCATTTTTCTTCCAATGAAGAAATGGCCAATTCGCCTGTGGTTAAAGCCCGCATAATGCAGGATATTGAAGAATTCAATAAGGATTTTGGGAATTGGGAACAAGTCAAAAAAATTGCATTGTTGCCTCAGGAGTTTACAATTCTATCCGGTGAGATGACACCCACACTTAAACTGAAAAGGAAATTTATCCTTGAAAAGTATAAGGATGTGGTAAATGGAATTTACGCTGAATAAAATCTTTTCAGCGAGCTCTTATCCTGACCGGTGATGCCGGAATTAATGTGTTAAAATGAAAAAAATAAAATTCTATAAGTCCGGAAAATTCTGGAAGCGAATTGTGTTGTTTGGATTGGGGATTCCGGTCTTGCTATTTGGAATTTTAGTAGCTGTATTGTACTGGAAACAAGATGCCATTGTACAATACATGATCGGTCAGGCCAACAAGGATTTTAAAGGCAGGGTTGAGTTAAAGGATTCTCATGTTTCTTTATTTGCAAATTTCCCATACATCTCCATCGACCTGGAAGAAGTCAGAATTTATGAGGATAAGGACGAACACGATCATCCCATTGTAGAAGTGCATGATTTGTATCTGGGCTTTGATATCTGGACCATCCTTTCCGGAAATATGGAGGTGAAACTTATTAAAATGAAGGATGGTGTACTCAACCTGGTTCAGCACGCCGATGGAAGTTTTAATGTTTCACGAGCCCTTGAGACAAATGAGAAAAAAGTAGAAGACCCTAACGAAGAATTTCACCTTGATCTAAAGGAGATGATCTTTGAGAATATTGATGTTACCAAATACAATGAAAGCAACGGACTGCTGGTCGACTGTTTTATTACCTACGCCGACTCACGATTTCGCACCAATCCTGAACACGTTTTTGCTTCCCTTAAATCGAAGTTTGAATTGAGTATTATTCAAAACGGCGATACCAGTTTTATCAAACACAAACATTTTGAGGTTGATACTGAATTTGACTTTGTCAAATCAACCCAGATCATGACAATTGCTCCAACGGAAGTTTTGCTCGAAGGGGCTGATTTTGATATGGAGGGAAGCATTGATTTGTTTCATGATGCCAATCTCGATTTACACTTTTCCGGATCCAAACCTAATTTTGATTTGTTCATTGCAATGGCTCCCGAAGAGTTAATCCCTGTCCTGAAGAAATATGAAAATCAGGGACGGATATTTTTCGATGCAACTGTAAAGGGGAAATCAGCAAACGGAAATCGTCCTGCCATCGATGCGAAATTTGGTTGTGAGCATGCTTACTTCAATAATTTCTCAGTAAATAAAAAACTCGATGATCTTAATTTTGCGGGTTATTTTACAAATGGAGAAAATCGGGATATCAGCACAATGGAGTTTGGATTAACCGATTTCTCGGCTAAACCGGAGGCGGGTATTTTTAGCGGTAACCTGATTGTCAAAAATTTCGAATCTCCTGATATTACCCTACAGTTGAAATCGGATTTTGAACTCGAATTTCTGGCTAAATTTTTTGATGTCACTACATTAAAAGATCTTGGAGGACGGATAGCGCTTACCATGAATTTTCATGATATTATCGATCTTACAGCTCCTGAACGCGCCATAGAACGACTCAATGAATCGTATTTCACTCAATTGAAGGTGGAGAACCTGCATTTCCGTAGCGACAATTACAAATTGCCCATCAAGGATATCGACTTGTACATGGAGATGAACGGACACGAAGCCGATATTCAGTACTGTAATGCGAAAGTCGGAAAATCGGATGTGCAGTTGAAAGGATCCATCAGTGACCTTCCTGCTATAATTCACCATACAGATATTCCGGTGAAAACAACGCTTGCGATTACGGGCAAGAAAATAGATTTATTTGAACTTACAGGTTCCGATTCGCTGAGTTCATTTAATGAAATGATCTCGAATTTATCGATGCAATTCACTTTCAAAAGCTCTGCACGTGCATTTACTGAATCCAAATTTTTACCTCTTGGTGAATTTTTCGTAGATAATTTATACGCAAAGCTGAGTCATTACCCACATACACTGCACGATTTTCATGCTGATGTTTTTATTGATGAGAATGATTTTCGGGTAGTGGATTTTAAAGGCATGATCGACAAAAGCGATTTCATTTTTTCAGGGAAACTGAATCGCTATGATCTTTGGTTTTCCGAACACCCGGCAGGTGATACACGAATTGAATTCGATCTTGTATCTCACCTTTTAAAACTTGAGGACGTATTTTCCTACAAAGGCGAAAACTATGTTCCTGAAGATTATCGTCATGAGGAACTTCGTGAACTAAAAGTACATGGTTTAACCGATTTGCATTTCAAGGAAGGACTTCAATCCATGGATCTTCGTCTCGATCGTTTTGATGCAAGGATGAAAGTTCATCCCATGAAGGCGGAGAATTTTAAGGGAAGGATTCATTATGAAAAAGAACATCTTGTAGTAGAAGATTTTTCAGGCAAACTCGGGAAATCCATTTTCAGGACAACCATGCATTATTACATGGGAAAAGATGAGGCGGTAAAAAAACGTGATAATCGTTTTGAATTAAGTTCTCCGCATCTCGATTTTGATGAATTGTTTTCGTACAATGCTATTCCCTCATCAAAAACTTCTGTGCCTGTCGACCACGATGCCGGATTTAATATTTATGATCTTCCGTTCAGCGATATGAGTATTCAGGTGAACATTGGTCATTTGAACTACCACAAGTATTTGCTCCATAACCTGAAAGGTAAATTGCGAATGACAAAAAATCATTATTTGCATATTGATGAATTGCACCTGGAAGCAGCCGGCGGTGCATTTGATATGACCGGATATTTTAATGGCTCAAATCCGAAATTGATTTATTTCAGTCCGAAAATGAATGTCCGGAATGTCGATCTTGATAAGTTGTTGTTCAAGTTCGATAATTTCGGACAAGACCATTTGGTCTCAGAAAATCTTCATGGCAAGCTGAGCGGTACTATAACCGGAAAAATTCATATGCACAACGATCTCGTTCCTAAAATCGATGATTCCGAAATTCATCTGGATGTAACAGTCCTTAATGGTCGACTCGAGAATTATGCATTGTTTGATTACATGGCCGAATATTTTGCGGATAAAAACATGAAAAAAGTAATGTTTGATACCCTTACCAATAAAATTGATATAGTGAACGGAACGATGAACATTCCTAAAATGAGTATCAATTCTTCCATTGGATTTATGGAGATATCAGGGAAACAGGAGATGGGGGGCCAAATGAATATGGAGTACTACATACGTATCCCCTGGAAAATGGTGACCCAGGCGGCCTCTTCGAAATTATTCGGTAAGAAAACAGAGGAAGTCGACCCTGAACAAATTGATGCCATTCAATATGCTGATCCTGAAAAGAAGATCAGGTATGTAAATGTGAAGGTAACCGGCAATGCACTGGAATATAAAATCTCACTTGGCAAGGAAAAAAAGAAGTGAGAATACCATTCAGGAGTTGAATGTTTTGGCGATGAATCTTCTGGTTAGAAACGAGAAGATCAATCCCAGCGAAATCAACAAGGCAAGAAAAAAGAAATACGGGTTTTCCTGGTGAATTACTGCATCCGTTTGCCGGAAAAGCCAGAATGTCGGAATGATTCCTGCCAGCCACATCAGTTGACTTTTTACCAGAAAGCTCAACATGGGGAGGATTAGAAGCAGGTCTATTGCCTTGAAATAAGCAATTCCCTCTACCTTATTTGCAGCAAAAGTTGTGATCACCATTACAATAAATGGAGCAATAAGTGAATATTCAAATCCAAGTAACAGTGCCTCACTAGTTTCAAGATTCATCCAGCCGTTGAACCTTAAAATGATAAATGAGAATATTCCGGCCAGCATTGTGAAAAAGGTGACTCTGATGATAAGAAACCAATGCAATGGAACCGGAAGGACATTTATTCCCGAAAATATGTTTTCATCTTTTTCCTCCAGAATAAGGAATGAGGAAACAAAGCCGGTGAGAATGGAAGTTTGCATAGCACCGAACATCAGGATGTATGCTTTTAATTCATCCAGTAACAGAGATTGTGAGAATAAATATGGTGCAGGAAAGCGGATAAATAACCAGAGGAATAGAGGAGCGATCATGAAAACAATCATGGTTTTATCTCTGAAAATCATTTTCAGATCATTTTTGATTAGGCTATACAACAACGATGTATTCATGATTCAATATTTTTCAGTTTTTGCAAGGCCAGAAAATAGGTGAGTCCCAACCAAAAAAGACCAAGGCCCAAAAAGGGTAACAGAACATCAAAGGAAACCTCTGGTTGAAGGGATAATCTTAGAAGCTCAATTAATGGCATTGTGGGAAACGCATAAAAAACGAAACTTTCCCAAACTCCAAAGAATGAAAGGAAAGGCAATGTCAGAAAAAGTATTACCCCCAATGCTTTGATGATATAGGAATTAAAGGACCGCTCTCCTGCTGCAATGTGGATACCAATGAACGAAAAAATAAGTGTACTTAAAATGATACTTACACAATATACTGTTACCGAAAAACCGTTAGCGGAACCGGCAGTTGCAATGGATAAACTGCAGAATAGTGCAACAACTGTTAATATTATTGAACGTGATAAAATATAATTCTTGAATTTTATTGGGGTTATACGTAGCGCTGAAAGCGTATTTTCATCGTTTTCAAAAATCATCATGATACCCGAAAACAGAAATCCGATTAGGGCAGGATCGTTAAAAATTACCAGGACGATGAGATTTTCTACCTCTGCATAGCTCTTTAATAATTGAAATGCACCAATATAAAGTAAGGTGACAGCAATAGAAATAATGAAAATGTTGTACCGGTGCATCAGTACAAAATCAAATTTCAATAAGCGGAATAACTCATTCATTGACCAATGATTTACCGGTTACTTTAATAAAAACATCCTCCAGTGTAATTTCTTCGGAGTGTATTGATTCTATTTGGTGTTGCTGAATTATTTTCAGAAAGTCTTTGTTATTGCCCAGGCCGTCCAATGGAAAGTCGTAGGCATTACTTATGTTTTTCAGTTTAAGGTGAACACGATTATTACTCATTGAATGGATAAGTTCACGCGGTTCTCCCATTGACTGAATAGCTCCTTCTGAAAGAAATGCAACACGGTCGCATAATTCGGCTGCATCATGCATATTGTGGGTCGTAATAAATACTGTTTTACCAGCGTTTTTAAGTTCAAGAATGATATCCTTCAGAATCCTTGCATTGCCTGGATCCAGTCCGGATGTTGGTTCGTCCAGAAAAACAATTTCCGGATCATGAATTAGCGCCCTGACAAAATTGAGTCGCATTTTCATTCCTTTCGAAAACTCACTCACTTTTCGGTTGGCGTCCTTGAGCAATCCTACCTTTTCAAGAAGCAAACTATGGTCAGTTTTTTTTGTGTAAAAACCTCCAAAGAAATTCAGATTTTCAATTGCTGAAAGTTTGAGATAATGATTGGGTAATTCAAATCCTACACCAATATGTTCAAAGAATGTTGAATCCCATTTTTTCAGGTTTTTTCCTGCAATGCTCACTTCTCCGGAATAGTTTCTGATTTGCCTGAAAAGAATTTTTTGCGTGGTGCTTTTTCCGGCACCGGAAGGACCCAAAAATCCAAAAATTTCACCTTTTCCAATTGAAAAACTGATGTTTTTTAATGCTTCAGACTTCCCTGTTTTATAGGAAAATGTCAGGTTATTTACGCTAATCATAGTTTTATTATTCTAATGCTTTTTTCATGATCAGGATCAATTGATCTGCTGCCTCCATGATTTCTTTTTCATTTTTTCCAAAGAGCGATTTTCCGCTTCTGATGTTTTTTTCGAAATCAAGTCCGAATTGGTCTTCCAGTAAATCCTTGATGGATATACTCATGGTCAACAGTGTGTGAACAATTAATTTTGTTGGAAGCTTTTTGTTGAATCCTCCTGATTTTTTTTCATGCTCCACCCATTTTTCAAACATGATTCCTGCCTTTTTTTTCCAACTGTCCAGGTATTCTTTTACTTCAGGTGAATTTTCGCTTGTCCCGGATTTATATAAAAACAGACTTTGATCCGGATACTTCAAGTCGAACTGAATACCGTTGGCGTACAATGCGCGGTAATAAGACCAAAAATCCTTGAATGAATTTCTGTCGATATCCTTAATGAATTGCATCTTGGTTTGTTCTGCCGTCTCTTTCAGATAGACCCACAGTTCTTTTTTGTTTTCGAAATATTGGTAGATACTTCCTTTGGCAATACACAATCGGTTTACAATGGTTGTGATGCTGGCTTGTTCATATGCATTGAGCGAAAATTCCCTAAAGCATTCGTCAATGATCTGCTTTCGTTTTTCCTCAGGAAGGTTAAAAAAAGTTGGTTTAGGCATAATTATGACTATGTGGTCACAAATCTAAATCAAATTTGTGACTACTTGGTCATATTTGTTTATGGATTTCATAAATGCTTAAATTTCAATATGTTGAATTTTTTAAGGGTGTATCTTTACATATTGGCATAGCTTTGGCATACAATTGCAAAAAACAAACTTCTACTATGAGAACTTTTGCCGCCTCAATTCTGTTTTTAGTTTTTTTTCTGATTCGGTTCAATGCTTTTGCCGCTTCCGAATTTTTCCTTCATACGGAGAAACAGGGATACTATTCCGTTACCATATCAGATCAAACCCTCATCAGCTCATCGAACTATTTTCGGTTTTTTGATCTGGCCCATGGAAATCATTCAGTAACAATTACCGATATTATGACTGGCACCAATTTGTACTCCGGAACGGTTACTTTGTCTCAAAACACACGCAAAGTTGTTCGTATGGATGCAGCATGGAGACTTTTCCCAGTAAGCGATGTTGGTGTGAACTGGGTTAACTGGTACACACAGGGCGGAACAAATTCAGGAATAGGTACCCAGTCCGGCACAACCACAACCACAACCGGCACAACTGCCAATACTCCGCCTGCTATTGATTTTGGTGCTGCAAAAGCTAAAATTGATGCAGAAAGTTTTGATAACCGTAAACTGGAGGTGGCAAAGTCGATTACTTCAAAAACAAGTCTGACCTCCGCTCAGATCGCTGAGATCTGCCAATTGCTCTCGTTTGATACCAGTAAACTTGAATATGCTAAGTTTGCCTACGATTATTGTTCCGACAAGGCCAATTATTTTAAGGTTTCATCAACGTTTACCTTCTCATCCTATGCCAGGGATTTGGAGAAATATGTAAAAAGCCGATGAACAACATTTTTACCTGCTTCCCGTTTGGGGATGGATTATTTACCTAGTTTTGCTAAAACATTAATGCTATGAAAATCACACGTTTTATACTTGTTGCGTCTCTTGTTTTCCTCGGCTCTGTTGCTGCCAATGCGCAGAAAAAGGATAAAGGCAAAAAAGACAAACAGGCAAAATCAACAACCATGTCAACTGAAATTAAAAATCAAACTGATTCTGCCAGCTACAGTCTGGGTGTTTTATTTGGTAAAAACCTCGCTCAACAGGGTGTGGATTCGCTCAATTATGAACTCTTCATGGCAGGAGTAAGAGACATGATCGAAAAGGGACAACTCAAAATTTCGGAACAACAGGCTACTCAGTATGCTCAGGATTATATGCGCTCACTTTCCGGTGTAAAAGCGAAGAAGAATCTGGATGAAGGTCGTAAGTTCCTCGCAGAAAACCGCAAGAAGCCGGGTGTGCAGGTTACCGAATCGGGTTTGCAATATGAAGTACTCAAACAGGGCACCGGTCCGAAACCAACCGATCTCAATACTTCTGTAACTGCTCATTACCATGGAACATTAATTGATGGAACTGTTTTCGATAGTTCTGTGAATCGCAATCAACCGTTTAAGACAAGAGTTGGACAAGTCATCAAAGCGTGGCAGGAAGCTTTGCTCATGATGAATGTGGGAACAAAACTCCGCATTTATTGTCCTTCTGAAATCGCATACGGAGAACGTGGCGCAGGACAAATGATTGGTCCGAACATGGTTCTTATTTTTGAAATGGAATTGATTTCAATTGATAACTGATCACACCATCTTTCAACCTTTTTGGCGGTCCCTCCGGTTATTTTCCGTTGGGGCCGTCGCTCTTTTTGCTGTTTCCTGCGGGAATGGCAGAACGGAAGAATTCATTCCTGAGAAGAGCCTGAGTAAGGAAGAAAAGCTCGAGATGCTGAGCGAAGAACTGAAAACCATTGTTTCTAATGAACCCTTGGTAATTGATTCGCTTTTCCTCTTATCTGGTTCTGAAATTTCCCGCTTTTATGCGGCGCGTGAACATGCCCCATTCTGGATTAACGAAACAGATACCCTGAGGGTCGGTTCAATGATGATGGGTGTTTTGGATTCTGCATGGTGTTATGGGATTGATCCTGACTGGCTTTTTTATTCGCGCATACGATCGCTGTTCGATTCTTGTCGTCTAGAGGATAATTATGTGATTAAAGCGAAACATCTTGCACGGGCAGATGTGCTGCTGACGAATGCTTTTTTTCTGCAGACAACTTTCCTTGCTGAAGGATTTATTGATACGGCATCGATGGGAATCGCCTGGAAGAAAGATTCGCTGACGATTGATTTTTCCGACTACCTGGGTTCGGTAAACGATACAAACCTTTTTCGGAAACTTTTTGCGTTCCAACCTGATTTTATTGAATACCGCCAATTGCAATCGGCGCTTTCACAATGGGCAGGAAGTCGCGAAATGTGGGATGATAAATTTGAAGTTCCCGATCCGAAAAAAGATTCACTCGGTTTTTGGGACATGGCGCGTAGATCTTTGCGGAGAAATGGATTCCTTGATTCCAGCTCACTGGTTGTGGATACACTTGTAGTTAAAGCGCTCAAGGATCTCCAAATGCAGCACAGAATGGATGTGGATGGAAAACCCGGCCGACAATCGACATGGGCGCTGGGATTATCGAATTATGATCGGTTTTTACGTGCAGCATTGGCAATGGAAAAATGGCGATGGAAATACCGCTCTGACCCGCAAATGCAATTCCGTATCAACATTCCTTCCTATGAACTGAATGTGATTCGAAACGATTCCATAATCTATCGAGCAAGGGTAGTAACCGGAGCAACCGATCATCAAACACCCGAATTGCATGCAACGGTTCGTTATTTTACACTGTTCCCGTATTGGAATGTTCCGCATAGTATTTCTACAGAAGAAATTTTACCTTTTGTAAAACGTGATACCAATTATCTGCACAAACACAATTACAGAGTTTTTGATTTGAAACGAAATCCTGTAGCAATTGCAGATGTCGATTGGAAACGATTGAGCAAGGATCGGTTTCCCTATTTCATTCGTCAGGAAGGTGGTCCAACCAATAGTTTGGGACTCATCGTATTTTTCTTTCCGAACAAACACGATGTTTACCTGCACGACACCCCAATGAAACCGCTTTTTAACAGGGAAGTCAGAAATTTTTCTCACGGTTGTATGCGACTGCAAAATCCGTTTAAACTTGGTGAGATCGTGTGGAAAGATCAATGGCCGAAGGATACAGTAAATGCAGATACACTCAGGAACCGCGCCATTCGGTTCGGAAAGGAAACGCGTTTTGCATTGAAGCGAAGAATTCCGATTGAGGTGGATTATATAACCGTCACTGCCGACTCCATTCGTAACATCTGGTTTCATTACGATGTTTATGCAAGGGATGAGAAGTATTTGGAAATTATTCGACGATTACGCCCGAAACACTGAAGATTATTCCGGTGAATACAAAATCAATTTCAATTTCAGACTATAATTACGATTTACCGGAAGAAAGAATCGCCAAATTTCCGCTTGAACAACGTGATGCTTCTAAGTTGTTAATCTGGAAAAACGGTACAATTGAAGAATCCGTATATCGGTCAATATCCAATAATATTCCTGAAGGATCTCTTTTGTTTTTTAACGAAACAAAGGTTATTCGTGCACGAATGATTTTTAAAAACAGCACGGGTGGAAAAATAGAAGTTTTTTGTTTGGATCCTTATCGTAATCGTGATGTTTCTGTTTCAATGGCCGCTCAGGGAAAAGTGGAGTGGAATTGTTTAATTGGTGGTTTGTCCAAGTGGAAAGATGATTTTCTACAATTGGAACATCACGGAATTGTACTTGAGGTTCGACGTATAGGAACCGGTACCGATCATCATCCGGTTGAATTTCGTTGGAATCCTGCCGGAAAAAGTTTTGCTGAAATTCTTGATGCCATCGGTTCACTACCTATTCCTCCTTACTTAAAGCGGGAAACCGAAGAAATTGATCTGAACCGTTACCAAACGGTATATGCAAAAAATGAAGGATCGGTTGCTGCTCCAACTGCAGGTTTACATTTTACACCGTTTGTATTTGACGAACTCAAAAAGAAGAATTGTCAATCTCATTTTGTTACACTTCATGTAGGTGCGGGTACATTTAAACCGGTGAAATCTGCCACCATGGCTGAACACGTAATGCACGCTGAAGTGATCGATGTGAGTTTGAATACCATATCACGTCTTGCAGAGCAACAACAAAAAATGATTGTCGCAGTGGGAACTACTACCACCAGAACACTGGAGTCGCTCTACTGGATGGGAATAAAATTGCTACAATCGCCGGAAATTAAGCCCGATGATTTATTTCTTGGTCAGTGGGAATGTTACGAAGCTTACAATAACGATATTACCCTGAAGGAAGCTTTATCTGCATTGATCGATTGGCTACGAAAAAACGGGTTGGACCGTCTGATTGCGCCTACCTCCATTATGATTGCTCCCGGATACTGTTTTAGGATAGTAAACGCTTTGGTTACTAATTTCCATCAACCCGGCAGTACGCTGATTTTGCTTGTGGCAGCAATTGCGGGTGAAGAATGGAAAACCATTTACAATTACGCCCTGCAGAACGATTTTCGTTTTTTGAGTTATGGTGATGGGAGTTTGCTATTTGTGCAAAACAATAGATGAAAACCTTTCCATGCCTGAATAATTGGGGGATGAATGCAGGATATTCTTCCAACTAATAATTTCCCTTACTTTTGCGCCCATGAGTGCCATTGAAGAAATCGCCAAGCGACGTACATTCGGAATCATTTCTCACCCGGATGCAGGAAAAACGACCTTAACTGAAAAACTGCTCCTTTTTGGAGGTGCAATTCAAACCGCTGGGGCAGTAAAATCGAACAAGATCAAAAAGACAGCGACTTCCGACTTCATGGAAATCGAAAAACAACGTGGAATTTCCGTTGCTACTTCTGTAATGGCATTTAACTACAAAGGCCTGCAAATAAATCTGCTGGACACTCCCGGTCACAAAGATTTCGCTGAAGATACCTACCGCACACTCACTGCAGTGGATAGTGTAATTCTGGTGATTGACTGTGCAAATGGTGTTGAGGAACAAACAGAAAAATTGATGAGTGTCTGCCGAATGCGCAATACGCCGGTTATTCTTTTCATCAATAAAATGGACCGCGAAGGCCGTGATGCATTTGATCTGCTGGATGAAGTAGAGGAAAAACTAAATATTCATGTTCGTCCCCTGAGCTGGCCAATCGGAATTGGAGCTACGTTCAAAGGGGTGTACAACATGTACGAAAAGAACCTGAATCTCTTCGAGGCAAGTAAAACAACCATTGCAAAAGAAGTGGTTCAGATCAGTGATCTTGCCAGTCAGGAATTGGATGATATTGTTGGCGAACGTGGAGCAAAACAATTGAGGCAGGATATTGATCTCATAGAAGGTGTTTATGATCCGTTTGATGTAAACACTTACCTCAAAGGTCAGGTAGCTCCTGTGTTTTTCGGATCTGCTCTGAATAATTTTGGTGTGCAGGAATTACTTGATGCTTTCATCCGCATCTCTCCAACTCCGCAGGGACGTCCTACCGATAAACGTTTTGTTGAACCTGTTGAACCGAAATTTTCAGGATTCGTTTTTAAAATTCATGCCAACCTCGATCCCAAGCACAGAGACCGTATTGCTTTTTTGAGAATTGTCAGTGGAAAATTTGAGCGCAATACTTTTTACCACCACGTAAGACTCGATAAGGATTTCAAATTTGCCAATCCAACCAGTTTTATGGCTTCCGAAAAAAACATCATCGATGAAGCCTATCCGGGAGATGTTGTTGGTTTGTATGATACCGGAAATTTCAAGATTGGTGATACCCTCACCGAGGGAGAAAATATGTTGTATCAGGGAATCCCAAGTTTCTCGCCTGAAATATTCAGGGAATTGGTGAATAATGATCCAATGAAAACCAAGCAGCTTGAAAAAGGTATTCAGCAGCTCACGGATGAAGGTGTTGCGCAGTTGTTTATTCAACAGCCCGGAAACAGAAAAATTGTTGGTACAGTTGGCGAACTTCAGTTTGAAGTCATACAATACCGACTCAAGCACGAATACGGTGCTTCCTGTGCTTTCATGCCGGTGAATATGTTTAAAGCGTGTTGGATTACATCCGACAACAAAGCAAAAATGGATGAGTTTGTTAGGATCAAGGCAACCAATATCGCCTTCGATAAAGATCATCAAATGGTTTACCTTGCAGAATCACCTTTCCTCCTGAAAATGGCTGAACAGAATTATCCTGAAATCATTTTCCATACCACCAGCGAGTTTAAGCGGAATGGGTAAATATTTGAAAATTGCCAATTAACCAATAAGCCAATTACCAATTATTCAATTTCTGGAACCTAATCCTAAAGCGAAATCGACTACCGGGAGCTTTCTGCTTTAGGGATCAATCCTTTTTTTTCTTTTTGGGTGGAAACATGGCCAGCCAGATGAGTCGCGACCATAGGTAATTTTTTTTTGCAAATAATAATACAACTAGTATCACAATACCAATTTGCCAGGTTGAAGACTCAATACCAAAAATGAGAAAGCAAATCAAAAAAGTAATTATTCCTAATCCCACCGAAAGTCCGTAACTCACATACATGGCTCCATAATAAAAACCGGGTTCACCTTGAAGATCGTGTCCGCAATGTGGACAATGCGAATGGTTTTCCGGGACTTCAAAAAACGATTTCTTTTCAAATGCTTCTCCAGTTCCGCAAAACGGACATTTTTCTTTTAGAATGCGTTGTATCAGTTGGGGGAGTGGAGTAGTGGCCATTTTGCAAAACTATTGAAAATTGTGATAGGAAGTTTGAATTGAATACAAATCGTAAAATACGTATAGAAATAAGGGAACTACCTTATATTATAATATTCTAAATTTTGTAACCTTGGGCCTTTATTTTCTGTAGAATGCTCATGCGCAAAATCCTTTCTGTTTTATTTTTCGTTTGTTGTGTAGCGCCCTTATTGGCACAGGATAATATCTCGCCCGAATGGGATAAGGAAACGCTCGCCCGGGCAAATTCTGCAGCGGAATGTACCTACATGAGCGCAGATGAAAAGCAGATCATCTTTTACTGCAATCTTGCACGAATGAATGGAAAACTTTTTGCCACAACTTATGCCAAACAATATTATAAGGATAAAAAAGTTAAGAGTACTTCCTATTCCAAATCCCTGATTACGGAGTTGAATAAACTCGACCCATTACCACCATTTCAACCCGCAGAAGATTTGTACAATGCTGCATTTGCCCACGCAGTTACCAGTGGAAAAAAAGGGACAACCGGCCATCAGCAATTTGAATCGCGATTTAAAAAACATGCTCCGGGTTATAATCCTTATGGCGAAAACTGCTCGTACGGAAACCATCGTCCGCTCGATTTTGTCATGAGTCTCCTCATCGATGAAGGCATAAAAGGTCTAGGTCACCGGAAAAATATATTCAGCAAACAATTTTCACATGTTGGTGTTGCCATTCATACGCATAAAAAATACAAGTACAATGCAGTGATGGATTTTGGTAAAAAGTAAAATGGTATCACCAACGTTCGATACATATTCCCTGCTCCTTACTTTTTGCCTATACTGCTGATGATTTCTTTCAGATGTCCGATCATGTCATCGTGAAATTTGTCAATGACATCTATAAAATCTTCCTGCTTTCGTTCTGCAACAAATTCCGGTTCGCTAACGCCGGTCACCAACACAGCGGGCGTTTGGACACCCATTTCGCGTAATTTACGCAAGGTTCGCGATCCGTTATTTTCGTGATCGTCAAAATCGAAATGAAAATCGAGCAGGATCAGGTCGGGTGGAGAATTTTTCGCGTATGCTGCAATAAGACTATCTCCATCCGGAAAGGTTTTTACTTCTGCTCCCAATCCCATCCGGAGTTCTTGTGTAATAAGGGTTCTGTATACCGGCGAATCATCGGCCAGCCAGATTTTGATCTTGTTGCTTTCCACTGCACGTTGCTTTTCACGGCAAAGTTCATTATATTTATCAGAATGACCTTATTCTCCTCCTATGAATAAATGGATAGTCCCTAGTATATTGAGTCTGAGTCTTCTTGTTTCCTGCGCTAAGCCAAAATACAGGTCGGAAGAGGGGGGATTTGCCGTTTCATTCAAAGGAATTCCTCAGGAAAACACCGAAAATGTAGCTACTGCTCATGGCGATATTGCTGTGACCATGTTCCTTGATGAGGTTAGTCCTGATATGGTTTATCTGGTCGGCTATTCCGATTATCCGGAAGCGGTTTTAGCAGCAACCAGTCCTGAAGCTCACCTCATGAAAACGGCAGAGAATGTTGCTGAAAGCGTAAAGGGTACACTTTCTGATGTAAAAAAGAACTCCGTAAATGGGTTTCCGTCACTCGATTTCAGGTCGGTGGGGAATCCGTTTTCTGTTGCCTACCGTCTCATAATCAGGAGCACACGCATGTATCAGGTGGGTATCATGAAGCAAAAAGAGGCAATAAAGGATTCTGAAATTCAAGGTTTTATAGAAACATTTGAAATATTGGAATAAGTTGTTTGCGGGTTACAATGGAAAATCTATCTTTGCAACCCGTTTTTAAGCGATTTCTATAACACAAAAGCATACCGATCATGAAAAGGACATTCCAACCCTCGCTCCGTAAAAGAAGAAACAAACACGGTTTCCGTGAGCGCATGGCTTCACAAAACGGACGTCGTGTCCTTGCTGCGCGCCGCAAAAGAGGCCGTCATAAACTTACTGTATCAAGCGAAAAGCGTCACAAGCGTTAATCTCTGAACTAATATTTTTCAGAAACCCCGGCCTTAATAGGTTGGGGTTTTTTATTACTGGTGAACGGTGAACAGTAATCGGTGAACAGTGAATGGTGAATGGTGAACAGTAATCAGTGATCCCGACGCTATCGGTCGGGACAGGCCGGTGAAAAGTGAATGGTAACTCCTAACTCCTAACTCTTAACTGATAACCAATAACCGATAACCGATAACCGATATCCAATACCTACTCAGCTAATTTGATTTCGTTTTACAGTCGCTGCAGAGGAGTACATTCTCCATTTACACAGGAGTAGCACTTGAGTTTGTCTTTGAATACGCTGGATTTGAAAACCGATTTGTTCAAAAGCATACGTACACATTCCTGAACACCTTCAATGATGGACGGGTGGGGGTGAATCATTTCTGCAAGCTCATCAATACCCTTACCCATTTTGATCAATAGGGCACAAGCCTGAATCGCTGAAGATGCGTGTTCACCAATAGCGCGCATTCCTATGATTTTATTTTCGTTATCGTTCGTAACAATGATCTTGAAAAACCCTTGTGTTTTACGCATGGCAATGGCTCGGGCAATGACGGAATAATCGACTTTCACCACCTTAACGGGAATGTTCTTCTCACGGCATTGCTTTTCATTCATTCCCACTGCTGCAACTTCGGGATGAAGGAACATAATGGTTGAGATATTGTCGTAGGAAAGCGGATTGACCATATCGTCTCCCATCGAAATTTTTTCGACTGCATGACGTGCTTCAAGTTCTCCTACGTTAACCAATTGAATGCGTCCTGATACATCGCCAACAGCATAAATATGCGGAACACTGGTGCGGGTATCTACATCGCCAATGTGGACTCCTCTTTTCGACATGTGTACACCGGCTTCGTTCAAGCCCAGTTCTTCAATATTAGGCACACGTCCGATAGCAAGCAGTGCTTTCTCCACACGAATCACTTCACGGCGACCATCGGAATAGGAGAGTTCGTATTCCACTTCTCCATCAACATTAACCAATCGTTCCAGTTGCGCGTTGTGGTGAATGGTAACGCCTTTCTCTTCGAGATTGTGCGAAACAAGATCAGAAATATCTTCATCCTCAAAAGGCAGAATGCGATCAGCACGGTCGATGATATACACTTTGGTTTTTCCGAAATTCGCAAAAATGGTAGCGAACTCACAACCAATTACACCGGCACCGACAATTACCAGACTCTTGGGGAAATCGGTCATGTGATGAATGCCGTCGGATGTCATAATTACTTTTTCATCGACAGTTACATTGGGAAGTTTGCGTGGACGGCTTCCCGTTGCCAGAATGATATTATCCCCCCATACCACTTTTTCCTCGTCCTCTTTACGGATTAGAATTTCATTCGGAGAGATCATTGTTCCTGTTCCGCGTTCGTAATAGAACAAACGGTTCTCAACTTCTGTCTGTAAAAGTTTAATATGACAGGAATATTGAAACTTACGATCGAAAATAGCTTCGTTCATTGTACGAATTACTTCTTCCCAGCTGAGTTCGAAACGTTTTCTTCCTACAGTAACAATGGTATCGTTAACCGAAGAAACCTTTTCGGAAAGTTCCCACATGGTTTTGGAAGAAAGGGCTCCATCGTAGATTCCGTATCCACCAACTTTATCTTTTTCAATCAGAAGTACTTTCTTCCCGAAATCGATAGCACGCATGGCCGCTGCGTATCCGGCAGGACCACCTCCAATCACAACAATGTCATATCTCTCCATAACAGGATTTAAAACAGGCCGAAATGTAGCAATTAAAGGTTGATTTTTGATTGTAGATCGAGTCGAAATTTGTTAATGTGAGCTTGATCTGATAATTAAAATCAGGGTATTTCAACTCAATTAGCATAATACCCCTGCACAAGCGTCTTATTCATTAAATTTGCCACCCGATGAGCGAGAAAGCACCAAAACAAAAGGGTTCCTGGAAAAAGGCCCGCAGATTTCTGAAATATGTTGGTCCTTACCGTGTTGCCTGGTACGCCAGTTTCGTTTTCTTGTTGTTATCCAGTGCATTATCCATGGCTTTTCCATTGCTTATGGGGCGACTTTTCGATGCCGGTACCAGTACTTCCGGAATCGATTTATCGGATATGAGCAGTGCCAACAGCGTGGCCATTTTGCTGTTTATTGTTTTTGGGGTTCAATCGGTATTCTCGTATTTCAGAATTTATTTGGGGAGTATTGTTACCGAGGGAGCACTGAATGATCTTCGCAGGGATGCGTACAAGAAACTGGTGTCGTTACCGATTTCATTTTTCAATAAAAACAAAGTCGGAGAACTAAACAGCCGCATCAGTGCAGATATCACCATGCTGCAGGATACATTCAATACTACTTTGGCGGAGTTTGTTCGTCAGTTCATCGTAATCATTATAGGAATTTCCGCTCTCGCATGGATCAGCTGGAAGCTTTCTCTGATCATGATTGCAACTATTCCGGTGATGGCAATTGTTGCAGTGTTTTTCGGACGATTCATCAAGCGACTCTCTAAAGAAGCACAGGATAAAGTGGCCGAATCAAATGGAATTGTTGAAGAAACACTGACTGCAATCGCCAGCGTAAAAGCCTATGCCAACGAAGCATTTGAAGTGGTACGCTATAAAAAAGCTGCAGATGAAATAAAAAATCTTTCAATGCGGGGTGCAGTGTGGAGAGGCGCATTTGTTTCGTTTATCATTTTTGCAATTTTTGGTTCTATTGTATTTGTCCTTTGGCAAGGTGTGCTGCTAACACAAAATGGAGAGATAGCTAAGGGGGATCTGGTTTCATTTGTGGTGATGTCGGTTTTCCTTGGTGCATCATTTGGTAGTATTCCCGAATTGTTTGCACGAATTCAAAAATCCATTGGTGCAAGCGAACGTTTGATGGATCTTTTTGATGAGACTTCTGAAAATATTTCAATGGAAATTGAAAAAAAGGGAATGGAACGTTTAAAAGGAGAAGTGGCATTTGAACATGTTTCTTTCCATTACGATTCACGTCCTGATTTTCCGGTGCTGAATAATGTTTCATTTACGGTTCCTGCCGGACAACAAATCGCAATTGTTGGTCCGAGTGGTGCCGGTAAGTCAACCATTGCTTCCATGCTTCTTCGTTTTTACGATCCTGTTGAAGGTTGTATTCGTTTTGATGGAAAAGATGCGTTGCAGTATAATCTTAGTCAATTGAGAGACCAAATGGCGATTGTACCTCAGGAAGTAATTCTTTTTGGTGGTACCATCCGCGAAAACATCGCTTACGGAAAACCCGGAGCAAGTGATGCAGAGATTGAAGATGCTGCCAACAAGGCCAACGCACTTGAGTTCATTCAGAAATTCCCATCCGGTCTTGATACCATTGTTGGAGATAGGGGAGTTCAACTTTCCGGTGGTCAGCGCCAGCGTATTGCCATTGCGCGAGCAGTTTTGAAAGATCCTTCCATCCTTATTTTGGATGAAGCCACCAGTTCACTGGATTCTGAAAGTGAACGTTTGGTGCAGGATGCGTTGGAGAAATTAATGAAGGGAAGAACTTCATTTGTGATTGCTCACCGTCTTTCAACCATTAAACGTGCGGACCAAATCTTTGTAGTTGAAGATGGACAAATCAAGGAGCGTGGTAAGCACGATGAGCTAGTATTGGTGAATGAAGGTTTGTATAACAAACTGAGCAAAATGCAACGGTTAGGTGTTGATTAATCCATCCAAACAGGATTATTTTGCTTCCTGAAATTTTCCTGACGAATTATTTCTTCAGGTTTTTTTCATAAAGACTGATCCACTCTTTTGCGGTCATTTTTCCCACAAGTTCAGCAATCAGATCATAGGGAATATCTTCGGGCTTTTTGAAACGCATACAGCTTTTTCCCATATCCAGTTTTTTACTGCTATGTTTGGGGAATTCGGTCGTGAACCATTTTAATAATTTTGGATCAGCATATATTCCCATATGGTAAATGTTGATCGAATTTTTTTGGGATGCGATTCCCAAAAATGGAAGAGGTTGTTTAGGATCACAATGGTATCCTGCCGGATAAACACTATGCGGAACACCAAAGCCCAGAATTCCATAACCCATTGAAGCTTCAAATCCTTTGGGAATATTTTTTTTAATGAGTTTGAACAACTTTTCCATTGGAGCTTTTCTGTCTTCCGGGAGTTCTTCCAGATAAGCTTTTGGGGTAGGTGCTTTGCTGATCATTGTTTTGTTTTTACCAATATTAAAACTTTTTTATGAATGTATAAATCTATACGCTACATTTAAGTATGAGATTTAGGTCGGTTTTCTACCTGATATTGTGTTTGTGCCTGCATTTCGAAAGTCATGCCGGTAAGGTTGATTCCCTGATGCAAATCCTGGAAAGCAATGAATCCGTTGACAAAAACCGGATATTAGCCGAACAGGAATTGGCCCGCGAGTATCAGCGGTTTGATTTTGAAAAGGCAATCAAGTATGCCAGTCAATCCTTGCAGGATTCCCGCACAATCAATGATCCTGTTTTGGAGGCAGAAGCATGCGTATTACTTGGCAACATTTTCTTTTATAAAGGTGATTTTGGTCAATCAGTTGAATTTCAATTGAAGGCAATTGGTATTTATGAAAAGACAGGTGATAAAAAAGGTCAGGCTGCAGTAAACAATAATATTGGTTCCGTTTATTACAACCAGGGAAAATTTGAAGAAGCACTCAATCATTACAGGAAAGCACTCGAATTAAATACAGCAGAAAATTACTCAGAAGGCATTGCCCAGGTGCGCAATAATATGGGAAACCTGTATTTCTCTTCAGGCGATATGGAGTCTGCTTTGAAAATGTACCAGGAAGCATTGGATTATAAACAGCGATTGAACGACAGGCCGGGAATAGCATTATCACTTAATAATCTGGGGAATGTTTACGGTTCAACGGGTGAATATGAAAAATCGCGCGATCACTTTATCCGCTCTTTAAAAATCAGTGAAGAACTGGATGATTTTTATACACAAGCCATGACGTTAAACAACATTGGCTTGCTTTACCAATTGGAAGGTGATTCATCGGATGCTCTGCATTTTATGCGACGATCGTTAAGTGTAGCTTACAAGATAAATGCGCTGGATTTGGTAAAGGATTCGTGGCTGGCTATTGCAGAGACCCATCAGACCTTTGGAAATTATAAAGGGGCATACCATGCCTATGTAAGGTTTTCTGAGGTAAAAGATAGTTTGTTGAATGAAGAATCTCAACGGACGATCCATGAATTAAAACAACGTTACGAAACAGAACAGAAGGAGCAATTGATCCAACTTCAGGATGAACAGATAAATCATGAACGAATGATGCGGATCTGGTTGATCGGATTTGCGGTTTTTTCTACTTTATTGGGCGTTTTTCTTTTTCGCTCAAACATTATCCGGAAAAGGAACAATCATTTATTGGCAAGCCAAAAAAAGATTATTGAAATAAAAATTCACGAACTCAACGAAAAGAATAAAAATATTACCGACTCAATTACCTATGCAAGCCGAATACAGCAGGCTATTTTACCACCTCCTGAAATGCTGAAGAAACAGTTTGCAGATGCATTTGTTCTTTTTCGTCCAAAGGATATTGTCAGCGGTGATTTCTATTGGTTTGATTCGGTAGGTAATGAAGTTTTGTTTGCTGTTGCAGATTGTACAGGACATGGTGTTCCAGGTGCGTTTATGAGTATTGCGGGAATCAATTTGTTAACGGAAATGGTCAATCTGAACGGCCTCCGTGAACCATCAATAATTTTAGATGAGTCCAATCGCGCACTTGCCAAAATGTTGCATCAGGATCATCGCATAGAAACTGTTCGTGATGGAATGGATATCGCTTTTTGTGCGCTCAATATGGAAAGCAAGCAATTAAAATTTGCCGGAGCATTTAACCCTTTGTGGGTTGTTCGAAATGGTGAAATTATTGAATACAGAGGGGATAAATTTCCTGTGGGTGCATATATGGACAGTACCGAAGTTCATTTCCGGCAGCATCAGCTTCAATTGCAAAAAGGTGATTCAATCTATCTTTTTTCGGATGGATTCAGTGATCAGTTTGGTGGCGAACGGGGAAAGAAAATGAAAGAGTCGAACTTCCGTAAAATTCTTTTATCGATTGCTCATCTTCCCATGCACGAACAAAATCAAAGGCTGGAGCATGAATTTGAAATCTGGAAAGGCGATCATGAACAGATCGATGATGTTTGCGTGATCGGAGTCCGCGTTTAGCGGACGAACGGGAGCGCTTAAACATCACGATGGTGACCGACAAAAGAGCGTCAGTATCGATGATGTTTGCGTGATCGGAGTCCGCGTTTAGCGGACGAACGGGAGCGCTTAAACATCACGATGGTGACCGACAAAAGAGCGTCAGTATCGATGATGTTTGCGTGATCGGAGTCCGCGTTTAGCGGACGAACGGGAGCGCTTAAACATCACGATGGTGACCGACAAAAGAGCGTCAGTATCGATGATGTTTGCGTGATCGGAGTCCGCGTTTAGCGGACGAACGGGAGCGCTTAAACATCACGATGGTGACCGACAAAAGAGCGTCAGTATCGATGATGTTTGCGTGATCGGAGTCCGCGTGTAGAGAACGGGACTGGGAACGAGAACGAAATTTGACATTACTTCACGGTTCATTTACCGTTCACTGATTACCGTTCACTGATTACCGTTCACCGTTCACCGTTCACTAATTACAGTTCGCCGTTCACTGATTACTGTTCACCATTCACTGATTACTGTTCACCATTCACTGATTACTGTTCACTGATAACTGTTCACCAAAACATGATTGCGTGATCGGAGTCCGCGTGTAGAGAACGGGACTGGGAACGAGAACGAAATTTGACATTACTTCACCGTTCACTGATTACTGTTCACCATTCACCAATACATGTTTGCGTGATCGGAACATGGGTTTGATTTATCCCCGCAATTCTGAAATAGTTGCAATAGGATCTTTTGCACTGAATACAAAACTTCCCGCTACCAGTGCCTGAGCACCTGCATCAATCAACTGTTTTGCATTGGCGCTTGTTACCCCTCCATCCACTTCAATGATTGCCTTTGAGTTCGTACGTAACACCAGTTCTTTGGTCTGAGCTACTTTTTTATAGGTATTCTCAATGAATTTTTGTCCGCCAAAACCTGGATTCACACTCATTATCAAAATAAGATCTGCATCTGCTGCAATGTCCTCCAATACACTAACCGGAGTATGCGGATTGAGTGCAACTCCTGCTTTCATTCCTTCTGCTTTAATAGCCTGAAATGTGCGGTGTAAATGGGTGGAAGCTTCGTAATGGACCGTTAAAATGGCTGCACCGCATGCTTTAAATTCCTTGATATAGCGTTCGGGTTGTACAATCATCAAATGGACATCCAGCGGTTTTTTAGCATGTGTGTGAATGGCAGAAATTACCGGCATTCCGTAACTTATATTTGGAACAAAAACGCCATCCATTACATCAATATGAAACCATTCTGCGGCGCTTGCATTTACCATTTCGCAATCGCGCTGGAGGTTGCCAAAATCTGCTGCAAGTATTGAGGGTGCAATAATAGGTTTCATGTTCAAACAAGATATACGGTATCGTTACCGGATTTAAATTCTACTTCTATGTGTTCCTGTATAGTTGTGCTTAGTGTTAGCCCGACAAAATCCGCACGAATAGGGAAACGGCGGTGACGACGGTCGACAAGGCAAACAGTATTCATTTTTTTTAAGGGCGACTGCAAAAGATACTGCGCCGCATAGATCAGTGTTTTTCCGCTGTTCAGTACATCATCCACCAAAACAAGTGTTTGATTGTTCAGTTCTTGTGGATGAATGCTGAGGTTGATGGAGCCATTAAGCGGGTTTTCCTTGTTCATGGTCAGTTTTCCCAATTCAACCTTCATGTCACCGTTAACTTCCTTCATGAGTTGATGCAAACGTTCGGCAAGCGTATATCCTTGTTCTGCAATACCAATGAGAATGATTTTTTCTTCCTGATAGTTGTGCTCGTAGATCTCGTGAGCAATTCGGCGGATCTTCTGTTGGATCTGGTCGTGGGTAAGGACGATCGTTCGGTTCGACATTCAGGCGGTTTTGAAGGTACAAAATACGGGAAAAAAAGAATAAGATCAGTCTTTGCGACAAAGCTCAAAAAACAATTCCCTTCCTGCTCTGGGTTCGATGCTGTACGGGGTAATATCCATTTGTAAAATCTCAAACTTACGGCTGAAACGCTGCAGGTATTCGTCTTTGGAGCCACCAAAGGGCGGTTGGTCCTGATTAAGTGGGTCATTAAAAAGCAATCCTGCCAATGTACCACCAGGGACTAAGAGTGCCGCACATTTATCCACGTATTGATCACGAAGTTCGGGGTTGATGGCGCAGAAAAATGTTTGTTCCAGAATCAGATCAAATTGTTGCTTGATTTCAAAGAAATCACCTTCCAGTAAATGTTCCTTCGGGAAATCCGGTACACGTTCGGCAAATTTTTTCAGTGCTTCAGGGGCATAATCAGCAGGAAATACCTGTGTGAAACCCATACGGTGTGCATATTCTGCTTCATACCCATTGCCGCATCCCGGAATGAGAATGGCAAGATTCGTTTTTCCCTCGGAGGCGAGTTTGTTGAGATACATTTTTAGGGGAGGAGAAACGTGACCGATATCCCATCCGGTATCGGCACTGATATAACGTTCGTTCCAATAATTGTTGTCGAGTTTCATGCTGTAAAAATAATGTAATTTTTTTCCGGTAAACTGAGAGGTTTTGTGGTGACGAATAATCTCTATCTTTACCTTGATGATCAAAATCCCCAAGAAAAGCACCCCGCGCTGGATTATTTTCTCCATTGATATGGTGATTTGCCTTTTCTCTTTGGGGATTGCCTACCTTATTCGTTTCGATTTCAATTCCTTTCCAGTCGATGAAGAATGGCCGGTTCTTAAAGTGGCATTGCCGTTTTTCCTGATTATCAGAGCTGCCTCTTTTTATTTCGGAAAGACTTTTGTTGGAATAATCAGATACACAAGTACTGAAGATTCCAAACGGATTTTTCTTACAGTTACTGCCGGTACCGTTATTATGGCTGTTCTGGTTCCGGTACGTTATGCAATGGATGGTTATTTTTTCCTTCCGATTTCCATTCTTGTAATGGATTATTTGCTGACTACTTTCCTCATGATCACCTTTCGCATTGCAGTGAAACTGATGTATGCCGAACAGGTGAATCCATCTGGCGATAAAACCAAAGTGGTTATTTACGGTGCAGGAGAATTGGGATTGATCACCAAGCGTACACTCGATCGCGACGGTGGAACACGGTATAAAGTAGTTGCCTATATCGATGATGATAGTAAAAAGGCAGGCAAATCGCTGGAGGGGGTTATGATTCATTCCTCTGCACAACTTGAAGATATTCTTGAGCGTAATCAAATCGACCAGCTGATTGTCGGAATTCTTCATCCGGACGCAATTAAGAAAAAGAATATCATCGAAATTTGTATCAAACATGGTGTTTCGGTGCTGAATGTTCCTCCGGTGCAGAAGTGGATCAACGGAGAATTGAGTTTTTCCCAGATCAGAAAAGTGAAAATTGAAGATTTACTTGGACGCCCTGCAATACAGCTCGATGAGAAAAATATTCAATCTGCTCTAAGCGGAAAACGGATACTGGTGACCGGTGCTGCTGGTTCAATTGGAAGTGGAATTGTTCGGCAATTGATACGGTTTCAGCCCTCAAAAATAATCTTACTCGATCAGGCCGAATCTGCATTGTATGATCTTGAAATGGAGTTGTGGCGTAATGGACATTTGTCCTTATGCGAAGTCGTGGTTGCAGATATTACCATTCCCGAACGAATGGAACGTGTCTTTTCTCATTTTAAGCCTCAGGTTGTTTTCCATGCAGCCGCCTATAAGCATGTCCCGTTAATGGAAGATAATCCTTCAGAAGCGCTGAAAACGAATATAGAAGGCACACGTATTCTGGTTGATCTTTCGCTGGAACATGCGGTTGAACGTTTTGTGATGATCTCAACGGATAAGGCGGTAAATCCTACCAATGTAATGGGTGCTACAAAACGGGTTGCAGAAATTTATGCGCAATGTGCTCACGGCAATCATACACGTTTTATCACCACGCGTTTTGGAAATGTATTGGGTTCAAACGGTTCGGTAATTCCGCTTTTCACAAAACAGATAGAGGAGGGCGGGCCTGTTACTGTTACAGATCGTAATGTAACACGGTATTTTATGACTATCCCTGAAGCTTGTCAGCTGGTACTCGAAGCCGGAGTAATGGGGCAGGGGGGAGAGATCTTTGTATTTGACATGGGTGAGTCTGTACGAATTTATGATCTGGCAGAAAAAATGATTCGATTATCCGGACTCGAACCTGAGCGGGATATTCAAATTAGAATAACAGGATTGCGTCCAGGTGAAAAATTGTACGAAGAAGTATTGAGCGATAAGGAAACTACGCTCCCAACGCATCATCCTCAAATCATGGTTGCCAAAGTCAGAGAGTATCCGCGAAAAGAGATTGTTGAGAAAGTGAATGCCCTTGTAGATCTTTTCAATACTCAGGATAACATGCTCATCGTATCGCGATTGAAAGACATCGTTCCGGAATACCTTTCGCAAAACTCTATCTTTCAAAAACTGGATAGTGAAAAGGATTAAGATCTTAAAGTAATCCGATTTGTATGCTGCTAATCTCTCTATCGAAATTTTCCTTTCAGAAAGTTAAAACTATTTAATAGCGTTTAAATCGTTCGATGATTCATTTCGCTTAGTGAGCTTCCTTTTTAATCAGTTATCAGTTATCAGTAATCTGTAATTAGGTAATTGGTAATTAGGTAATCGGAAATTGGTAATTAGGCAATCGAAAATTGGTAATTAGGCAATCGGAAATAAAAACTTAATCACCTCCACATCCTCCACAACCGCTGCAACCACCGCATCCTGATGCACTGTCGGATGAAAAAACACTGTCGTTCCAATCTGAAATAGAACTTTCACCGGAACCTGTTTCTCCACTGAATGAAGCGTCATTATAAAATTCAGTTGAGCTGCTGTAGTGGTTACCACCGATATGGATATACCACCATCCATCTTCACCCGACGAAGACTTTTCCCTTATGTAGTTGTCGAATTTCTCTTCCAACTCTTTCAATTCCTGTTTGGGTAATACCAATAACATGTTTCCTTTAAGTGCAGGGGCATAATTCAGCAATTGGACCAATTTCTCTTCGCTCCCTGAAACTTTTAATGATTTCAGGTAATCGAATTCTTCTTTTAAATGATTTTGAATGGTAATAGCTGAAGGTGTTGGTCTGATTGAACTAAAGAAAAATAAAAATCGGGTTATTGTAAAGAGCGAGAACAATTCTCTTGATTTCATAATTTCTCTCCGCAATGCTTTTTCAAATGGAGCATTCCTTAAACACATGCGGATATAGTTGATCATTAGGATTTTTGCATTCGGATTTTTTTTGAAGGGTTTGATGAAATACTCTTCATGTTTATGCGGTAAAAATCCGTAATGCCTTTTACCAACCGAAACATAATCAAGTACTTTTCCTTTTAGCTTTCCGCTTTCCTGTTCTACTTTTTCAATTTTCAGAACATCACGAATTACAAGATCCAAAAATGTGTATTTCAGCAATTCTTCTTTTTTTGCGTCTTCATAGTTTTGAAGGACCAATACTTCAGCTGGGGTCAGGTAAGTTAAAAGATGCGGAACTCTCATAGGAAAAAAGGTTTTGGGATGATCCAGTTTGTTTTGGTATTTGTACGCCTGAAGTGAATATCCGAGAACCTGTTTTTTACAGAAGGCCAATATTCTTCAGGAGCGGAAATGCCAAATTCTTCTTCATAATTTCTTAACGTTCGCTCATACATTACTTCAAATTTTTCCCTTTCCTTATTTCCCCCTTTGGTTGGACCATGATGGATTTTCCGTCCAAGTATTTCAGTACAAAGCTCGTCCCAATACGATTCGGTATAGAGTAAATGAAGATGCCACACCTGATCCACTTCATCAGAGGGCGTTAATGCGGTATTACTTACACAGATCAGGTAAATGAATCGCTTGTATTCTTCAATTGCTCCCAAAGCAAACTCCAGCGACCATCCGTTCTCTCTTGCCAGTCTTCCGGAGAAAGTGAGATCAGCCTGCGGATCATCGAGTTCCAATCGCTCAATTTTATTCCATAAACCCGGATCTTTTTTCATAGACCAGCCAGCTTTTTACAAGGGAAAATTCAGATTCTTATACCAATAACACATTGGTCGTCCACTTGTTCAAGGTCACCTGTCCAGGCAACTATTTCTTCGGAAAGGAGTTCTTTTTGTTTCTCCATATTATGCGGAATTATCGCTTGCAGATAGTCGCGGAACTTGGAGTATTTGTATTTTTTCCCTTTGTCGCCCCCAAATTGATCTGGGTAACCATCTGAGAAAATGTAAAAAGTATCGCCCTTTGATAAGATGAATTCGTGTTGCGTGTACGGCTTTCTGTCGTCGAATGCTCCAATGGGTTGTTTATCGGCTTTCACTTCTTCCCATTCTGTTCCATTTCGGAAAATCCAAAGCGGATTGTTTGCAGCGGCGAATTTTAAAACTGCTGTTTCATTATCCAAATATTCGAGGGAACAAAGTGTGATGTCCATTCCGTCTTTGATATTACTGCTTCCTTGTTGCTTAAACGTATCTTCAACCAATTCGGTGAGCTTGTCAAGGATTTTGGAGGGCTCGTACAAATGGAATTCCTTTACTGCGCGGTTCAATCCGTTGTAGCCTACAATGGAAACAAATGCTCCCGGTACGCCATGGCCGGTGCAATCTACAGCGGCAAATAAAATTTTATTCCTGCCATTTTCCTGTATGGGTAAGGACCAATAAAAATCGCCGGAGACAATATCCTTTGGTCTGTACAATACAAAAAAGTCGCGAATATGAGCCGACATTAAATCGTGTGCCGGTAGTATCGCTTCTTGAATTCTCTTTGCATAACGAATAGAATCCATGATGTCGCGGTTCTTTTCTTCGATGATTTCCTTTTGATGCGTAATCTCATCATTGAATTGTTTCAGCTGATCGTTGTAGGATTGCAATTGTTCGTTTGCTTTTTGCTTTAAGCGATAACGGTTGTACATCATATAAGCAACAACCAACAATACAAAAATGATGGCTATACCGGAATAAACAATCACTTTTCTGGTATACTCCTGTAGTTTTCTTTCAGATTCAATTTGTGCTTCACGACGCTGTGATTCGAGGGATGCTTCAAGTTTGGCAAGTTTTTTTGAAGCTTCCTCACTTAATAATTCATTGAAAACTTCATTATGCAGATCCAAATAAAAGAATGCACTGTCGAATTGCTGTTCGTAATGGTAGGCATTACTCAAACCCAAATAAGCATCTTTCAATTCTTCCCGAATGCCAATTTCTTTTGCCAGAGTAATTGCTCTGTAGAAATAGTTCCTGGCTTTTGCAGCGTCTTTCTGATTGAGATAGAGATTTCCGATATGAATAGAGCAAAGTGCAATTCCCTGACCATCCTCCAATTGCTCTTTAAGTGCCATGGATTTTTGAAATTCGTCCATCGCTTTTTCGGATTCACCGTAAAACGCATCAATCCTTCCCAATAAGTAATAGCAATCGGAAATGATGTAATTGTCTTCGTTTTTAACGCCTATCTCCAGTGCTTTTTTGAGGTAGGTCTCTGCTTCGGTGTAATTGTTTTTTTCAATGAAAACCCTACCAATATACAATGAAGCATCGCCAACGCGGGTTTCATCGGCTGTAACAAGTGCCTGATTAAAGTATTTTAATGCTTCTTCATAATTCTTCTGGTAATAGTGAATCAACCCAATGTTATTGTTCACTCTTGCCAAGCCAACGTTGTCTTTGATCTTTTCAAAGTGTTTCAGCGCTTCAAATAAATTAGTTAAGGCATCGCCATATGCTCCTTCAAGCGTGAGGATCTCCCCGCTGGTATTAAATACATACCCTAATCCTTTTTCATTGCCGGTTCCTTCAAATATTTTTTTTGCTTCGCCCAGATTCTTCTTACCTTCTTCATATTCGTCTAGGTAATAATTGATGTTTCCATAATTATAATAGGCAAAACCCATTCCGTCTTTGTAGTTGGCTTTTTCGGCGGATTGCAGTGCTTTTGTAGCATATTCACGAGCCTGTTCGGGGTCAGAATTTACAACGATTAATGCAATTTCATTGTAGAGATCACATTTTTCATTTTCTGATTTTGCATTTTCAAGATTAGCGTACAATTGATCCAATTCAGCTTGTGCATAGGACCGGTTTGTAGATAACAGAAGAAATAAAATCAGAATTCTTTTCATGATTAGAATTTTACAATTCTTGAAATGGTAAACCCGAAGCGGAATTCACCTTCATTCAGTTTCGAATAAGTATGTGGCAGATATTGTGTTTCACCTAAACCTGCAGAGTTGGTAAGATTGAGCTGAAATGTATGACCTCCGGTATCGAACAAAAATCCAACAGCCACCGGATCGTAATAAGTGGTACCATTTACTACTCGGTTATGGTCGAATAAATAATGGTATTCTCCTACCAGCGAGAACATTTTAGTGATCTTGATCCGCGCTCCTGCACCAATTGCCATTAATCCGTTTTTATCATCAAATGCAACAAAATTCCTGTGTATGTAGGAGGGTACAATTTGCATAGAAAAGCGATCAGAGAATTTTCTGGCTATAATCAGTTGAGTGCAATACGAAAGACGTTGTGTCCATTCTCCCTTATGAAATGCAACCGCCGAACTAGAATCGGTGGATGCCTGCATCATACTGAATGAACTTGTCCCCAAAAAAGTCATGGATACTGGCATGGTATTATCTTCGGTCTGTCGAAGCAAATTGTATTTGAAATAGCCGTCCAACAGTTGGGTTTGCGGTCCTGCTCCTTTGCTTCTTCCAATACCAACATTCATTGTATTGGAAATTCCATATTCAAGCGCAATCCGGATGTCCGATGCATTATCGAGACCAAACATGGTGCGTGCAGCTCCCGGGGTTGCCATATCTCCAAATCGGTGGGAAATTACTACATCCAGCGATCGTCCCCACAGGGTTTCTACACTGTGTCCATTGATTAGTCGTGTACTGTTAAATGTACGCACACTGGTTTTTTGCGGTGGATCAGGTTTTGTCTGCTGTGCAATTAATGTTCCTGATACAACTATTGCAAATGCGGTATACAGTAATTTCATTTTTCTGCTTGTTGATGAATATAAGATACAAGATCCTCGAGCTGTTGTTCACTCAATCGCTCGCGGGTGTAATTGGGCATATACGGACGATAACCGGGTTTTGCATAGGTCCCGTTCAAAACATGATGATAGACCGAGAAAAATTCTCGCCGCTTCATATGTCGTTTTAAAAAGCGAAATGTATTCTTCTCTTTGTCAAACTTGAAATTTGTTACTCCACCGTTTTTGTGACAACTCATACATGCGAATTCATAAATGAGTTCTCCATTTACCGGATTGCCGTTTTTTCCGTAGGAGCGTCCGTTCGGACCCTGATCTGAAACGAAGTGCGCCGGTGATGCCTGCAGGTACTTTCTTTTTACTGATGTTCTGAACGATTCATCAGCCTCGGTATTTGATTTATCGGCATTCCCCATTGTTTTTGCATACTGATAAAAATAGGCCAGTGTATCCGCTTCGGATATGTGATCACGAAAATTCAGGTCGCCAATGGTCAGCTGAATCGACCACAGGTAATGCAACACAGCTTCCATTTCAAATGCATCCAATGCTCTGCCCTGACTACATTGAGTTGCACAAACCTGAATAGCTTCCTTTAAATTATTGCGGGCAGGTAAAACAAGAGCACCGTATTTTTTTGCGTAATCATCGTTGTACCACGACTCTCTGTTTACAACTCCATGCAAGGTAGTGGCAGGTAAAAGCGGTAGATTGATAGCGCTAACATATTTGAGGCGTGCTTCCGGATCAGAGACGCTGAGATCGGGATCTTCGCGTTTTGTGTTATGACAATTGGTGCACACAAAATGGCGCGATTGCTTGCTTGTTTTTTTTCCATTAGCATCGGTTGTCCTTCCGGTCTCAATGATCTCTTTGCCTTTCAGCGCGAGTTCCGGTTGAATCGGAGCGATAAAATGATCGGGTTTTTGTTCTCCCATTTCGAACAATAATGCAGCAACCGGTAAATTACTATCCAACCGTGCTGATGGCCGTTCAGTTGAATAGGAACCACTGTACCAAATGCCTCCTGCAATAAGCGTTGTTGTAAGAAAAGTTTTTGCAATCATAAGGGTCAATTGTTGAGTCGACCTTGTTCTACCCAGCAGCTAATGATGCGTATCAGGCTATCGGGTAATTTATTCGCCGCAGGTTGAAACGGATCGATCCTTGGCATTGGAGTATTTCCTTCGTGTTTGATGGCACGTAGCAAATTATGGAAGCGAACAGCGGTATCGACCTGACCATAGCTTAGCAGCGTAAATGGCGCATTGGCATTTGTACCGTGACAGGCATTAATAGCACAATTGGCCTGAATGATGGGTTGAACATCGGCGGAAAAGCTATAGGTGCGAAGGGAGCAACTTTCAGGCGAAACTGCTTTATCCTTTCTGCAGGCAATAAAACCAATAGAGAGTAAAGCAATGAAAATGAATATTTTCGGCATCGTGACGGATTTTGATCCAATATATAAAGAATCTGTAAATCCATGAAACGAAGGCGTGTGGATTATATCCTTAGCTCTGCAATGCGAATCGTGCTTTGATACTTTCCCCCCGGATAATGATCATTGTAATCGAAATTGAGCCAGACTTTATGGTTTACATCGACATGATAAAACAATGGTTTCCCTTCGCTTTCTTTTACAAACAGGACTTCCTTAACCAGATAATTGATGTTTTCGAGATCCTTCTGATTGCCAACCAATACTTCGGGATAAACATGCCCCATCGACATCCCACCCACATCTACTTGTGTGCGGACCAACCTGACTTCTCCTCCAACAGCTTTAATGCAAGCTCCCATCAGGATGGAATAATCATCACAATCGCCTTTAAATTTCCCGTCGCTGCGTAATTGCATTACCGTTTCTGAAGCTTTTGCGAAATAATCACCATCAACTGGATCAAAAACATACCTCCATCGTTTACGGATCTCTTTGAAAATAGAGAAGAACTGCACAACTCGAAGATTGTTTCCTGTTGCATAGCGTTCAAAGTGCATTACCGCAATTTCTGCAGCATAATTGCGCACCAATGGATTTTTATAATCAACTGCATTTCTGAATTCACCTGCTTTCGGAAAAATCATATCATCCGGATCAACTTCTTCTTCAAATTCGAACCGAATAGCACTTTGATTGATACTGTAGAGGAATGAACGGTAATCCTTAATTACTTCTCCGAAGGAATACCTGCCTATAAAGGATAGAACAATCATGGTGAATATTCCTGTAGCGAAGCAAAGAAAAAGCATGTGTCGGATTCTTCTTGCGAGATAATATACGCTGAGAAACACAATTATGAAAGTCAACACATGATCAATCCTCAAATCGGTTCCCGGAAAATGAAAGGGCGGAACATGATTGTAAATGATGATGAATAAAGGAAACACCATCAGTAGCACGATCACAATGAGCGGTATCAACTGCCATAGGGTCAATTCTCTCTTATGGCGTGGGGTATGTTCTGTGCTTTCGCTCATTCGAACAAAAATAGGCAATGCGTGTTAGCTTAAGAACGAAAAAACTGTTTATTTCGTTATCTTATTCACGAATCTTTTATTCAGCGGTATGCCTTTTCTTGTAAATAAGTCGGATGAAGAATGGAAACGGGAGTTAAATCCTGAGGAATACCGGGTGCTTCGCCTCAAAGGCACTGAGCGTCCTTTCACCGGAGAATATGCGATGCATTTCGAAAATGGAAATTATTCCTGTCGCGGTTGTGGTGAAGTGTTGTTTTCATCTGCTTCCAAATTTGATGCCCACTGCGGATGGCCCAGTTTTGACAGTGAATTGCCAGGTAATAAAATATCCAAGATTCGCGACACTTCACATGGTATGATACGGACTGAAATTGTTTGTGCAAATTGCGGTGGACACCTTGGTCATTTGTTCGATGATGGTCCAACCAACACCGGTCTGCGTTATTGTGTAAATTCGGTTTCTATCCGATTCATTAAGGGAGAGTAGTTAATATCCTCCAGTGCGAAGCAATACCAGAGTGCAGGCCTCTTCCCATGCAATACCTTTTTCATTAAGCAATTTCTGAAGCTCTGGATTTTCTGTGCCGGGATTGAAAATAACACGACCGGGTTTTAAGGAAAGAATGTAAGGGTAAACAGGGACCTGATTTTTTGGACCGAGATACAATGTTACAGTATCCACATTTTCGAAATGGGGTGTTCCGGTTTCGATTGGAATTCCGTTCACCATTCCTGCCTTGTTGCCAACTGCAATTACAGGGTGACCATATTCCTGCAATAGTTTCATTGCCATATTCGAATACCTTTCGGTGTTTTCACTGGCACCAATAACGAGTGTCGTTTTCATAATGAGATAAAATCAAGTGTATTCACAAGTTCAGGCTGCAGGGCAAATGGTTTTCCCTTATGAATACCATAACCTTTAAACGGATCATTACTGATTAGAAAAGGACCGTCGAGATCTAGCATATCTGCATATTTTGAAAGTGAGAGAGCATGACTCACTCCCAATGTTGATTCTGACATACACCCGATCAGACGAAACAGATTTTTTTCCTTAGCAAAACGAAGCATCGCCTCCGCCTCTAGTGGGCCTCCGCATTTCAGTAATTTAACGTTAACACCCGAGAAAAATGTATGTCTTTCGTGAAGATCATCCAGATTTTGGATGGATTCATCAGCAATGGAAGGCAATGGACTCGACTCAAGAAATTGTGCGTGTTTTTCCATTTCATCCTTGCCAAAAGGCTGCTCGATAAGTACAGCACCCTGATCTTTTAACCAATGCGTAAAGTCAAGCGCCTTTTCCACATTTGACCAGGCCTGATTCGCATCCACACAAAATGGAAGATTGCTGTGTTTTCTGAGTTGCAGCACAGGTGTTCGATCCGAATCTGAATTCAATTTCAATTTGAGGAATTTGAAATGCGCTGCACTTGTAAGTTTATCCTGAAGTACCTGTTCATTTTCGCACAAACCCAAGGTAAACGTACAGGGAACTTTCGATCGGATGGGGTAACGGGAATATCCCCCAAGATCGAGTAATGCTTCTTCCAATGCACATCGTACAAAAGAGTGATCGTTGGAGTAACGGTGAATTTGTTGCAAAGCCTCTTCAAAATCCCTAATGGGGCTAAGCCCGTCAAGGTCTGTATCTTTCAACCAGTTGATTACGCTTTCCGGAGTTTCTTCAAGATAGGGTGGGAGTGTAGCCTCACCGTAACCGCTTTTTCCCTTGAAACTCAGTCGTACAAAGACACTTGAAGTCCCTTCCCTTACACCGTGTGCCAGGCGGAAAGGATGATTGAATTTGAGTTGATAGTTTGCGTAGGCAATTTTCACAGGGTAAAAATAAAAGAGTTGAGCTTTGTTTAGGCGGAATTTAGACCGAGGTTGTTAACCGGATGTGGCTTAAAAAAAAGAGAAAAGTCGGCAAATCTCAGTTTTGTCTATTGCTTTATGCTCTAATTTTGCAACGATGAGCCTTGGTGGAGATATCGAAAAGCGGATTATTCAGGATCTAACCTGGATAAAAGGAAAATTCAGTTTAATGCGAAAAAACCTGAGTAAGGAATTTCGTAAAAGCAAAGTTGTTGCCGGCGATTTGCGCCATAATGCCGAACAGGCCCTGACAGATCTTCGGACTGGAAAGGTGTTTACAGACGATCATGCGCTTGAGAATTTACGCAACACACTGGGCGATTCGCTGAAAGCTGCAGGCATGACAGGGATATTTATTCTTCCCGGAGGTTCTGTCGGATTGATTGCTTTGCGTAAGATGCTTAAAAGCAAACCGGCTGAAAAATTAGGAATCGAAAATCTGCTTACGCTTACCGTTGAAGAAAGCCGGAAAATTGAAGAAGAAAAAAAGCAGGAAGAAGAAGGAAATGAGCAACCAAAGGATGAAGAAGAATAATCGTCCTTTCAGGATAAAGTGTTTTTCAACTGTTGTATTGTTTTAGATTTAGAAGGAATGTTTACCTATGAAATACCCAATTGGTTAATCATTGTTGGAGCAATCGGACAAATGTTTACTGCTGTGGTGTATCCTTACGTACGACATGTAGTTTTTGATTGGTACAACGATATTAAAAAGCTAAAACCACTGAATCAGGAGATTGCAAAAACCTATGGTAGGTACATTCAGGGTTTGAACTTTTCGTTTGGATTGATATCAATTTTGTTTACCAATGATCTGAAAGACCAATCAGGTTTGGCAGTGGCGCTAACCGGATTAATTGCTGCATATTGGACAGGAAAGGTAATCACTCAGTTTTCTTACTATCCGATGTATGAAATACCCAATAAGCCAATTATCAAAATCGGAGAACTGTTGATGAATACCTTGTTCATTACCTTTTCATTGCTTTTTATCTGGCTTTTTATATATAATATCACCGGATACCTTGCTACCGAATAAATCACATTTTTTTCTTTTTTTCCTTTAGCATGATAAGGGTTTGTTCAATTCTGCGAATACGGGTTTCTGCCTTTTTTGCTTCATTAATCCATTTGCAGAATTCTTTCTTATGAGAAGGCGCTAAACTTTCGAAAAAGTGTTGTGCGTCTTTGTTCTTTTTTTGTGAAAAAGCTTTATTCAATTCAGACGGCAGGTTAATCGAAATAATCGTTTTTGGACGTTTCAATTTGGGGGCACTTGAATTGCTTTCATTCAATTTCATGGCCTCCCGAATCAGATGTTCGAGATGTATTTGCTTGGGCAGATCCTCTATTTTTTTGAGTTTTCCCAGATTTCCCATGGCAGTTTTTCCAATCCTCTCAAGCAATCCTTCCGGATCAGGTAGTTCAATTCCTCTCCAGAATCCAAACGTACAATGCTCCTTAAATGCGGCCATACTGCATAAATTTCCCTTGTATTCGAAATTGGGGAATCCCCATTTTATCACTTCAACAGCTTCAGGACAAGTTTGGTGAACCAGATCCCGTAAGTGATTCATTATCGGTTGTGCAAAGGGTGAAGATTTGGCAATGTATCGGTCAACTTCAGGTATTCTTTTAGGCATGATTTTGGCTTTACGTATGTTAAAATAATTAAATTTTGAAATCGAATCCTGGTCAAAAACAGTTTGATTTTATAAATTCTTTACCTTTCCATTATGGCATTTGTCCGCATTTTGTTCTTACTGCTTATCCTTCAGCTGTTCAATGGCGGGAATGCTTTTGCCCAAGGTGACACGATTCGCATAAAAGTGAAAGTGACAGACGCGGATAATCCACATATCTGGATGAATTTTTTTGCGGTCAATAAACGCTCCAAGCAAGGAACATTCGGCGATAGATGGTCGGAATTCGATATGATTGTCATCAAAACAGATACGATCACCATTAAGTCAAACGGATATATTCCCGTACTATTTTCAATGAAGGATTCTGTTTCAGCACCATTAAAGGTATTTACGGTTAAGATGCATAAAGAAGCCATACTTCTTCCGGAGGCTACCGTTGTTGTAGTGCGTGAGTTCAAGGAGATTGAGAAGGATATTAAGCGCCTGGAGATGAAAAAAACTTCACCTTATACCGGTAACTATACTAAGATTGCCAGTCCGATTACTGCCTTATACGAAGCATTCAGCAAGGTAGAACAGGAAAAGCGTAAAGCTTCAAAACTGGAATACGAAGACCGCAAACGTGAATTGTTGAAAGAGTTGCTCGCGAAATATGTGAAAGGAGATATCATTACCCTTTCCGAATCGGAGTTTGACGATTTTATTGCATTTGCCGATCCTGATATGGAGTTTCTGCAACGCGCTTCGCAATACGATCTCATCATGTATTTCAAGACGCGATTTATGGAGTATGATTTGTATGTAAGAGTAAAAAATCTGGAACCGGTTAAACAGCAAAATAAATAGTTGTTGGTTTAATTCCGCTGGTTAATATTTTGTAACTCACATCTTATACTTGGTAGACTATTGTTTTGCAATTTCTTTTATGAGATAACCTAAGAAAGGTTTTGCATTGCAAATTTGTGATGTGAATGTTCCATTCAAAAAAAGTGTTTTTCTCCCCACTTACTATTGCTTTAGTGTATAATACTATCCTTAATTTTTTGTTTTTGAATAAAGAGTGAAATTTTTTTGTTTTAAATAGTTGATTTTCAAAAATCTATAGAATTTTTGTTGATAGATTGTCAGGTTAGAATTATAAATTTGTTAATTTTTTGACATAATTTTTGTAAATTGCGTCAGTTAAATGACTTTATTTATGTAAATTGCGTCAAAATAATTTTGCAATGCAACCTGTATTTATACCGCGTGCCTTTGAAGCAGATTTTTTGAACTCTATTTTGCCACAAAAAGTTTTGATCATTTTGGGAGCAAGACGAGTCGGGAAAACGCAATTCATTAGACGACTGTTAGAGGAAAAGTTTACAGGTGATTACATGTTGTTTAATGGTGATGATCAGTCAACCATTGATGCATTCTCAGAACGAAAAATTGAAAATTTCCGCCGACTTTTTGGAACCCGTGAATTAATTGTGATTGATGAAGCACAGAAAATTCCGGACATCGGACAAAAATTGAAACTCATCGTTGATGAAATGGCGCATATTAAGGTGATAGCAACAGGATCATCTTTATTTGACCTAAGTAATAAATTGGGTGAACCATTGGTCGGAAGGGAGAAAACTTTTTATCTATTTCCTTTATCACAATCGGAATTGAATTTTTATGAGGATCCGATTCAAACAAAAAACAAATTGGAAGAACGTTTGATTTTTGGGTCCTATCCGGAACTCGAACAAGTTTCTGATTGGAAAGACAAAGCCGAATATCTCAATGGGATTGTCAATTCCTATTTATTAAGAGATATTCTTGAAATGGATGGAATCAGGAAGTCTGATAAATTAATGGATTTGCTTCGTCTCATTGCGCTTCAAATTGGAAAAGAAGTGCATAATGATGAGTTGGCTAATAATTTGAAAGGCATCAGCAGGAATACAGTTGACCAATACCTTGATCTACTTTCAAAGGTTTTTGTTATTTACAGGGTTGGTGGATATAATCGAAATCTGCGAAAGGAAATAACAAAATCCAGTAAATGGTATTTTTATGATAACGGAATCCGTAATGCTATTTTACGAAATTTCAATCGTATTGACTTTAGAACTGATAAGGGAGAATTGTGGGAAAATTATCTTATGTCTGAACGAATCAAAAGAAATCACTATCGAAGAAATTTCATCAATTCTTATTTCTGGAGAACTTATGATCAACAGGAAATAGATCTTGTTGAAGAATCCGGTAATTCGTTGAACGCATTTGAATTTAAATGGTCAGCAGAAGCTAAAGTAAGAGTACCTGGAGCATGGAATAAAGCTTATCCTGAAGCAACATTTTCAGTAATTCACTCTGGTAATTACCTGCCATTTATAACTGAATAAGAATTCCTGAAGTTGGAAAGATGAATCCACTTCCATTATCTTCCTATCCCCAAATCCTTATTCAGATCAATGTCTTTGGTGTACTCGCGCAGGGTTGCATCGTTTCCTACCACTTCAATATAGGCAACATCGCCCAATGAAATGGTTTGCCAGATCTCTACATAGAATCCATAGAGCGTGAATAAATGCACATTGAAACTCTGGTAAAAACGCGATGCCACAAAATCGCCATCCTTTTGCAGACGATTGAACCGTTGCTGAATGGTGAGTCGCTTAAATTCTTCAGGACTTAGCATTTACATTCGTATAAATCGTGCCGAATTTCCTTTGTCATCACGGATCAGGTACATGCCTTTTGGATAACCTGAAAGTGTAATCTGAGATGCGTTTGAAAAATCGCCCATCCATTTACCGTTAATATCATAAACAGTAAAATTTCCAGGACGATTCAAATAAAGGATCTCATCGCCGTTGGGATTGGGGTAGGGAATGAGCTGCATTGATTGATTCAACTCTTCAATAGCCGTCATCGCATTGCTCATGTTTGGCGTGGTGTAATTGAACCAAACAAATTCCGGTGCACCATCCGGGTACCTTCCAAAAGAAACATCACTTACCATTGCTGCATAATTGATACTGTCCACCAAAGTGATTCCATCAGGAGCAAATAAATACAGACTTCCTCCGGATGCTGGTAAATTGAAATTGGTGTGAAAATTTCCCTGAACAGGCTGATTGTCGGCCCAGACCAATTTGAATCCAAATGGTGCAATTTTCGTTGTTTGTATACCGGATAAAATCTGAAACTGTGTGGGCTGACTTAACGTTCGTGAAATGAAATATCCATTCAGATCAACAGTGTCTGATGAATAATTAAACAGTTCGAACCAATCGTCGTATTGCGAAAATTCATCCTGAATAACAGAATTGTTCATTGCCATTACTTCATTGAATCGAATACCGAAAGCAGGATTGTAGGTTGGGTCAGGTGCAAACAATGCGGTGAAGGTTGTATCCGGATTTAAGCTTACCGTTATTTCATTTGTTGTAATTCCTGTCCCAAGCCATTCAACAAACTGATATCCGGGTAATGGAATTGCAGTGAGCTTCATAGGGATATTCTCAATGTACAATCCTTTCCAGGGATAGGTTGGTCCCTGCACTCCGGGAAGTTGCGGATGAATCAAAATACTGTTGATCTTAATTCTTCCCATCAATGTGTCGTTTACATTTAGCGTAACGCGAACACTGTCTGATAAGGTGAAAAAATTAATAAGCTGCGTTCGTTGTACCGTTGGTCGTCGGCTTGCAAAAGAATCGAGACGGTAGATAATTCTGTCCCAGGCTTGCATTCCGGGTATTTCTGTGTAACGATCTGCCAATGTTACCGACATGGATGGATATCTCCATCGTTCTGTATGCTCGAGAATTTCGGGACGGTAAACCTGATCTGCTTTTTGAATGACAGAACGTACTCTGTTTTCTCTGAACCATGTGTTAAGCAGATCGCAATACCTTAAAATGAATTGGGCTTTAAAATCCGGATTGTTTAAGAGTCCCCGAAGAACTCGTGTATACGAATTGAACAATGGGGTAGTAAGTGTTGCCTGTTGCAGCCCATTCATTCCCGGAAAAACATTGTTACAGGTACCACCATAGCCTCCGTCCAGATCGAAAAAGATCCAGCGCCATTTTCCATCGTGTCCATTAGGAACATTGGAATTTGCTCCTGTGAATTTTCTCCACATTCGGATATTGCTGTTGGGCCAGTCGCCATTTCCAAAATAGATCTCTGCCAACTGATAATTAATATAATTATCAATATCCATTTGTGTTCTGACCCAGGCATAATTCGCAGGTATTGTCATATCTGCTGTGTTAATGAAATCTTCCATGGCCTGGTACACAAATTCATCTGCCGGATCACCTTCTTCAACATCGCCTTCTTTGTCGAGTATGGTTATTTCATCTTTTGGAATACTGTATTTATTGGAAAAATAATCGGCATTCATATTTTCCTTGATGGTGTGAATTCCCCAATACTCTCCGTTGAGTAAAACAATTACCGGACGTAAATGCATATAATCAAAGGGCAGTCCTTCAACAAGCATTCCTGAGAGGTCATCACGTGGTATGCAATCCGGACGGTGTCCCGGTCCACGAAGTATTAGATCATTGAATTTGTTTTGCGTTTTCATTGGGAAAACCAAATGATTCAACTGATCCGTTCCATAAGCATTACGCAAATTAAGTTTCAGACTTTTTTGCGTGCTGTGTCTTCCTCCGCCTCCATGCGTACGAATGCCCAGGTAAAGCGAAAACTCATGATCACCATTGGCAGAATACAATTCGAGATGTGCTTTTCGCTCCCATAAATCGCCAAGTTCATTGTAGTTTCCGTCGATAGCATTTCCGTAAATATAAATTCCATCTTCCGGCCCAAACAATCCGGTGCTGTCGCTTACCAAAGAAACAACGGGTAATGTAAAACGATTGTTCGCAAGCGGATCAATAATAAATGTCCTTGTTGAACTTTCACTGGGCAAAGCTCCGGGATAAGTTGGGAATGCACGGGTTCTAATGACATGCGCCTTAAAGACATTTCCATAAGGAGGAACCCATCCGCGTGTTTGTGCCCGTAGAGAATCATAACTTCCCTGCGGATAATTCAAGGAAGGATTTGATGGAATAGTGCTCCACCTGTTTGCTTGTCCATTTGTGAAACCCAATGTAATAGGACCTGTATACACCGGAGAAAGTAAAGTAGGTTCAGATCCGTCTGTTGTATACCTGATGATTGAACTGGTATCGTAATGACCAATACTTACCTGAACGGGATTGGAATAGTAACCGCCTGTAGTTTGAAATCCCGGAGCTCCGAGTATTCCCCAATAGCCGTTAGTTGGATTTGGCGCACCAGGACTTGCGGGTGTGAGAATGGCAGGATTACCGTTGTTTTCCCTTCCGTATGTATAAGGATGTGGAACATTTGGTAAAACAAGCGAACTCAATAAACCTGCACTTGGATGGTATAAGGTGATTACTTCGCCTGGACTGATAGAAAAATTTGTATGTAATACAGGTCCCGATCTGTCCTTACCGGATGCAAAAACAATTAAAAAGCCATTTGCGGGAATGGTAACATTTGGCATTATCCATTTTTGAGGCAGATTCAGATTATCGCTAAGCATGTATCCTGCAAGATTCACAGGAGAGGCGGTCATGTTGCGGAGCTCAATCCAGTCTTCCGCATCTCCGTCTTCATCGGTAAACGTACCAAGATTGAAAATTGCAGCTTCTTCTATTCTTACCTGACTCTTCGCATGGAATGAGATAAGCATGAACAGAAACAGAAAATGAAGAATGTGTCGCACGAAATAAAAATAAGAAAAATTCAAATTCAATTAACAAGAAGGAAATGGCATTTCGATCAGTCGGAATGACAGGTTGATTCTGCTCGTTATAAACCCATTTCTTTGGCGTGACGGGAAGTTTTTGCCGGATTCCATGGGTCTTTGTAGGATGCTTTGAAAAAGATCTCTGATAAGTAGGCCACACTTCTGACTAACCTGAGTAAGTAGCCAAAATAAAAAACCATCAGAGGAATATAAATCAGGAAATAATGAATGGGCGCATGTTTGCGTTCGCGGAATGGGCTAAATAAAATGAATTTAAAATAGTTGTTGAGCGTGTACAAAAAGAAATTCATGATGATGATGTACTTCAACTGGGATGAATAATTGAATATCATATCAAAAAGGTATCCATACCAAAAAATATTAAGGACAAGATTATAGGTTACATTCTCTGCAAACGAAACAAAATTGCCCAGCTTAAACGACTGATTGGGCAGAAATACGTCGCGGTGTTTACGCAACCGGAAACGGATCAATGATTTGTCCCAACGCAAACGTTGTTTTATGAGTTTTCGGAAGGTATTCGGAACACTTGTCAAACAAACAGCAAGAGGTTCGAAATGGATTTTGTACCCCAGTTTTCTGATTTTAACGGTAATGTCGCCATCTAATCCCGGACCAATATCCCAACCTCCAATACGTTGCATTACATCTGAACGAAAGGCTCCGAAAGCGCCAGAAATTACACGATAAATACCAAGATGCGATGTAACAATCCTTCCAACAGAAATAGTGTCGGTGTACTCAATAGCCTGAAGTGTTGTGCAGAGACTTTCCTTATAGTTCCGCACCATTACATTGCCCCCAACTGCGCCAATGCGTTGATCGAAATAAAATGGAATAATGATGTTTTCAATTGCATCCCGGTCGTAAGAACAATCTGCATCGAGGTGAATGATGTACTTGCCTTTTGCAAAACGTAATCCAAGGTTAGCCGCCGAAGCTTTTCCCCCACGAACATCATTGCGCAAGAACAGAGTGATCATTCCGTTTCGCTCCAGATTCTTGCAAATTTCCGGTGTAGCATCATCCGACCCGTCGTCGATAATGATGAGCTCGTAATTTTTGTAGGTCTGTTCTCGTAACGATTGGGCTAGTTTGAAAATGTGTTTTCCTTCGTTCTTTCCCGGTACTATAATCGACACCAAAGGGGATTCATCCCACATCAGTTTGCGTGCTTCCTGCAGTGCCTTTCGATTAACACGTTGTTTGAATTTCCATGAAAACAAAGCCAGCGTTTCTAAAAAAATGTACCTGAAGAATTCAAACAGAAAATAGAACCAGAAAATCCGGACAAGCTTCATGTAACCGACCGAAGCCAGGTAAGAAAAAAAGTCGTCCCAGAATTCAACCATTAGTCAACAAAATCTTTTGTTACCTGTTGTATTTGCAATTCGTGCGATAGGCGGGTATTCAACTGATGAACACTATAACGGATATCTACATCGAAATTCTTAAAGTTCTGTTTGATCAGTCGGCTAATGATATTGATGATTTCCTTAAGGATATTATCTGCCACTTTGGTTGGAATTTCATTCAGCGAAACAAGAACAATGTTTACATTCTGAAACGTAATCAAATCGGAAGAACGAATGTTTCTTCTTACAATTTCAACAAGGTCACGTAAGAGTGCCCGCTGTGAACTTGCTCCGATCATGGAATATAGTTCACCTGCATTTTTCAAGTAGATACCCGCAATATTCGAATTGTAATCGGTTTGTTTAAGACGCTCGATCTCATATTTGATCATTGTCTTGAAGGTTTCCAGTTTTACTGTTCCAATAAATTCTTCGATGTCTTTTGAAGTGCTGATATAACCGGTCTGTGCGGATGTTTCACCTTTTTTCGTCATCCTGTACATCTTCACATCACGCGGAATGAGGTATTGCACCTCTGCATCTTTTGTGCACATCATGCATTTTGCGCGCACACTGATATCCTGAAATTTACTGTTGCACTTCCCGCACGTGTAAATGATTGAGGGTTTGTCATAATCAACGCCAATGTGTCGAAGCATTTTATTGCATTTCGGACAGTTTAACTGATTGTCAATTTCGTTTTTAAAATCGCTGATTGGTCCGATAAAGGCACAGGGGAAATGGTGAATGAGATCTTCACTGCTTGCGTTGGTGGATGCGCAATGCGGACAAACTTCACGATAGGATAAAAATCCACCGCTGCAATTGTTGCAGAGGTAAATGCGATCAAGGTATTCACTGGCAAACAAACCTTCTTTTTCTGCAATGTCAAGGATATCGAGCACTTGCCATTCGTCCCTGTAACCAAAATTGATACTTGCCTCAGGAAAAGAGTACCCGATACCCGAATTGAAGTAGGGGATAGGTTCAAGTTCTTTTTTGTCGCGGCTGTACATCATGTTCAGGATCTTGTCGATCATCTGAGCTTCGAATGATAACGAACGTGTAAAGCTAAGATCTGCCACTTTCAGATAGATCTGTTCCATAACCGGAATAACAAGCTTTACCTGGTCGAGCGAATAAATTACACCATCGGTAAGGTTGTTTACAAGAGGATCATGTTTTTCATTTCCTTTTAAAAGAAATATTGGCTTTAGGTAAAGCTCCGGGTTGAGGTGACCACGTATTTTTTTTAGGATATGAAGGGTATAATTCAAATCACCTGCTTCAATAATGAACGCATCATAAATCAAGGCCTGTTCCGTTTTTAATGATGTGCCCTGAGTGGCAACAAAAAAACGATGGCCTTGAAATTCCAGAACATTATCTACAACCTGGTATAAGGTATCCTGATTGTTGTTTTCCATGGCTTAGTATTTGGATTTTATCAGGGTGACACTCATTTTATAAAAAGCTTTCCATTTCGAAAGTTCGGTTTCATTCAATGGATAGATATCCGCAACCAGACTACGAGTTGTTGGTTCATATTTTTTCTGGAACTCTTCCGGAAGTGTGTTTGTAGCAAAATAGAAGCGACGGATATAACCTATGCTCTTTGTTCCATCCGGGAAACATACCTCAAGTTGATCTCCTTCTCTTAGTTCATTGATGTCTTCCTGTTCAAAGAACCCTTTTATGAAGATATCTTCCGGCTGGTGAATTGACATGATAACTTCCGACTTCAAAGCAACTTCGAAGGGTTGGAAATTGATTTTGGTGATTGTTCCTTTTAGCGGCGAATAAAAAACCTTTTTACCCTCATCATCGGCTGCACCACCCCCTCCTGTAGAACTGATGTTTGCATGGTCAGGTTTTGATTTTCCACGTATACCGTATAGTTGACCAAGAAAACGTTTACTAACCTGCATTTCACTTTCAATACGCTCAACATCGAACTTTAAACCTGCAATGCTGTTCTCCAGTTCCTGCAATTTGCTGTGTGGTAAAATATCAAGTATAACTTCATTGCGGGTACGCTCGAGTTGACTTTCCTTCAATTGAATTTCTGCTTTTGCTTCCTTTAGTCGAATTTCATTTCCGGCTAATTGACGCTGGATGGAATAGATTTCACGTTCCACCCATTCAGGATCATTATTTCTGGTAAGTGAAGCAGAACTACCACCTGCTGATGTATATCTTCCAAAGGCATCTTCATCTTCGAAAAAGGTAAAAAGAGAATCACCGATTTCCACAGCGTCACCTTCTTCAACATGAAATGTAAGAATGCGACTATCATCTGTATTCATGATATTAACACGCTCAAACAGCACCTGGCCATCAGCCTGAATATAGATGAATTTGTTATAGAGGTAGCGAACAAAAAAGAATACAGCAACAACTAATATGATGATGTAAATAAATCTGTCCCAATTAAAAGGTACACGCGATTTTTGATCCTGTTCCCAGGTTCTTATCATTGGTTTTCCGCGTTGAAAATTGATGTTTTTCATCGCTCAAGGTTTTTTTCGTCCATGCTGATCAGGGTCTCAATATCATGAATGGCAATCTGCTCAATACCGGTGCGGTGGTAAAGATCGATCAGGTATTTTTCAATTTGAATTCTGTTCTGAAAATCTTTTGTGCGAACTGCAACTGCCAGCTTCACTTTTTGTCCGGCATAAGGAAGTAGTTTTCTGTCGATGTACTCAGGCTTGATATTTTCATACGCCATAAAAATGACCTGATCGCAAATGGAAAATATTTTGTTGACTGTTTCTTCGGGATAATGCAATGGGATGGAGACACTGAGTTTCCATTTGCGCTGATTGCAGAAATTGCGCACTTCGTTTAGCATTTGCAGGTAACTATTCATGTAGGCTGCCTTTTCTGTTTCCCAATCGGAAAAGGTGTGTGGCTCAACATCCAGGTGAATTCCATTGATTGTGGAGTCGGTTAGACCCTTGCATAAATTTTCCAACTCTGTGGCAACAGATCCTGTTTTACGAATCAATTCGTTGTCGCCGATCATCAACTCAACGTCGATATTGTTTTTCTTAACCAGTGGAAGGAGTTGAACTAGTCGGTTTTTATGCTCTTTGTCTGTATTGAGCGATACAATGAGTTTGTCGAACTTGTTGTAAACAAGGTACTCTGAGATGAACTGAGCAGACCGTTTTGCTAAACCGGCCGACCACAAATAGCCGCTTCGGTTGGTAAATGTATCGAAGTCGAAATAATTCGGAAGCGAAAATACTTCTGCAATTCCTGCAATATCAGATGTGCCGGTTCTTACATACATTCGAAGGAGTTTAAGATAAAGACTCTGACGGATATCTGTCATCTCCATTTGTACAGCGAGCATGTCGTCGAGCAACAACAAGCCTTCGATCGGATTGAATCGCTCCGGTTCAATGTTGCTGGTTGCATTAAGGCGACGAATCAGTTCTTCATACAACAAAAATTTTTGATGGAAGCCCACATATTGTTTGAGCTTATAGCGGTATTCATAACATTCATTCAGCAGCTCTTTTTCCTTACCACGTAATTGCTGGTCGATGTGGTACATCGATTGTTTGGTTCTGGCCTCGTTTAATTCTCCCCGCAAATTCATTTGGAATGGAATAGGAATGCTGAGATTTACTCCCAGCGAAAAGAAACTTCGGTTTCCGGGTATTACCAGATCATAATAGTTGTATCGCAGTTGAGTGGATAAGCGAACATCGCTGATCAGTTTGTTCTCCAATTGGATATTTCGGGCAACAAGCCGGCCAATACTATCCCGCGAACTGGAGTCGAGACCTGATAGTACTTCAATATAGCGAATGTCAGGTACCGGGAGCTCGTCTGCATTTATTTTCAGTGAATCTGCCGATGCACTGAATTGCTGATTATAGTCGTAGTAAATATTGAGCAATGCATCGATCTCTGCTTTTCTTGAAAGAATGCGAAGATAATCTTCGCGTGTTAGGTATCTTGATAGATGTAGTTTTTCAGCTTCCGTACTTAATGATTCAATAAGATCGCGACGTTTTTCAAGTGTGGCAATTTTACTTTTGTTAAATACATAAATGATCTGGTTCCACCGTAAACTGTAATCGTCTTCTTTCCAGTTATTGGCTTCCAGAAAGCGACGTATTGCGATGGAATTGTTGAGTTGCTCGCTGCGTATTCTATTCTGGTAAAAACCACCTTCAAGGATATCCCAGTTAATCCCTGCCTGCAGTCTTCTCTGGTAAATGAGATTGTCATCATCTTCATTGAAAGAAGGTGTGAAATTTTCCAGGTAAGAAGCACTTGCAGATAATCCTGGATCTGTTTTGTACATTCTCGCTCTGATCCTATCCACTTCATCATCTGCAGAAATTCCTGCACTTGGATTTAAACCACTATGAAAAAGACCCTCGGCTTTTGCTAAATTGGGCTTTACGGCGGGACTCTGTACTTTGGGCAGATACTGATTCCAGTATTCAGTCAATGTTTTTACCTCCTGACGAATGCTTTGCGCGTTCACACCAATGCAAAGCAGTACTGTCGGAATTGACAATAGCCGTGGAATAATTGAAAGAAATGTAATCGCTGTTGGCACAAGTAGTAAAACGGGGGGCAAAAATAATGCCTTTTTATCGATAAAACACTGATTTTATGGGAAAAACCTTCATTTTTACAGGATGAATCAAAACACTTCTCAAGGTGGAAAAAGATGGCTCATCCAGCTTTGCTTGCTGGGTACTTTGCTGTTTTCCCTTGTAGTGTTGGGCTATTTCGCAAACAGAAGTATATTTTGGACGATCGGAATTCCGTTTTTGATTGGGGGATTGGCCTATTACATGATTGCCATAAATGGTCAATACCGGCTGCGAAGTCCGGGTGCAATTCTACTAACCGGATTAGTCCTGCGCCTGGTATTTTTGCTTGCAGAACCTCGTTTGACCGAAGACCATTATCGTTTTTTTTGGGATGCAAAAGTTAGTTTGTCGGAATCTTCGAAAGGCGTTTATGGTTCTACTCCTGGAGAATTGATGTCGGACGGCAGCAAAGTGGCAATAGAAAACCGCGATTTGTACTGTGTTTTGAATTCTCCCGATTATCCTACCATTTACCCCCCGCTTGCACAGGTGTTTTTTGTTAGCGCAACAATAACCGGAAAATCGTATTTCGGAACATTGATCAGTTTTCGGGTTTTCCTGATTCTTTCAGAATTGATATTAGTATTTGTTCTGCTTCGTCTATTCAGAAAATTTAAAATTGAACCCTCAGGTATTGCTGTCTGGGTGTTCAATCCCGTGGTCATTGTTGAGTTTACAGGAAACCTGCATTTCGATGGATTAATGATACTTTTTCTGGTTGCTTCCATTGGTTTTCTTCTCGAAAAAAAATGGATACCGGCAGCAATCCTGCTCAGCTTTTCTGTCGGAATAAAATGGTTAACCCTGATTTATTTTCCACTGTTGCTGACTGTTGCTGGATGGAGAAAAACAATGTGGTCCGGACTCATTGCCTGCGGTACAATAGCAATTCTATTTGTGCCTTTTATACGAGGGAATGACATGAATTATCTCCTTGATTCATTTGGATTGTTCCTTCAAAAATTCGAGTTCAATGCTTCCATCCATTACCTGACCAGCGCAGTTGGAAAAAACCTGGTTGGATTCAATCCCTTGTATTATTCCGGAATCTTTTTCTTTTGTTTGGTTTGTTGCATTCTTGCTTTTTTTGCAATGCGTAAACCTAAGGATAGCAATGGAATAAATTATTTCATTGCCGCCGGTGGAACAGTCTATTTTTTACTACTGCTTTTTTCTTCGGTTGTTCACCCCTGGTATGTTGTTTTATTGCTGATTCCGGCTATGTTTCTCGATTGGAAATTTCCAATTGTTTGGAGTTTATTGATCCCTCTGAGTTACATTTTTTACGACGGTGAAATTCATTTTCTCTATCCTGTTTTTGTGGGATTGGAATACCTCGTTGTGCTGATTTTTGTTTGGAGGGAAAGAATAAAGATTGCTCAGGATCTTTTTATTTTCAGCAAGGGAAAAAGTTCTTTGGAATCCATTTCCTGAACATCGCCCGGTTGAAGTGTTCCCAATTTAAGGTTTGCAATTGCCGATCGCACTAAACGCAATGTCGGAAACCCTGTTGCTGCTGTCATTCGCCTTACCTGTCTGTTTTTTCCCTCTGTAAGTGCAAGTTCCAGCCACGAATCCGGAACATTTTTTCGAAACCTGATCGGCGGATTTCGTTCGGGTAATGCTGGTGCCTGAATTGCTTTGGCTTTTGCAGGTAAGGTTTTGTGTTTTTTCCCGTTGATGCTGATTTCAACACCGCTCTCAAGTTTGCCTATCGCTTCTTCGTTGATGTGTCCTTCCACCTGCACCCAATAGGTCCGCTGGTGTTTATATTGTGGATCCAGGAGTTGATGATTCAGTCCTTTGTCATTTGTAATCAGCAACAATCCTTCCGAATCATGGTCGAGTCTTCCAACAGGATAACAATCTTTTGGGAAGGAAAAAGCTAAATCACTTAAAGCGGGGTGATCTCCTTCGCGACTGAACTGAGAGAGCATTCCAAATGGTTTGAAGAGTATAAAGTAGCGGAATGAAGCCATGCTTTTTACAGCAGATAATCGTCGAGCAATTCGCGTACACATCCATCACCTCCGTTGCGACGGGTAACAACAAGTGCATGCCGCTTAATCGCGTCCACTGCATCAGCCGGACAAGCAGAGAGTCCTACTGCTTTGATACAATCCAGATCGGTAAGATCATCACCAATATAGGCAACCTGGTTCAGTTCAATTCCGAGTTGCGAACACCATGCTTTGAGAATATCCAGTTTTGGAGTGGTTCCAACTTCAACAAGTTTCACATCGAGCAACGCAGCACGCCGACCAATCAGATCTTTGTTGATGCCGTGACTGATAATACCTGTATGTATGCCCTTTGCTTGTAATGCTTTAATGGCCAATCCGTCTTTTGCATTGAATTTTTTGAATTCATCTCCACTCTCGGTATAAAACATACCACCATCCGTTAAAACTCCATCAACATCAGTTACAAAAAGTTTGATGTTTTTCGAACGAATCTCATCGATTCTGTAAACAGGAATTCGAATCAGATGATCCAGTGTAATTTCAAAATGATCGGCAATCCTGGTCAGATCATCAGGTGTTGGTCGGCGAAGATCGGTAAAGTCAATTCCGATGGTATCCGCCAATGTGCTTTGGTCGGTTTTGTGTTTGCGGCACAGGTATTCGATATTGCGGATGTAATTGGAACTCATAGTCAGGAAATTTTTCGTCCTACTGCTTGTGCAATGGGCTGCAAAGATGCAACAAGATCGCGGAATTGTTGAGGAGTGAGTTGTTGTGATGCATCGCTAAGTGCATTGGCAGGATCGGGATGTACTTCAATGAGCAATCCATCAACTCCCATAGCCGTGCATGCCCGGGTAAGGTCGGGAACACCATAGGCATAACCCATAGCGTGACTGGGATCGAGTATTACAGGAAGATTACATTTCTCTTTCAGCCAGGCCACTCCGCATAGATCGAGTGTAAATCGGGTTTTGGTTTCAAATGTTCGAATTCCTCTCTCGCAAAGCAGAACCCGAAGGTTACCGGCCGACATCACAAATTCGGCTGCCTGAACCAATTCCTGTAGCGTGGATCCGAATCCACGTTTGATCATTACGGCCTTATCCGATTTTCCGCAGCGGCGCAAAATTCCCTGATCATACATGGCTTTTGCTCCGATCTGAACAATATCTGCAGCTTCAATGACTTCCTCAATATGGGTGGAATCGCGCACTTCTGTGATGATGTTTAGTCCGAATTCCTGTTTCATTTTCAGAAGCAGTTCCAATCCCTTTTTGCCCAATCCCTGAAAAGTGTAAGGCGATGTACGGGGTTTGAAAGCTCCGGCACGTAAGGTTCCCAGTCCTTGTTCCACAAGCATACCTGATATCTCGCGGATCTGGTGCTCCGATTCTACGGAACAGGGACCGGCCATAACAACAGTGGTTTTACCATTGCCAAAATGACTATTTCCAACGATAACTTCACGTGTAGGCTTTTGCCAGCTTCGGGAGGAGAGTTGCATATCATCCGTAAAGGTCTGAATCCTCTCAACGTAAGGTTCTGTTTCCGGATCGGCCTGGTGTTGTGAAGAAGAAGTTACGAGGAGAAAATGCCCGCCATCGAAGACACAAAAGGCCGAGAATCGTTCGGCCAGTTCATGTGCTAATTGTTCGGAAGTACCGGGTTTAAGTTGTAGAATCAAATGCTTTAAAATTTAAACGCTGCATTTGTAAATAAACGCCGGCGGAATATTCATGGGTGTGAAATCGAGCTTCACGGTTTTGAAGTAGGATTTAAGCAATTTGTGCGCATTCAGCGAATACTGAAACTGAATAAAAATACCACCCGGTTTAAGGCATTTAACAGCCTGTGAAAGGATAGTGTTTTTTATTTGCGATGGTACTACGGTAAACGGGATGGAGGAAATGGTGTAATCGGCATTCTCAAGGCCGTTTTTCTGAAGGTATTCCTGAATTTTTTCGGCAGAATCATTAATCAGAATCATGCGTGAATCCTTAATGTCGCGCTCTATCATCTCGCAGAAATTCTTTTGTGTTTCAAACACGAGAAGCTTTGCATCCGGATGAAGCTTCTTAAGTACCTCCTTGGTAAAGATGCCGGTGCCCGGACCTAATTCCACAATGACTCGTGCCTTTTCAAAATCAATCGGAGCCAGCATTTTTCTGGCAAGAAAAATTGAACTGGGAGAAAGCGCACCTACCGTCTTTCTCTCCTTTAGAAATTCTTTGAAAAATCGTAATCCTTTACTCATCGGAACATCCTTGCAGGTAGAAACACAAATGTAATAAAACCACAACGCGAACAGAAGGACTAAATGGATTTTGTTGATTAATTGGTTTTGTTGAAAAAAAACTCAGGAAGCTTTAACAAATGGTTTAAGGATCATGCACTTCGCCTTGAATATTGCTGTTGAGGTATGGTTAATAAATCAGACCTGAATCGGTTTTCGGTTTTTTTACATTCTCAGCCTCTTTCGTGAATAGCGGTCCGGAGTTTGCTATGCAACTTACAGTTGTTTAGATTTGTTCTATGTTCAAAAATCTGATGTTCCTCTTTATTGCATTAGGATGCATGGCCTTGTCGAATGCGCAGGACCGCAAAAAAGCGGCTCGGTTTTTTGAAGCCGGAAACTTTGAAGCTGCTCTCGAGGAGTATATTCTGCTCTATGAAAAAACGCCAGCAGATGCTCAGGTCAATTACCGTATCGGCGTTTGTTACCTGAACACGAACATCGACAAAACCAAAGCCATCTCTTACCTGGAGTTTGTTACTTCACTCGCACAGTACGATCCCAATGCGCTGTATTTGTTAGGACGTGCCTACCATTTTAATGGGGAATTCGATAAAGCTATTAAAGCATTTACCCGATTTATTGAACTGGGCAGCGGTGCTCCGGATAACCGCAAAGAGGCGGGACATTACATCGATTATTGTCAGAATGCAAAAGAATTGATCAAATTCCCTGTAAAGGTTTCCTTCGAAAATCTGGGTAGAAATGTCAATTCCTCCAATCCCGATTATCTGCCATTCCTTCCCGTCGATGAAAGTTTTATTCTCTTTACTTCCCGAAGAAACGATGGTTCGTATGAACGTACCAATGGTGGTTATTTCTCAAATATTTACATCAGTACCAAACAAGACGGCAAATATGGAAAAGCAGTAATGCTCGAAGGGGTTAACCAGTTCGGAACAGAAGAAAATATTGTGGGACTCTCCAATTCGGGAAATGTGGCTATTATTTTCAGGGAGAACCCGAACGGAAGTTCAGAGTTACGGATGGTTTTCAGGAAAGATGGAAAATTCGGACAGGAATTACCGCTCGATGAAAAGATCAATTCTCCTCGTTATACCGAAATTGCGGCAACACTGAGCTCCGATAGCAGTGCCATCTATTTTGCCAGCGATCGTCCAGGTGGATACGGTGGTATCGATCTGTACGCTTGCAGAAAACTTCCCAATGGAAAATGGTCGGATCCACAAAATCTTGGTCCCTCCGTAAATACCTTGTACGATGAGGATTTCCCCTCTGTTTCTCCGGATGGCAATACACTTTATTTCTCCTCCAAGGGACATACTTCAATGGGAGGATACGATCTGTTCAAGGCCACATTCAACGAGGAAAAACAACGTTTTATGGATGTCCGTAGTCTGGGTTATCCCATCAACACCCTTGGAGATGATATGAATTTCAGGGTGAGTGAAGACGGAAAATACGGGTACCTGGCAGCCATTCGACCGGAAGGATTTGGAGATATGGATATCTACAAAGTCAATTTTCTGGAAGTCGAAACCAGATACACAGTTTTCAAAGGTGTTATTCGTTCTGCCGATTCTACCCTCAAACCCAACGCAACCTTTATCAGTGTAACCAACCTGGCCACGGGTGAATTGTTTGGAGAATACCAACCTAACAGCAGCACCATGAAATACGTGGTTATTCTGCCTCCCGGTCGGTACAGCTTTTTTGTGGAATCAGAAGGATTCAGCGGATTTCAGGAAGAGATCGAAATAAGCGATGATGGTCAGAACCGTTTTGAGATCATTCATGATATATTGCTTCAGCGCGAATGATGCAATATGATATCACAACTTTACTTGTCGCAGCCAATGTGATAGTTTCATTGATGTGCTTTCAGAACAAGGATCTGTTTTATAAGCTGTCACTCAATCCCTACAGCATAAAGCACGACCGACAGTGGTACAGATTGATCACGCATGCTTTTGTTCATGCCGATTTTTTCCATTTGTTCATCAATATGTTTGTGCTTTACAATTTCGGGAGTATTCTCGAAATCCTCTTCAAAGCACATTTTGGCGACAAAGCAACCATGCTCTTTATCCTGCTCTATACCGGAGGAATTGTTTTCGCCACGCCAACAGCATTAAAGCGGCACCAGGATAACCCCGGTTATAACGCCGTTGGTGCTTCGGGGGTCACATCTGCCATTGTGTTTTCCTTCATTGCATTGTTGCCAGGACATTACCTCTATTTGTTTGCAGCATTGCCAATTCCCGCATTTGTATTTGGAATACTGTATCTTGTTTTTGAGGCAGTAATGGATAAAAGAGGTCGGGGAAATATTGCCCATGATGCCCATTTCTGGGGAGCAGTATTCGGATTTGTCTTTACTTTGCTGATGGATGTAGAACTGATACCGGAATTTTTCCGACAGATCATTCAGTTTTTCGAATCACTATGAAGGTAAAAGCATTGTTTTTGGACCGCGATGGGGTGATCAATATGGAACGCGGTGATTATACCTGGAAAAAGGAAGATATTTCCCTGTTACCGGATCTAATTCCCTTTCTTAACAGTGCCAAGAAAAAGGGATATACCTTCTTTGTAATCACCAATCAGGGAGGTATCGGAAAAGGGATATATACCACCAAAGAATACCTTGAAGTTGAGCAATACATTGCCGATTTGCTTGCCGGGGAAAATCTCTTTTTTGAGGAAGTTTATTATTGTCCGCATCACCCCACAACGGGTAAATGCCTTTGCCGAAAGCCGGGTTCTTTACTGCTCGAAAAGGCGATAGCCCGGTTTAATATAGATGCGGGCATATCGGTTATGATCGGCGATCGTGAAAGAGATGTAGTGGCCGCTAACGGTGCCGGGGTTAAGGGGATTTTAATTGAGAGTAATTCTCCGCTTTTGCCTATATTAGAGCAAATTTGAGGCATGACACCATTCCGTTTTGCAATGTGCGACGGTCAGCTGGTTGAGGCATCGCAGCCTTATCTTACTGCTGAAAACCGGTCCTTCAGGTACGGTGATGGTCTTTTTGAGACCATGCGCGTTATGCAGGGACGACCCGCATTTCTTGAGAGTCATATTGCACGTTTATTGGAGGGTATGGCGATGCTGAAAATGGAGATTCCCGACTATTTTTCCCTTTCATTTTTCGCTGAAAAAATCAATGAATTACTAAAGGCCAACGGCATTACCGATGGTGCCCGGTTGCGACTGGCGGTGTATCGCAACAGTGGCGGATTTTACCTTCCGCAGGATAACGGTGCAGGATTTGTAATTGAAGCATTGCCCATTATTCATCATCATTACCAATTGAACGAGGATGGATTAACCGTAGATCTTTATACAGAGATCCGGAAGCCGGTTAATAAACTTTCCATCTACAAAACAGCCAATTCCCTCTTGTACATCATGTCTGCACTTTGGGCCAAGCAGAATAAACTCGATGATGCACTCATTGTAAATGACAAGGGAAACATCATCGAAGCCAGCAGCAGTAATTTGTTCATCATTTGCAACGGGGTATTATATACTCCCGCACTTTCCGATGGATGCCTTGCAGGTGTGATGCGCATGCAGATCATTAATCTTGCCCTCGAACACAAAATAAAAGTGTACGAATGTTCACTCAATCCGCAAAACCTTCTTGTTGCCGACGAGATCTTCCTCACCAGCGCAGGCAAAGGATTGCAATGGGTGAGCAGCTACAAAATGAAACGCTATTTTAATTCACTCACCCGAACACTCGTCGACCGGCTTAATGAAAAAGTTAGGTCCGGCGTAATGGAAGGATAAATTATTCAACTATGCTGATCGATATTCCAAATTCAGGCAAAGCCCGTGTGGTAGTAATAGGAGGAGGTTTCGGAGGCATACGCCTGGCAAAAGCACTTTCAAAAAAAAATGTTCAGGTTGTACTGATCGATAAAAACAATTACCACGCTTTTCAACCGCTCTTGTATCAGGTAGCCACTGCGGGACTCGAAGCGGATTCCATTGCCTATCCTATCCGCAAGATCTTTGGTAAATCGAAGAATGTTTTTTTCAGAATGGGCGAAGTACAACGCATCATTCCCGAGGAAAAGAAAATAGAGATCGACAACGACCACCTGTTTTACGATTATCTGGTTATCGCAACCGGTGCTAAAACCAATTATTTCGGAAACGAAGGACTCACCATTTCTTCTATGCCAATGAAAAGTGTTCCTGAAGCACTCGATTTGCGCAGTATGATCCTTCAGAATTTCGAAAAGATCCTAACCATCACCAACGAACGCAAAAAACAGAGTTATATGAACTTTGTAATTGCAGGAGCCGGTCCAACTGGTGTGGAGTTAGCCGGTGCATTGGGAGAATTAAAGAAACACGTTTTCCCCCGCGACTATCCCGAACTCGATTTGGGGAAGATGAATATTTACCTCGTTCAATCCGGCGATCGTGTTTTACCCATGCTCTCCGAAAAAAGCTCACTCAAAGCCAAACGCTACCTCGAGGAACTGGGAGTGCAGGTGGTACTCAATACCCGCGTGCTCGATTACAATGGCGACTACGTGCAAACCAATACCGGAAACGATCTTATTGCACGTACGCTCATCTGGACAGCAGGTGTAACGGGCAATCCCATCGACGGACTCGATCCCAAACTCATTACCAAAACCGGGAGATATCTTGTAGATGAATACAATCGCGTGCAAGGTTATTCAGATGTATTTGCCATTGGTGATGTAGCCTGTATGATCACAAAGGAATTCGAAAACGGACATCCACAGGTTGCTCCCGCCGCAATACAGCAAGCCACGCATTTTGCGAAGAATATTTTGCTGCAGATCAATAAAAAAACCATGAAGCCGTTCAAGTACAAAGACAAAGGTTCCATGGCCACCATTGGTAAAAACCGTGCAGTGGTGGAGGTAGGCAATTTTAAAATTGGAGGAGCCATTGCATGGATGATGTGGATGTTTGTGCACCTGATGTCGCTAGTTGGTTTCCGCAATCGCTTCATGACTTTTATCAACTGGACTAAAAACTACTTCAGCTCCGACCGCGGAATGCGATTGATCATTCGTGAATTCGATCTTACAGAAGTAAAACGCCGCCGCAAACGCGAAATGGAAGCGGAGAAGAGTAAGTGAGGGTTTTACAGATGGATGGATGGATGGATGGAAGATTACTGTTGTGATTTGCTTTCATTCTTTGATCTACTGATATTTGTTACAACAAACCAAAACGTTGACACCGCCACGCCTCCGTTGTGATTTGCTTTCATTCTTTGATCTACTGATATTTGTTACAACGAAGGAGGCGACCACCCGCATCCTGCGCTGGTTGTGATTTGCTTTCATTCTTTGATCTACTGATATTTGTTACAACCGGAATGAAGAATAGCTTATTTATGTTTAAGTTGTGATTTGCTTTCATTCTTTGATCTACTGATATTTGTTACAACCGAAACACCGGAAACGGATACCGACGAAAAGTTGTGATTTGCTTTCATTCTTTGATCTACTGATATTTGTTACAACTGTTATTGTTTAACTAATAAGACAAGGTTAGTTGTGATTTGCTTTCATTCTTTGATCTACTGATATTTGTTACAACTCTTTACTCTACCGATTTTCTGCTGTTTGGGTTGTGATTTGCTTTCATTCTTTGATCTACTGATATTTGTTACAACTGTCCCCACCATCCTGTATGGTAGATGTCTGTTGTGATTTGCTTTCATTCTTTGATCTACTGATATTTGTTACAACAATGGATGGGATTACGAAAGTGAATCTGGAGTTGTGATTTGCTTTCATTCTTTGATCTACTGATATTTGTTACAACCAGTTGTAAATTTAGGTATTGTTGAAGGTAGTTGTGATTTGCTTTCATTCTTTGATCTACTGATATTTGTTACAACCTATCGTCCTTACTACATACTCTTTTTAGAGTTGTGATTTGCTTTCATTCTTTGATCTACTGATATTTGTTACAACTTCAATAAAATTAAGGACAAAGCTATTTAGGTTGTGATTTGCTTTCATTCTTTGATCTACTGATATTTGTTACAACCACACACCAAATTGAGTTTGCGTGTTCGATGTTGTGATTTGCTTTCATTCTTTGATCTACTGATATTTGTTACAACGAATTCTTGCCAACGGTTGTGCTCACTCCCGTTGTGATTTGCTTTCATTCTTTGATCTACTGATATTTGTTACAACAGAATACGGTCTTTCATGCTGCTAATGTAGGTTGTGATTTGCTTTCATTCTTTGATCTACTGATATTTGTTACAACGGAAGGTCACTACTGATCTTTTTAAATCATGTTGTGATTTGCTTTCATTCTTTGATCTACTGATATTTGTTACAACGGTAATAGTCGCAGCTATCCGGCCATGTATGTTGTGATTTGCTTTCATTCTTTGATCTACTGATATTTGTTACAACCTGGCGCATCACCACACGATCCCGGGTAGAGTTGTGATTTGCTTTCATTCTTTGATCTACTGATATTTGTTACAACTCTGATGTGGTGGGAGATGAACTTTGGTAAGTTGTGATTTGCTTTCATTCTTTGATCTACTGATATTTGTTACAACGATACGTTTCACCACCCTTTGGTTTGGCCTGTTGTGATTTGCTTTCATTCTTTGATCTACTGATATTTGTTACAACCTGTTAAAAAGGAAGTAGACATCCAGAGTAGTTGTGATTTGCTTTCATTCTTTGATCTACTGATATTTGTTACAACCGGTAAATTTACAGGCTGATTCAAACTTTTGTTGTGATTTGCTTTCATTCTTTGATCTACTGATATTTGTTACAACGAAATAGACTTACTATCCCTGTCAGCAGGAGTTGTGATTTGCTTTCATTCTTTGATCTACTGATATTTGTTACAACAAATTCATTGTTTATTTCCTCCTAAACCTTGTTGTGATTTGCTTTCATTCTTTGATCTACTGATATTTGTTACAACAATATTTACGACCCTAACGTTCTAATAAAGTTGTGATTTGCTTTCATTCTTTGATCTACTGATATTTGTTACAACCACTCCTATTAGGAGTGAGTTTATTTGCCTGTTGTGATTTGCTTTCATTCTTTGATCTACTGATATTTGTTACAACGGAGAGGCTACCAAGCGGCCTCACAGTGCGTTGTGATTTGCTTTCATTCTTTGATCTACTGATATTTGTTACAACCGGGGGCCAGTGGTTCCTCGTCCTCGGGCGGTTGTGATTTGCTTTCATTCTTTGATCTACTGATATTTGTTACAACAATCATTGTTGGTTGGATTGTCGTTAAGCGGTTGTGATTTGCTTTCATTCTTTGATCTACTGATATTTGTTACAACACGGTACGATGAACTGACAGCGGCCATCCGGTTGTGATTTGCTTTCATTCTTTGATCTACTGATATTTGTTACAACCAAGGCATCGGAGGAAGCTGCAAAGATTGAGTTGTGATTTGCTTTCATTCTTTGATCTACTGATATTTGTTACAACTTAATTTAAAAACAAATGAAAGTAAAATCAGTTGTGATTTGCTTTCATTCTTTGATCTACTGATATTTGTTACAACACACGCGGATTCATTCTACCAACGGGGGATGTTGTGATTTGCTTTCATTCTTTGATCTACTGATATTTGTTACAACATTTTTTTATCGAGGGCTCTGCAAGACAAAGTTGTGATTTGCTTTCATTCTTTGATCTACTGATATTTGTTACAACTTTAATTTCAGTTCGTAATCCATAGTGTAGTTGTGATTTGCTTTCATTCTTTGATCTACTGATATTTGTTACAAC
>ERZ761607.573-NODE-573-length-61282-cov-53.385990_pt1 | contig 61282 bp, 68 predicted proteins | sample MGYA00511164_ERZ761607 | MGnify/ENA primary metagenome ERZ761607 (study PRJEB28899, sample SAMN02445080) | bioreactor sludge metagenome | biome: EBPR sludge | place: Australia: Brisbane, Thorneside Wastewater Treatment Plant | collected 2011-06-22 ...
CGGGCCAGCATGTCGAGTCCCACGTCGGCCGCTTCCGCCACGTCGTCACAATAGACGGCGGACGCTTCCGGGCCGTGGGCAAAGTTGATCACGAGTCCGCCGTCGTCGTCGGCCGTCTTCAGGATCAGCCCCAAGCGTGCCAGCGCGGCGGCCGCAACGGGGAAAGACAGGGGGGCGGGGCTTTCGAGCCGGGCAAAAGCGGCCGCGCGGGTCTGGAATTGTGCCATGTCGGATTCCTTTCCTTGGCTTGGGGTTGATCAGATACCGGCCGCGCGGGCCGTGTCGTGATAGGCGGCCCGGCGGGCTTCCGCCGCTTCCCGTTCCATCGCAACGGCCGAGTCCGCCGCGCGTGCCATGCGGACCAGTTCGGCCCGTGCAATGCGCTGGCCTTCCGCCGTTCCATCCGTCACGGCCGCCAGCAAGGCGGGAAGGATAGCGGCCCACGTCGGAGTCGCGTCAATGTAGCGGACGGCGGCCGGGGCGGGCTTGGGCTCTTCAGCCGGGGCCGTGCTGATATGGGCCGACTCTTCCGCATGGCGCGAGTCGTCCGCCGGATTGATGCGCGCGCGGGATTGCATGTCCGCCAGCCATGCGGCCCGGTTGCCAGCCTTGGCGGGCTCTTCAGCCGGGGCCGGGTTGCGGGCTTTGAACGTCCGGGCCACGTCGGCCGGATCACAGACGCCATGCGGGGCCGTGTTGCCGCAAGCGTAGCAGGCAACCGGGGCGGGCTCTTCAGCCATGCCGGACTCGGCGATACCGCCAGCAATGCGGACGGGGCGCGCTTCCGTGATCAGTTCGACTCCCATGTCGAGCCCGGCGGCCGGATCAACCGGGGCGGGCTCTTCAGCCTTGGCGGCCGCTTCAGCCTTGGCGGCCGCTTCCCGACGTGCCCGGCTGGCGGACAAAAGCCGCTCGATATTGGCAAGTTGCGTCCGCTTGGCGTCAACCGCGCCCCCAAGTTCCCGATAGTCGGCCGCGTGCTTCAGGATCACGACATAACCCGAGTCCGAGTCCGTGAAGGACCAGCGCGCCCCGTCTTCCGTGTCGATTCGAATCAGTCGGCCGGGGCGGCCGTGGGTCCGCATGGTCGCAAAGTCCTGTTTTGCCTTATAGATTGCGCGGTTGCGTGGCGTCGTCATGTCTTGGCCTTTCCCTATACGCGCGCGGCCCCCTTGGCCCCGCCATGCGCCCATTATAGGGCCAAGCGGTTTACAGTCAACTAATGGTAGGTTGTGGCCTTCCCCGTGATCAGCGCGGCCGACGTGGGGGCGGGCTCATGTCACGCCAGCGCGCCCCGTCTTGGGGGCCATGCGCGGGGAAGCGTTCCGGGCAATCGGAACGGCCGACGCCAGCCGGGCCGCCAGCCTATCGGGCCGGGGCTCATGCGCGCGCATAGCGGGAGTCATATCAGCCGGGGCCGCCGGGAAGAGCCGGGCAAGGGCCGGGCATGGGGGCGGCCGCCTTGGCGGGGAATCCGTCGGCCGTGATCATGGGGGCGGGCTCATGCGGCGGGGCTCATGCGCGGCCCTTGGGGGCGGCCCTTGGCGGGCTTCCTTGGGGGCGGCCCTTGGGGGCGGCCCTTGGGGCGCAATCCTTGGGGCCGGATCACGGGGCGCAATCCTTCAGCCGGGAACGGGCCAAGGCGGCCGACGTGGGGGCGGGCGCATGGGCGGCCGGGCTCATGGGGCCACGGGGCCAAGGGGGCCAAGGGGGCGGCCGTGGGGGCCGTCGGCCGGGGCCAAGGGGGGCCGATACAATGGGCGGCCGGTTGTTTGTGTCTGTCGTGTCGTCGTCGTGATCAGTCAACCGGCGGCCCATTGTGCCGCTCAATGTGCCAAAGGTTGAGGCCGCTACGGGTCCCTTCTGGCGGGGGGCTCGGCCGGGGGGTGCGCGGAGCCCCGGTGTTCCACAGTTGTCGGGCGCGCTATAGCCCATCTTTTCGGGAGCACCGCCCCCTCATGTTGCGGATAAACCAGCGTTATCAATGGGTTGCTTCCTGTCAGTAGGATGTCAGTTGCACGGAGGGCACCACTCGACCCCGAGACGCCCCCTCACAGTTAGCGGAAAACCCCTGTCACACCTGTCACACCTGTCACGGGGCGCTGTGACAGGTGTGACAGGGGTTTCGCACCCCTGTCACAGCAGTTGGTCGAAAAATATATGTGTGGAATCAACAGGTTCGCATCTTTTGTGACAGGTGTGACAGGTGTGACAGGGGTTTTCATGGTAGATAATAAAACGGCGTTCAGATTCCCCGGCAAATGCCCCGGTTTGAAACAACCCTTGGCACATAGCGCCAAAAAACACCGGATTCTTCTCGCTCCCATGAATCTATGGGCCGACCCCCTGTCACACCCGTCACACCTGTCACAACGGGCCTTAAACCCCTTGTTTTGTTGACTCGAAAATCGAAAAACGGCTGTGACAGCACTCGAAAACCCCTGTCACCCCTGTCACAGCACCAAGAACGCAGAAGGGCCGCCGTAGCGACCCTTCAGTGGCAAATCGGTAGCTTGTAAATTAGACTAGATCAGGCTCTCCCAATCGTCCTCGTCCACGTCACCGGCAGATGCCGAAACGATCCGGTAGCCGCTCCGCAGTTCCTCCAAGGTCGAGTCTGCTCGGGTCCACCAGCGCCGTTGCATCCCCTGCACGCGGATGCGAGACCCCCCGATCTTTGAGGACGGATCGCGCGGCTGCACCCACCCGTCGATCAGGGGTAGAGCCCGCTCGATGTTCTGGGCCGTCTGGTAGTCCATGATCCCGCGATCCTTCTTCAGCGCCCCTTCGACGACGACTTCTCGTGTCGTGGCGCAGCGCAGGACCAGCACGTCGTTCGACTCGTCCTCGTCGAACTTGTCCTCGATCTTGGCCCCGATCTCGGTCAGGAACTCCCGGAGCGTGACCGGCGTGTTCAACCAGTCGTCGATCTTCTCGGCCCACATCTCGTGCAGTTCGGTCGATCTGGCGGCTTCCTGAAGTGCCTGTGCCTCGGCGCGGGCTTCGGTCGAGTGCAGGGTCAGCGGCAGGTCGCCGCGCGGCTGGCGCTCGCGCATCTGCTGGTAGAGGGCCACAGCCTCGCCCCATAGCTGGTCACGCTCGGCTTCCACGGCGTCGGTGTCGATGGATGTGGTCTCGACCAGCACCGGCCAGTAGGAGCGGTTGCCCGTCGGGTCGCGCAGATACTTCTTGTCGTTCGTCGAGCCCCAGAAGACGCACTGGCGCGGGAACTCCGATACCCGGCGGTCATAGGCCATCCGCACGTCGTCGGTCCTGCGCCGCATGAACGCCTTGGCCGCGTTGTGATCGGACTTGTGCAGGCCGGAGAGTTCGGGCAGTTCGAGCACCCACTTCCCGGCCACGGTCTCGGCGACCTCCTGCTTGTTGTCGAGATTGCAGTCGATCTCGCCGAACCACTCGCCGCCGTAGAGTGACCGGATGAAGGACGACTTGCGGATGCCGGTCGCGCCTTGCAGGATGATGGCATAGTCGAACTTGTGCCCCGGCTCGAAGATGCGGGCCACCGAGGCGACCATCTTCCATTTGATGACCTCCCGGTGATAGGCGGTGTCATCCACCCCGAGGTAGCGAATCAGCAGCGTCTCGACCCGCTCGGACCCGTCCCATGCCTCACGGCAGGCGGTCAGGTAGTCGAGCACGGGATGGAACTTGTTCCGGTGCGCGGCGCTGACCACGGCCGCGTTGAGGTCGCGGTCGGTGATCTTCATTCCGTAGCCGACCTTGCCCTCACCGTTCGGCGATTCGAGGACCAGCCGGATCGTGATGTCGTTCACGTCCTGCCAGCGGTCGCCGTTGATCTTGTCGCGGCAGATGAACGACGGGCAGATGTCGAGTCGGGACTTGATCGAGCGCCGCGAGACGATCTGCTTCGAGAAGTCGTTGAAGCAGATCGCACCCCAGAGCCGGGCGTCGTTGTGGACGATCACGGCCGCGTTCGGCGCGGTCGATTCGATCCGGCCATTCTGATCGAGCGTCAACTGGTCAGGGAACCAGCCCTCGGGCGGCCGCGCCTTGCTTTTCTTCTTGGGCTTGGCCGCCGGTCGATCCTCGGGCTCGTCGAAGCCGAGCAGCGCCGCGATGTCGTCCTCGTCTTCGTCGTAGCCCGACAGGTCAGGCTCGTCGCCGTCCGAATCATCGTCGTCTCCGTCGGCCACGTCCTCGAACATCGCCGAGATGTCGTAGCGGCTCTCGGCCTGCGACCGACGGTATTCCGGGTCGTCCGAGATGAACTCGACCATGCGCTTGTAGGAGGGCCACTTCGTCGGGCCGGTATCCTTCTCGGTGCCCTCGTCGAGATCACCGAACAGATGGATGCGAACCAGATCGAAGGCGTTGACCAGCATGTCGGCGCAGGGGTCCGAGCCGTGGTGCGAATAGAGAAACAGGCCGCCGTCTTCGACGACCGCGCCGCTGGTGGACGTGCCCTTCAGGTAGGTGTAGCGGGGCTTGCTCGAATAGTCGTCCACCGGGGCGTAGCAGTCCGGCAGGAACTTCTCGATGGCCGTGGGCACGTCGTAGGCGCGGCAGAAGTCGCCGACCGGCCCTTTCTTGGCCGTGGGGTCTTCCGCCTTGTCGGCGTGCTTGCGCAGGTCTTCCTCGTCGGCGCACAGCGGCAGGAGGCTGTAGTCTGACCAGTCGCCCTTCTCGGACTTGAAGCGATCCAGAAACTCGTCCGGGTCGATCAGCGCGCCCTCGTTGCGGTAGCAGAACCAGTCGCCGTCAGCCGAGACCGTCGGCTTGAACATCATCTGCGCCGGGCGGAAAGATACCTTGTCCACCATCTTCATCGGCGCGGGCTCCATGTGGGCCGCTATGATGCGTGAGATGGCGACGTATTCATCCGACGACACGGGCCGGGTGAAGGGCGCGAAGAGCCTGATACGAGGCTTTTCCTCGGTGTGCCGACGGCTGCTGTGGACGAAGAACTCGAACTCGGACAGCGGTGTGACGCCTGCGCTGATCTGATCAAGGAAAGCCGGGGTCGCGTAGTCATAGTCCAGCGACAGGAGATCGCGCGGCTTGATGTTGTTCCGGTTGCGGCGGCCATCTGCGACCTGTGCCGCCATGATCCAGCCGTCGATGGACTTCAGTTCGTCCTGCTGCTCCTTGGTCATCTTGTCGAAGACCCGGCGCTTCTCGGCCGTCTTGGTCGGCGTCGAGAGCATCTTGACGAACTCGGCCCATGACACGACCCGGTTCTTGGCTTTGCCGAGGTTGGTTCCTCGGCCTTCGGAGTAGTGGATCAGGAAATTGTCGTTTTTGCTCAACGGCTGGCCCCCCGGATAGCCGGGATGTGCCGGGCATTGAGATCATAGAGCAGAGCCCGAAGTGTGCTCGCCCCGATGGTGACGTGATGCTCCGAGGTCCAGAACCGCACTGTGTTGTGCGAAGCCCCGGTCAGTCGGGCGATGTCCTTGTTGGAGAGTGATTCGGTCTCGCGGACTCGCAAGAGCACAGTCTTGCGCCAGTCCTTGTCGTCCCAACAGGGGTCTTCGATAGGGGGAATCTCATGGAGGTCTGGCAAGCGATTCTCCCGACGATAGATTGTTTCCAATCTGTCTTACACCGGGAGTTTCGCCTGTGCAACCTCAAACATAGACGAAGGGGGAAAAGTCCGCAAGCGTCACGCGGCCTTCGGAAATATCGACGACCTCCACCGCGCGCACAGGCGGAATCTTCCCTTTTTGCACCCACTTGTGGATGGACCATGCGCTGATCTGCATTTTCGCCGCGAGCACCGAGATCGACTTCTCGCCGCTCTCGTTCGGCGGACATGCCTTCAGCAGCAGGTCGTGCAGCGGCCCGTTGTCCCGGTGGCGCACGATGACTGCTTCGTTCTTCTCTTCCGCCGCGATGCGGCGCTTGGTGCTCGGTGCTTTCGCCACGGTCGGGGGCTCCTGCTGATTATCGTGCTCGCAACATACACAGCCAACTGGTAGTTGACAATAGGTGTTGTCCGGTGCATGTATCAGGTCTGCCGGGGATGCTTCTCGGCGAATCCCACCTACTCCACAGGAGCGACCAATGAGTCTGGAAGAAGCCATCCGCGAGAACACCGAGGCCGTCAAGGCGCTGACCGCCGCCATGAAGGGCGGGGCCGGTGCCAAGGGGTCGGCGGCCGATGCCGCCATCGAGAAGGAAGCCGCCCGCGCGGCCGGGGCCAAGGCGTCCGGCGGCAAGGCCACCGCCTCGAACAAGAAGAAAGCCGTGACGCTGGACACCATCAAGGAACGCTTCGGCGGCTACCTCGGCGTCGAAGACAAGGCCGTGCGCAAGGCCCGCATCGCGCAGGTCCAGCAGATCGTCGATCACTTCGGCGTCGGCAAGGCCAGCGAACTCGACGAGGCGAACTGGCAGGAGGCGCTGGACTTCCTGACCGCGTTCGAGAACGGCGAAGAGCCCGACTTCGGCGATGGTGAGGGCGGCGGCGACGACGAATCGCTGGTCTGATCGGAGGCGCGGCGGTGTCGGAAGACGGTGAACTCGAACACAGCATCCGGGGCCCCTCCGGGGCGACGGGTTGGCGTCGATGCAAGGGCAAGATCAACGCCGAGCGTGGTCTTCCTGACGTGCCGACTCGGGCTGCGGCCGAGGGCACCGTTTTCCACGAATACGCCGCTATGTGTCTCATGTTCGGTCTTGACCCCGAGGACTTCCCTCTCGGGGTCAAGCACCAGCAAGACGGATTCGAGATCGAGTTCGACGAGGACATGCGGCATTACATGCACGAGGGGCTGGCATGGGTCCGCGAGCGCGTGGAGCCGGGTGACATCCTCCTTGTCGAGCGCCGTGTGGACATCTCCCCTTGGGCGGGCGCAGGCGAGTTCGGCACGGCTGACGTGCTGATCATCAAGCGCGACAAGCGCCACATCATCAACTTCGACTGGAAATACGGCAAGGGTGTGCCGGTGAGTCCGATCCGCAATGACCAGATGTATCTCTACAATCTGGGCGGTTGGAACGACTATGCCAAGCGCATCTTCAAAGGGGTAGACCCCTCCGAGATCAAGGTCACATTCCACATCGAGCAGCCCCGAGCACCGGGCGGCGGCGGAACGTGGCATACCGACATGGCGGACTGTCTTGCCGAGGGCAAGCTAATCCGTGAAGACGCTCTGGCGACGATGGACCCCAAGGCCCCGCGCACGCCCGGCGAGAAACAATGCCTGTTCTGCAAGGCGGCGGGGCAATGCCGCGAGCAGCAGGAATACCTCCTTCGGGTGTTCGGTCAGAAGTATGACGACATCGAAGAAGGCATCGAACTCGGGGTCGGCCCGGCCTTTGACGACCCCGAGCGACTGACGCTGGAAACGCGCAGCTATATCCTGCTGCACTGGAAAGCGTTCAAGAGGTATGTGGACCGGATTCATGCGCTGGTCCTGCATGACCTGAAGGCCGGGAAAGAAGTCCCGCTGCTGAAGGCAGTCACGGGACGCGGGGGGCATCGGGCCTTCATTGCGGACCACGAAGCCGAGGCTGGAAAATGGTTGGCCGCGCAGATCGGAAAGGAGCAAGCCTATGAAACGAAACTGATCTCCCCCGCCGCAGCCGAGAAGCTGGTCGGCAAGAAAGCCTTCGGGGAGCACCTGAAAGCCTTCGTGACACAGCCCCCCGGCAAGCCTATCCTCGTTCCGCTGGACGACAAGCGGGACCCCATCCAAGACTATGCGTCCAAGTTCGATGATTCTTTCATCGACGAAGATGATGACGAATGAAGCCACAGGAGATACCAATGGCAGACACCCCTCTCGGAGAAGTGGTGCTCAAGAATGTTCGGTTGTCCTTTGCCGAACTGTTCAAGCCCGGCAAGCCCCAGAAGAACGACAAGGGCGAGACCGTGCCGGGCAAATACAAGGCCAACCTGCTGATCCCGAAGAAGGGTCACGAGGACTTCGATCCGAAGACCTCGGCGCAGAACATGGCGAAGCTGAAGGCAGCGGCCGAACAGGTCAAGGGCGACAAGTGGGGCAAGCCCGAAAAGTGGCCCAAGCTGAAGGCCGACCGCGTGTGCGTCCGCGACGGCGATCAGGAGGATTGGGACGGCTACGAGAACTGTTTCTACGTCTCGGCCAACAACGGCAACCAGCCTGTCCTTGTGGATCGCAAGAAGGACGCCAAGGGCAAGTGGATCGAACTGACCATCGAGAACGGCGGCCCGAAGCTGCTCTACTCGGGGGCCTTCGTCAACGCCATCGTCCGCATCTGGGCGCAGGACAGCACCGAATACGGCAAGCGCCTGAATTGCAGCATCGAGTCGGTGCAGTTCCTCCGTCACGGCGAAGCCTTCTCGGGCGGCAAGCCGGTCGATCCGAACGAGAAGTTCGATGACGAGTTCGACGACGATGACGAGGACCACATCGGCGATGACGATGACGACGAGGACGATTCCGGGCTCGTCTGACAGGTTCCGCTGCGCGGCGGGCCGAGGCCGGGGGAGGGAAAACCGCAAGGCTTCCCCCGGCCTTTCTTTTGACCCGGACGAGGAAGTTTCATGCTGCAAGAACGCCCCCAGAAAGAGACATGGAAGCCTGTTGCGGGCTTCGAGGATGCCTATGAGGTATCAGATTTGGGGCGTGTTCGGTCTAAAGATCGACCAGTTCCTTGTCGCGGGGGCGCGACTCGTATTATGCGCGGCCGGGTATTGACTCCGAGCAAACGCGGCGATTGGGGTTATGCGTCTGTTTGCCTCGGAAAAGGGAACAGCCGCCTAGTTCACAATTTGGTCTTGCTCACATTTATCGGTCCTCGGCCTTTTCCCGAGGCGGAAGGCCGACATCTGAATCTGGATGGTTGGGATAACAGGCTTGTGAATCTCGCGTGGGGAACACGACAAGAGAATATGCGCGATGTGATGTTGGCCGGGGGCCGGAAGGTCACGCCAGCGCAGGTTGTAGCAATCCGTGAAGATCGAGCGAGCGGAATGACCGGACTGGAATTGGCTGATAAATACGGGATTCATTTTAGCTACGCATTGAAGATCGCCAATGGGGTTTGTCATGCTTACATCCCGTCCTAAAATCACATTCCCCGCTATTGTGAAGGGGAAGAGACCGCGTTCTTTAAGCCACGACTTTGAAACCTATTGCGATGTCAACGTGACCGATGTGGGGGCAGACGCATATTCTCGGCACCCATCCTGCGACATCCTCATGTGCGGATACGCCTTCGACGATGACGATGTGAAACAGTGGGTGCCGGAAGAGGGCGAGCGGATGCCCTCGGACCTCGAAGACGCTTTGCTCGACGAGCGCGTGCTGAAGACCTGCTGGAACAAGTCCTTCGAGCACTCGATCTGGAAGAACGTCGCGGGCATCTACATCCCCCATAACCAATGGCGGGACACCCAAGCCTTGTCTTACGCGCTGGCGCTGCCGGGCTCGCTGGAAAAGGCAGGCACGGTCGTCGGGCTCGATGACGAAAACGCCAAGTCCTCGGAAGGCAAGCTGCTGATCCGCACCTTCTCGGTTCCTCGCAAGCCCTCGAAGACGAAGCCGTGGACCCGGACACGCTGGTATATGGAGCCCGAGAAGTGGGACCGCTACCTGTTCTACAACCGGCAAGACGTGGTGGCCGAGCGGGCGATTCTGCGGAAGCTGCGCAAGTTCGACATCCCCGAGCACGAGTGGGAACTGTGGGTCATCGACCAGACCATCAATGAGCGCGGCATCCCCTTCAACATGAAGGCCGTGGACGCGGCGGTCGGGCTCTATGAGCACCTGATCGACAAGCGAATCAAGCGGATGAAGGAGATCACCGGGCTCGCCAATCCGAACTCCGGCCCGCAGCTTTTGCCGTGGCTCCAAGACCACGGCTATGTCTTCGACGATCTGAAGAAGGGGCATGTCCAGCGCGCGTCAGACAGGGCAAAGGAAGAGATCAAGACCGCGCCACCGGGCTCGAACAGCGTGCAGCGGACGAAGGTGCTGAAGGAGGTTCTGGACCTCCGACTCGACGCGGCTCGCGCCAGCCCCAAGAAGTTCTATGCGATCCAGCGGTGCGTTGACCGGATCGAGGGCGTCCTGCGGAACACCTTCCAATTCGCGGGCGCGGGGCGGACGTGGCGGTGGGCCGGTCGGACCTTCCAGCCCCAGAACCTACCGCGCCCCGAGAAGGCGTTCGAGAAGATCATTGAGATGGTCGCCCGGCATCTGGAAACGCTCGATCCCGAGGCCATCGAACTGATCTATGAAGACCCGATGGACCTGCTGGTGTCCTGCATCCGCTCGGTCGCGCAGGCTCCCGACGGGCACCTTCTCTATGACGCCGACCTCAACGCCATCGAGAATCGGGTCCTCGGCTGGTGTGCGCTCGACCGCAAAATCCTGCGCGTCTTCGAGTTGGGTCGTGACCCCTACATCGACTTTGCGACCTACCTATACCGCCAGCCCTATGACGTGCTCTGGGCCGAATACAAGGAGCAGGGCAAGAAGGAGAAGAGGACGTTCGCCAAGCCGGGCGTGCTCGGGTGCGGATACCGGCTCGGGCCGGGCGAGCAGCACATCAATCGGAAGACCGGCGAGATGGAAGCCACGGGTCTTCTGGGCTACGCGCAGAACATGGGCGTGAAGCTGACCCCGGAGCAGGCGAAGCTATCGGTGGACACCTTCCGGGAGACCTTCAAAGAGGTCGTCCAGTTCTGGTATGACATCGAGCGCGCCGCGACCAAGTGCGTCAGGACCGGCCAGCCGACGGTCTGCAACATGATCCGGTTCGAGATCAAGGCCCCGTTCCTGCGCATGATCCTTCCCTCGGGCCGGGCGCTTTCCTACTGTCGCCCCCGGATTGAGCCCGTGCTGGCCCCGTGGGGCGAGTGGAAGGACTCGCTGACCTATGAAGGGCTCAACGACCAGAACCAGTGGGTCAGGATCAGCACCCACGGCGGGAAGCTGACTGAAAACGCGGTGCAGGCCATCGCGCGGGACATCATCGCCACCGGGCTCCGGCGGGCCTATTACCGGGGGCTCGACATCTGCATCCACGTCCATGACCAGATCGTCGGCGTGGCCCCGGAGGCCGAGGCCGAGGAACATCTGGCGATCCTGCAAGACTGCATGGCCGAAGCCGAGGACTGGCATTTTTACGGCGGGGTGCAACTGCCGCTGGCGTCGGCGGGCTTCACGTCCAAGGTCTTTATGAAAGACTAGTTATGAGAATACGAACTCTGCCAGCAAGAGACGATCTGTGGTCCCTATTCGATTACGTCGATTCGGCAGAAGCGATGATTAATGGTTTTCTGATGCGCGGCGCGCTTCTTCGCAAGAGCACAGGTCGATTGGTTTTCGGAAGTATCACTGAAGACCCGAGGTCTCGCGCGGCGGTCGGATTACCTGATAAAGCCGTTTTCTATCTTCATCGGGTAATTTGGGTCATGCACTACGGAGAACCAGAAAAAGGTCTCTTGGTTGATCATCGTGACGGGGATGTAGGCCATAACAGAATAGCCAATTTTCGGTTGTTGACTAATCGGCAGAATCAAATGAATCGCAGAAAAGCCCGCAAGGGTTCGACTGTTCGATATATCGGGGTTTCCGCACATCGGAACGGTTTTGCCGCTTTTTCGGCAGACGGGGAAAAGCCTGTGTATCTCGGGACATTCGAGACGCCGGAAGAGGCAGCGCGAGTCCGGGACGAAGAAGTAGAGCGTCGGTATGGTTCTGTTGCTACGTTGAACCGAGTTTTGTTCGGAGTTTAAGGCATGGAGATCGAGGTCGAGAACACCGTGGCGAACAAGGCCGAGATGGCCGGATGGTTCCAGCGCAAGGTGCATTGGGGCGTCAACCGCAAGGGTGCCCCTGACCGGGTGTTCATCAAGGACGGACGGGTCGTCTGGATCGAGTTCAAGGACCGGAACGAAGAGCCGAACGCGCAGCAGGAGCGCGAGCACAAGCGGATGCGTGCGGCCGGGGCCGAACTCCATGTCGTCGATACCGTCCGAGAAGGTCTTCGGATTCTGGGGATACGGCCGTGAAGAGTGACCTACTGAAGAAGTTCTATGCGACAGACCCGGCGGGCTTTGCTCTCTCCGGGTTGGAGCCGCCGCCTGTGCGAATCTTCGATCTGGACGTGTTGGAGATGATCGACGGGCCGCCCCCGGTCATTCGCACCTTCAGCGAGTTCCGGGTCTATCAGAAATGGATGACCTCGGCCATTGTGTCGCTTCCGGGCGTGTTCCTCGCGGCCGAGATGGGGCTTGGCAAAACGGCGGCGACCCTGAAGGCCGTTCGGACCCTGCTCGATCTCGGAGAGGTCAAGAAGGTGTTGATCGTCGCGCCGCTGAAGGTCGCGGATTACACATGGCCGGAAGAGATCGCCAAATGGTCGTTCGCGCGCGCCCTGTCCTATGTCGTCGTGACGGGTGACGAGTGGGATCGGCGCATCGCGCTACGGCAAGGCGACGATGCGGAAATCCACATCATCAACCGGGAAAACCTCGTCTGGCTGCAACAGTTCTGGGGCCGCCGCTGGCCCTATGACATGCTGGTCTATGACGAAGCCTCGCGGCTGAAGGGCGGCTCGAAGCGGACGGCCGGGAACGTGCGGAAGGACGGCACCCAAAGCCGGAAGCGGATTAGCGAGTTCGGCACGCTGGCTCGGATGCGGTGGTCTTTCAAGAAGGTTGTCCTGCTGTCGGGCACGCCCGCCCCGAACGGGCTGATCGACTTGTGGGGGCCGCTCTACATCATCGACCTCGGACAGCGGCTCGGGACCTCCAAGACGAAGTTCGAGCAGCGGTGGTTCGCCAAGGATCGCTATACCTACCGGGTCACGCCCCACGATTGGTCCGAAGGCGAGATCATGGACCGGATCGACGATGTTTTCTTCTCGCTGAAGGAGGCCGACTATCTCGACGTTCCTCCGACGGTGACGGTTGACCATTGGGTCGATCTTCCACCCAAGGCCAGAGAACTCTATCGCCGGATGGAACGCGACACGGTGTTGGCCAAGTTCGACGCCGAAGCGGTGAACAACGGGGTCTTGACCAACAAGCTGTTGCAGATGGCGAACGGCTCGATCTATGGCGACGACGGCACCGCGCACCGTATCCACGACGAGAAGCTGGATGTGCTCGATTCTATCATGGCCGAGGCCGCCGGGCGATCCGTGCTTCTCGGATACCAGTTCAAGTTCGACGCGGAAGCGATTCGCAAGAGGTTTCCCTACGCGCGCTTCTTCGGCGAGGGGAAGAACGACAAGAGCGATTGGGACAAGGGCCGCATCAAACTACTGGTGACACATCCTGCGAGCGCGGGGCATGGACTCAACCTTCAGTTCGGTGGCAATATCCAAGTGTGGTATGGTCTTTGCTGGTCTCTTGAATTATACCAGCAGTTCGTCAAACGCCTCGCACGGAGCGGGCAGTTGGCGGATCGTGTTTTCCTCCATCGCATCCTCGCGCGAAAGACCGCCGATGAATCGGTGGTTCGACTTCTGGATACCAAAGGAGCGACACAAGACCGAATTACGGACGCCGTGAAAGCTGATGTGGAGGCAGCGCAAAGATGCTACCACTAGGCTATGTGTTACGAGAGATTGGCACAGGGAAAGAATATATCGGCATAACCAGTCGATACCCCTACCGTATTTACGAGCATCGTCAGAAGGGGGTCATGTCCGGCCGAGATTTCACTGTCGAGATTGTCGCGTTCTTTTCGGACATGACAGCAGCCCGTTTGTGGGAAATAGCCGAGATCGAGCGGCGCGGCGTATCGAACCTCCTGAATACCAGCACTGGTGGGTTTGGCGGGCGGGGTCGCGCATGGACGCCAGAGATGAAGAAAGCCGCGTCCGAGCGGGCCAAGGCTCGGCAGGCGGACCCCGAATACCGAGCGCGCATGTCGGCTCGTTGTCGGGAAGTCTGGTCAGACCCAGAGAAGCGCGAGCAACAGAGAGTGCTTTCAGTAGCTTCTGTCAACAAAGAGGCTCGCTCCCAAGCGCAAAAGAAGGCATGGTCAGACGAGACAACCCGAGAACGCAGGATCGCCGGTATCACTCGATACGCGAACACGGAAGCGGGTCGGGAGAGCAGAAGGGCGGCACAGTTGCGCCGATGGGGCAAGGCATGAGTTACGAGGACGACGACACGAGGGACCTGCTTGGCTTCGACGAGCCGGAGCCGCCCCGGCGGAAGTCGCCGCGCACGGTCGCCAGAGAGCGGCAGAACAAGGCGGCGCAAGTTTTGGAAGAACTGCGGACGCGCGCTCGGCGGGACCCTTACGAGGGCGGCTCTCCCGCCGCGATCAAGGCCGTAAACATCTCCGATGTCCAGCATGGCGTGACCGTCGGTTGGCTCGCCACGGTCTTCGGGATGGACCCCACCACTGTCCGAAAGAAGCTGCGCGATGCCACGCCGATCCAGCGTCGGAAGGCCGGGCATGTCTATGACCTGAAGCACGCTGCGCAGTTCTTGGTCACGCCCGTCTTCGACATCGAGACCCACCTGAAGCAGATGCGGCCGTCGGAACTGCCGCCCCACCTTCAGGAATCCTACTGGTCGGCCATGCGGAAGCGGCAACAGTGGGAAGCTGACGCGGGCCATCTCTGGCGGACTGAATCGGTGATGGAGGTTCTGGGGGAGGTCTTCCAGACCATCAAGTTCACGATGCAGCTTTGGCCCGACATGGTGGATCGCTCGATGGGCCTCTCCCCCGAGCAGCGCGACATGCTGATCAAGATGGCGGACAGTCTTCAGGCTGACATCCACAAGAAGCTGGTGCAGATGCCCAACATCAAGAAGACCCCGCCCTCGTCGGCCGAAGCGGGCGTGGTGGAAGTGGTGCCCACGGAGGACGACGATGCTTCACGGCTCATTTGATTCGCTCGAAGCGATGGTCGTCGCGGCCGCCGAAGGCGTGCGCCCGGCGGAACGACTGACGGTTTCGGAAGCCGCAGAGAAATACCGTCAGTTGAATAACCAAGGCAGCTATGTCGGCCCGTGGAGCAATCTCACGACCCCCTACCTCGTCGAGCCGATGGATATTCTCAACTCGGTCAGCTACACGGCCATGATCTTCGCCGGACCCGCGCAGGCCGGGAAGACCGATATGTTCCTCAACTGGCTGACCTACACCGCGATTTGCGACCCGGCCGACCTCATGCTGATCGAGAAGGATCAGAACGCGGCGCGGGACTTCAGCATCCGACGGATCGACCGCCTGCACCGGCACTCGGAAGCGGTCGGCGAGCGGCTGATCCAGCGCCGAAACGCGGACAATACCTTCGACAAGCGGTATCGTAGCGGCATGATCCTTTCGCTGGCGTGGCCGACGATCAACCAGCTATCGGGTCGTCCGATCCCGCGTCTGTGGCTGTCGGACTATGACCGCATGGAGCAGGATGTGGACGACGAAGGCGAGCCCTTCGACCTCGCGCTGAAGCGCGCCACGTCGTTCCAGTCGCACGGCATGTGTGCGGCCGAATCGTCGCCCGGCTTCTATGTCACCAACCCGAAAGGGTGGGTGCCGAAAACCCGGCATGAAGCACCGCCGACCGAGGGCATCCTGAAACTCTACAACCGGGGGGATCGGCGGCGCTGGCTCTGGAAGTGCGTCAACCCCAAGTGCCGGATGCCGTTCGAGCCGGACTTCGGGCTGCTGAAGTGGCCGAAGTCGGACGATCTCATGGAAGCGGCGGAAGCCTGCTACATGGAATGTCCGCATTGCAACACGCGCTATGCCCACGAGCCGGGTGTGCTGCCGGGCAAGCACGAGTTGAACCGAGCCGGACGCTGGATCAAAGATGGAGAACTGTGGCTCCCGAACGGTCAGATCGGCGGCAAGGCGGTCAGATCGAACATCGGTTCCTTCTGGCTCAAAGGCCCGGCGGCGACCTTCGTGACGTGGCCCACGATGGTCTTCAAGTATCTGACGGCCGAGAAGGAATACCAAGAGACCGGCAGCGAGCGCGGGCTGAAGGCCACCGTGCAGACGGATCAGGCGCTCCCCTACACCCCCAAGGCAGTCTCCGACGCGCGCCTTCCCGAAACGCTGAAGGCGCGCGCCAAGGACTATGGGATGCGGGTGGTCCCGATGGGCGTGCGCTATCTCGTGGCCTGCATCGACGTGCAGAAGAACCGATTCGTGGTCCAAATCCACGGCATCGGGGTCGGGGGCGACATCTGGGTCGTGGACCGATTCGAGATCAAGAAGTCCAAGCGCCGCGACGGTGACGGGGAGCGGTTCTGGGTCAACCCCGGCGCGTATCTCGAAGACTGGAAACTGCTGGTCGAAGAGGTCATGCAGAAGACCTATCCGCTGGCGGACGGCACCGGGCGGCACATGCCCGTGAAATTGACCCTGTGTGACTCGGGAGGTCGCGCGGGCGTGACGGCGACGGCCTACAACTTCGTGCGCTGGCTGCGCAGCGGCAAGGAAGCCGAACTGCAAACCGAGGACGACGGCACGCTGCTGCCCCAAGAGCAGGGCGAATACGAATGGGACCCCGGCCTGTTCGCCCGGTTCCTTCTGATCAAGGGTGATCCCACGCCGACTGCGCCGCGCGTCCGGCTTGGATACCCTGACAGCCAGCGGAAAGACCGGCACGCGGGCGCTCGCGGGGAGATTCCCGTGCTCTTCCTCGGGTCCAATCTGCTGAAGGACGCCGTGGACAAGATGCTCGACCGGACAGAGGCGCGCGGCGGCCGCATCAACTTTCCCAACTGGCTCCCCGACACCTTCTACACCGAACTCACAGTGGAGGTTCGTCTGCCGACCGGGAAATGGGACAACCCCAACAACTATCGCAACGAGTCGTGGGACCTTCTCTCGTATGCTTTTGCATCTGGTCTCACGCAGCAGATCGGGCTAGAGTTCATCGACTGGAACAGCCCGCCGGGGTGGGCGGCCGAGTGGGACAAGAACGATCTTGTCTTCAATCCGACCGCGCAAACAACGCCATTTGAAAAACTGGCTGCTCCGAAGTATGATCTGGGGAAACTGGCCGATGATCTGGCGTAGGAGCATTGCATGGACATTCTGACTCCGCAGCGCCGTGCGCTCCTTCAGCAGCGGCTCGACAACGCCGAGACGCAGTATGACCTGCTTATGACCGGGCAGGCGGCCAAAGTCTTCGTGGATCAGAACGGCGAACGGATCGAGTATGTGCAGGCCAGCGCCGCGAGGCTTGCGGCCTACATCCTTGACCTGAAGCGGCAACTTGGCATTGGGGGCGGCATGGGGCCGTTGAACGTATGGATGTGATGACCGAGAAATCGAGCCCTGCCGAGATCGCGGCCGACATCGACCGGCTGGTGGGCGACGGCACGTCGCGGGACCTTGCCATCGGTGGGGCCTATGATGCGGCCAATCAGTTCGACCGCTCGATTGCTCTCTGGCAACCGGCGCTGCTCTCGGCCGACGCGGAAATCCTCCCCGAGAAGGGAACTCTCGACGCGCGCGTCCGAGACATGCGCCGCAACGATGGCTATGTGCAGACCGGCAACCAGCTTCATCGGGACCACATCGTCGGCTCGATGTATCTGCTCAACTCGCAGCCGAATCTCCGGGTGCTAGGGCTGGACGAGACGTGGGGCGAAGAGTTCCAGCAGGAAGTCGAAGCCAAGTTCATGCTGGCCGGGGTGTCCGACAACCATTGGTTCGACGCGGCCGGGATCAACGACTTCACGGCCATGATCCGACTCGCTGTCGGGGTTTATGCGATGGGTGGGGAAGTGCTGGCGACGGCCGAGTGGCTGCGCGAGCAACCGCGCCCGTTCAAGACCGCGATCCAGTTCGTCGATACCGACCGGCTCTCGACCCCGTGGGGCAAGGAATACGCCATCGACGAGAAGGTCCGGGGCGGGGTCCACATCAATCACTACGGCCGCCCGCTCGGATACTACATCCGTGACGCGCACCCGTCGGATGTCGCGTGGCGGCCCGAGAAGACGATGAACTGGACCTATGTGAAGGCGCGGAAGCCGTGGGGGCGGCCGCAGGTCATGCACATCCTCGAACAACAGCGCGTGGCGCAGTCTCGCGGCATCGCCGAGATCGTCGCCGGGTTGAAGGAGACGCGGATCGCCAAGCGGTTCCGCGACCTCACGCTTCAGCAGGCGGCCGTGGCCGCGATGTATTCGGCCAGCATCGAATCCGACCTCCCGTCGGAAGCCGTCTTTCAGCAGATGGGTGCGGGTAACGTCCCGCCCGGTCAGGCGGCGGCCGCGTATGCGGCGGACTATCTGGGCGCGATCTCGCAGTATGCGGGACGCTCGCGGAACATGATGATCGACGGCGTGCGGATTCCGCACTTCTTCCCCGGCACGCGCCTGCAAATCCGGCAGGTCGGTGCGCCCGGCGGCGTCGGGCAAGAGTTCGAGCAGTCGGTTCTCCGGTATATCGCTGCGATCCTTGGCGTGTCTTACGAGGAACTGTCGCGCGACTTCACCAAGACCAACTATTCCAGCGCCCGCGCAGCGATGGTGCAGACGTGGCGCTTCATGCAGTCGCGGAAGAAGATCGTCGCCGACCGCATGGCTAACTTCATCTTCCTGCTCTGGCTGGAAGAGATGTTCAACACCGGGGGCATCGAATCCCTGCCGCGCAACGCGCCGAACTTCTATGACCCGCTCATGCGGGAAGCCTACGGCTCGGCTGTCTGGATCGGCGCGGCGCGCGGGCAGATCGACGAACTGAAGGAGACCCAAGCGGCGGTCCTTCGGATCAAGTATGGTCTCTCGACTCACGAAGATGAACTCTCGAAACTTGGCAAAGACTGGCGAAAGGTCTATGCCCAACTGGAACGCGAGAAGAAGGAACGCGAAAAGCGGGGCATCGAACTCGTCGAAGACAACATGCAGAACGCGATCACGGGGGCTCCCCGCGAGAAGGAAGCCTCCGAGGACGAAGGGGAGAAACAGACCGATGCCGAGTAAGCCCCCTCTGCTGGAACAGATCACGCAGTCGCCCCTCCTGATCGACATGGCGGCACAGCAGCTTTTCCAGTCCAGCATCCAGCATGTCGTCGCGCATGAGCACGCCAGCGAGTTTCTGGCGGCCGCGACGACCCAGATGTCGGACCAAGACTTCTGGCCCGCGCACGACGACTGGCGCGCGGCCTATCGGCCCTACAATGTCCGGGGCGGCGTGCTGCAAATCCCGGTCATGGGCGTGCTGCTGAATCGGTTCCCGTGGCAACTCGGTCGGTGGGCAACCGGCTACACCTACATCGAACAAGCCCTGAAGCGCGGCATGGCAGACCCCGAGGTCAAGGGGATCGCCTTCATCCACGACAGCCCCGGCGGCGAGGTTGCAGGGTGCTTCGAGTTGGGTGACAAGATTTACGAGGCGCGCGGCGAGAAGCCGATGCGCTCGTTCGCGGCCGACCACAGTTACTCGGCCTCCTACCTTCTATCGTCGGCGGAAGGGCCAATCTCCGTTACGCGCTCGGGCGGCGTCGGCTCCATCGGGGTCGTGACCGCGCACGTCGAGTATTCCGAGATGCTGAAGGATGTCGGCATCAAGGTCACGTTCATCTTCGCAGGCAAGCACAAGGTCGATGGCAACGCCTATGAAAAGCTGCCGGAAGGTGTAAAATCCCGCATCCAAGACCGAATCGACCGCATCTATGGCGTCTTCACGACGGCGGTGGCGCGGAACAGGAAGATGGAGGATGGGGATGTCCGCAAAACAGAGGCATTGACCTTTGATGCGAACGAAGCCATCGAGAAGGGGCTGGCCGACAGGATCGGTTCCCTTGAAGACGAGATGGTGCTATTCTCAAACGAAGTTGCCGCCGCAGGAGATGAACAGATGGCTACCAACACGACTGAAAACGGCGTCCCGCAGGCCACCCACGACAAGGCTGTGGCAGACGCGCGCGCCGCAGGCAAGACCGAAGGCATGGCCGAGGGCGCGAAAGCGGCCTCGGATCGCTTTTCCGCGATCCTCAACTCGGATGCCGCCAAGACCCGGACGAAGGCCGCCGTCAAGATGGCCCTGAATCCGAAGCTGGCGGCGGTGGATGCCGACGGCATCGTCGAGATGCTGGCGGAACTGCCGGAGGAAAAGGCCGAGGCTCCGGCCGGTGGCACCGAAGGCGGCAAGCCCAAGGCCACGCGCAACCACTTCGACGAGCAGATGTCGAAGGACAACCCCGGCATCTCGGGAAGCGAGGACGAAGGCGGCAAAGATACCGCCGAAACCCGCGCGAACTCGATCCTCGCCGACTATGCCGGGATGACCGGCGTGCAGCGGAAGCAGTCGGCTTGATCGCCGCCTGACCACTCCGTCGTTCAACCCAGAAGGAGGCCATCATGGCGCAAGATACCACTCTCCCGCAGGGCTCGCCCGGCATCGCCAGCTTTGCCACGCAGTCCTACGGCGGCCCCGCCGAGCCCCGCTACGGCGAGGGCGTTCCGACGACCACCGATCAGGTCGTTGCGGCGAACGCCGACCTCAACCTTCCCATCTACTCGGTCGTGTCGGTCATCGGCGGCGTTCTGGCGCTGGCCGTTCTCGGTTCGAGCACCGGCTTCGCCACCGGCACCGTCACCTTCTCGGTGGCCGTTCCCACGGCGGGCGAGACGGTCGTGATCGGCGGTCGGACCTACACCTTCGCGGCGACTGTGACCGCGCCGGATCAGGTCGCCATCGGCGCGAACATCAACGCGGCGGCGGCGAACCTCGCGGCTGCGGTCAACAACGGTTCGGGCGGCAGCGGGCCGCACGCGGCCGTGCAGGCGTCCGTCGCGGGCGCAGTCGTGACTCTGACGGCACTGGTCGCGGGCAACGAGGGCAACTCGATCACCTTGACCGAGACTGGCGCGAACATCGCCGCCTCGGGGGCCACCCTGTCGGGCGGCAGCGACGACCGCGACCTGAAGCCGTTCGGCATCCTCGCCCACCCGGTCATTCTGGGCAACGGGCAGTCGATGTCGGTCAGCCTCTACCGGCAGGGCCATTGGGACATGGATGTCCTCAACTGGCACTCGTCGTTCGCCACCGAGACCGCGCGCAAGCGGGCCTTCGAGGGCTCCCACTCGCCGACCATCTTCATCTCGAAGAAGAAGTTCAACAACGACCAGATCGCCGTCTGACGCCGCCTCGGCGTCAGAAGCACTATCATCCTCGGCGCGTGGCCGATTGGAGAGAAAGGGAAGACCATGATCAACCACCAAATCTACGATACGGCCACGCTGCTCGGGGTCCTGCGGGACAACGACATGATGCTGCCGCCGAGCAACTACTGGCTGTCGCTGTGCTTCCCGAGCACCGTGACCTTCGACGATGAATACATCGACTTCTCGAAGATCGCGGAAAACCGGAAGCTGGCCCCGCTGGTCGTGCCGACCGCACAGGGCAAGCCGATCTACTCGGCCGCCGAGCGCCTGACCCGCGTGAAGCCCGCCTATGTGAAGCCCAAGGACCCCGTGTCGGCCTCGCGCATGATCAAGCGTGCGGCCGGGATGGGCGAACTGGCCCCCGGTGTGGCCTCCATGACGCCCGCGCAGCGTTACAACGCCATCGTCGCGGACATCATGCGTCAGCATCGCCGCGCCATCGAGCGTCGGTGGGAATGGCTGGCGGCGCAGGCCATCATCTACGGCGAGGTCGTGCTGGAAGACGAAGCGTATCCGCGCACCGTCGTCAACTTCGAGCGCAACGCCGACCACACCGTCAACCTGACCGGCGCGGCCCGGTGGGGTCAGAACGGCGTGTCGATCCTGCGTGACATCGAAGCGTGGCGCACGCGCATCCGCAAGGCCAAGTTCGGCGGCCCGACCAACCGCCTGACCATCGGCGCGAATGTCTGGGATGTGATGCGCGAGGACGCGGAAATCCGCGAACTGCTCAACACCGACCTGAAGGCGCAGAACAACGGCCTGAACCTGAACCTCGGCATCCGCGAGGGGCTGGACGTGGAGTTCGTCGGCAAGCTGTCCGGCACGCTCGATGTCTATGTCTATTCCGACTATTATCAGGAGCCGGACGGGTCGATGACCGAGTTCCTGTCGCCGGATGACGTGGTGCTGACCGGGCCGGGCGTGCAGGGCGTGCGGGCTTTCGGTGCGATTCAGGACAAGGCCGCAGGCTGGCAGGCTCTCGCTATCTTCCCGAAGATGTGGGACGAGCACGACCCGTCGGCGACCTTCGTGATGAACCAGTCGGCCCCGCTGATGGTTCCGGTCAACCCGAACAACACGTTCCGGGCGACCGTCCTCAACGCCGCCTGATCCACCGCCCGGCCCTTCCGGGGGCCGGGCAACCCCAACCCCTTCATAGGAGGATAGCCCAATGGCTACCGTTATCGCGCGGGCAGAGATTCACCGGACCATCAAGGCGGGCAAGGCCGCCACGCCCACCAGCCCGGCCGTGCGGCCGGAGATCGAAGTCATCAAGCCCGGCACCCGCTTTGTCGCGGACGGGCAGTTTCTCGCCGATCTGATCAAGGGCCGGGCCGTCGAAGTCGTCGAAGAGACCGCCCCGGCGGGGGAAGCGACGGCCGCGACTTCGGCTGCGGCGGAATCCGAGCCGAAGACCACGAAGCCGAAGACCACCACGCAGCGGACCTCGAAGCCGAAGCCCGCGCCCGAGCCCGCCGAGCCCGAGAAGACCGAAGCCGATGGCAATGGCAGCGAGTCCACCGACGGCAATGGCGATGGCGACGACGGCGCGGACTCCGATCTGGTGTGAACCATGAGCCTGCGGGCGAGTAAGGAGCGCGCGCTCGACGGGGGTGACGCCCTCGTCGAGCGTTTGCGCGAGATGTTGGAATACGACCCGGAAACCGGAGAACTGTTTTGGCGTCGTCGCCCGGCGGGGACTATCAACAGCGAGGGGTATTCGCAGGTTTCAATCGACGGGAAAACGATACTCTCCCATCGGGTTATTTTCGCAATGATGACAGGGGCTTTTCCTTCTGAAGAGATTGACCACAAAGACCGAGACCGCGCGAACAACAAGTGGGACAACCTGAAACCCGCCAGTCGCTCCCAAAACATGATGAACACGGGTTTGCTTCCGAGCAATACCACCGGATTCCGTGGCGTTTCGTGGCACAAGAAGACAGGGGCATGGCACGCGAAGATCACAGTCCAAGGCGTCAAGCACCATCTGGGATACTTCGATACGGTGGAGGAAGCCGCTCGGGCTTACAATGACGCGAAAGTTCGGTTCTTCGGGGGTGTGGAGTGAGCCTGCGTGACATCAAGCGAAGAGCACGGGAAGACTTGCACAATGCGATGCGGGTCCCGGCGTTCTACTATCCGGGCGGTCTCGCGGGGGCCGAGCCGGTGTTGTGCCATGTTCGGGTGCATACCAAGTTCGGCGCGCAGCTTGGCGACCTGAAGGGCACCAATTTCAACTTCGCCGAGACCGAGGCCAGTGTCCCGGCGCTGCTGTTCTGGGTCTCCGAACTCGATCCAGACAACAATGCCGTGGTGATGATCTCGGCTAGCGAGGGGTATCGAATCAACCACGTTCACCCCAAGGACATCTGGACTCGCAAGGCCGAGGTCTCCGAACTGGACGCGGGCGATCTCGCGGCCTATGGAGCCCCGGCATGACCGCCTACGCCGTCTTCGCAGAAGGGATCACCAACCTTCAAGAGTTCGACGCTCTGAAGGACGAGATCAAGCTGTGGGCGGCGCAGGCTATCAACAAGACGGCCGAGAGCGGCCGGACCCGTGCGGCGCGGCTCATTCGCTCCGAGGTCAACTTTCCGGCGTCTTACGTCAATCCGGCCGACCGGCGGCTCTATGTCTCGAAGAAGGCGCAGCGGGCCGATCTGGAAGCGAGGATCGCGGCTCGCACCCGAGCCACGTCGCTCGCTCGGTTCGTCGTGGGTGGGCAGAGCAAGTTGACGGAAGGCGTGCAGGTCATGGTCCATCCGGGCAAGGCGCGGCTCATGCGGCGAGCCTTCCTGATCCGGCTCCGGTCGGGCAAGAGCGAGATCGACACCAAGAGCAACATGGGTCTGGCGGTTCGTCTGAAGCCCGGTGAAGTGCTTCGCAACAAGACCGACGTGCAGAAACTCGACCGCAACCTCTATCTGCTGTATGGTCCATCTGTGGCGCAGGTCTTCCGCGCCCGAGACGACAGCGGTGTGGCATCGGATATGTCGCCCCAAGTGGTGAAGGATATGGAACGCGAGTTCCTGCGATTGGTGGAGTTGAACCGTGGCTGAAGAAGTCCTGCGTGTCCGAATCTTGGAGGCCCTGCGGAACGACCTCGCGTCGATCAGCACCGGCACGCCCGACCGCTACTTCTTCGATCTCGACCCGGCGAGTGTCTTCGTCGGTCGCAACATCTTCGGTGAGAAAGACCCCTTGCCGATGCTCTCGATCCTCGAAGTTCCGATCCCGCTGGATCAGATTGTGCCGCCGCCCGATTCGTCCTATTCTAACGGGACTTGGGAACTGCTGATTCAGGGGTTTGTCAAGGACGACAAGGAGCATCCGACGCGACCGGCGCACCGGCTCATGGCGGATGTGAAGAAGAAGCTGGCGCTGACGAAGCGGCAGAATCGGAACTACAACATCTGGGGCATGGGGAACCACGTCACGGACTTGCGGATCGGAGCCGGTGTGGTGCGCCCACCGGATGAAGTGTCCGCCAAGGCTTATTTCTGGCTCAATCTTTCACTGGACATCGTGGAAGACTTGGCCGATCCACTGGAAGACTGACCAGAGAAAGGGAAGATCATGGCGACGACGCAAAACTACACCCTTGGGCGCGGGAAGACCTATTTCTCGAAGTTCAAGGACGGGACCCAACTGCCGGAGGGCTTCCGCTACATCGGCAACACGACCGAGTTCAATCTGACCATCGAGTCGGAAAACCTCGATCACTTCTCGTCGGACTACGGCATCCGTGAGAAGGACGACTCCATGCTGCTCGAAGTCACTCGCTCGGGCACCATGATCACCGACAGCATCCAGCCCGAGAACATCGCTCTGTTCTTCCTCGGCTCGGCGTCGGTCGTTGCGCTGGCGTCTGCCAGCGGTCTGACCGACACGCTGGCAGACGTGATCCCCGGCATGGCCTACAAGATCGGCGCGTCCGAAAGCAACCCGGCGGGCTACTTCGGTCTGTCGGAAATCGGCTTCGCGGTTTACACGGGCACCGCGCCCGTCGCGGCGACCGGCACCGTCACTTTCGCGGACGTGGGTGACGCGAACGACACCGTGACCATCGGCGGGCAGGTTTACACCCTGAAGGTGGCGGCGACCAATCCGTTCGATGTGACCATCGGCGCGTCGGTGACTGCGACAGCGGCGAACCTCGCAGCGGCGGTCAACGCCGGGGCCGGGGCGGGCACGGCCTACGGGACGGGCACGGTTGCCAACTCCGACGTTTCGGCGACCTCGGCCGTCGGGGTTGTGACGCTGACCGCGCGCGTTCCCGGCACGTCGGGCAACTCGATCACGCTGACGAAGGTGGGCACCGACATCACCGTGTCCGGGGCCACGCTCTCGGGCGGCACCGGCACCGCCTTTGTGCCCGGCACCGACTTCGAGATCGACTTCGACGCCGGGCTTCTGACGGTGCTGGAAGACGGCGCGATCACCACGGGGGCCGACCTCACGGTGGCGTTCGCGGTTCGCCAGTCCACGCGGTCGCGGGTGATCTCGGGCGACACGGCGGTCGAAGGGTCGCTGATGTTCGTCTCGGCCAACCCGAAGGGCGAGAACTACGTCCTGATGATCCCGTGGATCAAGGTGACGCCGAATGGCGACTATGCGCTGAAGGGCGACGAGTGGCAGCAGATTCCGTTCAACATGGAAATCCTGAAGAAGCCCAACTCGGCCGCGATCCTGCGCGACGGACGGCCCGCCTACGCCTGATCTACCGGAGGGGCGGCTTTCGGGCCGCCCTTCTTCGCCGACTTGACCAACAACAAGGAGACAGCGCATGGGACTGCGCGATTATGAACTTCCGACCATGACCGTGAATATCGACGCCGCGAACTCTTTCGATGTTCGCGGCATCGCGTTCGAGGACATCACCCGGCTCGTCAACAAGCACGGCCCGGTCTGCGTGATGATCTACACCAAGTTCCAGCAGACCAAGGGCGAGATCGGGCTGCGGCCCGAGAGCGTCGGCCAGTTGCTCTCGATGGCGATGGGGCAGTTTCCCGAAGCTGTCGCCGAACTGATCGCAATGGCGGCCGGAGAGCCCGACATGGCGGCCAAGGTCCAGCGGCTCCCCATCGGGGTCCAACTCGACGCCATCGAGAAGATCATCGCTCTCACGTTCTCCGGGGAGGCGGACGTAAAAAAGCTGGTGGAGACAGTCACCCGCATGGCGGAAGGCGTGACGACGAGTCTCCAAAGCCTTCAGACAGCTTCCGCCAATGGGTCTGGGGGCTTCGTAAGCAGGTAAGCCTCCTGCTGGCCCACGGGCACCCCGAGGCGCGGAAATACCCTCTGGCGATGCTTCTCGACGAGCACAATCTCGTGGTAGAACATCTCAATGGGCTGGAAGTGACTCGGGCGACCTTGCTCCAACTGGCGGTATCGTCGGTGCTGTCGAAGAAGGCTGGAAAGGAGTTCGACAAGGCGGTATCCTCGTTGAACATCGAAACGGTCGCTCACGAAGAGGCACCCGCAACAGAGAAGGGGTAAGGGATGTCGAGGAAGGATGTTGAACTCGTCATCCGGGCGAAAGACGAAGCCACTAAGGCCGTCAACGCCATCACGGCGGCAATCAACAGCCTGACCGCCAGCCAAGACAACATGCGGGACGGAGCCAGCCGGTCGGATACCGCGCTGACCCGTCTCGGCCAGACTTTCAGCCAACTCGACAAACAGCTTCGCGGCGCGACTGTCGGCGACAAGATCGCACGCTCACTGGACAGCGCGAACAAGGCGGTCGAGCGGCTTGACACCCTGATCGGCCAGACCAATGTGGAACTGGCGCAGTTCCGTGATCGGTCGGAGCAGGCCAGCCGGTCGCAGGTTCGTCTGGAAGCCGCAGCACGAGACGCTGCGACCGCCGTGGATCGGGAGGCGGCCGCGCTGGTCAAGGCCCGCGAGGCGGCCGCTCGGCAGTCCTCCACCTATCAGCAGGCGGTCAGGGATCGGGACCAACTGGTCGCGGCCGAGGCCCGGCTGACGACCAAGATCGCCGAGCAGCAGACCCGGCTGGATCAGGCCACGGCCAAGCTGCGCGAGCGGCAAGCGGCCGTTGACGCGGCCGAGAACCCGAACAAGAAGCTACAAGCCTCTTTCGACGCCGCGTCTCGGGCGGTCATCACCCACAAGCAACGGCTGGACGAACTCGTTGTCGAGCAGGGAACTGTCCGGGCGGCTATCACCCAGACTGGCGCGGCAGTTGACCGCTACGCGCAGCGGGCCAAGGAAGCCGACGCTGCCGTGCAGAAGCAGGCAACGGCGCTGGAAACGGCCAATAGCGCCCACCGCAACGCGGCTTCGGCGGTGCGAGAGGGGCAGAAGGAGCAGAAGGCTCTGGCCCGTGCGGTGGACGGAGCCAAGGAGTCTCTTGCCGCGCAGAACGCCGCGATGGAGCGCGCGCAGGCCGAGCAGCTTCAGCTTGCAGCGGCGGCCGGGCGCGCGGAAGCGGCGATGGTCGAACTGGCCGGGGCACAGCGCCGGTCGATCCTCCCTGTCTTCGGGCAGGTTCGCACGGCGACCCAAGAGGCAAAGGCCGAATGGAAGCAGGCCGAGGATCGCGTGCGCAGTCTCGCCGCCGAGATGCCGAGGCTGACCGAGCCCACCAAGGCACAGGCGCAGGCATGGAACGCGGCCACCACGGCCGCCCGGACGGCCAAGGCCGAATACCTGCTGCAACGCGAGGCGCTGCACCAGATCAGGGCGATCCTGCGGACGACCGCTACCGACACCGACGGGCTGCGTGCCCGGCAGGAAGCCCTCGCGGCCGTGCTGCGGAACACCGGAACGGCTCTGGCCCAACTGCGCGATGACGCAGGCCGGTCGGTGGCCGAGTTCAACAAGATGTCCGAAGCCACGGATCGCGCACGGCGCGGTGTCTCCGGTCTGCGGACGGAGATGGGTCGGATCAACGCCCGTCCGGTGATCACCATTCGGGAAGCCCTAGGCTCGATTTACGGGCCGTCTCGGCAGGCCATGTCGATGACGCAGCGGTGGCGCGGCGAGGTCTTGTCCCTGATCTCGGCTTACGGCGGCGTCTATGGCGTGATCACGCTGCTGAATCGAACGGTCGAAGCCTATCAGACTTTGGAGGCGGTGCAGAACCGCTTGAACGTGGTCATGGGCGGCGACCCGATCCGGGGCGCGGAAGAACTGGACTGGCTGCGCCGAAACGCGGATCGGCTTGGTTTTTCTCTGGCGACCCTCGGTGACGAATACTCGAAGTTCGCGGTCGCCGCGAACGCGGCCAACTTCTCGTCCGACGCCACCCGACGAATCTTCCTGTCGGTGGCCGAAGCCGCGCGCGTGAACAAGCTGTCAAACGAGCAGTTGCGCGGCGTGCTTCTGGCCCTTGAACAGATGATTTCAAAGGGAAAAATCACGTCCGAAGAGTTGCGGCGTCAGCTAGGCGACCGTCTGCCGGGCGCGTTCTCGATCATGGCGTCCGCCCTCGGCCTAACCACGGCCGAACTCGACCGCATGATGCAGCAGGGGGAAATCCTCTCGAACGAGAGCAACATGCTCCGGTTCGCGGCGGAACTCGACCGACGGTTCGGTTCGCAACTGGCTCCGGCTTTGCGTTCCACCACGACCGAGATGGGCCGGTTCCAGAACGCTCTGTTCCAGACGCTTCTCGCGTTCGGGCAGGGGGGCTTCATCGAGTCCTTCACGCAGCTTTTGCGTGACATGACCGCGACCCTGCAATCGGCGCAGTTCGAGTCTTTCGTGGGCAAGATGTCCACGCTGTTTGCCGGGCTGACGGATGTGGTCGGCCTGCTCATTCGGAACTTTGATCTGGTGGTCGTGGCTTTGACCGCGTTTATCGGTATCAAGGCGGCCCCCTTCTTCGCCGCACTCGCGGTCTCGATGGTGAACCTCGTGGGCGGCATGGCTGCTGTCCGGGGGGCCATCGCGGCGACCATCGTGGCCTTCCGCTCGCTGGCGGCCACAGCCGGAGTGTCGGGAGCAGCTATCACGCGGCTGTCGTTTGCGCTGCGTGCTCTGCTGTCCACTACGGGGATCGGGCTCCTGATCACGGCCGTCTCGGTCGGCATCGGCCTGTGGGTAACGCGGACGGAAGCGGCCACAGAGGCCATGAACCGTCATCGTCGGAACGTGGACGAAGTTCGGAACTCGTATGACGCAGCGCAGCGGTCGGCGCAGGCGTGGTCCCGGCAAGCCCTGACGGTCACATCCCAACAGGCTCTCGCCAGTCTCAACCAGCTTCAGGAGCAATTCGACCGGGCACGCCGGGATGCCATCATCTATCCGCTCGCCATCGAGAATATGTATGAGCGCGTGGTCGGCGGCACGGAGGCGTCTCGGGAAGCCCTGCGCGATCTGACGCGGCAGTTCCGCGACGGTCTCATTCCGGTGCAGGACTACAAGCAAGCATTGTCTCGACTTGCCGATTCGGACTCGACGCTCAATCCGCAACTGATTGTCGATCTGCAAAATGCGGCGGACGAAACCGCTGACCTCGAAACGGCCGTTCGAGACGCCCGCGATATGATCGTCCTGATCACGGGCTCGTCGGCCGAGGCGGCCGCCGCGCTTCAGCGACTCACGCGGCAGACCAATGACGCCGGAAGTGCCGCATCCGCTGCTGCCGAACGGTTCCAGTCCTTCCTCAACGCGGTCAACGCGCTGAAGGGGGCTGTGCCGGAACTGGCCCGCGAGATGGAGTATCTGGGCAAGCTGGCCGAGATCAACACCGCGTTCGAGGCGGCGGTTGCGAACGCCAGCACCATCGGAGCCGGGGCGGCCGGGACCGAGGCGGCGATCCAGTATGCCCGGCAGCTTCGGGATCGGGCTATCGCGGCCCTCAACGCCGAGTATTTCAGCGAGGCCGTTCGCGGGCTCTCCGGCTTTACCGACGCGGTGGAGGCGGCGGCCGCGCTGCTGCGCCGCGAGGAAGGCTTCATCCCGACCCCGGAATGGGATGTCAACGCGCTGCGGCTCGGCTACGGCACCGACACGGTGACGCTGGAAGACGGGTCCGTCCGTCAGGTCGTGGAAGGTATGCGGGTCACGGTCGAAGACGCCAACCGCGACCTCTACCGGCGCATCCAGTCCGAGTTCCTGCCGCGCGCGCGGGCGCAGATTGGCGCGGAAGAGTTCGACCGGCTCAACGCGCAGCAGCAGGCCGTGCTGACCTCTATCGCCTACAACTACGGCTCGCTCCCGGCGTCCATCGTCGCGGCGATGCGGACGGGCAGCGTCGAGACTGTGGCGGCCGCCATCCGTGCTCTGACCTCCAACCCGGAGCGCCGGGCGCGGGAAGCCGCCATCTTTGAATCGCCGGAAAACCGCGCCACACAGGAGCGCGAGATCGTCCGCGAGCGCGAACGGCAGGCCGAATTGGATCGCCGCCGGGCAGAAGAGATCGCCCGGTTTCACCGCGATCAAGCCACGGCCATCGAGCAGCAGCGGTTCGAGAACAGCTTGGTCAATGAAGGCGTGGTCGCGCGCGAAGTGGCGCTTGCGGTTCGCCGGGCCGAACTGGAAGCCCAAGAACGCGGCACGGAACTGTCGGCGCAGGAGCGGGCCGACATCATCGCTGTGACCGAAGAGCGGTATCGCCAGCAGGGGATCGAGGAACGGAACCAGCAGATCAGGGAGCGGGCCACGCAGGCCGAGCAGACGGTCAACGACCTGCTGTCGCGGCGCTCGTCCTTGATGGAGCAGTTGAGTATGGCGCAGGAGCGCGGGGAGGTCGCACGCGCGGCCGAACTGCGCACCGAGATCGACGGCATCAACGACGCCTTGCTCTCGGTCATCGACTCGGCCATCCGCATGTGGGAAGCCGTCGGCGGAACTGCCGCTGCGGCGGCCATCGAGCGGCTTCGCACGGCACGACTGGAAGCCGAAAACTTCGCGGGCACGGCGCGACAAAACCTGATCGACTGGAAGCGGGTGGGCGACCTGATCGCGGGCGGCCTTGCCAGCGCCTTCGACAAGTTCGCGCAGGCGGTGGCCGAGGGAACCAGCGTCGGGGAAGCTGCACGGAACGCCTTCTTGCAGTTCGCGGCCGACTTCCTCCGGCAGATCGCACAAATGATCATCCAGCAGACGATCCTCAACATGCTGCGCTCGTGGATGCCCGGCTTGTTCGGGACAGGCCACACGGGCGGTCTGGTGGGGTCCTCGCGGATTGGCAGCGGGAACTCGACGCGCAGGGTGGACCCCGGCCTCTTCGCGGGCGCGATGCGATACCACTCGGGCGGGGTTGTCGGCTTGCGGCCGGGGGAGGTTCCTGCCATCTTGCAGAAGAACGAAGAGGTTCTGACGCAGGATGATCCTCGGCACATCCTCAACGGCGGGCTCGGCAGCGCAGCAGCGGAAGCCGGAGGACGGAACGGCGGCGACACGAAGATCGTTAATATGTTCGATGCTGCCAGCTTCTTGTCGGAAGCCCTCAACACGCGCGTCGGGGAACGGGTCCTTCTGAATTGGGTCCGCGCCAACCCGGCTGCGTTCAAATCTGCCCTTGGAGGCACTTGATATGACCCGCTTCTGGCCCTTCCCGCCGAACTGGCGGAACTCGGTCAACGTGAACTACGAGTTTCGGACGCAAACGCTGACCTCCCGAGAGAAACGGGAGCAGAGGATCGCGCTTCGGAATGAGCCTCGCATGTCCTTCAGCTTCCTGACCACAGTGCATCGAAACACCTATCAGGCGCTCGCTCGGGAGGTCACGCAAGGCTTGGCCGGAGATTGGTGGGTGATGGACCCGACGACGGGCGTAGGGGTCGTAGCAGGCGCTCCGGCGGGCGGTGATACCATCACCCCGAACGTGATCATGCCGTGGATGACAGTCGGTCGAAAAGTCGTGCTCGCGGCCGGGTCTCGGATCGCTCTCTTCACCATCAACGGAGTCGGTGCGGCCTTGTCGTTCGAGGAAACCTTCGAGCAGGCGTGGCCCGCGTGGACCAAGATCAATCTCGCCCGGCGCGGGTGGATCGCCCCGACTTCGACCATGACCCTCCCTGTGAACAACCTTGCCGAGATGACCGTAAACTTCGAGACCATGCCCGGCTCCGAGCCCGTCCAGATCATCGAGCCGCCCACGGCGCTGTTCAACGGCCGAGAGATTTTCCTGAAGCGGCCCAACTGGCAGGAGACCCCGCAGGCCACGCTGGAAGCGTATCGGGAGATCGTGGACTACGGCAAGGGCCGGATTGGCAGCTTTTCGATGGCTGACTTCCTGCCGGTCACGCGGAAGTTCACCTATCACGGAAAGGACCGCACCGAGTTGGAGTCGATCCGTCAGTTCTTCTTGCGCATGACCGGGCAACAGGGCGAGTTCTATATGCCGACGTGGGCTGACGACATCACACCCAAGGCCGGGTTGGTGTCCGGCCAGAACACGTTGCGCGTGGACGGTCTGGCCTTTCGAGACGCATATCAGGACGATACGATCCACAAGGCCATTGCGGTCTTGCGGTCAAACGGGTCTATGCTCTTCAGGTCGGTCACGGGAATATCGGCGGACGACGGGGATTCCATCGTTACAGTCGGCTCGGCGTGGCCCGCCAACATCCCCGTGACCGACATTGTGTCGATCTCTTGGATGCCGGTGTGGCGGCTTATGAGCGACACGCTCTCGGTCGAGTGGCTGACAGATGAAAAGGGGCAGTTGGTCTTGACCATGAAGATGCTCGAAGACCTGCCGGGGGAGTGACATGGGCTACAACGAACTGACCAACAGCCGAGCCAAGAGCCGCCCGATCACCCTTTTTCTCTTCCAAGGAGATGTCTCGTCCGAATACCAGATCGAGAACATGCTGAAGGGCGTGACCGTCATTCCGGGCACGACCGAGTTCGGCTATGCCACCACCAAGATCACGAAAGACTTCGGCGGTGGGCAAATCCAGCCGGAGAACTGGCTGTCCAACAAGACCGAAAGCGACATGGTGGTCGCCATCGAGCAACTGTTGGAACGCGCCCCCAACCTCGAACACGTCTCCCTCGTCGTCGCATGGCACGGGACGGATTTGCGGATCGGCGAGTGCGAGATCAAGCCGAAGGTCGAACGCGCTGACAAGGACACCACGCCGCGCGTCTGGCAGGTCGCGGGCGTCACGCGCAGCACGGCCGAGGTCGTGTCCTATGTGGACGGCTATCCGGCCGCAGGCGGGGCTCCTGCCGATTGGTCGATCTACGAGGCGGTGGTTTTCCTGAAGAGCAAGGGTCTACGAGTGACCCTCTACCCGTTCATCCTCATGGACATTCCGCCGGACAACACCTTGCCCGACCCCTATTCCGATGACGCGGAAGGCGAGGGGCAACCGGCGTTCCCGTGGCGCGGTCGCATCACGGTCTCTCCGGCGGCCGGGTATGTCGGGACGGTGGACAAGACCGCCACGGCCGCAACGCAGGTCAGCGCCTTCTTCGGGACGGCGGCGGTCGGAGATTTTGCCTTCAATGACACGACGAAGATCGTGACCTACACGGGGCCTGACGAATGGTCTTTCCGGCGCTTCATCTTGCATATGGCGACCATCGGAGAAGCCGCCGGGGCCGATGATTTTCTGATCGGCTCCGAACTGGTCGGCATCACCACCATTCGATCCGACGCTTCGACATACCCCTCGGTGGCCGCCCTGAAGACGCTGGCGGCGGATTGCCGAACGATCCTCGGTGGGTCGGTCAGGATCGGCTACGCGGCCGACTGGTCGGAATACCACAGCCATCGGCCGGGGGACGGGTCCAATGACGTGTTCTTCCACCTTGACCCGCTTTGGTCCGACTCGAACATCGACTTCATCGGGATCGACAATTACTTCCCGCTCTCCGATTGGAGAGACGGGGAAGAGCATCTGGACTTCTACGAAGGGTGGCGGTCGATCTACGATCTGGGGTATCTCGAATCCAAGATTGAGAGCGGGGAAGCCTACGACTGGTTCTACGCTTCGATGGAGGACCGGATCGCACAGGCTCGCACGCCGATCAATGATTCGGCCGAGGGCAAGCATTGGGTCTTCCGGCAGAAGGATGTGCGGAACTGGTGGGGCAATGCCCACTACAACCGGCCGGGTGGCGTCGAGAGCGGCACTCCGACTGCGTGGGTGCCGGAAGGCAAGCCTATCGTATTCACCGAACTCGGGTGCCCCTGTGTGGATAAAGGCCCCAACCAGCCGAACGTCTTCGTGGACCCCAAATCTTCGGAAAGCTACACCCCCTTCTTCTCTGACGGCATCCGGGATGAACTGGTGCAGCGAGCGTTCCTCGAAGCGTGGCTGAAGTATTGGGCCGCGCCGGGCCGCAACCCGGTGTCTGGCGTCTATGGCGGCCCGATGCTGGACATGGACAGCCTCGCGGTCTGGACGTGGGATTCTCGGCCGTATCCGGCGTTTCCGCAGCGGTCGGACTTCTGGTCGGACTCGTTCAACTGGCAGCTTGGGCACTGGCTCAACGGCCGTCTTCAGCGCAACGGGGAGCCGGTTGGCCGCATCTCGTCCTACGCCTACACCGATTCGGTTCGTCCGTTCACCTTCCAAGGCGTGACCTACCAGCCGGTTCCGATCAACTGCGGCAAGATCAACGCCAGCGGGAAGCTGGACAAGAGCACGTTCGAGGTTCGGCTTCCGAGGACGGCCGGGATCGCGGACCTCTTCCGCGCGTATCCGCCGTCGCAGCCGGTCACGCTGATCGTCCGGCAGGGCCACATCAATGACGAGGACGGAGAGTTCCTTGTGGCGTGGGCAGGGCGCGTGCTGTCGTCCAAGCGAGACGGCAATGAGGTTGTCTTCGCCTGTGAGCCCACGTCTTCGTCGCTGCGCCGCCCCGGTCTTCGCCGATCCTATCAGTTCGGGTGCCCGCACGCCCTCTACGGGCCGGGGTGCTATGCCGTGAAGCAGCCCCAGACCGGGCAAGTCACCGCGATCAACGGCTTGGAAGTGACGCTCGCCTCGGGCTGGAACGGCTCCTTCGCGGCCGCCAAGTTCGCACAAGGGCTCATGGAGTGGGACACCCCGGACGGCACGAAAGAGATCAGGCGCGTCTTGCGCATCGACGGGAACAAGGTCACGATCTCCGGGATGCTGCGCGGGTTGGAAGTCAGCGACTCGGTAACGATGTTGCTTGGCTGCGCCCAGACCACTTCGGACTGCCTGAATCTGCACAACAACATCCACAACTTCGGGGGGTGTCCAACCATCCCCGTCCAAAACCCGCTCGCGTCTGGCGTCAACGTCTTCTATTGAGCGAAAGCCCGGTCTGACGTAAAACCAACAGGGAGTTGCCCACAGGAAGGAGGCGAACATGGCGTGGTGGATCGGGCTGCTAATCGGCCTCGCGCTCAATATCGTCGCCTACCTGATCATGCCGAAGCCGAAGACGGAGAAGGCTGAAGCGGCGAAAGACATGGATGCTCCGACGGCGGAAGCTGGACGGCCTGTTCCGGTCGTTTTCGGGACCATGACCGTAAAAGGTCTCAACGTCTTGTGGTATGGTGACAAGAGCACCAAGACGTATGAGGTCAAAGCATGATCGTCAAGATCACAGACATCCGGGCAACGGGTCATTGCACGCTTGGGATCAGGCGGTGGTTCGACAGTCGCGGACTGGACTTCCACGACTTTATGCGGAACGGGATCGAATCCGAGGCCCTGCTGGCAACAGGAGATGGCCTTGCCAAACGGGTCGTGACCGCCATCGAAGACCGCAAGGAGGCCAAGTCGAATGGGTAAGGGCGGCAGCGCCAAGATGCAGGTTGCCGAGTATCGGATGTCGATTCACTTCGGCATCTGCAACGGCCCTGTCGATCACATTGCCGGGCTCTATATCGGCGAGAAGGAAATGTGGACCGGCAAGCTGGACATGCCCGGTTCCATCATCATCGACAAGGACGACCTGTTCGGCGGGATCAAAAAAGAGGGGGGTGTTCGAGGCACGCTGACCTACATGCCGGGTGACGACACGCAGGTCATGCCAGAATACCTCGCCGAGAAGTATGGGAAGACCTCGGCGACCATGTGGGCCTACCGGGGCATCTCGACCATCTTCTTCCATGAACACATGAATGTCGGCGGCTCGCGGCTCGGCACGCCGCCGTCTCCGGCTGTTGGCTATGTGAACTTCTCGGGCAACCCGGCGAACAACGACACCGTGACCATCGACGGCACGGTCTATACCTTCAAGACGAGCCCGTCCGGGACGAACCAAGTCCTGATCGGCGTCGATGCCGATGCCACGATGTCGTTCCTCGCCGGGGCGATTAACGGCGGGTCATCGTCCATCTTCGGCAGCGGGTTTCTTGGCTTGTTCTCGACCCAAGCCAACCGGACCTGCTATGCGGAGTCTGAAGCCGGGAACGACCGCGTGAAGATCATCGCTCGGAAAGCCGGGACGGCGGGGAACCAACTGACCCTCGCCGAGAGCAGTTCGGTCTTGGCCGTGTCCGGCTCGACCCTTTCGGGCGGTTGGGGCGGTGGCACCGGGACGTGGATCGACCAATGGCTTTCGACCGTCTTCTCGGCCATCGGAGACAAGGGCTTCTATCTCGGGGCCAACAACCCCTATCTGAAGACGATGTGGGCCAAGGTGGCTCGCTCGGCGAAAGGGCTGGACACCCGCTACGAGAAAATCTGGCGGAACGATGAAGAGTTCGACTGCAACCCGGCTCACATCATCTTCGAGTGCCTGTTCAATCGCGTCTGGGGCATGGGCGCTCCGTTGTCGGCTGTTGATGTTCGGTCCTTCGAGAAGTGCGCCAAGACCCTCTATGACGAAGCCTTCGGGCTCTCGCTCATGTGGTCTCGATCCACCAGCATCGAAGACTTCGTGACGGAGGTTCTGGACCACATCGAAGCCACGCTGTTCATCAACCCGCGAACCGGGCTGCTGACCCTGCGGTTGATCCGGGGAGACTATGACGCGGAAACCCTTCGGGTCTTCGATCCGACGAACTCCACCGTCGAGAACTTCAGCCGCAAGTATTGGGGGGAGACGATCAACGAGATCGTCGTGACGTGGACCAACCCCGAGAACGAGCAGGACGAGACGGTGGCGGCGCAAGACCTCGCCAACATCGCCATGCAAGGCGGCATCGTCTCGGACGGCCGGAACTACTACGGCGTGCGGTCTGCGGACCTCGCCATGCAACTTGCGCAGCGCGATCTCCGAGCAGCCTCCTATCCGATTGCGACATGCGATCTGGTCGTGAACCGGGAGGCGTGGGACCTGCTCCCCGGTGATGTCTGCAAGGTCGTCAGCCCGGACGACAACATCACCGAGATCATCATGCGGGTCGGCCCGGTGGACTACGGAAAACCGGGCGAGACCGAGATCAAGGTGTCACTGGCGGAAGATGTTTTCGCTCTGGCGACAGCGCAGTATTCGACGCCTCCGGGCTCCGAATGGGAAGACGGGTCGGAAGACCCGCTCCCGGCGGCGTTCCGCTATTTCTTCACGCTGCCCTACTTCTTGGTGCAGCAGCAGATCGCATCGACGACGCTGGAATCCCTGTCCTATCCGACTGTCTTCTCGGGCGCGCTGGCGGGGCAGACCGGATCGGACACCGCCTTCTACGAACTCCACGGAACGGTTGTCGATACCGTCGGAAACATCACCCAAGAACAGATCGGCACCTACTCCATCGTGTCGCACGCTGCACTCGCGGAAGACCTTGATGCCGAACCGACCACCACCGTCACGTCGTTCGCAGGGCGCACGCAGGGGGCCGGGCCGTCGGTCGGAGGCTTCGTCGTGATCGGTGGCTCTGGCGATCTGGGGGAAGACCTCGTGGAGATCGCGGCGATCAAGTCGATCACCGAATCCGGCTATGAGTTGTATCGGGGCGTGCTGGACACGGTTCCTCGGGCATGGCCTGCCAACACGGAAATCTGGTTCTTCGGGGCCACGCAACTGATCGCGGATCAAGACCCCAGAGCCGCCACCGAGGAAGTCGATTATTGGGTCTTGCCCAAGACTTCGCAGGGGACCTTGCCCATCGCGCAAGCCCCGCAGGACACCGTTGATCTGACCGAGAGGCCGTGGCTTCCAACTAGACCGGCGAACGTCTGGGTCAACGGGGAGGCGTTCGAGGCTGTCGTCGATTGCGAGGGGCTGGACGAAGTTCCCGTGACGTGGGCTACGCGCAATCGGCTGCTGGAAGATTCGCAGGTCTTGCCTTGGTGGGAAGACTCGGTCGTTCCCGAAGACGGGCAGACGACCCGGATCGAGGTCTATGATCTCGACGGCAATCTCATGGAAGTCCATGATGGGCTGGCTGGCGAATCCTTCGACATCCCGCTCTCGTCTTTCTATGGGAAGCCCTTCGGGAGACTGGTCTTCAAAGCGGAGCGGGATGGGCTGATCTCGCTTCAGGGATATTCGCAAGTGGTGAAGGTGAACTCGGGCTACGGCTACGCCTACGGCTACAACTATGGAGGCTACAATGGCTGAACGCACTCTGCCGGGCCTCGGTCTCACGGGCTTCTGGCCGCTCGGAGCCGACGGCTGGAAAGACGAGATGGACGAAAACCTGCGCATCCTGTCCGGGGTGTCGCAGCTTTCCGTGCTCTCCCAAACGACGGCTCTGCCGGGCTCGCCGACGAACGGCGACATCTACATCGTGCCAGACGACGCTCCGTCTTTCGGCGGTCAGGTGGCGATCCGGGATGACGGGGAGTGGGTCTATATCGCTCCGACGAACGGGATGCGCGCGTGGGTGCAGGACATCGGGCAGATGCTCGTTCGTTCTGGCGGTCAGTGGGTCGGGGTCATGTCCGGCACGCCGAAGTTCCAAGCCTTCTGCAATTATGACGCCTATGCCGCTGTGGATACTTGGGTCAAGGTCCCGTTCAACAATGAAGACCACGACGACCAAGCCGTGTTTGACACGAGCAACAATCGCTTCGTCGCGCCCTTCGACGGGAAGTTCAAGTTCTCGGCGAGGATCAATCTGAAACTCAACGTCACCGCGCCCGATATGGTCTCGATCCAGCTTTTCAAGAACGGGTCTGCTCTGGCTCGAACGCTGGTGAAATACTTCAACGATTGGTCGCACGAGGATGTCACGGTGCAAACGGAATCTCTGGAAGAATTGGAATCCGGGGATCAGGTCGATGTCCGAGTTCGTTTTTCGGGACATGACGCATACGTCGAAGCCAACTCCAACTCCTTCAACGGGTTTCAGGTGCCATGATCGACTGGTTGCAAATAAAGACCGCCGAGCAAATCCAAGCCGAGAAAGACGAAGCTGCGTGGGCTTCTGTTCGGAGCCGCCGGGATCATCTGCTTGCAGCCTGTGATTGGGCTGTTCTTCCCGACGTGGACCCTCCGGGCGGCCGAGACGCTTGGATCGAATACCGAGCCAAGCTGCGTGACCTCCCAAAGAAAACGAAAGACCCGAGAGCGCCGGAATGGCCGACGCCTCCGGTCTAGATTCGGTCGCACCGATGCGGTATGGTGTCTGCGAATGAGGTTCGGAGACACCCATCATGTCGATCAATTCACAGGACTGGAACGGCTTCAAGGGCGATGCCAAGCCCCCGAGCGAAGTGAAAATCCCCATGCTGGCGCACCGGCTCGGGGTTGACGAAGACACGGTTCGCGCCGTTCTGGAAGTTGAGGCGGCAGGCCGATCCTTCGATTCGGAAGGCCGCCCGACGATGCTGTTTGAACCGCATGTCTTCTATCGCCTGCTGGCAGGGGAACAGCGCCAGCGCGCCGTGGAAGCCGGTCTGGCCTATCCCCGGTGGGGCGAGCGGCCGTATCCTCGGGAAAGCTATTCGAGGATGCGTGCGGCTTGCGAGATCAACGAGACGGCCGCGCTGAAGTCGGCCTCTTGGGGCGCGACCCAAATCCTCGGATCGAATCACGAGATGATCGGCTACCCGAGCGTGCAGGCGATGGTTCGCAGCTTCATGGACAATGCGGACGCCCACGTCGAAGGTATGGTCCGCTTCATCCTCGGGGCCGGGCTGGACGCCGACATGCGCTCGCGCAACTGGCGCGGCTTCGCTCGGGGTTACAACGGGCCGGGCTACGAGCGGAATCAGTACCATGACAAGCTGGCAAACGCCTACGCCAAATGGGCTCGCATCCCCGACATCGAATGGAGTCCCGACAGGGAAGACCCGGCCGATGTCGGCGCGTCGGATCGGGAAGAGATCGCGCGGCTTCAGCGTCGTCTGGCCGAACTCTTCTATCCCGAGGTCGGACGTGCCGACGGCTCGTGGGGGCCGCGCACGCGGGCCGCCGTGCTGGCCTTCCGGGCCGATCACGGCTTGCCCATCGTGGCGGCCGTGGATGACGCTCTGTGGGCCGCTCTGGCGCGCTCGCAGGGGCGTCCGGGTGCTATCGGGGGCCGAGCGTCCGAGACGGTCGAAGACCTGCGTGAGAACGGCTCCCAGACGATCAGGGAGGCCGACAAGGTGGATGTCGTCGGCAAGACCCTCGTGGTGGGCGGCGGCATCACGGCTGTCACCGAAGCCCTGAAGGCCGTGGAAGAGCACTCGGCGCTGATCAAGACCGTGACCGACACCCTCGGCACCGTCACCAGCGCGCTCGGCTCGAACTGGTATTGGGTGCTGGCGGCACTCGGGCTTTACATGGTGTATGAGTCCGGGGTGTTCCGTCGCATCCGGCTTCGGGACCACCGGGAGGGCAAGAATGTCGGCCGCTAAGGCGCTCGGCATGTTCGGCAATCCAGTCGTCAAGGTCGTTTTGGCCTTGGTGGCGATTGTGCTTTGGACCGCCTATCAGCGGAACCAAGCTGCGACAGACGCTCGCGCCGAGTGCCGGGCCGCGCAACTGGAACAGACCATCTTAGAGATGGAGAGGCAACGGCGAGCAGGCGAAGACGCGCTCCGGGCTGCAACAGAGCAGGCCGAGCGGACGCAAGCCGAACTGGCCGCATTGGAGGATGAACACAATGCGATCTTGGCCCAACTTGCGGACAGGGGGAGTGGGGCTTGCGCTATTCCTGTCGATGTCCTTGACCGGCTGCGCGCTATCCAATAACGCCGCACCGCCCGCTGTTCGGCCTGATCTTCCCATGATGCCGGAACAGCTATCCCGAGCGTGCCGCGATCCGGGCGTTCGGGAGATTCAGACTGTTGCAGATGCAACCAATGCGATAGCCGACAATCGGCGATTCTCGGCTTGCGCGAACCGGCAGCACCGGGATATTCTTCAGTTCTACGAGACTGTCCGCGCAGGGCTGTCCGGCACCCCACAGTAGGGATCGGAAATGACAGACGAAAACCTGCAAAGAGCCCTCGGTCGTGTTGAGGGGAAGCTGGACCTCATGCTTCAGGAGCAGCAGACCGCGAGCGCCAATCGGAAGCAGACATACCAGCGGCTCGAAAGCGTGGATCGCAAGGTGGACGAAGCCGCTGACGAGATCAAGCGCGTGGACGAACGGCTCGCCAAGGTGGAGGCTCCGGTCGCAGAGTTCTCAAAGTGGCGCGAGCGGGCTATCGGGGCGCTCATGCTGATCAGTTTCGTCTCGGCCGCGACCGGAGCGGCGATGGTGGCGGCGTGGAAGAGCATCTTGGCGTGGCTCAACGTCGGAAACTAGCGGCCGAACTTGGCTCTCGCAGCCGCCAGACGATCCTCTGCCCGACATGACGGGCATGTGTGCGACCAACCGTCCGGCTGAAGGACCACAGACCAACCGTCGCCTTTGGCGGTCTTGACCATCTGATCGAACTCGTTTTCCGGCATCGGGTCCGTCTGCTCGCCACACTGGTCACATTCCAGCGCGCGCTCGCGCCCGTCTCGAATCACAGCCATCAGTTCTGCCTTTCCTTCGCCTTCCGGGCTGTTCGTATCCGGCGCATGACCGTAGAGGGGTGAACTCCGATCTGCCGCGCGATCTCCCGCATCGGAACGCCGTTCTCGTCATGTGCCTTCCGCCAGTCTTGTCCTACGGGGTCGTGTTTCGCCAGACGAGTATTCCTTTCTACCCTGCGAATCCGCCGCTTCACTTCGCCAAGGAGCAACCGCAGATTGCTTTCCAGAGACTCTTGCAGGTCTTCCTGCAACTGCCGATGGAGCCGTTCAATCTCGGTCTTCATCTCTTCGCTTGTCGCCCACGCCACACCTTGTTCGCCCACCATTCCGGCTCCTTGTAGTCCCTGCGCTTCGCCAGCGCCACCAGATCGGCCTTGGTCCGGCACGCGGCCTGCTCGGCCTTTCGGGCCTCTTTGGCTTCGTTTTCGGCCTGTCTCCGGGCGACACGGAGCGCCTTGTCTTCGGCCTTGATCAACTTCTGCTTCAGCTTGCCCATCACACCAGCGCCGCCGCCATTGCGTCAAGGTCTTCGTCGCCCCCGGCGTCCTTCAGCCTACGATACAGCGCGGCCGCGCGCTCAATCTCCGGGTGCTGGCGAATCCACATGCCGGTGCTCGGATCGAAGTTGTCGATCCACCAATCGTCCAGATCGGGGCGTTTCGTCCGAGCCGCCAGATCGACCTCCCGGCACTCGCGGTCGAAGGTTGCATCGTCCACCAGCGGGTCGTTCTCGATCTCGTAGGCATAGGCCCAAACGGTCAGTCGGACGCGGCGGCGAGTCTCGTCACAGACGCCTTTCATATCAGGCGGCTCCCGTCGTCGTCGTCCGGCAGCGGCGCGGGCCAGCCTCGCGTAACCTTGCGCCGAGGCTTCGTGGGAGCGGCCGTGGGGGCCTTCTCCGGGGCCGGTGTGGCGACCGGCTTGGCGAACTGCATGAAGAGTTCGCTGGCCCCTTGCACGGCGTCATCGGGGCGAGGACGGCGGGATACCACGTCACCCTGCCCGGACCTGCACTTGGACAGCCGAACCTCCCACTCCCCGGTCGGCAGGAGTTCGGCCGTCAGCTTCACCAGACCGTGCAGGCGCAGCTTCTCGATCATTCCTTGCCCTTCTCAATCTCCAAGCGGTAGCCCGAGCCCCAGACCGTTTTGATCGACCAGCCCGTCCCTTGGAATTTCCGTCTGATCTTGCAGACGAAAACGTCGATGATTTTCTCTTGGGGCGGATCGTCCCACTCGTCATTGTAAAGCACGCGAATCAGATAGTCTTTCGAGACGCTGTGCTTCCCGTTCGGGCAGGTCTGAAGCGCATGAACAAGCTGCGCCTCTTTCCGGGTCAAACCGAACCTTTCCGCCAGCGGACCCCAGATGTCGAATTTGGCGGCGCGCAGATAGTCCAGAGTGTCTTGGGCTGTGACATCGCTCTCGCCCGATAGGTTCACCCTCTTCGTCATCATCGGGGCCGGTTTAGCGAAGCACTGGATGGCGATTTTCAGAACTTGCTTTGCGCTCCGGGCGGGCCACCCGCGCTTCTGTTCCATCTTTTCGAGGGAAGCGCCGACTTGCGCCGCTTCCAGCATAACCAGAAGCAGGGGGGCCGGGAGATGGAAATTGAGCGGTTTAGACGCCCATTCGAGAACAGTCTGGTATTCCTCTTTGGTCAGAAAACCTCGCTGATACAGCGTGAGGAAAACGTCGAGCGGGCCCGGATTGGTTTTCGGCTTGTTTGATTCTCCGATCATACGAGTGATTCCGCGATGGCTGACAACGCAGCGTCGTCAGCGTGCAGGATGTTCTGGGCGAACATACCGGCCTCGTCGCCCCAGACATCCCATCCGGGCCGGGCCGTGCGGCTGAAGAGTTCGAGGTAGGGACCTGCGGTCAGCCGCATGACGCGCGCGGCCCCTTCGTCGGGCTTCCGGCTGTGCTCTCGGGCCGGTTCGAGGATGACCTGTCGGACGCCCTTGTCCACCCGTTTCGGCTTTCCCTTGGTGAACAGCAGACTGATCTCTGCCTCTTGCCGGAACCAGTGGCCCATGCCCATCTTCGGGACCTCCGGGTCGCCTTTGCAGGTCTTGACCCAATCCAGCCCGAGGCTCTTGAAGGTGAAGCCCCACGCGCGGCCGAGGTCGATGGCTTGGTCGATGTGCGACGAGATCACCCACATATGCAGGATGCAGTCTTTTGCCGCCACCGATCCCACCGGGAGGGCCTTCAGTGCGTCAAGGGTCATGGTCTTGTAATGGGCCACCGAGGCCCGCTGCGGGACGATCTGCCGCTTGTCGTAGGTCAGAAAGCCCCACGGGGGATCGGCATAGATCACCCCGTAGTGGTTCTGCGGCAGGCGCGAGAGCGGGACTCGGCGGTAGAGGGTCATGCCATCACCCCGCAAACCGGGCGATGAACTCCTTGCGCTCGCGGTCGCTGACCCCTTCAAGCAAGTCCACCGGGCCGGAGCCGCCGTATTCCGGGTCCGTCGGATAGGTGGCGGCGATCCACTTCCGCAGGGCCTCCATCTCCATGCGGCTGAAGGTTACGGCGTCCCGGCGGTAGTCCACCCATGCGCGGTAGGTGGCGGGCGTCCACATCTCGACGAGGGCTTGGATGATGTCCGCGTAGGCCCTGATCTCGTATTGCGCATGGCTGTCGGCCCGGAGCCGCAGGAAGTGCAGCAGGTTGTGCAGGTCGATCTTCCAGTAGAACTCGGTGTAGGTCGAGAGCGGCAGGACCGTCCGGGCGAGTTCGCGGGCGAGATCGTAGCCATCGACCTCGATCATGGCTCGGTAGGCTTCGTGCCCTTCCTTCATCGTGTCAGTCAGGCAGCGCGTCAGCACGTCTTTGTCCGATTCGGAATAGCCGCCCTCCCGGCCCTGCTTGTTGCTCTTGCTCTGGGGCGCGAGCACCGAGCCGGACGGCACATAGAACTTGTCGGACATCACCGAATACCGGCCGCTGTATTCGTTGACATTGGCGGTCCTGTGCCTGATCCACTGGCGCGCGACGAAGATCGGCAGCTTCACATGCAGCTTGATCTCGCACCCCTCGAACGGGCTGGTGTGCCAGTGCCGCATGAGGTAGCGGATCAGGCGTTCGTCGTCACTCGGGGTTTCGGTGCCCTCGCCGTAGCTGACGCGGGCCATCTGGACCACGGCCGCGTCGTCGCCCATGTAGTCGATCACCCGGACGAAGCCGTGATCCAGCGCCTTGAAGGCGTGCCCGAGGATCGCGTCGAGCGTCGGGACGTTTGGCCGCGTGATCTCGAAGCTGGCGTCAGCCGTCAGACCGTGGGGGTAGGTGCTCATGGTTTCTCTCCTGTGCGATCCGACGGATCGAGTTCTTGACGAATCGGAGGCCCTTGTCTCCTGCGTCGGCCTTGGTCCCGTGGCACAGGACATGGACCAGACGGTCTCCGATGAACAGCTTGCGGTGTTTCGAGCCGGAGCGAACTTCTACGTCCTCAATGCCGAGTTCCCGGCAGAAGGCCAGAACCTCGCGCTCGGCTCTGGTAGGTCGCGGGACGCTCATATCAGATGCCTCCCGTCGTCCTCGTCCGGCTCGCCGCCGCTATACTTCAGCGCCAGCGCGTCGTAGAGGTCTTCGTCGATCTCGTCACCACCGTCCGGCGGCGGGACGTTACAGCCCGGCTCGACCACATAGACGCAGCCGCTCTCGTCATGGTGCATGAAGATTCGCCGGGCCGCGATGATCTCTTCACGGTCGAAGTCGTAGCCCTCGGGCAGATCGAGATGCTTGAACCAAGATTCGCCGCGCTGCGGGCCGAGGGCGGCCCACAGTGCCTCGGTGGCGTCCCGGTGCGCCCACACTGTCCAGCGTGGACCCTTGCCCTTCAGGTTGCCCGTGAAGCGGTCCTCGCCTTTTGTCAGAAGCATCTGGGTCAGCTTGCCGATAACGGCGAGCCGGTTGATCAGCATGTCGAGCGATAGCCCTTCAGGGCGGCGGTCCCGCGCAGCCATGAAGGTTACTCCATCCCCAGAACGTCTTTGTAGAGTTCGACGATGGCGTCGGTCTCTTGCCGGGCTTCCTTCTTGGCCTGATCCTCGGCGCGCAGTTTCAGAATGGTGTTGAACGCCTTCGTGTCAAAGCCGGAGCCCTTGACCTCGGCCATCAACTCCTTGATGTCCGTCGCCACGGTCTTCTTTTCCTCTTCCAGCCGCTCGCGGCGTTCGAGGAAAGCCCGGAGTTGTCCGGCCGCCGCCTGCTGACTGTTGTGGCCGCCGCCCACCAGATCGGGCTCTTCGTCGTCGTCTCGCTTCTTCGCCATTGGTCTCTCCGTGGGTTGGTGGGCCGGGCTCAAATGAGCCCGGACCCGTCGTCCTCGTCTTCATCGTCGGTCGTCGGCTCGGGCTCCTGATCGGAGAACGGCCACGTCCGCTCGTCAGCCCCGGCGCGTTTCAGGCTGTTGAACTCGTCGCGGGTGATCTTCACGAAGTCCGCGTCGGTCTTGGCCGGGGCTTCGACCCCACCGGCCACCTGAAAGATGTCGCCGCCGTCCACCATGCGCCAGAAACTCGTGGTCTTGAAGACCTGCGGTTTGCCGGGCTTGGGAGTGGCCGCAGTCGCAGGCTTCGGGGCGGGCGCTTCTTCGGGCGGGCGGGCGTGGGCCAGCGGATCGCCGGGCGGCAGATCGCTCTCCGTGCTGGTGTCGGCGGCCTCGGCGGCCTCGGCGGCCTCGGCGGCCGCGACGAACATGCGAACCGCAGCTTCAGCGGTTCGGCAGGCTTCACCGAGGGACCGGAAAGTCTCGATCATCAAACGCCCGATCTCGACCAGATCGAGTTTGGCGTCCGGCGCAGGCGGGTGGTCTCTCACAGGGCGTCTCCTTCATCCTCTTCAGCGGCCTGTTGCTCCGTCAAGAACAACCACGCGGCCGCCGCGTAGTTGATCGCCCCGAGCAGTTCGGCCTTGTCGCCGCGTGCCGCCATGCTGGTTGCCTCCTGCACTTTCTTCTGGATTTGCCCGGTGTGGTAGGGCAGGCCCACCATGCGCGCGATCTCCATGATGGGCTGACGCATGAAGGGCTTGTCGTTCGCGTGCCGGACGCGGCCCTTGCCTTTGGCCGCCTGCTCGTAGGCAGCGGTCAGAGCGGCTTCGAGTTCGGCGTATCCCTCGGCGGTGCCGAAGCGAACCGGGATTGTGTGCAGGGGGATCGGGCCGCCCCGCTTGGGCTTCTTCTCTTCACGGGCGCGCACGGCGGCCGTCACGAAGTAAGCCTTGATTGCCTCCACCACGGGGAGGCCGATGGTCGTGCCACCGGACTCGACGTAGGCGGATTCGGCGGCTTGGAGGGCGAGCGTGTCGAGCGTGATGTCGCTCGCCGCCAACAGCATCGGGAAGGGATCGGACATATGTGCCTCTGTGTCAGGGAGTGGAGCGAGGGTCGGTAGCCCATTTGTAGGCTACCGACGGTTGGTTGTCAACCGCACTTCGACCAACCGCAGTCGAGACACTGGAAGCACCCGTTCTCGTTCTTGGTGTTGACCGACGAGCAGGACGGACAGGACTTCCCGGCCTTGGTCGGAGTGGCCGCCGGAGCATCATCGGGGATGTAGCCGATCAGCTTCATGTGGGTCTCGATCACCCCGCCGATAGCGGCCAGCATGGACGGGATGTAGCGGCCCTCGATCCACGCGCCGCCCTTGGGATCGAACACCGCCTTCAGTTCCTCGACCACAAAGCGCGAATCGTGCGGCCGCCGGAAAACGGCCGAGATCATGCGCGTCAGCGCCACGGTCCACGCGAAGTGCTCCATGTTCTTCGAGTTGATGAAGACCTCGAACGGCCGCCGCTTGCCGTCCTCTTCCACGTCGTTGACCGTGATATAGATCGCGTGCTCGCTGTCCGGCCACTTCAGCTTGTAGGTGGAGCCCGGAAGCGCCTGCGGCCGGGCCGTGGGGGCCTCGGTTGTCACAGGGACCTGCACGGGCTTCTCCGGGGCTACGGAGAGCACCGATCCCGTGACCTCGTTCGGCCGGTAGGTGGTGCAGCCCTTGCAGCCGAGCCGGTATGCCAGCGCATAGACTTCCTTGAAGTCCTCGAACGAGATGTCCTCGGGGCAGTTGACCGTCTTCGAGATCGACGAATCGACCCACTTCTGGGCGGCCGCCTGCATCACCACATGCGCCGACGGCGAAAGGGTTTGCGCTGTGACGAACTGTTCCGGCAACAGGCTGTTCGACCATTCTTCCGGGTCGTTCCGGTTGCCGCTCTTCAGATCGACCCCGGACAGCCAGAACTTGCGGTATGCCGCCACGGCGAAGTCTTCGACCGTCTGGACGACCCGCGAGCCATCCGGTTGCAGCACCTTGCGCTCATAGGCCAGCGCGAAGACCGGCTCGATGCCCGACGACACGTTCCCGGCGAGAAGGCTGATCGTGCCGGTGGGAGCGATGGACAGGAGCAGGCCATTGCGGATGCCGTGCTTGCGGATGTTGTCCTTCAGCTTCGGGGGCAGCATCCGACCGGCGAACCGATCCGGGTGCAGGAACTCGTCGGCGTTGAAGGTCGGGAAGGCCCCCTTTTCCTGCGCCAGCATGACCGAGGCGGCGTAGGACTGAAGCGCGATTTCACGCATCACGGTCTCGGTCCATTGCACGGCCTCGGGCGTTCCGTAAGTCAGGCCGCACATGATCAGGGCGTCCGCCAGCCCCGTGACGCCGAGGCCAAGTTGCCGGTCGTCCAGTGCCTTCTGCTTCTGCTGCGGGAGGGGGAAGCTGCCCACTTCAATCACGTTGTCCATCATACGGATGGCGGTGCGGATCACCCGCCGTAGCCGCTCGATGTCCACGGCCGCACGCGGCGTGAAAGCGTCAGACACCAGCTTGGCGAGATTGACCGACCCGAGCAGACAGGAGGCGTAGGGACCCATCGGCTTTTCGCCGCAGGGGTTGGTCGTGGCAATGGTTTCGAGATAGCCGAGGTTGTGATCGCGGTTCACCCGGTCGATGAAGATGACGCCGGGCTCGGCGTAGGCGTAGGTCGATTCCATGATCTTGTCCCAGAGCGCCCGCGCCGGGATCGTCTTCTCGGCCAGCGTCTCGCCCCGACGGTTCTCGAAGTGCAGACGCCAGTTGTGATCGTTCTCAACGGCCGACATGAACTCGTCGGTCACGAGCACCGACAGGTTGAACATGCGCAGCCGCTTCGGGTCGCGCTTGGCTTCGATGAAGGCTTCGATGTCCGGGTGATCGCAGCGCATGGTCGCCATCATGGCACCCCGGCGCGACCCGGCCGACATCACCGTCCGGCACATCGCGTCCCAGACATCCATGAAGGTCAGCGGCCCGCTGGCGTCGGCCGCGACACCCCGGACCTCGGACCCACGCGGCCGCAGCGTCGAGAAGTCATAGCCGATCCCGCCGCCCTGTTGCATGGTCAGCGCGGCCTCCTTCAGCATCGTGAAGATGCCATCCATGCTGTCGGGGATCGTGCCCATCGTGAAGCAGTTCGAGAGGGTCACGTTGCGGCCCGTCCCGGCCCCCGAGATGATGCGACCGGCCGGGGAGAACTCGCCGCTCTTCATCACGGCGAAGAACTCGTTCTGACGTTCGAGCCGGGTGGCCTCGTCCTCGGCTTCCGAAAGCGCGACCGCGACCCGGAACCATGTGTCGTCGAGCGTCCGGTCCAGCGGCTCGCCCGTGAAAGTCTTGAAGCGGTATTTCTGATCCCAGATGAACTCCGAGATCGACGGCAAATCAGACATGGCGTCCTACCCTATGTTGTGTGGTGCAGAAAACGATACGCCACCCCTCGGGGGAAGCGCAACCAGAACGTCAGTAGGACGCGCGAAGACGAGTCTGAAAACCGTTGCTCTCGCTGGTGCTGTTGAACTTCTGGGCTACACTGGCCCGTAGGTCGATGAACATGGCGTCAGCGACCCGCGAGACGGTGTAGCCAAGGCTCTTCAAGGCGGACAACAGCGGTGCGGCGTGGGCCTCGGGCCGGTAGAGGTCCGGGCTGGTTCCGTAGGCCGCCACGCGCCCGAGGACCTGTGCCAGAAGGCACCCGTGAACAGGCAGCGTCGGCTCCACGATCTCGTCTTCGATGTCGTCGTCCATCGCAACCAGCGCGCTCGGGACGTAGCTGCCGATCTGCCCGAGGCCCGCCGTGATCGCCGTGAGATCAATGCAGATCATCACGTCGGCCAGTTCCTCGGAGACCTGCTCCGTGGTAGCACGCGAGCCTTTGATGCCGAGTCGCTCGCGGTGTATTTTCTTCAGCAGGTTGCAGACTTCCCCGACCTCTCCGGCCAGTTCGTTGATCCGCCATGCGAGATCGACCTTGCCGGTGGGGTCCCATTCGGCCTGTCTCGCTTCGTTCGCGGCACGCAATGTGATGTGATTCGTCATGTCAGGATTCCTTTCAGATGAAGGTGCCACGGGGCGGGGCGAGGACCTTGGCCTCTTCGGCGAAAGCACGCGCGGTGTGGGGGTCCAGCCACCGCTCGAACGGCCGGTTCCATTCCGCCTGCGGCTCGCCGATCACGAAGACCCATTCCAGCGTCTCGGCCAGCTTGTCGTAGAAGTGGACGATCCGGCGGATTTCTTCGGTCGGCGGGGCGATCCCGCGCGCGGCCGCGATTGCCCGATCCAGACCCACTTCGAGTTCATCGAGCGAGGGCAGCGAGGTCAGCAGCATGACGCGGTTGATATAATGCTTCAGCGGGCCGGGGATGTCGCCAATGATGCCTTCGTGGTCGTCGTGATGATCGCACCACTGGACCACTTCGGCGGGCTCGCCCATGAGCCGGGCGATTCGGGAGACCAACCATGTGTGCTGGCGCACGACCAGAGCCCGAGGGTTGCCGGAGAACCGGCGGGCGCACCACAAGGCGCGGTCGATGGCCCCGAGGTCGATGTGGCCCGGATCGGGGTTGAGAAGGTCGAGCATGTGCGCGCCGATCTTCAGGGTCAGAGGGGTCGTCGTCACAGTTCGGTCTCCTTCTCTTTGGCGGCGACCGCATCGGCTTTTGCCTGCGCAGCCTGCCAGCGGTCCTTGATCATGCGGTCGCGGCGGGCGCGGCCCTCGGCGAGATGGGCGTCGGTCAGCGCAGCGAGCCGGGTCATGGCCCCCTCCCCCGGCGTGCCCTTGCGGCCGCGATGTCGCCGCCACAGCTTCAGTTCGGCCAGCGCGCGCCGGGCGACCGTCTTCTCGGCCACCTGAAGCGCCGCTTCGCAGCGCGGGCCGCAGGTATTGCGGTCGGGCATGACATCGGCCCCGCACCATTCGCAGCAGCCGGGGTAGAGAGGGCTGGTCATCACCGGCCCCCCATCTGCTTCCGCAGGCGCTCGGCTTTCCGGGCGCGCTTGGCTTCGGCCGCGTCGATCCGGCGCTGCTGCTCTTCTGCCGTTCCCCGGTTGGGCTGATAGGTCCGCTCGCGCAGTTCGACCCGGACCTCGCCTTCCAGCGTGACGGTCTTATAGGCCCCACCATCGGTCAGAACGAACTTGCCGTTGCCGTCGAAGACCCGCGCCCTGATCCAGCCTTCAGAGACGCAGTATTCCTCCACGTCGCCTTTGCGCTCGGAGCCGTTGAGCCAGACGCGAGCCTGCTTGTAGATCGGATCGAAGAAGGGCGACTTCACATCGACGCACAGCCTGTCGGGCAGAGTGGGCGCGGTCAGAACAGGGTCAGCGAACCGTTCGGCCGCAAGCCCGACGGCCGAGCCGGACAGCGCCAGAACGGTCTTGGGATTGGACTGGTATTCGCTCGCGCCCATCGACTCGATCTCTGCCAGATCGGCCCCGGCCTGCTTGGCAACCCGGAACTGTTCGAGGTTGGTCTTCAGCCAGCGGCACTTGTCGTTGACGCGCATCTTGGACCACCCGACCGGGGAGATGCCCTCGGCCTCGAACTCGGCGCGCACGGCGTCCAGTTGTTTCCCGGTCATGGTCTCGAAGTCGGCGGGGGTATAGGTCATTGGCGGGCATCCTTCGGTGGAACATAGGGAACGGCCATGCCGCCTTCGGTCTCGCGCCATGTGTAGGAGCCATCCCGGTTGCGGCAGGTATCGGTTTCGGGGTTGTAGATGACGATGTTCTCGGGGAGATGCCCGAGGCACACCAGATGCGCCTCCCCATCATTGGCGTCGATGGGGGATGCCATGACGACCTCGCCGGGCTTGTAGCGCAGCCCCGTCTTGCCCTCGGCGGCGCAGACCGCGCACGGCATGGGTGGCTGGTTCGACGGGATGTCGTAGGCTTCGGGGCGGCCGTCCGGGCGGCTCACGTTGACGCGCGTGTCAGCCATGATCAGGAGCCTCCGAACACCAGCCGATCCACGAAGGGTCCTTGCCGGGGCAGTTGGGGCCGGTGTTGGTTCCGGCCGCGACGAGCATGAGCACCATCCCGGCGAAGGCCAGAACGATCACCGCGCCCGCAGCGGCGTGGAAGAGGTAGTCGCCGAATCGTCTCAATGGCAGGGCACTCCTTTGCCAGTGGCTTCCAGCTTGGCGGCCAGCGCGGCGTAGGTGTCCGGGTGGACGTGCGCCTCGTCGGCAAGCTGAAGAGCGTCTTCAGGGGTTTCGTTCGTCGGGCCGAACCAGATCGTCTCGGGGCCGGTCTCGGTCAGCTTCACCAGCGCCATCATGCCTTGCGGGATGACCGCATTGGCATGGAAGTGGAAGAGCCCCTTGCCATCACCCGGCTCGAAGAAGCACAGGTCTTCCTCGTCGGCCCACAGGATGCCGTATTCGACAGCTTCGGCGAGCGTGGGCGCGGCCAGCGGCCCGGTCTCGACCGGCACGCAGATGTTGTCTTCCAGAAGCCGGACCTTGATCGGATGGAAGCCGCCGGGGCCGCTGGTGATGGTGATGTAGGTTTCAGGTTTCGTCATAGTGCCTCACGATGAACTGCTTGCGGGTGCGATCCCATTCGATCTGGGGGTATTCGACGTTCCGGGTCTTGGACTGGATGCCGAGGGTCTGGGGCACCCCATGAACGCAGAAGATGGTCACGACGAAGCGGATGCCTTCGGCGGTGTTCACCGGGAAGACCCCGGAGAACTTGCCGCTGTCGAAGTCGATGCCGTCTTTCTGGACGACGATCTCACGGCCGCCGAGTTGGCGGGTGATCATCCAGCAGACAAAGCGGGCATACCGCCGTCCGATCCAACCTCGGATCATGGGGAACCTCATGTGTCAGGAGCCTCTGGTATAGTCAACTTTCGGTTGGCTGTCTAGTCCTCGTCTTCGTCGTCACGATCCTCGTCGTTGATGTCGCGCAGGTAGTCGATCACCGATTCCCAATCCTCGTGCAACTGTTGGAGACGACGCTTGTTTTCGGTCTCGGCCCGCTTTGCGGCTTCCCACGGGTCCGGGTCGATCAGGCCGTCGAGTTCGTCCCGGATCAGTTGGTCGATCACCGAAGGTTCGAGCGCGTCGAGTTCCCACGATTCGTCCCCGTGCTCGGCCTGATAGCCCTCGAAGCGGCTATCCGATTCCTTGGCCGGGTTGGGGGGCGGGTCATACTGGTCGATCTGGTCGCGGTTGAGGGCGATCCGTTTGACCGTGACGCCGAAGCCCCGCATGAACTTGTCGAGCCGGTCCCCGTTGTCCACGGTCATGTGCATCCCGCTCGGGTCATGGTCCCCGAGATGGAGGATGACCGGGCTGCGGCCGCCCCGTGCGATCTTCTTCAGCCGTTGCGCGGCCGAATACATCTCGGACTGGCTGACGTAGCCACGGCAGGCGAAGTAGGGGACTTGGTGCTCGTCGCAGACCGGCTCGATCACACCCGTCAAGGCGTCCTTCTCGATCCAGACTTCGACGTAGTGGCTCTGGGTCTTCCACCAGTCCTCGGCGTATTGCGAGGCCACGGCGCGCAGAATGTGCTGCGGACTGGACCAGACGCTCGGGCTCTGAAGGTTCCGGGTGCGGTCTTCGATGGCGTCCCAATCAATGAGCCCGGCCTGCCTGCCGTTGTCGATGATCGACCCGAGCCGCTTGTATTCGGTCTGCTTGTTCGGCAGCAGATCGCGGGCGACGAACTGGTAGTAAAGCTGCCGGAGGGTCAGCTTGAAGCCCTGCGCCTGATAGTCCGCGATGATCCGGTTGGCCTGCTCGATGAGGGCGAGGGACCCGGCGCGGAAGTTGATCGTCTCGAATTGCTCTCTCATGTCTTGACCTCGTAGGTGTGAAACTTGGTGCCGAGTTTTCCATCGCCGCGAACGTGGTCCCGCCGCCAGACACGGATGCCCTTGCAATGGGCGCACTCGTATCGCTCCGGGCGGCCTTCGGGCATCTCGACGCGATGCCAGTCGTGGGTGCAGGCCCGGCTGATCCCGAGATGCACCCACGACCCCCGGACTTGGTGCTCCCGGTTGGGGCCGCGCGCGCCGTTGTCTTGAATGATCCGCGTCGTGGCCTGCCGGGACAGGTCGATGGTCAGGACGCTATGTGCCCGGAACGGCCGCAGCTTGCCCTTGATGATCTGTTGCTTGGTCGGAACCTTGTCGATGCGGACCACATTCGGCCGGTGCATGAGAAGCCAGAGAACTTCGGTCATGCCCGCGAAAGCCACAACGCGCCGGTTGGGGTCTTCCTCGGCGCTGACGTTCCGGCCGGACCACGGCTTCGCCAACAGCCCATCGGGCAGGAAGTGGATTTGCTTGAAATCGACCCTGATGATCTGATCGGCTTCGGCTGTCAGTAGCGTGGCAGTATCTCCCTGCCGGAGCACCCCGGCGAACGCGAATGGGTTGGCCGTCCTTTCATCGAAACGGAACTCGACGTAGGTGTCCGGGAACGGCGGCTTGGCGAACTGGCGCTGCGATTCGTAGAGGTCCGGGTGCTCGAACATGAGCCCGAAAATGTGCATGGCAGTATCAGGCTCGACCAGAAAACGCTTCGCCGCTCGACCTCGGGTGATGAACTTCGACAGCGACGACGGGACGGAATCCATCCACGCCCCGGTGTGCGGAAGTTGATCGAGAAGGAACGGCAGCTTCTTCATGTCAGTCCTCGAAAATGCTCATTGCCGCTTGCACGGCGGCCGGGAGTTGGTGCCGTGGACACTGGTCCAGCAGGCGGTCAATCTCGGCGAGATCGGCGCGGGCTTGGTCCACCGTGTCGCGCGCTCGGCCAAAAGCCCGACCGCCGCGCGCCTTGGCGTAGAAGGCGAGAGGTCCAGCAACGATCACCGAACGCTCGGTCATTCCAGTGCTTCGCGGTGGCTGGACAGCGACACGTCGTAAGCCCCGAGGCAGGCGCGGCACTCGGGGGCCTTCCCGGTGGCCGTGCAACCAGCCAGCAGGGCGATGACGGGCAGGAGCATGACGATCCACGAAAAGGCCAGCACGAGCCTGTCGCCCCACGAGGCGCGCGTCTCGCCGATCCCGTCTTCGGCCAGCGTCGGCGCGGGCTTCGGGTCGGGGAAGCCGATTCCCATGTCGGACCAGAAGCAGTCTGCCTCATAGCGGTCCCGGCGAGCGCGCCATTCGGCGATCTCGTCGAGCGTATGCTGAAGGTCCGGGTCCACGTCGTTGTCCACCACCAGCCGCACCAGCGGCCCCGTAGGGCGCTGGATCGGTCGAGCGGGGGCGTGCCCTGCTGCGGCCCGCAGACGGGCGTGGTGCATGGCCCACGCCTCGTCCTCGGTGGCCTTGTCGAACAGGCCGGGGTTGCGCCGAACCAGATCGGCCTCGTGATCGGTCAGCCGGGTCATCACGACACCAGCCGTTGCACGGTCTTGATCACGTCGCCGACAGTGCGCCATGCTTCCATCGCGTCGTCGGTGATCTCGATGCCGAACTCTTCTTCGAGATCGACCACGACCTCCATGACCCCGAGCGAGTCGTAGCCGAGATCGTCGTCGAGCCGGAGGTCGTCGGTCAGGCCGCCTTCGACCGTGACGGTGCGGTCGAAAACTTGGTGAACGCGCTGTGCGATAGTGGTCATTTGGGCTCTCCATTCCGCGCTTCGACGTGCAGCGCGGCTTCCTGCATGAGCGGGGCGATGTCGATGCTCACGGTCAGCAGGTCGCCCGTCATCTGGAAGAAGAACGGGTTGGATACGCTGCGGCTGATCTCGATGCGCTCGCCGGTCGCCGGATGGGTCAGCGTTGCCACGTTCTCGTGCAGCATCATGGGGCGTTCGGCCCGAGGGCGGACGATCAGGCGCGGGCCGTTGACATCGACCAGACGGCTCGGGGTCTCGGTGGTGGAATCGGGCGTGTTCATGGGGCAAAATCCTTTTCAGAGTGGTTTCGTGGCAGCGAACAAAGACGCAGGGGTCCACCCGTCAATTGTGAGATTGTCGTTCGGTTTGACCACTTTGGTCGGCCTGCGACGGAGGAAATGACGCCACGCTGTAGCCAGAAGGTCCATTTGGCGAGCGCGACCAACCGGGGTGCGGCGAGCGCGATCTCGAAGCATACGCTCGCGGTAGAGATGCGCCGGGCAGTCAGGGTAATCGGGCACGCCCGTCTTGAAAACGTGGAACATAGCGTCGGCACGCTCCCCGTGGCCGAGCCAGTGCGCAATGTAGTGGAGAGCGGCCGCCGAAGAATCACCGAGGCCCGATCCGATCTGACCGGCGGCACGGATGGAATCCACAATCCCCGTATGGGCCATGTAAAACTTGTCCACTTCGGAAGGCGTGGTTGACGTGGAGGCGACACCATAGGCGTAACAGAACGCCGAGCGGATGGCGGCGGCTGTCCTCGCGCCGCTCGGAACGCCGTGCGCGATGGTCAGCCCGTCGCCGATGCTTCTGACACGGCCCCGGTCCACGGCCAGCATATCGTCTCTTGACAAACCGCTAACGACCGTCACCCGGATCGGAATGTTGGCCTTGACGCAGGCGGCCAGCCTGTGCTGACCGTCGGCGAGCGTTCCGTCTTCCAGAAAACGGATGGGGTCGCCGGTCTCGCGCCAGTTGCCCGAGCGCATATCGCGCGCGAGGGAATCGACGTGAGGATTGGAGATGCGCCGGTTGGACGAGTTCTTCTCGGCCAGAATGTCAGCGGCTTCGCTCGGCGAGATGGTGCGAATGGTCTGAGTGATCATGGGACAAAATCCGTCTTGGGGGGGGGGTTTGGTGCCCCCGGCCAGAGGGCATCATGGCCGGGGGCGGGACCGGGCGCGTCGGGGGAGGAACCGCGACCCGGTGTCTCGTCAGGCCGCGACCAGATCGAGCACCTTGCCAGCGGCACGCTCGATGAACACCCGGTCGTCCTGATACGGGATGGTCTTGGCGTAGGCGGTCGTGCCCGTCACCACATCCCAGATCGTCTCGATGGGCCGACCCTCTTCGCGCTCGTGCGCGGCCTTGATCGCGTTCGCCTGCGAGACAGTGAAGCGGTTCTTCAGGAACTTGTCCAGATCGTCGTCCACGCGCTTCTGCTGCGCCTCGCGGATCGTCGCTTCGATGGGCGCGGCCGAGGCGTTCGAGTAGTCGATCAGCACCGGGGCGATCTCTTCCATCCAGCGGTCGGGGGCCGAGGCGGTGTGGCGCAGGCGAATCTCCTTGAACTCCTGCACGCCCCAGACGATCCGGTTCATGCACACATAGTCGAACAGGAAGAACGCCGCGCCGATGGACTGCGAGCCAACCTCGGAGTTCCAGACGAAGAAGCCGCGAGCCAGCGAGCCCGGCTGGCCGTTGCGCCGGTTCTGCATCTCGATCCGGTGCTCTTCGTCGGCAAGGAAGACGAACATATCGCGGTCGCTGCCGTAGATCGTGGTGTTCGAGCGGGTGATCGGAACCTGCTTGCCGAACTCGCCCGGCACGCGGAAGTCGCCCGTGCGGCCATCGCCGAACTTGTTGATCAGGGCGGCCACGATGTCCTCGTTCCAGACACGGCCATAGCGCGGGCCGGTCGCCGCTCGCAATTCGATCTGGCCGAAGTCGCCATTCGATCTGGCCGAATCCGTTTTCGTCAGCAGCAGGCCCACGTCCTCGGCGTCACGGTTGAACCGCAGGCCGTAGTTCATGCAGTCGGCGACGATGGGTGCGGGCAGGTTGCGCAGGTAGCCCGCCGGGGCCTTGGCGAGCCCGGCAAGCTGGCCGAAGGACCAGTGGGTCGGGGTGGTGACACCGCCGTTCGGGCCGACGATCTGGATGCCCTTGGTCTGGTCGTCGTTCGCGGGCTGGACCTCGATCTGCCGAGTGGACAGGACGGTCGCCTTCGAGTTGGCGCGGCCCCGCGCCACGGTGTCGTGCAGTTCGGTCAGGGACAAGAACCGCTGATCGTCAGGGCGCGAGGCCCACTGGCGGCTGGCGTGAAACAGGGTCGAAGGGTTGGTCATCTGGTTCATGGGTCGCTCCATTGCGCGGTGGGGGCGGCCGCGAGCGAGCGAAAAACTCCACCCCATCTCGCGGCCTAGATCGGCCCGGTTCGGCCTCTCTTGCACCCTACATAGCCTACTGATGGTTGCTTGTGAAGAGGGAAATGCGACCTAGACCCAACTATTTTTTCCCTCTTGAACCGAATCAAAGACTTAGGCATTATCTGTGCAGGCCAGTCATGTCAGGGGCGGTGCCTGTGGAGCGAGGATGCGGGGGCCTCCCGGCCAAAAACCGGGGGGCCTTTGCTATCGAGCACGGCGATTCTGCGCTTGCTCGACCGGCGTAGCCCACCGGATATTGCCGGGCTCGTAGTTTCCATCATTGTCGATTCGGTCGATACTGCACTCGGCAAAGGGCTTGGGTCCGAGGGTGACTCGAACGTATCGCTCGAACTCCGAAAAATCTCGATCCCACAAATCGCAAACTCGAATCCCTCTGGCTCCATAGTATTTGTAGCTGGTGGCGTCTGGGTCTGCGCATCGACGACGCATGTTGTCCCATGTCGAGTAGAGACCATGCACATCGCCGCGACGAGCGAGACCGTGGGTCGTGCGCTGGCGGCTTAGGCATGGCTTGCAGGCAAAGTCCACGCGCTTCTTCAAGGTCTGACTGTCGGCATCGTAGGTCGCGCCGCAGTCGCATTGCACCCGCCAACAGACAGCGCCCCATCGGCGCTCTCCGGTCTGGGAAAGCACCACACCGGAGCCTCGCCGGATGCCTTGGAAGTCTAGGGGTATGACACTCATGGCGGTTACGAAACCACAAAAACGAATTGGCTTCAAGTCGCGTCATGTCAAAAAGGCAAAACCGCTCGAAGTGATTCGCTCGGATTCATGCGAATCGAAAAGACCGAATCCGTTTCGCGGAATCCCTTTCGGGCTCGCTGACGAACTCGGCCTTCCCACCGCGCGGGACCGCGATCTCTTCGACCAGAGGAAGATACTTCAGGTCTCGTGCTGGTTCAAGCGGGCTTGCGCATCATCGGCTTCGGACGACGGCTCGGGGTGCCGGGCGGTATGCCCTTCATCCGTTGTTTGAAGTCTTCACGCAACCGAGCGCGTCCGACCTCTGCCTCTGTTTGTTCTTTGCTCTTTTCGTGTCGCCCATCGTATGTTTCCCGGTTCGTAGTGTCCATCGTTGTCGATCCTGTCTATGGAGTGCTTTGGGGTGGGTTTGGGTCCGAGATGGTCTCGAACATATCGAGCGAAGGTCTGGTAGTCATTCTCCCAAGCCGAGCACATAGAGATTCCTCGGCCCCCGTAGTTCGGATAGCTGGTATCGGTCGGTATGCAGCAGCGGGATCGGATCGACGCCCACACTCGGTAAAAGGGAGAGTGGGTTTCGCCGTGGGTGGTTTGGCGAAGACCTTGATCGGTGTTCGCGCAGGTCCGACACCGCAGTTTTGCTCTCTTACGGATGTCGAAACCGAACCGGACGAACTCGATCCCACAGGCGCATCTGACGATCCAGCGGGCATAACCGGCCTGATCACTCTCCGCTTGCGCCAGCACCGTTGCGCCGGTCTTCGTGTATCCGATCATGGGAACAGGCGGGACCATACGATCTCCTTCTCGACCCTCGTAGTCTGCGCCGCGCCCGACGGCGGTGTCAAGCCCGGATGAAGTTGGAGTGCCAAGGTAAAAATTTCCGAATGAAGTTCGAGTCTTCAGGTAACGGCCGCCGAGTCCTCCGTCGAGTCCAGCGGCCGAAGGGTCGAAGCCCCCGTGTCGATTGGGAGCGGGGGTAGGGGGTGCCCGTGCGTTGCCGTTTACGGGACGTTCCGTGAACATTGGCGGCCGCATGGCCCGGCCGTTGCGGCAATCGGTTGTTTTTATTGGCTTTTCTTGCGCTGGCGGCCCCGGCCGGGCTCATGGGGGCGCGCTGGCGGCCCCGGCCGGGCTCATGGGGGCGCGCTGGCGGGGCTCATGGGCGGCCGGGCTCATGGGCGGCCGGGCTCATGGGCGGCCGGGCTCATGGGGGCGCGCTGGCGGGGCTCATGGGGCCACGGGGCGCGCTGGCGGGGCTCATGGGCGGCCCCCGGACAAAGCAAAAGCCCCGCCGGGCTGGCGGGGCTTCCGTGTCGTCTAGTCTTCAGGGGGCGGCCCTAACAGGCTGAAGAGCCAAAAGGCCAAGAGCCCCAAGAGCAAGCCCGGCGGCCCTTCCCTGATCAGCCCCAAGAGCCCCGCCAGCGCGGCGGCCGTTAGCCTGATCAGCCGGGCCGCCTTGGCTTGGGCGGCCCGTTGCCGCGCGCGTTTCTCTTCCGTCACGCGGGGAATTGATCCAAGCCCGCCCCGTCACAAAAGGCGGCCCGCAACCGCTCTTCCCCGTTCCAGAACATGAGCCGGGAGTCGTCGCCTTCCGCCAGTTCCCGCCGCTTGTTCCGGCTTTCGGCGATGGACTCGACAAGAGCCCGGACCCGGCCCCGGATCACGTCGCAAAGCGCGAAAAACCCGGAGTCGGACACGGCCGGGTTGTTCATGGCGGCCCGCCGTTCCGCCAGAATCGCGCGGGCTTCAGTCCGGGCCGCTTCCTCTTCCGCCTTCAGGTCCGCCCACGCTTGGCCCGCGTGCCATGCGGTTTGATATTCCCTTTCGGACTCGGCCGCTTCCTTTGCCAGAGCGTCCGCATGGGCCGCCGCATCGCGGGCCAAGGCTTCCGCCGCATGGCGGCCCGCCGGATTGAATCCCGTGTAAGCATTGGCGCGCATGGGTTGCGCGCGATGGAATCGGAAAGCGTCTGTCAGGTTCATATCTGGACTCCTTGGGGTTGTCGGCCGTCCGGCCGGGCAAAGGGCCACGCGGGCCGCTTGCCGGGGCGGACGGGGGGCCGGTTGCCCGGCCCCGCGCTCTTCAGTCTTCCGCGCGATAGTAGCGCCAGCGGCCGCCAGAGCCTTGCACGCGGAAGAGTCGCGGGTTGCGCAACCCGCCTTCAGCCCGCCAAGCGGCGGCCGTGATCCGAACGCGGCCCCGGCTCATGGCAACCATTCCGGGGCCGTGTCGTCCTGAAGCCATGCCCGGCAATCGTCCGCCAGCGCGGCGGCCGCCGGGCCGTCGTCTTGTTCCGGGCAATCCGTGTCTATCAAGTCGCCCCCCGAGTCGAACTCGAACCAATACGCGCGGGAAGAGCGCAAGGAAGAGCCGGGCCAGC
>ERZ761607.575-NODE-575-length-61230-cov-50.125247_pt1 | contig 61230 bp, 64 predicted proteins | sample MGYA00511164_ERZ761607 | MGnify/ENA primary metagenome ERZ761607 (study PRJEB28899, sample SAMN02445080) | bioreactor sludge metagenome | biome: EBPR sludge | place: Australia: Brisbane, Thorneside Wastewater Treatment Plant | collected 2011-06-22 ...
TCATGTCGGAAAACCACGTCGCGTCAGCCTCGTGGAGTTAAGCAGAGGTTTCATCTTGTCTCCCCCCTTCATATCGATATCAGACTTCAGTACAGCGCTTCCTTGGTATCGCCCCCCAGCCTGGCATACAGATTGACCAGCAGGTCATCCTGCACGTCGCCGACTTTGGCGCGCATGATGGTCATGACGTCGTTCAGCAAATCGTCACGGTTTTCGATGAAGGAAAAATAGTTGCCGACCGCGCACACCGTCACCTGCGCGCCGCGCACGATCCAGCCTTGCACCGGACGGCACCCGCAGCTCTCGGAGAAGGAATCGAGGATTTCGGCCTGCATGTTGACCGACAGGGTATTGGCGCGGCACAGGATCGACGCCATGCGCGCAAATTCGTCGGTCAGTGCGCCTTGATAAGAGAACCGGTCGCCACGATAGGCATATTCGCCGGCAGCGATGACGCCGGGGATTGCCATGAGTTGCTTTACGATGTGCATCGAGCCCCCTCCTTGGTTTTGATTTGTATGCGGCGCGCTGTGGCAAAGTGTCGCACCTAAGTCGCAATATAGAGCCTCCATGCAAGACAACGCAATAGCCCCCGTTTCTGCCACTTTTCTGGCGCGCGTCGCCGCGATGATCTACGAGCTGCTGCTGGTGACCGCAGTCCTGTTCGTTGCCTCGCTTCCCTTTCTCTATCTGGCCGGCAATGCCGAGACCGGCTGGCGACATTATGTCTTTCAGTTGTATCTGGTCGGCGTGCTGTTCGCCTACTTCAGTGCGTTCTGGATGCGCAGCGGGCAAACCCTGGCCATGAAAACCTGGCGTATCCGGCTGGTCGATCTGAACGGCGGCCGCCTCACCCTCCGGCAGTCCGCACTGCGCTTCGTCTTTGCACTGCTCGGCCTCGCGCTGGCAGGCGCCGGTTTCTGGTGGGCCCTGTTCGACCGCGACCGCCAGTTCCTGCACGACCGCCTGGCACGCACCCGCCTGGTTCGCGTGCCGCGCAAGGCATGAACTGGCGCGACCATCTGCAGACCCGCCTGCTGGAGATCCAGCCGGACAGCGTGTGCGCACTCGATGAGGCCGCCCAGCAACTGGTTCGCGACGTGTTGCATGACATCCCGTTGCACACCGCCAACAACAACCCGCCCACCCAGCCCTGCGCGCTGGCCCTGGGAGTCGACGCGCTGAACGGGCTGGACGCGCAGCAGGCCCGGCACCTGATCAGCCGCACGCGCCTCTATGTCGCGCCGCGTCTCCTGCTTGCCGCGCTGCCCGGCTGTGCACTGGACGACGCAGCCTTTCGCGCCCTCGGCTTTATGCTGTCGTCGACGGAGCCGGCGGAAGGTCCGCGCATCTACTACTACGATATCGAGACCTACAAGACGGTGCCGGACTGGCTCAATTCCCGCTTCTGGGCACATCCCGAGCGCTGGGAGCCCTGAAAAGGACACCGACCCACTTCGCACCCACGCCCCGGCCAGCCTGGATGGCGTGGCTGCGCGGCGCGCTTCCGCGCGCAAGCGCTCCCGCATACGTTACACTGGCCTCTGCCTCGCTCCGCCTTGCCCGACTGCCATGAATTTCACCCCACACAACACGCTTGAAGAACAGCTTGCCGCCGTCCATGCCGGTACGCTCGATCCCGAGACCTTCGTGCTGCACCTGCTCGACCAGCAGCTGTTCATGCCGGTGCGCGACGAAAAGGACGCCATTCAGGGTTTCCAGCGCTCGACCCAGGCCGAACCGCTGATCATCGAAGACGAGGACGGCGAGCGCGTGCTGGTGATGTTCACCAGCCCCGAACGCGCCAAACCGTTTGTCGAACATTTTCCCGACTTCTCGGGCGGCCTGCTGACCGAGTTTTCCTGGCTGTTGCGCCGCATCGGCGGCGGCATACCGATTGCGTTGAACCCGGGCTGGGACATCGGCATGGATTTCGATGCCGACATGATTGCGCAACTGGTGGCGCAACTCCCGCCCGAACAACCGGTCTGACGCACACCCCCTGCCTCACCGTTTCGCCATGTTGTCCGACCACGCGCTTGCTGCTTTCCGTTCCGCCCTCGGCGCCGATCGTGTCTTCGACGATACCGCCACCCGCGCGCTCTATGCCTGCGACGAAACGCCGCGCCGGGTCGAACCCGACGCCGTGCTGTTTCCGTCTTCGCACGACGAGGTGCTTGCGCTCGCGCGCGCCGCCGCCGAACACCGGATTGCACTGACCCCGCGCGGCGCCGGTTCCGGCAATGTCGGTGGCGCGCTGCCCTCGCCCGGCAGCGTCGTCGTCAGCTTCGAATGCATGCGCCGCGTGCTCGAGTTCGACCCGGTCAACCGGCTCATCGTCGTCGAGCCTGGCGTGGTCACCGAGGAAATCGACCGCATCGCGCGCGGCGCCGGCCTGTTCTATCCGCCCGACCCCGGCAGCAGCGCCTATTGCCGAATCGGCGGCAACCTCGCGATGAACGCGGCCGGTCCACGTGCCGTGAAATACGGTGTCACCCGCGACTACGTGCTGGGGCTGCGTGCCGTCACCGGCGATGGCCGCGAAATCCGTACCGGCTGCCGCACCACCAAGGGCGTCACCGGCTACGATCTCACCCGTCTGCTGATCGGTTCCGGCGGCACCCTCGCCTTCATCACCGAGGCCACCCTGAAACTGCTTCCCGCGCCGGAAGCGGTCGCCACGCTGCGCCTGTGTTTTGTCGGCAACCGGGCTGCGCTCGATGCGGTCGGCCGCGTCATGCGCCAAGCCGTGGTGCCCAGTGCGCTCGAGTTCATGGACCGGCACGCCATCGACGCCATCCGCCCGACCGGCGCGGCGGACGATCTGCCGCCCGGTACGCAGGCCCTGCTGATGGTCGAGGCCGACGGTGCCGCGCAGGACCTTCCGCGCCAGATTGCCGCACTGGAACAGGCACTCGCCGGCAACGGCCTGCTCGAAATGAAGAGCGGCTTCGCCCGCGCCGACATCGCCCGGCTGTGGACGGCGCGCAAATCGCTGTCGCACGCAGTCAAGCGGATCGCGCCGCTCAAGATCAACGAAGACGTCGTCGTGCCCGTGTCGAAGCTCGCCGACCTCGTCGATTTCCTCGACCACACCGCGCAGACCCAACAGCTGCCGATCGTCTCGTTCGGCCATGCCGGCAACGGCAACCTGCACGTCAACCTGATGGTGCACCCCGACGATGTCGACGAAATGGCGCGCGCGCGCCTGGCGCTCGATGCCATCATGATGCGCGTACTGGCACTGGGCGGCACCCTTTCGGGCGAGCACGGCATCGGCACCGAAAAACGCCGCTTCGTGCCGCAGGAAATCGATCCTCCCACGCTCGAGTTGATGCGCGCGATCAAACGGCAATTCGATCCGCACGGCCTACTCAATCCCGGCAAACTTTTTCCTGACTGAGATCGCTGCGAAGGCTTTACAAGCGCGAAATGCATCTATAGAATGCGCGGCTTCGTTGGGGGTATAGCTCAGCTGGGAGAGCGCTTGCATGGCATGCAAGAGGTCAGCGGTTCGATCCCGCTTACCTCCACCAACTGACAGGATGTACGATGCACAAGCTTGGCGTCATCACCACGCTGCTGGGGTTGATCCTAAGTGTCACGGGCTTGGCTGTTGGGTTTTGGGAAATGCTTCATGGCAACGGGAATGCACAGTTCTGGCTCTCGCTGATACCATTGGGGTTCGTCGGATTGTTTGTCGGCGTCACCTTGACCCAGTTGTACAACAAGCAGGAAGGGCGCAAGCCTGAGTAGTAAAAGTTGGCGGTTCACACCGTCGTCCGGGTCCCCATCGTCTAGAGGCCTAGGACATCGCCCTTTCACGGCGGTAACCGGGGTTCGAATCCCCGTGGGGACGCCACCTTACATCCGTAAGGTGATCAAGATCCAGTCCTTCCAGGATTGCCGCACAACCAGACCTGCCGAATGAAACGATACCGGTGGATCTTTGGCTGGATCTGCTTGCATGCGCACCCTCCCCGGGCATCAATCTGATCGCAACGGCAGCCCAGAAAGCATAGCGGGGCATTATGCGGCGCCCGCACGGTTTGAATCGATCTTGAGCCTCCAATTTCCTGGTGGAGACGCACGATGTGCGAATGCTTCAGCGAAGCTGCATCAGGAGGGTGGGCCACATGTCCGCCCAGCAACAACGATGATCGACATTCGGCAGTATTTCAGCGCGTATATCGGCGGATTCCGGAAATACCTTGCGGTATGAGCGGTACACCTCGACGGGCACGACAGTGTCGTCCTGACCGATGAAATGCGTCTGAGGAATCCCAACAAGCGCCCGCCAGCTATCGGGAGGGTTCAACGAACCCGTCAGTTCGGATGCCTGATGCAAACGTGTCCACGCCCTGTGATCGAGATTCCCTGCCACGGTAACGAGTTGGATCACGTCCGTTCGTCGTGCTGCCACCAGTGCCGCAACGGCGCCGCCGCCCGAATATCCGACCAGCACCAGCCGGTCTGCGCCGGTCTTACCCTTCAACAGGGTGACCGCTTCATTCATGGAATCGATTACCTCAGGAGCAAACCGGTCCGAGGTCCAGTAACGCACCGGGCACTCCACTTCGCTGGCCATCACATACTGGCATGGCCTTGCAAGATACGCCGCATTGCGGCTGTCCAGAACGGCGAGATCGAGCGCGACGGGTTCCCGCGGCGTCGGATCCCGAGAAGGCTTGTAACGCGTCGCCCAGGCGAAACCATCGCCTTCTATGTAGACGTGCAGCACTCCGGCTTTTTCCCGAGGGCCGATAAAGGCTGCCAATCTGAAATGCTCAGTTTGGATGTCGGCCCTCGAAAACCGGTGTTCAGTGGCAATATGCTCAGCAAGCGCCACGCGTTGCGGCACCTCCATGGTCGCGCATCCCGCCAAGGCTGCACCGCACAACCCGATTCCAATCAATCCAAGACGCATGTCTACTGCCTGGCTGGCACCAGGTGCGCGAACAGGTTTCGCCTGACATCGGGATTGCTGATCCTCCAGATACAGCTGTCCACGAAATAATGGTGAATGCTGACGGCAGATGCGATCACGAGTGCCAAGGTAAAGGGCGTGGAATGGTCCGAGGCGTATTCCGGCAAGTAAAACACCGCCAGGCCGGAAACCAGGAGCATTGCGTAGTAACGTACGCCCCACGGGAAAACCTGTGTTTTCTCCCCTCTGTGATTCTGGCGCGCATTGCGGTTCAGTTCCACGCGAAGCGGGAAGGCCAGGTATTGCAACGCATGGGAAAACTGCACGAACAAGTAGGCGCCCGGCATGAAGAACAGCACCAGATACCATAGATAAATCGATAGCCACGAGGCCAGGATGCGTGCATCCGGCATCCGTGCGATCCGTGTTCTCACGTTGTACCAGACCATCAGACCCGCTGCGAATGCAAAAATGCAGACGACATTCATCACGCTCAGCAGGTCGGATACGTATGCGTGTAGTCCACCCAGCCAGCGCTCCGGCAGATCCTGGGCACCCCAGAGCACATGCCAGACCAGTAGCGTGCGGAGCCCGATCCGGACGGTCAGCCGTTCATATGCCGTCAGCTCGATATGGGACAGGCGTGAGAATGTCGCAATCATGCCCCAGGCCTGTCCGGTGTAATGCCAGGCCAGATAGAAAGCCGCGCCCAACCAGAGAAAGGTGGCAACGTCCTGATTGACCGCCACGCCCTGCCCCGCGCCTTGCTCGCCTGCCGCCACCGCAACGGCGATGCCGAGCAGCAGCGCCATCGGCACATAGATCGTGGCAAGCGGATATTTCCTGAGGTTCTCGATGGGCCGGTACAGCAGGCTGTAAGACCCCATGAAATGGGGCCAGTTGATCAGCGCCTGGAAGACCAGCGCGCTGCCGATGAGCGTACCTTTATCCGTTGTTACAACGCCGCCCTGTGCCACGGCATACACCAGCAGCAGACACATCACGATGATCGATATGCCACCCGTCATCCAGAAATCGATCCGGGGAGACAGGATATAGCCGATCGACGGCGCAGTCTGAATCGGCATATTTCTTCTGTTCTTTGTGTTTTTCTTCATGTCCGGATGCTCCAGCGACTTGATCCACGACCCCGTACGCTCATGCGCGTCCTATATGGCTCATCGCCCGCAAGGCCAGCGCCTGGATGGTGAGTCCTGGCGATTCGCCTCCGCCCGAACTCGGGAAAACGCTCGCATCCGCAATGTACAGATTCTTCCAGCGGTGGCTACGACACCACGCATCGACGACAGAAGCATGCTCGTCGTCCCCCATGCGACACGTCCCGAACACATGGGTCGAACTGAAAATATCGTAGGAGCTGAATTCTTCGAAGATTTCTTTCGCTCCGGATTCGGCCAGGATTTCGCGACACATCCGGGCCATGAATGCGATGCGCTTGATCGCCATGTCGTCGACGAAGCTATGGATCCGGGCCACCGGCATACCGGCGGAATCCCTGACCGTCGGATCCAGGTCGACATAGGAACCGGGATGCGGCAGGCTTTCGCATAGTCCAGACAGCGACAGCGCCCGCCCGAAAGTCTGCCGCATCGCCTGCTTGTGCTCGCGCCCCCAACCCTTGATCACTCGGCGAGCGTAGCTGACCGGCCCGAGCAGATCCGACTCGGCAACCGAAGGGGAGAACCGGCATCCCCCCACCACGCCCGGGATGGCATCCGGGGCGTTGTAATCCCAGCAAATGCTGTCGACGGGCAGCCCTCGGTAACTGCCGATCGGGTCGGGATGGAGGGCATTGCTCGTCCACAACAATGTTTCCATGAAATTGCGCCCCACCTGGCCTGACTCGTTGGCCAGGCCATCAGGCGACCGCGCATCCCGGGATGCCAACAGTAATCTCGGGGTCTCGATGGCACCCGCCGCCAGGATCAGGATCGGCGTTTCCACAAAACCCGCGCCCTGCCGATCCATATAATGCACGCCCCGGACCCGATCTCCCTCGCCTGTCTCGACCCGGGTTGCAAAACACCCCGGTAAGATGTCGCAACGTCCCGTTGCCATCGCTTCACGCAGGTACGTCACATCGATCGTCCCTTTGTCCGTGCGCGGACACCCTTTAAGGCAGCACCCGCAATAATTGCAGGCAAGGCGGCCTGCCCTCGGTTGCGGCAACACAGCCAGCGCGTTTTCCATCAGGCGCAGTCCTTTTCCCTCAAATCCCTTGCGCAACAATGCACTGCAGTAGCTCGGCGGATGTGCGGCATACGGATAAGGTGCCGATCTTGGGCGGAAGGGGTCGTTTCTCGGACCGGCCACACCGACACAGGTCTCGGCTTCAAGGTAATAGGGTTCTAGATCCTGGTACGACAGCGGCCAATCCGCCGCCACGCCAAACCGACTCCGCATCTTCATCGAATCCGGATTCATGCGGTGGGCCTCACCGGTGAAATGCAGCGAACTCCCGCCCACCGCCCTGACATGCTGATAGCCGTATGAGATGCGGGTGTGGCCCGGATTCAGTTGCCCGCTGACGCGGTTCCAGGATCGCAAATGCGACCATTGTTCGGAAAGCGGCTGCATGTCACCAAAGGTATACTTGCCCTGGCTTCCCGGTTTGTAGGGGAATCCCTCCTCCCAGGCCGGCGTATTCACCTTGTAGTCGACGAACGGGTCATAACGCGGGCCGGCTTCAAGCACCAGCACCCTGAAACCTTTTCTGGTCAGCGCCCAAGCCGCACTACCGCCGCCAGCACCGGCTCCGACGATCACCGCATCGTAACGTTGGTTAGCCAAGTGTCCGCCTCTGCATGGGTTTCGCGTAGTCCGGATATCCGTTCGGCTGGGGCGGGGAATCGAGGCCCAGCCCGGGCCAGCTGGCGGGATGCGAATAATAGAAACCAAACAGGTCCGACAAGACCCTCGTAAAGAACATCTCGGGAATGCTGCCCTTGGGACTCGCCTCCACCATCATCACCAAGGACTCCCCTTGCGCCGGGTCCAGCGCATTGAAATTCACCCGATATCGCGCCTGCGAAAGACCATCCAATAATTGGCAGCCAAGTTCCAGGAGTCGCGTGTAATTCTCGATTCCCTTGGCATGCTGAATCAATTTGTCGTGCAAACCGAGTTGCGATGCCGAGGGGGTCGTATCCTCGGGTATCAAAATGTCGAGAAACGCGGGAAGCGCTTCCAGATTCGGCAGGGCGGACGGCGCAGCCGCATGCGCCGCAGGCAGTTTCACTTCACAGGCGAGCAAGGCCATCGATTGCAGGCCCCGCTTGAGATACGTTCGTCGTTTCATTGAATCGCTCCAAACACGCCCGTATCGTAATACCGGAAGCCGAAGAGCGGCTATCTGAGCCGGTCTCACATCATCCTGTAAGAATGAAGGCAGCGCCAAAAAAACACGGGCACCCGAAGGTGCCCGTGTTCAAGTCATCCGTCAGAAGCGCCAGCTCCCAAATATCTGGCCATTCAGGCTACGGTATCCTTGCCCTGCTTCCACACCAAGTTCGATGGCAAGATCGAGACGTTCGGTTTTTTCCCAATTCAGCCGTCCCATCAAACCGTAAATATTCCGGTTCACGGCCTGGCCGGTGCTTTCGAACTGCCCTCCGCCGCCCAGCAGCGAGGCCGTGGTATTGACGCCATCCGCCAGGAATTCGTGACGCCAGTTCAGCTTCAGTGCCGGACGCAGCACACTGCCGTCATTCAACTTCCTCAAGGTTCCCAACTCAGCGCCAATGAGCGAGCGCACGCGATCCGCATTGTTGGAAGACACATTCAGGGAAAGTACGCCCGCGCCGGTTTCGGTATAGGAAAACTGTTTGATGTGGTGCGCTTCGAGGCCTGCGTAGGGCGTCAACGTTACGCCTTCACGCACCGCAATCGGTATGCCCGCCAGTAAACGCATTCCGTACACGTAGCCATTAAAGTCGCCTTCAGCTAGGCCTGTCAGATGCGTGTTACGCGTTGTCAGGTAATTCTGGTAGGCGTAAGTCGCCATGCCTTCCAAGTACCAGCGATCTAGCGTCCGGCCGAAGTAGCCGGTCAGCTGATAGGTATCGATATCGGCGCCGTCCCCATTGCGGAAATCCGTCATGTTCACATTGGATTTCGCATAGGCCAACGATGCACCGACCAGCCAGCCCCCTTCGATATCCGTATCGACGCCGGCCATCAGGCCCGCGATGTCGCTGGATGAACCGGCGAAGCCATCCTTCGCATCCTGATCGGCCCTGCCGCCGAACGCTTTTACCCAGAAATTGCGGTCGAGCGTTTCATCCCCTGCTGAGCTGCCAGTGGCCGAAGCGTGGCCAGCATCGTATCCATTGAAAGACGTTCTGAAGCCGCTTTCTACACCCACGCCGGTCCGCAAGGAATCCAGGCGGACCTGCACGGTATCCAGCGCGGAAGTCACTGTTCCCATGGCGGACTGACCCAGCACCTGGCTCCGCTCCGGCGAGATCAGCTTCATCGCCAACTGCTTGCTTTCCGGCGTCATGGCCGACATCAGCGTCAGCACGTTCCCCATCTGCCCGGTGGCATTGCCGACCAGGCCATCCAATACCCCCGCAATGTTGACTTCTCCCGGGCCCGCCACTGGAACAAACGTGCCGCCGAGTTGCGAGGCGTTGACCACCTGAGTCTGGTTGATCGGCGCGGCACCCGTTCCGTCGAACGTGACGGCACCGGTATAGATCCGATATCCCTCGAAAGTAAAGTCGCCCGCACTCGCGATGACAATCCATTGCGTTTGCTGCCCATTGGGGTCGATGTTTGCCGCCGCCAACGTGGGATCCTGAAGGTTCAGCGTGGAGCCGCTCTGGGATGCCCCGGGAAACGCGGTCGCTACGGTGTCATAGGCATAGGTGGCGTTCCACGAACCGATCGTGAGCTTGATGACGTCGCCGGCAGACCAGGCGGTATTAGCTGCCCCCCCGGAGAAGTTGATGGCGACATTACCGGCCGCGCCGCCGCCTTCATACGTCAGCTGGGTAATCTGGATGCCTTGCCCTGCCGTCAGGTTGATCGGGGTGTTTGCGCTTGCCTGCGTAAACAAATGCCCTGCCCGCGCCGACAACGGCAACAACAGACAAATCAGGAAGAATGCTACAAGGCCCCACCCACTGTTTCGATTGATCGCCACTGGCTTCCTCTTTTCATGGTTCAGCCGGAGCAGGCCCCACCCAAAACCGGCCCCCTCGGGATATTCAGACGCAACCAACATGAAACTCTTCTTTAGAACTGTATATAGAGCATTTATCGTACATATCTATGCCAACCTTTAACCCTGAAAACCCAAAAGCCCATAAACTGACGCCTTGCCCAGCATGGGTTGCAAGGCATCTCGATCCCGGACAATGAATATGTTGATCAGTCACGCAAAGCGATACGTTGTATTTTATTTATTACTCGCAGGGATAGCCTCCCCGGCAATGGCGGATTTCAAGACCGGGCTCGACGCCGCCAACCGGGGCGACTTCAATACCGCCGTAAAAGAATGGAAGCCTTTGGCCGCCGCAGGCAACGTTGACGCCCAATACAATCTGGGCGCATTGCTGCTCTCCGGCAAGACCGGGCAATCCGATGCCAAAGACGCTGTCAAATGGATCGAGAAAGCTGCGGCAAAAGGGCACGTGGAAGCCTCATATGCATTGGGGATGATTTTTTATACCGGTTCGCAGGACGTCAAACAGGACCTGAAACGCGCCTACGCGGCATTCGGAGCAGCCGCCAAGAAAGGACATGCCGCGTCCCAGTACAACGTGGGCATCATGCTGATGAACGGCCAGGGCACCAAGCAGGACCTTCCTGAGGCGGCCGGATGGTTTCGCAAAGCAGCCGACCGGGGACATGCATTGGCCCAGTTCAACATGGGTATTTTCTATGCGAGCGGCAAAGGCGTCGAGAAAGACCCTGCGGCCGCATTCCAGTGGTTCATGAAAGCGGCGGATCAGGGCCTTCCGGCGGCACAGTACAACGTCGCCCGAATGTTCATGGACGGCCAGGGCACGGCCCAGGATCTGGCTCAAGCCAAATCCTGGTTCCTGAGAGCCTCGGACAAGGGCAGCGTGGAAGCGCAATACAGCCTCGGGTTTCTGGCATATGCCGGCCTGGGCGAGCCGAAAAACCTGGTCGAGGCACGCAAATGGTTCGAGCGAGCAGCCAAAGGCTGGGACAGGAACGCCCAGTTCCATCTGGGAAAAATCATGTACAGGGATGGTGAGGCCTCGAAGGATGACCTGATCGAAGCCTACAAATGGTTCGATCTTGCCGCATCGAGCGGCCATGAGGATGCCCATTTCTTCCGTTCTGCGGTTGCGACCCAACTTTCCGCTACGGAACGGGATCATGCCCACGAACTGGCCCAGGAATGGTTCGACGCCAATCACAAAACGCCGCACAAGCATTACGACATGACACCGCATGCCCACTAATCCCGACCTGACGCGATCATGCTGCGTGATTTCGGATTTTGGTAAAGTGCGTGTGGACCGGTTCTGGCGCCCCGAAGACGAATCGAACGTCCGACCTACCCCTTAGGAGGGGGTTGCTCTATCCACTGAGCTACCGGGGCGTGGCGCGCATTCTACCGAATACCGCTGGATACACGAACTGTCACAGGTACGCACCGCATCTTGCATGCGGCAGTCTATGATGCATTTCAGGAGAACTTATGTTCAAAATGATAATGGGCGGACTGGCGGTGCTGTTGCTGGCTGCGAGCGTGGCGTTCTGGATGCTGAGACCCGGTACGCAACGGACGGCGGGCAGTGCCGCGCCGGATTTCGCCTTGCAGGATCAGAACGGCCGGATACACCGTCTGAGCGACTACGCCGGACGCTGGCTGGTCCTGTATTTCTATCCGCGCGACGACACGCCGGTCTGCACCCGTGAAGCCTGCCGTTTCCGCGACGACATCGGCATCCTGGGAAAACTTGATGCCGACGTAGTCGGCGTCAGCGTCGACAGCACGCGTTCGCATGCCGATTTTTCCCGCAAGTACAGCCTGCCGTTTCCGCTGCTGTCCGATCCCGACGGGCGCACGGCCAGCGCCTATGGCAGCCTGCTCAACCTCGGAATTATCCGGTTCGCCCGCCGCCACACATTCATCATTGCTCCGGATGGACGCATCGCAGCCCGGTTCGACCACGTAGACCCTGCGCGACACGCCGAAGAAGTCAGGGACGTCCTGCGAAGTTTGCAAGGTTCCGGCGTACCCCGCATTTTCGCGGCGACGGGCCGTGGCTGATCCTTTTCCGCCCACGAATCCCAGCCCTACACACAGGGGGTTTTCTCCCCTTATCGGAACCGCCTTTATTGCCCTGATCGCATTGATCTGCGGCCTGTTGTTCAACGGTCTGTACCAGCTCAAGGCGCTGGGCAGGCAATTGAACATCGTGGTCGAGCTTCACAATCGCAAGATCGACCTCATCACGCAAACCCAGGTGGCGGCGCATATCCGCACTGACAGCCTGTTCCGCATGGTGCTGGCCGACGACCCTTTCGAACGTGATGATCATTTCCTGCGATTCAACCATGCAGGCTTTCTTGTCATGCAAGGACGCAACGCACTGCGTGAGCTGGGACTCACCCCCACCGAGCAGCGCAACTTCGATGCCCAGACGCAGCTGATCATGCGAATCCGGGCGGTACAGGAACACCTGATCGACCTGCTTCATGCCAATCAGAGTCTTATGGCACGCCAGGTTCTTATACACGAAGCCATTCCCCTTCAGGAACAGTTCAACCAGCAGCTGGCCACGATGCGCACGGCCTACCAGAGGGCCAACCTGGCCGCCCAGAAACAGGCGCAGCAGACCTACCGGCATGCGCTGTATCTCACGCTGGCCTTCGGTCTCGCGGCCATCACGCTGGCGCTGCTGATCGCCTGGCAGACGACGCGCAAGATCAAACTGAAGTCGCAACGAATACACGACCAGATGGAAGAACTGGAACGGTCACGTGCTGCGCTGCGCGAAGAGGCCACCCACGATCCCCTGACCGGCCTGGCCAACCGGCGTCTGTTCTACGACCGGCTGCAGCAGGCGATCCGTCATGCCCTGCGCTATGGCGGCAAGGTCGGGATCCTGTACCTGGACATGGACCGTTTCAAGGACATCAACGACCGGCATGGCCATCACGTCGGCGATGCCGTGCTGGTGGCAGTGGCGCAAAGACTGAAGGATTGCGTACGCGAATCCGATTCGGTCGCGCGCCTGGGCGGAGACGAGTTCGTGGTGTTGCTGGAAGGCGTCCAGGGACGTCAGGACTGCATTGCCGCAGCCCTCAAGATCGAACAGAGTCTGGCGCATACCACCCGCTTCGACGATCTGCACCTGGAGATCGACGCCAGCATCGGCCAGGCGCTCTATCCCGACGACGGCAGCGACGAAGATGCCTTGATTCGCGCGGCCGACGCGGCCATGTACCAGGTCAAATCCGGCAGCGAATCAGAGCGCCAGAGCCGCCTGCCATTCCAGTAAAGGGATCAGCGCGGCCTCAGACGGATTGCCTCGCGTTCACGCCGCGCCTTGGCGCCCCAGACCCATACATATTGCACACCGGAGACCACGGCAATGGCAAAGACGGCGACGAACACGGCATGCAGCCAATCGCCCAGCGACAGCAGCCCGGCCAGCCCGCCCAGTACCAGCGACAGCAACGACAGTTCCGCAAACATGTGCGTCTTGCCCAGCCAGGTCGGGTGGATGTCCAGATGCCCTGCCAGTCCGCGGTAGCTCAACGCGCCCAGCACGACGATGCTGTCGCGCAACAGGATCGCCAGTGTCACCCACAACGGGATTGCCCCCGCCTGCGTCAGCATGACCAGCGTCACCACGCCCAATGCCTTGTCGGCAACGGTATCGAGCGCGGCGCCGAGCTGGGTCATCTGTTTGAGCCAGCGCGCCAGTAGACCATCGACGCCGTCCGATATCGCAGCGGCGAGAAACAACCAGCACGCGGCCTCCCAACGCTGCTGCAGGATCAGCCATGCCACACCTGGAACGGCAACCAGGCGCAGCAGGGTAATGGCGTTCGGCAGATTGAATACGCGTTCGCTCATGCGCTAACCGTACTCAATTCAAGGGCTGTCTGGCAAGTTCGTTCCACAGTTTGTCGAGCCGCTTCGCCGATACCGGATACGGGGTTTTCAGTTCCTGGGCAAAGAGCGATATCCGCAGTTCCTCCAGCTGCCAGCGGAAGTCGTCCAGCGCGGCGGATGCCGTGCCTATCACCTGGCCTCGTCGTGCCAGGTATTTGTTCTGCAGCGTCAGCACGCCGGCCATGCCGCGCGCGTCGCGCTGCTCGGCTGCGGGCAGTTTCTCCAGCCGCTTGAGGATGCCGCGCAGGTAACGCGGCAAATCCTTCAGATGTGCCCACGGCGTGGCTGTGATGAAGTCCGCCGGCACCAGTGCAGCGAGATGCGCGATTTCGTCGCGCATCACCGCAGTGAACTGCGGCTTGGCATTCAAGCGCGCCGCCACCTGCGCATGCAGGTCGAGGATTTCCGCACTGTCGCGCAGCAACGCCTGCTTCACCACGGCGATTCTGGGCTTGGCGCGCTCCTTCTGCTTGCCGAAGGCTTTCCCGTCGCGCGGCGTGTCGTCGTCGCCCAGCAGCGCGCGGATGGCGATCGCATCGATGAGCGCCGCGCGCAGCTGCTCGGGGCTGCCAAAGCCACGGAACTTCAGTGCGAGTGCGGTTTCGCGCGCCAGGTCCTTGTCGAGCTGTTTGAACTGCGCCGCCAGCGCGATGCGCAACAGCCGCACGACACCCCGCCGCGTTTCGCTTTCGGCCACGTCTGCCGCATCGAGAAGCCGCAGGTCGACGCTCTCGCCATTGTCGACCAATGCCGGATAGCCCAATAACTCGCGCCCGCCGCGCTTGAATTTCACCTGCGCGGGAAGGTCGCCGAAATTCCACTCGGTCAGCCCGACGCGCTCGAATTCGCTGTCCTCGGCGCCGCCGCCATAGGTGATGCGCGCCGCGCCGCCCAGCTGCTGGCGCAGCACCGCCAGATCGCGCCCGCTGGCGAGTTCCTGTCCGCTGTCGTCGATCACGCCCACGTTCATTTTCAGATGCGCCGGCAGTTCACCCTTCCATTCATCGGGGTGAATGTCGGCACCGGTCTTCTTGTGGATATAGGCTGACAGCGCCTCGGTCAGCGTCCGCTCGCCCGGCTTCGCCGCACCCAGGAACGCGGTCACCGTGTCGGGCAGCGGGATCAGCGGACGGCGCTTGTCCTTGGGCAGGCATTTCAGCAATGCGGTGAGTTTTTCCCTGATCAGCCCGGGCACCAGCCAGTCGATCTGCGCGGCCTCGATGCGGTTGAGCAGGTACAGCGGCAGGCGTAGCGTCACGCCGTCGAGCACATGGCCGGGTTCAAAACGGTATTTCAGCTTGCATGCCACGCCGTCGACTGCCATCGTCTCGGGAAACAACGTGTGGTCGGCACCGATTCCTTCGCCAAGGATGTCCTCGCGCTGCAGGAACAGGATTTTAGGGTTGACGGTCTCGGCCTCGGCACGCCAGGTCTCGAACGCCGCACCATTGTGGAGACCTTGCGGCACGCGTGCATCGAACACGCGGAAGATGCGTTCCTCGTCGAGCCACACGCCGGACTTTCGCGCCTTGTGCTCGAGATCCTCGATTTCCTTGATGAGCGCGCGATTGTGCGCGAACCACGGCGCGCGCGTGTCGTATTCGCCCGCCACCAGCGCGCCGCGGATGAACAGTTCGCGTGACAGTTCGGGATCGATGGGACCGTAGTGGATCTTGCGCCGCGCTACCAAGGTGATGCCGTACAAACTCACGCGTTCGAATGCCACCACGCGAGCGCCGTCCTTCTCCCAGTGCGGCTCGATAGTCATGCGCGTCAGCAGATGGCGACCCGCGCTCTCGATCCATTCCGGGCGCACTTCGGCGACGGTGCGCGCGAGCAGGCGGCCGGTGTCGGTCAACTCGGCTGCCATGATCCACTTTGACCCCTTCTTCGCCAACGCCGAGCCGGGGTGGATCGACAGCTTGATGCCGCGCGCGCCCTGATAGTTGCCCTCGCCCGGCTTGGGCCGCGCCTTGGCGTCATCCGACTTGAAGCCGATGTTGCCGAGCAGGCCGGTCAGCAGTGCCTGATGGATCGTGTCGTAGCCGGCGTCCTTGTCGTTCTCGCGCAGGCCCAGTTCGCTCACCTGCGCATGCAGTTGGCCGTGGATGTCGCGCCATTCGCGCATCCGCCGCGGCGACAGGAAATGGTCCTGCAGCAGCGTCTGCAGCTGGCGGTTGGTCTTCTTGTGCTGCACCTGCTCCTCGTACCAGCGCCACAGCTTAAGCCAGCCCATGAAGTCGGAACGCTCGTCGGCAAACAGCTTGTGCTTCTCATCGGCGGCCTGCGCGCGCTCCATCGGGCGGTCGCGCGGATCCTGTACCGACAAGGCGCTGGCGATGATCAGCACCTCGCGCACGCAGCGCTGCTGCTCCGCCGCCAGCAGCATGCGCGCGATACGCGGATCGAGCGGCAGCCTGGCGAGTTGGGTGCCGATCTTGGTCAGCTGACCCTGCTCGTCGAGCGCATGCAGTTCGGCCAGCAGCTGGTAGCCGTCGGTCACGAGCCGCGAACTCGGCGGGTCGATGAACGGGAAGCCGACGACATCGCCGAGGCCGAGCGACTTCATGCGCAGGATGACGCCGGCCAGCGACGAGCGCAGCAGTTCGGGATCGGTAAAGCGCGGACGGTTGCCGAAATCGGCCTCGTCGTACAGGCGGATGCAGACGCCGTCGGCCACCCGGCCGCAGCGCCCGGCACGCTGGTTGGCGGAGGCCTGCGACACCTTCTCAACCAGCAACTGCTCGACCTTGTTGCGCGCCGAGTAGCGCTTTACCCGCGCGGTGCCGGGGTCGATCACGTAGCGGATGCCCGGCACGGTGAGCGAGGTTTCGGCCACATTGGTGGCGAGCACGATGCGCCTGAGCGCCGACGTCGGCTTGAAGATCGCATCCTGCTCGGCCACCGACAGACGGGAAAACAGCGGCAGGATTTCGGTACCAGGCGGATGGTGCTTGCGCAGCGCCTCGGCGGTGTCGCGGATCTCGCGCTCGCCTGGCAGGAAGACCAGGATGTCACCAGGGCCCACCCGCGCCAACTCGTCGGTGGCATCGAGGATGGCGGCGATCTGGTCGGGCGCATCCTTGTCCTTCTTCTCGCGTTCGCCCCTGGCCGGCGTCGCCGGCTCCTCGCGTTCGATCGGTCGCCAACGGATTTCCACCGGGTAGGTGCGCCCCGATACCTCGATCACCGGCGCGTCGTCGAAGTGCTTCGAGAAGCGTTCGGCGTCGATGGTGGCCGAGGTGATCACCACGCGCAGGTCACTGCGCTTTTCCACCAGCGTCTTCAGATAGCCGAGCAGGAAATCGATGTTGAGGCTGCGCTCGTGCGCCTCGTCGATGATGATCGTGTCGTAGCGGCTCAAGAGCGGGTCGCCCTGGCTCTCGGCCAGGAGGATGCCGTCGGTCATCACCTTGATCGCGGTGTCGTGGCGCACGGTGTCGGTGAAGCGCACCTTGTAGCCGACCCGGCCGCCGAGTTCGCTGCCCAGTTCCTGTGCGATGCGTGCCGCCACCGAACGTGCGGCGATACGGCGTGGCTGGGTGCAGCCGATCAGCCTGCCTGGTCTCGCCGCCTCTAATCCAAGCCGGGCCTCCAGGCACATCTTGGGTATCTGCGTGGTCTTGCCCGAGCCGGTCTCGCCGCACAGGATCAGCACGCGATTTTTCTGCAGCGCCGCGAGTATGTCGTCGCGGCGCTGGCTGACCGGCAAGTCGGGATAGCTGATAAGCAAGGGACTACTTGTTCTGGATATATTTGGCGTCATCGAAGGTTTCCAGCCAGGCAGGGCGATAGACCGCCATCATCGTTACCGCCATGCCGGTCGAAAATGCCTCTGCCCAACTGATCAATACAGTGGCATACGGCGTGTACTGGGTAAGCAGATAATCGAGCGGATACACCCCGGCCAGCGCCATCAGCGCCGTGGTCGTCACGCCGATCATCGCCACCGAAAGCGCGGCGCCGAAGAAACCATTTCCCAGCACGTAGATGAAGAAGTGATTCGGCAAACGGCGCTCGACAAATCGATAGACATTCCAAGTCACGGCCGCTGGCAGCGCCGCCATCAGCAGCGCATCCGCACCCAGTGCCTCCCAGCTGCCATGCCCGAATGCCGCGTTCGCCAGCAGGACCAGCACACCGGAGAACGTGGCGCGCCAGAAGCCGAACATCAGCGTCAATGCCGCCAGTCCGTAAAGATGGAATGCCAGTCCGGGTTTGACGCCCGTTCGGATCTGCCACAAGGCCAGCACGGCCACTGTGGCGCCGAGAAACAGGTTCAGTCTCGATGGCTCGGCCAGCTTGCGCCAGTCGCCCGACATCAACCAGCGCCAGGCCAGAAAAGCCAAACCCAGCCAGCCGATCAGATAAAAGGATTCGGGCAACAGTGATGCGGACTGGCCCAGCGCGTTAAAATTCATGGGCGGATTTTACGCGATGCGCGGATCCGAACCCTTACTTCGAGCCCAGACCATGTCCGCACCCCAATCCCCCCACACCCGGCTGAGCGACGACGAGATCGATGCCCTGGCCGATCTGGTCGATCTCATCGACGAGCGCACCGACGTCCCGGTCTCGCTCGAAGGCCTGGACGGCTTCATCACCGCGCTGGCCTGCAGCCCGCGCGCCATCCCGGCCGAAGAATACTTTCCGGTGCTGTTCGATCGCGACGGCGGCCTGGATGCGATATTCGAGGACGAGGCCGACATGGCACGGTTCCTGGCGCTGTTCGATCGCCGACGCAACGAGATCGCCCGTGCGCTGGCCGCCCCGATCGAAGACCTCACCGACCCCAGGGCGCTGTCCCCGCTGATCATGGACTGGAACGGGCTGCTGGCCGAGCTGCCGCCCGCCGAAGCCGGACGCTTGAAGGCGGCCGGCATCCCGCCCTATGCCCAGTTGTGGGCCGCCGGCTTTCTGCTGGTCGTGGAATACTGGGAAGACGACTGGAACTTACCCGTGGACAGCAAGGACGAAGCCTTCGTCGACGAGGTGCTCGACCCGTTCTACGTGCTGGCCGCGCCGCTCGACGAACTCAGCCCGGAAGAGCTAGCCATCCGCCGCGAAGACCATGTCGCCCTCGCCGTCTGGGGCGCCTACGAACTGCGCGAATTCTGGCTCGACCGCGGTCAAGCCCCGCGCGCCTGAATTCCTGTCATTTGAACCTGCTAACGTCTATCCGATGAATCTCGTCCTGTTCGATCTCGACAACACCCTGCTCGCCGGCGACTCCGACTACGAATGGGGGCAGTTCCTCATCGCCAAGGGCGTGGTCGACGGCGCGCACTACGAAGCCAAGAACCGCGCCTTCTACGAAGACTACAAAGCCGGGCGGCTCGATATCTATGCCTTCCTCGCCTTCGCCCTGCGACCGCTTGCCACCCATACGCGCGTGCAACTCGACGCCTGGCACGCCGAATACATGGAGACGCGCATCCGGCCGATGATCACCCAGGCTGCACGCGATCTGGTCAACAAGCATCTGGATAGCGCAGACCTGGTCGCCGTCATCACGGCTACCAACAGCTTCGTCACCGGGCCGATCGCGAAGGAATTCGGGATTCCGCACCTGATCGCCACCGATCCCGAGGAAATCGACGGGCGCTTCACCGGCGAAGTCGCCGGCACGCCGTGTTTCCGCGAAGGCAAGGTCGTCCGTCTCGAACAGTTTCTTGAGGCCCGCGGCACGCGGCTGGACTGCCTCAGCACCAGCTGGTTCTACAGCGACTCGCTCAACGACCTGCCGCTGCTGGAGAAAGTCCGGCATCCCGTTGCCGTCGACCCCGATGCCACGCTGCGCGCGCACGCCGAAGCCAGGAACTGGCCGGTGATCTCGCTACGCCCTCCGTCCCTGCAAGGACACATGCACCCATAGGCTATTCACGCATGCACATCATCATCCCGGACCGATCTCCCCTGTCCGCTCCATCCACGCTTGCCGAAAGTGTCGCCCAGCAACGCAACGCCCTCGCCAACATGTTGCGCGAACCGCTGGCGCTGGCGGCGCAGGCATGCAGCCGGGCCTGGCCCAGCCGGGCCGGCCTCAACGCCGCGCTGACGCACGCACTGAACGGACTGCCCGCCTGCAAGTACATGTACGCGCTGGACACCCGCGCCCTCCAGCTCAGCGACAACATCAGCCATGCCGGCCTGATCGAGACGGACTACGGACGCGACCGCTCCGATCGCCCCTACATGAACGAAGCCGTGCCTAACCAGGGTTTCCTTCTGTCGCAGGCCTACATCAGCCTGCGGGCCAGGCGTCCTTCGCTGACCGCGATCCAGATCGTGCGCGACGACGACGGCCAGGTGCTCGGTTTCGTCGGTGCCGATTTCGACCTGCGCGACCTGCCGATCACCGCCAAGCTCTACAACGAGCCCACCGACTGGCGGCAGATCAAGGGCGACCCGGCGATCCGCGGCGCGGTATTCCACCAGACCCGCAGCGACAGCCAGATGGATCTGAATCTCGATACCGTGCTGGGCGTGATGGAGGAACTGATGAGCGACCGCGGCGTGTTCCACGGCAAGCTGCACTTCTCCAGCAGCCGCGCCACAATCTGGCTGGTCGACGACCCTTATCGCTACCGTCTGCTGGATATCGACGCGTTGACCGACCCCGACACCTGTCTCAGTTATCCGCGCCGCCCCTACCCGGACGATGCGGTGGTGCCCAAGGACAGGATACGCCCGGTCCTGGACACCCTGCGCGCGCTGCGCTTCATGGACGAAACGTTCTACCTGCGTGCGGGTTCGATCAACATCTTCAATGGCATGGTCGGCCTCACCTTCTCGTGCGACGGCTCGCATTACCTGCCGTGGGACGAATTCCTGAGCAAAGGCCACGATTTCTGGGCCAGCAGTACGCCCGGAATCGCCAACGCCTCCAACTGAACACGGCCTCAGGCCGGCGTCGCGGCCTTCCTGGCACGGGGATGCACCTTTATCGTGGCCCGCGTTTTCCTGTCGGGACGACGGCGCCTGGTCAATGACGCCAGCGTCACCTTGTCCAGCTTGTCCAGATAGGCTGCCGTCGCCGATTGCAACACGTCCTTGAGCGCGCACGCGGGCGAATACAGGCATTGGTTGCCGGATGGGTCGAAGCACTCGGCCATGTTGAAATCGGTTTCGGTATTGCGCACCACCTCCCCGATGTTGATATCGGCCGGTTCGCGATTCAAACGCAAGCCCCCATTGCGGCCGCGCACCGTCTCGACCATGCCGGTCAGTCCGAGCTGGTACACCACCTTCATCAGATGGTTTTTGGAAATCCCGTGTACGTCCGCAATCTCGGAAATCGTCACCAGCCTGTCGCGGTGACTGGCGAGATACATCAGCGTACGCAGCGCATAGTCGGTGTAGACAGTCAGTCTCATGGCAGCAGCATCCTGTAATAGATCAACCCGCTATCGACCGGCTCATCCACAGTAAAACACGTACTTATTACATGTGTTTACAACCTGACGGCCGGACACGCGTCCAATGTTGCATGGATGCATCATAACAAATCGATCTGAAGATATTTTTATTTGCATACTTTAATCATTCATGTAATATACATCTTAATAACCCGTTTTCTTGTAGCCCCTTCGCTCAGAAAGGAAATTCGCCATGAATGCCACACGCAAGCTCTGGACCTGGCTGGCCATCATCTGTGTCGCGTCCTTCGCCGCGCTCGGCTGGGTCGGCACGGAAATCTACCTCAAGGCCCCACCCATCCCGCAAAAAGTCGTCAGCGCCAGCGGCGACCTGATCTTCACCGCCGACCAGATTCAGCAAGGCCAGCAGGCCTGGCTGTCGGCCGGCGGCCAGCAGATGGGCACCGTCTGGGGCCACGGCAGTTACCTCGCCCCCGACTGGTCGGCCGACTGGCTGCATCGCGAAGCGCTGGCGCTGCGCGAAATATGGGCGCAGCGGGATTACGGGATGCCCTTCGCGCAATTGAACGTGGGCCAGCAGGGCCAAGTGAACAGTCTGCTGAAAGTCGAAATGCGGCACAACGCATACAGCAGTGCCGACGCCACGCTCACGGTGTCCGACGACCGGGCTGCGGCGATACGCCAGGTGGCATCTCACTATCGCGGCCTGTTCGGCCACGAGAACACGCTCGACACCCTGCGCACCCAATACGCCATGGCGACCGACTCATTACCCGACCAGGCCGACCGCCAGGCATTGACCGCCTTCTTCTTCTGGACCGCCTGGGCCGCCACCACCGACCGACCCGGCGAAACCGACCTGAGCTATACCAGCAACTGGCCGCATGAGCCGCTGGTCGGCAATACGCCCACCGCGACCATCGGCATCTGGTCGATCGCCAGCGTGATCCTCATGATTGCGGCCATCGCCGGCATGATTTTCTTCCATGGCCGCCACAAGGAAGAAGACGACCCGGTCCCACCCAAGTCCGACCCGCTGTTCGACCTCAAGCCCACGCCCTCGATGAAAGCCACCAAGAAGTATTTCTTCGTGGTGATCGGCCTCATCCTGGCACAGGTGGGCATGGGCATCCTGACCGCGCACTACGCGGTGGAAGGCAACAGCTTCTTCGGCATTCCGCTGGGCGAGATCCTGCCTTTCACGGTCAGCCGGACCATCCATACCCAGTTTGCGGTCCTGTGGATCGCCACTGCCTGGCTGGCTACCGGCCTGTATATCGCGCCCGCCATCTCAGGGCATGAGCCCCGGTTCCAGAAACTGGGCGTGGACGTGCTCTTCTATGCCCTCCTGTTCATCGTGGTCGGCTCCACCGTCACCGGCTGGCTGGGCACACTGCAACACCTCGGGACCACATTCAGCTTCTGGATCGGCAACCAGGGACTGGAATTCACCAGCATGGGCCGGGTGTGGCAAATCCTGCTGTTCATCGGCCTGCTGTTCTGGGCCACGTTGCTCGGCCGCGGCCTCTGGCCGGCACTGAAGAAACCGTCCGAAAGCCGCGGCCTGATCGCGATGGTGTTCCTCGCTGCGCTGTGCATCGGCGGCTTCTATGCCACCTCGCTGACCTGGGGCCCGCACACCCATTATTCGATGATCGAGTACTGGCGCTGGTGGCTGGTCCACCTGTGGGTCGAGGGCTTCTTCGAGGTCTTTGCCACCGCCGTCATCGCCCTGCTGTTCACGCGCCTTGGCCTGATCCGTGCCGCGACCGCCAACAGCGCGATCGTGCTGGAGACCATCGTGTTCCTGTTCGGGGGCATCCTGGGCACGTTGCATCACCTGTACTTCACCGGCACGCCGACCCACGTGATCGCCATCGGCGCCATGTTCTCGGCGCTGGAAGTGGTCCCGCTCGCCATGATCGGGACGGAGGCTTACCGCAACTACAAGCGTTCGCAATCCGCCCCCTGGGTCCAGTCGTACAAATGGGCGATCCTGAGCTTCATTGCGGTGGGTTTCTGGAACGTGGTCGGCGCCGGCTTGCTGGGCTTTTCCATCAACACCCCCATCGCGCTGTATTACATGCAGGGCATGAACATGACGGCCGCCCATGGCCACGCCGCCCTGTTCGGCGTGTACGGCATGCTGGGGATCGGCCTGCTGCTGTTCTGCCTGCGCGGCCTGAGCGATCGCCAGGCCTGGTCGGACACACTGCTGAAACCCATGTTCTGGTCGCTCAACATCGGTCTCGCCATGATGGTATTCATGTCGCTGGTACCGGCTGGCCTCTACCAGGCATGGGCCAGCGTCAGCCACGGCGTCTGGTTTGCCCGCTCCCCGGAAGTGGTGCATTCGACGCTGATGGAAGCCTTCGTCTGGCTGCGCGTACCGGGTGACGTCGTGTTCTCGATTGGCGTGCTCTTCCTGACCCTGTTTGCGGTGCGGTTGCTGAGGGGCGGCAAACGCGTCCAGCTTGCGCCGCGCGGCGCCGGCGTGGCGCAAGCGTCCAAACCCTGACCCGGCCGATGCGAAGGCCTGTCCGCAACAGGCGCGGCCCGACCCGTCCAGGGCACGAAAAGCCCGGACGGGTCGGGCCGCGTCCGGCGACTGCGTCGCATGGACGGCCGACGGTTTGTACCCCCTCCCGCACAATCTGCCATCCCAGGCTTGAATCCCCCGCCTTCCGCGGCGGATAATGCGGCATTGCGTCGGGCTGCCTGCTTTGGAAACCTACATCCTCATTCTCATTTCCACGGTGTTCGTGAACAACATCGTGATGGCCAAGATTCTCGGCCTGTGCCCCTTCATGGGCGTCTCGAAGAAACTGGAAACGGCGATCGGCATGGGACTGGCGACGACCTTCGTGCTGACGCTGGCCTCCGGTGCCAGCTACCTGGTCAACGAATACCTGCTCGGCCCCGAGTTGTTCTATCTGCGCACGCTCTCGTTCATCGTGGTGATCGCCGGCATCGTGCAGTTCACCGAGATGTTCATCCACAAGAGCAGCCCGGTGCTGTACCAGGTGCTGGGCATCTACCTGCCGCTGATCACCACCAACTGCGCCGTGCTGGGCATTCCCCTGCTCAACGTGCAGGCGCAGCACAATTTCGTCGAATCGCTGTTCTTCGGCGCCGGCGGCGCGATCGGCTTCACCCTGGTGCTGATCCTGTTTGCCGGTATCCGCGAGCGACTCGAGACCTGCGATGTTCCTTCCCCGTTCAAGGGCACCAGTATCGCGATGATCACCGCGGGGCTGATGTCGCTTGCCTTCATGGGTTTCTCGGGCCTGGTCAAATAATGCTGGCCGCAATCGGGGTGATGGCCATCCTGGCCGTGGCGATCGGCCTGGTGCTCGGCTGGTCGGCCATCCGCTTCAAGGTGGAAGGCAACCCGCTGGCGGAAAAGATCGACGCCATCCTGCCGCAGACGCAGTGCGGCCAGTGTGGTTTCCCTGGCTGCCGGCCCTATGCCGAGGCGATCGCCAAGGGCGAGGCCGACATCAACCAGTGCCCGCCAGGCGGCGAGGAAGGCGTCAAGAAGCTCGCCGAACTGCTGGGCGTGGAACCCAAGCCGCTCGACGAGGCCCATGGCACGCCCAAGCCGAAGTCGGTCGCCTTCATCGACGAACAAACCTGCATCGGCTGCACCCTGTGCATCCAGGCCTGCCCGGTCGACGCCATTTCCGGTGCGGCCAAACAGATGCACACCATCATCGCCGCCGAATGCACCGGTTGCGAACTGTGCCTGCCGCCCTGCCCGGTCGACTGCATCTCGATGGTGCCGATCGCCGAAGACCTGCCCCACTGGAAATGGAAGCATCCGGTGGTGATGATGAAGAAGATTGCCGAAACGGAGGGCGCATGAGCCGCGAACTGTTCAAGTTCAAGGGCGGCGTGCATCCCCCCGAACACAAAGCGGAATCCACGTCGCGCCCGATTCATGCCGCACCGCTGCCCAAGAAACTGGTCATTCCCTTGCGCCAGCACATCGGCAATCCGGCCAAGCCGGTGGTCGAGGTCGGCGAGCGGGTCCTGAAGGGCCAGATGATCGCAGCCGCCGACGGCTATATCTCGACGGCCGTCCATGCTTCCAGTTCGGGCACGGTCGTGGCCATCGACCTGCAAGCGGTCCCGCATATCTCCGGCCTGCCCGATCTGTGCATCACGATCGAAACCGACGGTCGCGACGAATGGGTGGCGCATGCTCCGCTCGACTACCAGGCGATGGAACCCTCCCAACTGCGCATGCAGTTGCGCGATCTGGGGCTGGCCGGTCTCGGCGGCGCAGTCTTCCCCAGCGCGGTCAAGCTCGACCCCGGCGCGTCCCACGTCTGTTCCACGCTCATCATCAACGGCGGCGAATGCGAGCCGTGGATCACCTGCGACGACATGCTGATGCGCCACCACGCCGACGAGATCCTGCAGGGCGTGGCGATCATGCGCCATCTGCTGGGCAGCACCGACATCCTCGTCGGCATCGAAGACAACAAGCCCGAGGCGCTGGATTCAATGCGCTCCGCTGCCGCGAAGCTGGATTTCGCGGTGGAGGTGGTGAAGGTGCCGGCGCGCTACCCGGGCGGCGGCGCCAAGCAGATGATCGAGACACTGACCGGCAAGCAGGTCCCGTCCGGCAAACTCTCCACCGACATCGGCATCCAGGTCTTCAACGTCGGCACCAGCTATGCGCTGGCGCGTGCGATACACCATGGCGAACCGCTGATCTCGCGCCTGGTCACCGTCACTGGCCACGTGCTGCGCCCGCAGAACTTCGAGGTCCTGATCGGCACCCCGATGCACACGCTGATCACCCTGGCAGGCGACCGCGACGGCACCACCGGCGTGCTGATGGGCGGGCCGATGATGGGCGTGCCGGTACCGAACCTCGACGTGCCGGTGATCAAGGCCACCAACTGCATCCTGGTGAAATCAAAGGAACTGTTCCCGCCCCTGCCCAAAGCCCTGCCATGCATCCGCTGCACCCGCTGCGCCGATGCCTGTCCGGCCGAATTGCAGCCACAGGAACTGTTCCGCTTCGCCAAGGCGGGCGATTTCGGCCGTGCGCAGGAATACCACCTGTTCGACTGCATCGAATGCGGCTGCTGCAGCTACGTCTGTCCCAGCCATATTCCGCTGGTCGATTTCTATCGTTACGCCAAGGGCGAGATCTGGGCGCGCGAGAAGGACAAGCGCGCCGCCGACCTGGCACGCGAGCGCCATGAATTCCGGCAGTTCCGGCAGGAACGGGAGAAAAAGGAAAAGGCCGAGAAGCTCGCCGCCAAAGCACAAGCCAAACGTGCCGAACTCGCGGCCGCCCCTGCCGCCGAAGGCGCCGCGGTCAGCGATGCCGACGCCAAGAAAGCGTTGATCGCCGCTGCGCTGGCGCGCGCGCAGGCGAAAAAATCCGACGCCGCGCCAAAGAACGTCGATCAACTGACTCCCGAGCAGCTGCATCAGATCGAGGAGATCGAGGCACGTCGGACTAAAATCCGCGAACTGGCGCGCAAACCGCTGGAATCCGAAGAGAAAAAACCCTGATGGCCTCTCCATTCATTCTTGACCGCACCAGCGTCACCCAGGTCATGGCCTGGGTGCTGGCGGCCCTGCTGCCCGGCATCGCAACCTACGTCTGGCTGTTCGGGCCGGGCATCCTCGTGACGCTGTCGCTCGCCACCGTCACGGCGCTGGCTGCCGAAGCAGCGATGCTGAAGGCGCGCGGCTATGCGGTCAAACCCTTCCTCGCCGATTTGAGCGCCATCGTCACCGCCTGGCTGCTGGCGCTGTCGCTACCCTCGCTGGCGCCGTGGTGGCTGATCGTGACCGGCACGCTGTTCGCCATCGTGGTGGCCAAGCACCTGTATGGCGGGCTGGGTCAGAACATCTTCAACCCGGCCATGGTCGGCTACGCCGTGCTGATCGTGTCCTTCCCGGTGCAGATGACGCATTGGGCCGGGCCGAACGAGTTGACGTCGGTGCACCTCACGCTGGCGCAAAGCGCAACGGTCATTTTCGGCGGCGACGTACCCCGGACCACGCTGGACGCCGTCACCATGGCCACGCCACTGGATGCGTTGCGAACCGGCCTGCTGCAGCAACTGACGGTCGACGAGGTGATGACACACCCGATTTTCGGCCATTACGGCGGTGTCGGCTTCGAATGGCTGGCAGGTGCATTCCTGCTGGGCGGGCTGCTGTTGTGGGCCCTGCGCATCATCAGCTGGCAGGTACCGCTGGCCTTCCTGGCTGGCATCTGGCTCACGGCCGGCTTCCTGAACTTCTTCGACGCCGGCCGGTTCGGCCCGCCCTGGTTTCACCTGTTTGCGCCGTCGGTCATGCTGGGCGCCTTCTTCATCGCCACCGACCCGGTGTCGGGCGCGACCACGCCGCGCGGCAAGCTGGTCTTCGGCCTGGGCGCCGGGTTTCTCACCATGGCCATCCGTACCTGGGGCGGCTTCCCGGACGGCGTGGCCTTCGCCATCCTGCTGATGAACCTGTGCGTGCCGCTGATCGACCAGTACACCCAACCGCGCATCTATGGCGGTACCGACAAGGAACCGCGCACGTGAGCATGACGGACGCCACTCGCAACGCGTTGCGGACCGGAACGGTCCTGTTCCTGTTCGCACTCGTCGGGACGGCCATCCTGGCATTCACCCACGACCGGACCGAACCCGTCATCACCCGCAGCCAGCAGGCCGAGAAACTTGCACTCATCAACCAGGTCCTGCCCGCTTCGTCCTACGACAACGACCTGCTGGCCAGCCGGCAAGACCTGCCGCCGGACGATCTCCTGGGCACGCGCCAGCCTTCCGCCCTATGGATCGCCCGCCGCGGCAGCCAGGTCACTGCCGTGGTACTGGAAGCCATCGCGCCGGACGGCTATGCTGGCGATATCGCCCTGCTGATCGGCATCGACATCGACGGCAAGGTGACCGGCGTGCGGGTCACTGCCCACCGCGAGACGCCGGGCCTGGGCGATTACGTCGAACGGACCAAGAGCGCCTGGATTGACCAGTTTGCCGGCAAGTCGCTGACCGACCCGGAACCCAAGCACTGGAAGGTCGCCAAGGACGGCGGCGCGTTTGATGCGCGTGCCGGCGCCACCATCACCCCGCGCGCGGTGGTCAAGGCCGTCAGGAGCGCGCTCGATTATTTTGCTCGGCACCGCGCCGCATTCGTCGCGGCGCCCCCTGCAAAGGAGAAGAAGGCATGATGACGCTGAACGAATTCCGCAGCCTGTTCCAGAACGGCCTGATCAAGCAGAACACCGGCCTGGTACAGCTGCTCGGCCTGTGCCCGCTGCTAGCGATCAGCAACAACGTGGTCAACGCGTTGTCGCTGGGTCTGGCGACCCTGCTGGTGATGGCTGCCTCAAGCGGCGCCGTATCGGGCGTGCGCCACTTCGTGCCGCACGAAATCCGCATCCCGGTGTTCGTTCTCATCATCGCCGCACTGGTCACGGTGATCGACCTGGCGATGAACGCATTCGTACACCCGCTCTATCTGGTTCTGGGGATTTTCATTCCGCTCATCACCACCAACTGCATCGTGCTGGCACGCGCCGATGCATTCGCCTCCAAGAACCATCCGCTGCATAGCGTGATCGATGCCGTCGCCATGGGGCTGGGCCTGACGCTGGTACTGGTGGTACTGGGCGCAATCCGCGAACTCGCCGGCAAGGGCACGCTGTTCTCCGGTATCGACCTGGTCTTCGGCGCCGCGGCGAAAAGCTATGTGCTGCACGTGCTGCCCCACTACCAGGGCTTTCTGCTCGCGATTCTTCCGCCTGGCGCCTTCATCGCGCTGGGACTGCTGATCGCCGCGCACAACTGGAACAAGGCACGTGCCGCCCAGCGCGTCCGTGCCGCCGTGCCGATGGCGGCATGAAGCCACCGCTGAAAAGGCGCGTCCCCAAGCCGCGTAATCCGTTTGTCGCGCTGGCCATTGCCCGCAAGGCCGGCAAGCATGACAAAACGCCCCGCGCCCGGCGGCAGGCCGAAAAACAGGCCCTGAGAAAACGCCTGGAAGACCAGTGATCCCCCGATGAACGCCGCCAAACGCCACGAAATCTTCAGCCGCCTGCGCGCGGCCAATCCCCATCCCACCACCGAGCTCGAATACAGGACGCCGTTCGAACTGCTGGTGGCCGTGGTGCTGTCGGCGCAGGCGACCGACAAGGGCGTGAACCTGGCGACGCGCAGGCTGTTTCCGGTAGCCAACACCCCCGAGGCGATCTATGCGCTGGGAGAAGCCGGCCTCACCGAATACATCAAGACCATCGGGCTCTACAAGAGCAAGGCCAAGCACCTCATCGCCGCCTGCCGGATGCTGGTCGAACTGCACGACAGCCAGGTGCCGGCCGAGCGCGCGGCCCTCGAGGCGCTGCCCGGGGTGGGGCGCAAGACGGCGAACGTGATCCTCAACACGGCGTTCGGCCAGCCGACGATGGCGGTCGACACCCACATCTTCCGCGTCGCCAACCGCACCGGCCTGGCGCCCGGCAAGACGGTGCTGGAAGTGGAAAAGAAGCTTCTCAAGACGATTCCCGCGGAATTCCGCATCGACGCCCACCACTGGCTGATCCTGCACGGGCGCTACGTGTGCCAGGCCCGCAAGCCGAGATGCGGCGAGTGCATCATCGCGGACCTGTGCGAATTCAAGGGCAAACTGCTCGCCACGGCAGGGTAATGTTCAATCCCAGCCGCGATCAGGTCCGCCAGTTCTTCTTCGATGTATGGGCGAAGTACCGGGCCGGCCAGCCGCTGGCGGGCGCGGAGCAGCCGGCGCTCGATGCCGTGCTGGCGCATCCCGAATACCACGCCCTGCTCGACCAGCCCGAGCGTTACCGGGAGCGGGACTATCTGCCGGAATCCGGCGAGACCAACCCTTTCCTGCACCTTTCCATGCACCTGGCGATCGCCGAGCAGGTGTCGGTCGACCAGCCGCCCGGCATCCTCGAACGCTACCAACGGCTGCTCAAGCGCTATGGCAACGCCATGGACGCGCAGCATGACGTCATGGACTGCCTGGGGGAAATGATCTGGCAGGTGCAACGCCATCAGACAGCGTTCGATTCGGCAGCCTACCTGCACTGCCTGGATCGCAAGCTCGGCAACGCGTAGCAGGCGCCAGCCGCCGATATCAAATCCGCGCAAGCGGCCTTCATTTTGTCGAAATCCTGTCGTTATCACTGTTGACAGTCTGACACCGCCGGGAAAAGCCCACTGCTTGCACCGGTTCTGACTCGACTGTTTTGATTCGGGGCCGCCCTCCGACGGGCCGCCACTTACGTTTGCTTCGCCACTAATAAATGATGACACAGGCTGAACAACTGAAACTCAGCGGCCAGCTGCCCTCGCCTCGCGGGGTCGCGCTGGCGATACTCGAATTATCCAGGCGCGAGAATGCGACACTGGGTGAAATTGCACGGGTCGTGCAAACCGATCCCGCATTGTCCGGGCGCCTGATCAAACTGGCCAATACCGCTTCGCACGTCGCACGCCCGGTGGTCTCGATTCAGGAAGCCGTCGTCCGCCAGGGCATGGCGACGGTGCGCCATCTGGCCTTGGGTTTTTCGCTGGTCGACCAGTACCGCGACGGTGCCTGCGAAGCATTCGACTACAAGGGATACTGGTCGCATTCCCTGCTGATGGCGCTGTGCATGCAAGCCCTCGGGACGCGGGTGCATGTGGCCGCTGCGGATGAACTGTTCGTCTGCGGCCTGCTGGCGCAGGTAGGGAAGCTGGCGCTGGCGACGGCCTATCCCGACGAATACAACGCGGTCCTGCAGGCACGACAGGCCGACCCCGCGCAAGCGCTCATCACCCTGGAACGGTCCCGACTGGAAACCGACCATGTCGAAATGGGTACCGTCATGATGGCCGATTGGGGCATGCCCAAAACCTTCACCGAGCCGCTGACCCACTACGAAGAATCGGATCATCCAGGCTTTCCCCATGATTCGCGTTCCAACAGCCTGGTGCTGATGCTGCGCCTGTCTCACCAGCTGGCCGACCTTGGACAGATCGACGCTAGCGCACGTCCCGATCTGCTGAAGGACTGGATGGCGAAGGCCGTTGCGCTCGACATTTCCCCGGAAACGGCCGGCAGCTTTGTCGACGAGGTCATACACCACTGGCGGGAATGGAGCGAGCTGCTGAAGATCCCCGCCATCGCGCTGCCGTCGTTCGCCGAGATCTGCCACGGCCACCATGAGGCCGAAGGCCCGGTCCATGACGGCGACATGGCCGATATCGAAATGCCATTGCGCATCGTGGTGGCGGACAGCAATGCCACCCGCCGGCGCCACATCATGGCCTTGCTGGTCGAGAACAGCGAGCATACGGTCTATCCGGCCGAGAACGGGAACGCTGCGCTGGCCCTGGCGATGGAAGTACTGCCCCATGTCATCATCGCGCATTACGAGCTGCCCCTGCTCGATGGCCTGGAATTGTGCCAGGCGCTGAGGGCCACCGATGAAGGCCGACGCATGCATATTCTGATGACGTCTGACGAACACGGCGAAGAGCAACTGAACCGCGCCTACGAAGCCGATGCCGACGGCTATCTGCCCAGCAACCTCAGTTCCAAGGGCCTGCACACCCGCCTGCGTGCCGCACAGCGCATGATCCATCTGCAAACCGCCTGGGAAAAGGATCGTGCGCAACTGCGCCAGATCGCAGCCGAACTGGCAGTGGCCAACCGTCGTCTGGCCAACGCGGCGCTCACTGACCTGCTGACCGGGCTGCCGAACCGCCGCTCGGCCATGGACCAGCTCGAACAGGCCTGGAGTGCCGCCTCGCGCTCAGGTCAGCCGATCGCCGTGATGATGGTCGATATCGATCATTTCAAGCATATCAACGACACCTACGGCCACGCCGCCGGGGACCGGGTGCTGCGCGAAGCCGCGGCCATCCTGCGCGCCTCGGCGCGTCGCGAGGATAGCGTCTGCCGCATCGGCGGCGAGGAATTCCTGGTCATTTGTCCCAACACCGATCTCAACGCCGCGATGCAGTCGGCCGAACGCCTGCGCGCAAACCTGAACGCCAAACGGATCACCATCGGAAACACGGAAAAAACGCTCACCGTCAGCATCGGGGTGGCCACACGCGAATCCGTCACCGGCGACATCGACGCACTGGTCAGCATTGCCGACCAGGCGCTCTATGCCGCCAAGGAAGCGGGACGCAACAAGGTCTGCACCCGGCAGCACAGCGTATTCCATTGACCCTGCCCGTCCGCACAAACGAACAAGCCTCTGCCTCGAACCGGTCTGCCCGCGCTAGAGCGCGCGTGAGACCTTCCGCACCGTGTCATCCTCGGGGTGTATCTCGATATGGAAGCCCAGCGCTTCCACCAGCTTCAGCATGGGGCGGTTGGTCTTCAGTACCTCGCCCTCCATCATTTTCAGACCCTTGCTGCGCGCCACGTCCATCAGTACATCCATGAGCTTGTGGCCGATCCCCTGTTTCTGCCAGCGGTCATCGACCACCAGGGCGAATTCGCAGGATTCGGCATCCGGATTGATGGCATAGCGCGCCACGCCCAGCTCGACCTCCTTGCCATCGATCTCCGTCAATGCCAGCAGCGCCATTTCGCGCGTGTAGTCGATCTGGGTCAGACGCGCCAGCATGGTGGGTGAAAGCTCGCGTACCGCATCCATGAAACGGAAATACTTGGCCTCCTCGGACAGGCTGCGCACGAACCCCTGGGTCAATTCGGCATCTTCGGGACGGATCGGGCGGATCAGCACGTCGTTTCCGCTGGGCAATTGCCAGCGCGTCACCAGATGCGCCGGATACGGATGGATCGCCATGTGGCCGTAGCGGTCGGCGGTCGGTACGCGCGGCGCGATGACGATGCGCGCATCCAGCGCCAGCGCGCCGTGCTCGTCCACCAGCAAGGGATTGATGTCCATTTCCGCCAGCCAGGGGAGCTCACAGACCATTTCGGACAGGCGTAGCAGCACGTTCTCCAGCGCATCCATGTCGATCGGGGGACGGTTGCGGAACGGGCCCAGCAACATCGCGACACGGGTGCGCTGGATCAGATCGCGCGCCAGGTAGCGGTTGAGCGGTGGCAAGGTCACGGCGCGGTCCTGGAAGGCCTCGACATCGACCCCGCCGGCACCGAACACGATCACCGGACCCAGCACCGGGTCCGAGGTCATGCCCAGCAGGACTTCGCGCGCCTGCGGACGGGCCACCATGGGTTCGATGACGATGCCCTCCAGCGTGGCGTCGGGCCGCAATCGCTGCACATCGGCCAGCATCTCGCCGAAGGCGGCGCGCACTGCCTGGCCGCTGGACAGGCCCAGCCGTACGCCGTTGACGTCGGATTTATGGGTGATGTCCGGCGAGTTGATCTTCATCGCCACCGGAAAGCCCAGTTGCTGCGCCAGCAGCATCGCTTCCATGGGATCGCGCGCAATCAGGGTCTGCGCGATCGGGATGTGGAACGCCGACAACAGCGCTTTCGATTCCACTTCGTTCAGCAGATGGCGACCATGCGCCAGCGCGCTTTCGATGATCAGGCGCGCACCCTCCACGTCCGGCTCGGCCTGATGCGACAGCGGCCCCGGCGTCTGCATCAGCAGCCGCTGGTTCTCATAGAAAGCCGAGAGGAAGGAGAACACCTCGACCGCAGGCTCCGGCGTGGTGAAATAGGGAATCCCCGCCTGCTTGAACAACCGCCGCCCTTCGATCACCTGCGCCTCGCCCATCCAGCAGGTCAGCACCGGCTTGCTCGAAGTCTTCGCCACGTCCACCACCGCCTGGGCCGCCTCGGTCGGCCGCGTCATCGCCTGCGGCGTCAGCATCGCCAGCACGCCATCGACGTTGTCGTCGCGCAGGCAGGCGTCCACCGCGGCGCGATAGCGTGCTGCGGTGGCATCGCCGATGATGTCGAGCGGGTTGGCCTGCGACCAGTTTGGCGGCAGCACCGCATTGAGCGCCGTGATCGTCGCCGGCGACAGCTCGGCCATGCGCACGCCCATGTCCACCGCAAGATCGGTCGCCATGACGCCGGGCCCGCCGCCGTTGGTGACGATGGCAAGCCGGTTGCCGGTGGGCTGGATATGCGTGGACAATGCCCGCGCGGAGGCGAACAGCTGCAGGATGGTATTGACCCGCACCACACCGGCACGCCGCACCAGGGCATCGAACACCGCGTCCGATCCCACCAGGGCGCCGGTATGCGACATCACCGCCTTGGCGCCCGTCGCATGGCGCCCCACCTTGACCATGACGATGGGCTTGAAGCGGGCGGTTGCGCGCAGCGCGCTCATGAAACGGCGCGCATCGCGAATGCCTTCGATATACAGCAGGATGCCCTTGGTCTGCGTATCGACGGCGAGATAGTCGAGAATCTCGCCGAAATCCAGATCGGCCGACGCGCCGGTGGAAATCACGCTGGAGAACCCGATGCCGTTGGTCTCCGCCCAATCCAGCATGGCCGTGCACAGCGCGCCGGACTGCGACACCAGCGCAAGGTCGCCGGCCTGGGTGACGCCCTGGCTGAAGGTGGCATTCAGGCCGATGGACGGCCGCTGGATACCCAGGCAGTTGGGACCGATGAAACGGATACCGTATTGCCGGGCAATCGCCACCAGGGCGTCCTCCAGCGCCATCCCCTGCGCGCCCACTTCGCGGAATCCGGCGGACAGCACGATGGCATGGCGGATCCCATGCTGCCCGCAAGCCTGCATGATCGACACCACGGTCGACGCGGGTGTGGCGATCAGGGCCAGTTCCGGCACCGCCGGCAACTCGCCGGCCGACGCGTAGCAGCGCTCGCCGAACACCGTTGCATACTTCGGATTGACCGGATAGACCTCACCCTTGTAGCCGGCATGGCGCAGGTTGCGAAACAGGGTGCCGGCGACCGAATCCTCGCGTTCGCTGGCGCCAAAGACCGCAACTGAACGGGCGTTGAACAGGGGGTGCAGATAGTGTCGGGGCATGGTTGGGGCAGACTGGATCGCGGCGGCCTGTCGAGCGGATCGGGAATCAGCCTATGCTAGGACATCCCCTGCTGCCGCGCCATCATGCCGGGCGTATAGTTGATTTATTTCTTCCCTTGCCTGCGCCATGCACACTGCCTACATCACCCATCCGTCATGCCTACAGCACAACATGGGCGACTGGCATCCGGAGAGTCCCGCACGCCTGCGCGCCATCGACGACCGGCTGCACGCCGCCCACCTGTTCGACTTCCTGGCCCATCACGAAGCCCCGTGCGTGCACCGCAGCCAGCTGCTGCGGGTGCATGATGCCGCCTACCTCGATGCCGTCGAAGCCGCCGCGCCCCGCGAAGGCGTGCACATGCTCGACCCCGACACCGGCATGAATCCCTACAGCCTGGAGGCCGCGCGCCATGCGGCGGGCGGCGCCGTGATGGCAGTCGACCGGGTGATCCAGGGCGCGGAAGCCAACGCCTTCGTCGCCACCCGTCCACCCGGCCACCACGCCACCCGCAACCAGGCCATGGGATTCTGCATTTTCAACAACGTCGCCGTGGCTGCCGCGCACGCGCTCGAACAGCACGGCCTGGAACGCGTCGCCATCGTCGATTTCGACGTCCATCACGGCAACGGCACCGAGGACATCTTCCGCGACGACCCGCGCGTGATGCTCTGCTCCACCTTCCAGCATCCCTACTATCCCTTCCGCGGCGCCGATACCGTCAGCGACCACATCGTCAACGTGCCGCTGCCCGCGGGTACCACCGGAACGGCCTACCGCGAAGCCTTCACTGCCCGAATCCTGCCGCGACTGGAAGCCTTCCGCCCGCAGATGCTGTTTTGCTCCGCTGGCTTCGACGGCCATCGCGAGGACGACATGGCACAGTTCGGCCTGGTGGAAGCGGATTACGTCTGGATCACCGAGCAGGTCATGGGCGTGGCCGCGCGCCATGCCGAGGGGCGCAGCGTGTCCGTGCTCGAAGGCGGCTACGACCTCAGTGCCCTGGGGCGCAGCGTGGCTGCGCACATCAAGACGCTGGCAGAATTATGAGCTGCGCTTTGCGGCCTGGGCGTATTGTGAATCAGCCAAGTTCTGGCCGTACAGTGATCCGGGAATCGTGACAGCGAAACAGCGCAGTCAGGAACCCATGGGACTGCCGTAACCGGATCCTCCTCGGCCATTGCTGTCGTTCAAGCCATCCTCTCAGATGTCAGCCCATGCTCCAAGCGCCATCCAGCTTCCCCATGCGATCAGGGCCAGACCCGTGGCATGGCTGACCCATCGCCCCCGCGGCAGGTTTTTTTCCAGCAGCACGAAAGCGGCAAGGAGTGCGATCCACAGCAGATTCATGACCCCCACGACAAACAGGACGAGCATCAGCAACCAGCAGCAGCCGGTGCAATAGAGGCCATGTCGCCATCCCATGACTAGCGCGCCCCCCGCACCATCTCGCCACTCGTTCAGGAGGTATCCGAGAGGGGAGCGACAATGGTTGAGACAGGCGTGTTTCGCCGGCGTCCACTGGTAGATGCCGGCGGCGATCAGCACCACTCCGCCCAGCAGGGGACTGGTACCGATCATTGCAGGCGAAATCAGCATGGCACTGTGCAATCCCCATTGAATCAGCGTCGCGGCCACGCTGAAGCCCGTCCACGCGAGGAGATAGCCGAGCAGAAACAGGCCGCTGGCCACTCCTGTTGAGACTCGGGAATGGCGTTCATGCTGGATGCGCGTAAACAACAGGAGCACCGGACTGGCAGATGGCGCCATCATGCCGATCATCATGACGGCCCACATCGTGAACACCAATACGAGGTCAAGCGGTCCCCATTCCCGCGCACCGGGCATTGCCATGTCCACCACGTCCATGTGGCGCATGGCCCAGGATTGATAGGCGAGATAAGCCCACGCCAGCGCCGTGATCCCGACAACGCTGACGGCTGCTACGACACTTGCGGCACGGGCTCCGTGTCGTCCGTCAGGACTGGTAACTGAAGGGGGAATAAAACCCATTTTTCTTGGAAATTTCCACATCGAAGCCATGATCGTGGAAGCTCAGACGCTTCGATCGACACACCACCGTGGGGTAACCCGGCACCGGTGTGAACGGAATACGAGTGAGCGTGACATCCTCTCCGCCCTGGCCGGGCATCGCCTCGATTTCCATTTGTGCCACTTGCGGAATGGTCAGGCTGCGTTGCTTGCCTTCGAGGCGGTAATCGATAGCGGCGCTCCTGACCCCGAGGACTTCGCCGATCAACGGCATCAGCGCGGAAAGATGGCCGCCGGCCGCCCCGGAGAATATCTTGGTGAGGGCGTCCGTCTGCTGCGTATCAGCCCGTTCATCGACATACAGGGCGACCTTCCATTTGGTTTGCAGCATGTGTCCAGGCGCGTAGGCAAACAGTGCGGCATTGAGTCCGTCGAGTGTGGTGTCCGAGAACGCACCTCGATCGATGTGCCAGCCGATCAGCGCCTTGCAATCGCCATCGGTCGGCGGGCTCGTGAACACGCACGGACAGGCGGCCTCGCAATTGCAGGCTTCAAAGTACGTGCCTGCCACTTTCCATTGTGCGTCCATGATGTTCACTCCTTGGCTGTTCTTCGGGTAATCCGCTTTTCGAATGATGCAACCAGTTCTTTCTGCAAGGCCTGCGGAACGTGACCTGTCGTATGTTGAGAGATGGACTGCCCTGGTCGCAGACCGTATTCAGGTAGCGACTCCACTGTTTACACGGGTAAACGAGGTATAGCATATGGACAGCCGCTTTTCGGAAACCATGATTTTCCAGCGGGATGCACCTGGCCTTTTGTATTTCATTCGAATACCAGCCGGAGGGCCGTTTCGGGCGCTTGCGAATCGGGGCAAGCCATCGACGAATTCCGGATTTCCAGTAAAAAGGGCTCTGCCAGTGGCAGAGCCCTTTTCCTTTCCGTATGGCCGGAATCAATATTTCAGGGTCAGCCCCTTCTGCTCGGAGAAGTACGTAGCCAGATCCTGCATGTCGGTGTCGGACAGGGCTTGCGCCTGACCGCCCATGATGGGGTTCTTGCGCACGCCGATCTTGTATTCGTGCAGGGCCTGGAGGAGATAATCGCGGTGCTGGCCGGCCAGCCTGGGGAAACTCGTCACGGTGCTGTTGCCGTCCGGGCCGTGGCAGGCCGCGCAGGTGGTGGATTTGGCCTTGCCGGCCTCGTAGTCGCCGGCGGCATGCGCCGGGAACGAGGCGGCCAGTGCGGCCGTTGCGAGGATGAGCAGCGTTGTTTTCATGTGTCTCTCCTCAGTTGGCCGGACCGGTGTACGACGATTCGTAATAGGCCGCGAGATCTTCCATATCCTGCTCGGACAGACTGCTGGCGATGCTCTTCATGCCAGGATGGTTGCGTTCGCCATCTTTGTAGGCTTTGAGCGCCGCCACGATGTATTCCGCGTGCTGCCCGCCGAGCATGGGGACGCTGTACACATAGGGATAAGCGGTACGCCACCCGGGAATGCCATGACAACCGGCACACATTGAGGTCTTGAGTTGCCCGGCCTTGGGGTCGCCTGCTGCCTGAACCGGCACGGCCAACACCAGCAGCACGGACGCGAACAGCGTCTTCGTGATGAGTTTCATCTTCCTCGCTCTCTCTGGTTGAGTTGTCGTTGTGGTCCCCGTCTGACGCAGGGCTTGCGCTCGATTATAAAACCGTACAGGTGGCCTGATGACCGATTGGGTTCTAAAAAATCCTTTTATGACAAGTAGTTATAACGTTATTCTCTAATATGCTTCTAAACTGTATGTTCGATCTGGACAAAAACCACGCGGAAATTGCCTGTAGTTCCGCGGCAGCCGCATGGTGCGCCACGTCTAGAAGCGGTTGTGCTCCCCTTTGGGATGCGTTCGCCGCCACTCCCACGGCGGCACGGGCGCCGCGCCCTGCCAGAGTCCGCGTTGGTCCAGGCGCGCCTGGCGCTGCGCCACCGCCAGTTTCGCAGTGTGTCGGGAACGCGCGGCGGCCCAGGCGAAACCGGATTGCACCAGTTCCGTTCCGACCTCGTGTCCCGCCACCTGAATGTGAGCGATCGTGCGGCCATAGACGTCGGTCGCGACCGAGGTCACCGCCACCCGCCGATTCAGCACGCGCGCCGCCAGTTCGCGCGTGGCTGCATCGCCGTAGGGTTGATCCGTTTCGGGCGCATCGATGCCGGCAAGGCGGACTTTCAGGAAGGTGCGCCCGGACGTATGGGCGTGATCGGGTTTGAACAGGACGGTATCGCCGTCGACGACCACGATGACGACACCGTGCATCGTGTCGGCTTGCGCAGGTGGGACACTCACCCAGGCCAGACACAGCAGGAATAACGCCAACCCGCGTCTCACCCGGCGAGCATCTCCGCGGCATGCTGCCGGGTGGTGGCGGTGATCTTGAGTCCGCCCAGCATGCGCGCGATCTCCTCCACCCGTGCATCCGCATCGAGGATGGCGATATTGGACGAGACGAAACGGCCGTTTGCCTGCTTGGCCACTCGCAGATGCTGCGTGCCACGCGCCGCCACCTGCGGCAAGTGGGTAATGACCAGCACCTGGCGGGTCTCGCCCAGTCTGGCCAAGCGGCGGCCCACGGCTTCGGCCACGCTACCGCCGATGCCCACGTCGACCTCGTCGAAAATCAGCGTCGGCACGCCTGCCACGCCCGACAACGCTGTCTGGATCGCCAGACTGACGCGCGACAATTCGCCGCCCGAGGCCACCTTGCCGAGTGGCCCCGACGGCAGGCCGGGATGGCTGGCGACGAGAAAACGCACGTCCTCCAGTCCGTGCGCACGCGGTTCGCTCACAGGTTGCAGCTCGATGTCGAGATGCCCACCGGCGAGCGCAAGTTCGTGCATCGCCGCCGTGACCTGCTTGGACAATGCAGTGGCCGCCTTGCGGCGCTGCGCGCCGAGGCGTTTCGCTTCGCTTTCATAATGCGTCCGGACGGCATTCTCGGCGGCCTGCAACGCATCGAGGTCGTCGCTGGCAGCCAGTTCGTCCAGTCGGGCCTGAAACCGATCGAGCAGACCGGCCAGTGCCTCCGGCTGCACACGATGCTTGCGCGCCAGCCGGTGCATGTCGCCGAGCACGCGATCGAGTTCGGCGAGCCGATCGGGATCGAGATTCAGGTGATCAGCATAGCGGCGCAGCGCATGCACGGCCTCGGCCAGGTCGGCGCTGGCCGAATTCAGCAGCGTGGCGACCTCGCCCAGGCTGCCGTCCACCGCCTGCATGGCGTCGAGCCGCGCGCACATTTCGCCCAGCCGGCTCGACAGCGCGGCCTCGCCCTCGTCTAGCCCATCGATCAACGCTTGGCTGCTTTCGATCAGCGTGGTGACGTGCGCCAGCCGCGCGTGTTCGGCCTGGATCTCGTCCCAGCGTGCCAGATCGTCGCCCAGCGCACGCAGTTCCTCCACTGCCAGCGTCAGGCCTTCGCGCTCGATCTGCCGCGCCTGGCTGTGGATTTCGGCATCCTGGCGCCGTTGCCGTGCGGCCTGCCAGGCGTGCCAGGCCGTGTTCACAGCGGCAACCAGCGACTGCGCGCCGGCATAGGCGTCGAGCGCCTCGCGCTGGGCCTGTGGGCGCAGCAGGGCGTGGTGCGCATGTTGGCCGTGGATGTCGAGTAAATATTCGGCCGCGTCCTTCAACTGCGACAGCGGCGCCGCGCTGCCGTTGATGAACGCGCGCGAACGCCCGCCGGCCTCGATGACGCGGCGCAGGATCAGCGTGCCGTCATCCGACGCGAAGCCGGCTTCGTCGAGCCAGGCTGCCAGTGCGGGCAGGCCGTCGATCGCGAATTCGGCGGAAATTTCGGCACGCGGCGCACCGCTGCGCACCACACCGCCTTCGGCGCGGTCGCCCAAGGCCAGCGCCAGCGCGTCGACCAGGATGGACTTGCCGGCACCGGTCTCGCCGGTGAGCACGGTCAGTCCCGGCGCGAAGTCGAGTTCGACCGATTCGACCAGCAGGTAATTGCGGATGGAAAGATGGGACAGCATGAGAATGCGTGGTTAAGGCTTGTGAAGAAACCGTAGCGAGCGCAGCCAGGTCGGGGGCGGACGGCGCGCAGCAACCGGAATGTACTTAAAGTACATGAGGATTGCGAGCACCGCCCAACCCCGAGATGGCAAGCGCAGTAGGTTTATTCACAAGCCTAGAGCTTCTTGCCCCAGTGCAGCTTTTGCCGCAGGGTGTCGTAGTAACTGTAGGAATGCGGATGCAGTAGGGTGACCGGACGGCTGGCGCGGGTGATCCACACGTGATCGCCGCTCCTGAGGTCGAAATGATGCTGGCCGTCGAAGTGGACGCGCGCGTCGTCAGCATAGGTCAGCGTCAGTTCGATGCGCGAATGGCTGCTGACCACGATCGGACGCGCCGACAGGGTATGCGGGCAGATCGGTACCAATGCCACGGCTTCGAGCGTCGGATGCACGATGGGACCGCCGGCCGACAGTGCATACGCGGTGGTGCCAGTCGGGCTGGTGACGACCAGGCCGTCGGCCCGCTGGCTGTAGACGAACTCGCTGTTGATGGCGATTTCCAGATCGATCAGGCGGCCCGAGCCGCCCTTGCCCACCACGACGTCGTTGAACGCCGTGGCCTCGAACACAAGTTCGCCCCCCCGGCGAACCTGCCCGTTCAGCAGGATGCGCTCCTCCGCCACATACTGGCCGCTGAGAATCTCGGCAACGGCATCGAACATGTCGTCGACCGTGATGTCGGTGAGAAAGCCCAGCCGCCCCTGGTTGATGCCGATCAACGGCGCGCCGTTCGGCGCCAGCTCGCGCGCAATCGACAGCATGGTGCCGTCGCCGCCCAGCACCACAACGACGTCGCTTTCGGTCGCCAGGTCGTGCAGATTGCGCGTGGGGAAGTCCGTGATGCCGAAATGTTCGGCCGTCTGGCAGGCCAGCAGGGCCTCGTGCCCGCGCGTCTGAAGGAATTCCGCCAGCGCCCGAACCGAGGCCTCCATGCCCTGGTTGTCGTATTTGCCGACCAGGCCGACAGTGTGGAAAGGGATTTGCATGAGGGGCGATTATATAGGGGAGTGGTGAACGGTAAGCAGTGAGTGGCCAGCGGAAGGGCAAAGGCCTGTTCCCTTCACCGCTCACCGCTTCCCGCTCACCCCTATATAATCAACTCATGCTCAACGACCGCGCCCGTATCCTGCTGAAAACCCTGGTGGAACGCTATATCAGCGAAGGGGAACCCGTCGGCTCGCGCACTCTGTCGAAACATGCCGGGCTGGACCTGTCGCCCGCCAGCATCCGCAACATCATGGCCGACCTCGAAGAGATGGGTTTCGTCGCCAGCCCGCACACCTCGGCCGGACGCATTCCGACGCCGCGCGGCTACCGCTTCTTCGTCGATACCCTGCTGACCGTGCGCCCCCTGGCGCAAGTCGAGGTCAACCAGCTCGAGCACAGCCTGACGGCATCCGACCCGCAGCGGTTGATGACCGCGGCATCCACCCTGCTGTCCGATCTCAGCCGGTTTGCCGGGCTGGTGATGACGCCGCGCCGCAGCCCGGCCTTCCGTCAGATCGAATTTCTCAGCCTGTCGGAAAAACGCATCCTGCTCATCATCGTCACCATGGAAGGCGAGGTCGAAAACCGCGTCATCGTCACCGAGCAGCCCTACAGCGCGTCGGCGCTCACCGAGGCGGCCAACTACTTCAACCAGAATTTCGCCGGCCACAGCTTCGACCAGGTGCGCAGCAAGCTGCGCGACGAACTCGGTCGCATGCGCGACGACATCACCCGGCTGATGGCGGCGGCAGTGGACGCCGGCAGCCAGGCGCACGACGCCAGCCAGGACAACGTGGTGGTGTCCGGCAGCCGCAAGCTGCTCGACGTCCAGGACCTCTCCAGCAACATGGGCAGCCTGCGCCGCCTGTTCGACGCCTTCGAGAAGAAGACCGGCCTGCTGCAACTGCTCGACCAGTCGCGTACCGCCGCCGGCGTGCAGATTTTCATCGGCGGCGAGTCCGAACTGCTGCCGCTCGACGAATGCAGCCTGGTCACCGCGCCCTACTCGGTCGACGGCCAGGTGGTCGGCACGCTCGGCGTCGTCGGCCCCACCCGCATGGCCTACGAGCGCGTGGTGCCGATCGTCGACGTCACCGCCAAACTGCTGTCCAGCGCGCTATCCCATCACTGATGCCCTATCTCAAAGAGCCCGAGTCTCCCCACGGCCAGCCGTGCAAAACCGGTATCCTGCTGGTCAACCTCGGCACCCCCGACGCGCCGACGCCCAAGGCGCTGCGCACCTACCTCAAGGAATTCCTGTCCGACCCGCGAGTAGTGGAGATTCCGCGCCCCGTGTGGTGGCTGATTCTAAACGGCATCATCCTCAACACCCGGCCTAAAAAATCCGCCGCGAAATACGCCGCGATCTGGACATCCGACGGTTCGCCCCTGAAGGTCCATACCGAGAAACAGGCCAAGCTGCTCAAAGGCTGGCTGGGCGAGCGGATCGCCAGCCCGTTCATGGTCGACTACGCCATGCGTTACGGCCAGCCGTCGATTCCCGACACGCTGGCACGGATGAAAGCCGCCGGCTGCGACCGTATCCTCATCCTGCCGGCCTACCCGCAATACGCCGCTTCCAGCACCGCCACCGCATTCGACGCCGCGTTCACCTGGCTGCAGAAAGTCCGCACCCAGCCGGCCCTGCGCACGCTCAAGCACTACCACGACCACCCCGCCTACATCCACGCGCTGGCCGCCAACATCCGCGACTACTGGCAGATGCACGGTCGCCCCGACCTGCTGCTGCTGAGCTTTCACGGCGTGCCGCGCTATACGCTGGAGAAGGGCGACCCCTATCACTGCGAATGCCAGAAGACCGGCCGCCTGCTGACCGAAGCGCTCGGACTCGATCCGAAGCAGGTTCGCCTCACCTTCCAGTCGCGCTTCGGCCGCGCCGAATGGATCAAGCCCTACACCGACAAGACGCTCGACGAGCTCGGCCGCGCCGGCACGCGGCGTGTCGACGTGGTCGCGCCCGGCTTCACCGCCGATTGCCTGGAAACCCTCGAAGAACTGGCGATGGAAGGCCGCGCCACGTTTCTCGCGGCGGGTGGCAAGGAATTCCACTACATCCCGGCGCTCAACGAACATCCGCAATGGATCGACGCGCTCGGCCGCATCGCACTGGAAAACCTCGGCGGCTGGGCCGCTGACACCTGGGACCGCGATGCCGACGAGCAGGCGCGCCAGGCCAGCAAGAACCGCGCGCTGGCCATGGGCGCACGCAGTTGAAGTCCTGCCCTGCCGCATAATCGAAAACGGAGCCTTGGCTCCGTTTTTTATTTCGGCCCGATGGGCTCCTGCTTTATCCCGGCCTACGTTGCCCGAAATCCAATGACACAGGTTGTCGCCGGGCGATTTGATGACTACGTTTAGATCATCGAGACAGATACTTCTAGTGCAGGAGAACGGGCATGACTGAAACACCCAAAATGAATCATCTGATCCAGCAGCATATCCTCGAGCACGAAATGCGCCTGAAACATGTGGATACCCTGCTCGAACGCGCCCAGCATGGGATCGCCAAAACGGGGAACAACGACGTGGCGACGCAATTGGCCAGCGCAAAGGCGGAGCGCGACAAGCTCTCCAGCCAGGTCGAGGCATACAAGCAACGGCCCGTGGGGCAATGGTCCGAAGCCGAATTCGAGAACAAGGGCCCCATGATCGTCTGGGATACCCTGGCCCAGCAACTGGAAAAACTCGTCGAACGCATGGAACGCTAGGCCAGGGGCATGCCACACCGACCGGGCGCCATGTGCGGCGCATGGAAACGATACAGATAAAACGGGGGGTTCCGTTTTCCCGGTCACGCCAGGCAGGAGAGTGCCTAGGCCTTCTTCACGAATTCCGACTTCAGCTGCATCGCCCCGATGCCATCGATCTTGCAGTCGATGTCGTGGTCGCCTTCGACGAGGCGGATGTTCTTCACCTTGGTCCCCACCTTGACGACCAGCGACGAGCCTTTCACCTTCAGGTCCTTGATCACCGTCACCGTGTCGCCGTCCGCCAGCACATTGCCGTTGGCATCGCGCACGATCTTTGCCTCGTCGGCCGCTGTTGACGCATCCTTGCCCCATTCATGCGCGCATTCCGGGCACACGTACTGGGTGCCATCCTCGTACGTGAATTCGGAGCCGCACTGGGGACACTTGGGCAAACCACTCATGCTTCTCGCCCTTTCGGAGTTGCATTGCTGTCAATCACATCCATTCGGTTTTCCTCGAAATTTCAATTGGTCGGCATTTCACGCGGTTTTATCCGTATCCGGCGCGTCGTTCCAGATGTCATAAGGCCCTTTCGGCCGCGGAACCAGCGTCAGCAACAAGGAGAGATCGGAATACACGTCCGCCGGGAATCCCTGGCGACCGCCCCGGCTGTCCACCAGTAAGGCTTGCAGTTGATCGAAACAGGTGGGCGATCCCCAGAACGCGACGATCTCGGGGATCAGGCGAGGAAACTGTTCTTCCAGCGGGCTCAGCTCGGACATGGCGTGCTCCCTTTCCATTGATGCAACGTTCACTGCATGACACGGGACGGCCTGAGCAGGGTGAAGTACTTCCGCTCACCCTCGCTCGTACACCACAAAATCAAACCGCAGCGTGTCACCCTTCCCGCCCGTGTGCGACTCACGGGAGATCTCCCTGAACGCGCTGCGGTCGTAGTCGGGAAACCAGGCGTCACCCTGCGCGTCGACATCCACTTCGGTCAGATACAAACGGTCGGCCAGCGGTATGACCTGGGCATAGAGTTCGGCGCCGCCGATGAAGAAGACTTCGTCAGTGTCCTCGCACAGCGCAATCGCGGCAGGAATGGAGTCGGCGACGAGGCAGCCATCCCTGCGGTAGTCGACATTGCGGGTGATGACGATGTTGGTGCGCCCGGGCAGCGGGCGACCGAGCGACTCGAAGGTCTTGCGGCCCATGAGGATGGGATGGTTGAGCGTCAAGGCCTTGAAGTGCGCAAGGTCCTCCGGAAGCCGCCAGGGCAGGCGATTCTCGATGCCGATGACGCGGTTTTTGGCAAGCGCGGCGATGACGCTGACGCGTGGCGCATTCATAGTGCTCATACCGCCACCGGAGCCTTGATCGCCGGATGCGGGTCGTAGCCGGCGAGCGTGAAATCCTCGAAGCGGAATGAAAAAATGTCCTTCACGCCCGGATTCAGCATCATGGTCGGCAACTGGCGCGGTTCGCGACTCAACTGCTCGCGCGCCTGGTCGAGATGATTGAGGTACAGATGCGCGTCGCCTAGCGTGTGGACGAAGTCGCCGAGTCCCAGTCCTGTCACCTGCGCCATCATCATGGTCAGCAGCGCGTAACTGGCAATGTTGAACGGCACGCCGAGGAAGATGTCGGCGCTGCGCTGGTATAGCTGACAACTCAGCTTGCCGTCGGCGACGTAGAACTGGAAGAAAGCGTGGCACGGCGCCAGCGCCATCTTGTCGAGGTCGGCAACGTTCCACGCCGAGACGATGATGCGGCGCGAGTCGGGGTTGGTCTTGAGCGTCTTCACCACTTCGCTGATCTGGTCGATGGTGCCGCCGTCGGGCCTGGGCCAGCTGCGCCATTGGTGGCCATACACCGGACCGAGGTTGCCGTTTTCGTCTGCCCATTCGTCCCAGATCGAAACGCCGTTTTCCTTCAGGTAGCGGATGTTGGTGTCGCCCTGCAGGAACCACAGCAGTTCGTGGATGATGGAGCGCAGGTGGCATTTCTTGGTGGTGACGAGCGGGAAACCTGCGGCGAGGTCGTAGCGCATCTGCCAGCCGAACACCGAGAGGGTGCCGGTGCCGGTACGGTCGTCTTTTCGGGTGCCGTGCTCGAGCACGTGGCGCATCAGGTCGAGATAGGGTTTCATCGTGAAGTGAATTTAAGGTTGTGCGGGTGCGGCCTGGATTTGCCCATTATCGTTGAATACGGTGTTGCCCTGAACGCCATCGTAAAAGCCGGCCAGCCGAGTGGCGGGCGACTGGCCATAGATGTCCCAGAAGGCGATCTCGAAATCGGCATTGGCCTGTACCGCAAGGGCCAGCTGGCGAAAACGCGTCTCGTCCTGCGCCTTGAGCCAGCCGACCAACAGCATGGACTCGCGGTAGAACTCGAAAATATTGAGACCGAACGCGCCTGCGCGGTGACGCAGATCGGGGGTATCGCGCGCGATAAGATCGACCCGCCGGCCGGCGCGGATCGCGGCATACGCCTGTGCGTCGGTAGCATATTCGGCGCCGCCGCCATCCGCCGTCAGCGAAGCCCAACCCTCGTGGAACCACACCGGCAGGGTACTGTTGTAGTGGCCGATGCGCTGGCCCAGGTGAAGGTGTGCCAGTTCGTGCGTCAGCAGCCCGGGCAGGCGGGCGCTTTCGCGGCCATTCAAATTCGGCGACAGGATCAGGCGGTTGTCCGGGATGACCGCGGCGGACAGCCGCGGGGTATACACATAGCGGTTGAAGCAATCCTCGCTGCCGCAGACGTACACGCGCGGCGGATGGAGAAACGGCAGGTAGTGCGCCGCTTCGACTTTGGCAATGGCGGCCGGCAGCGCCGCCGACACGCGCTCGCCGTAGGCCTCGTAGCCTGGCTCGACCCAGACGCGAGCATCGTCCGCCAACGGGTAGAAGCCGTCGATCGGCTGCAGGGCGCGCGGATTGCTCGCGGTGAGCGCACAGCCCTGCATGGTCGCCAGCAGCATGGCGACCAGGAGCCATTTCATGCGTCGAGAACCTGCCAGCGGCCGTCGACCAACCCCTCCAGCGGCGGGTACTGTTTCTTGTAGGCCATCTTGCGGCTCTGGTCGATCCAGTAGCCCAGATAGAGGTAAGGCAGGCCCAGCCGTTTGGCCAGTTCGATCTGCCACAGAACGCCGTAGACGCCGAGGCTTTGCTGTTCGCGCGCAGGATCGAAGAAAGTGTAGACGGCGGAAATGCCATCGTCGATCTGGTCGATCACCGAGATCATCACCAGTTCGTCCCCGTCGCGGAATTCGACCATCACGGTATCGACATTGGACGACAGCAGGAACTGCGTGTACTGGTCGGGGCCGTCGCGATCCATGCCGCCGCCGGCATGGCGGCTGCCGAGATAGGTGCGGTAGAGCGCGTAGTGTTCTTCCTTGAAGTCGAGCGGCAGGAAGCGCGCAGCCAGGTGCCGGTTGCGCTTGTGGCAACGGCGCTGGGTGCGGTTGGGCACGAAGCCGGCCACGTCGACGCGCACCGGCACGCAGGCATGGCACTGCTCGCAGTGCGGGCGGTAGGTGAACTGGCCGCTACGACGAAAGCCGGCGCGGATCAGGGCACTGTAGGCCTGGTGATCGATCAGGTGGGTGGGCGTAGCCACCTGCGAGCGCGCACGCCGATCCGGCAGGTAGCTGCAGTCGTATTGCGCGGTCAGATAAAACTGGATGCGCTGGAAAGGCGGTTCAGTCGGGTGCATTCAACGTCCAGGGGCCAGGCTGATGTGGCAAGTTTACCAATTCCGCCAGCCTTGCCGTGAACGCCATTCGCGGCACCGTGCGCGCACCGAGGCTGGCGAGATGCGCGGTTTCCATCTGGCAGTCGATCAGACCGAAATCCCATTGCTGCAGCTGGCGCGCAAGACGGACCAGCGCGATCTTGGAGGCATCGGGTTCGCGGCTGAACATCGATTCGCCGTAGAACATCCGGCCGATCGCCACACCGTAGAGTCCGCCGACCAGTCGGCCGTCACGCCAGGTTTCCACCGCATGCGCATAGCCGGCATCGAACAGGCGGGTATAGGCCGCGATCATCGCCGGCGAGATCCAGGTGCCGCCGGCCCCTTCGCGGGGTTCGGCGCACGCCCGCATCACGTCCGCAAACGCGGTGTCGACGCGCACCTCAAAGCCGCCATTGCGGATGCGCTTGGCTAGGGAGCGGGTCACGCGGATCTCGCCCGGCACCAGCACCATGCGCGGATCGGGGCTCCACCACAGGATAGGCTCACCGGGGTTGAACCAGGGGAAGATGCCGTGGCGATAGGCATCCAGCAGGCGTTCTACCGACAGATCGCCACCCATCGCCAGCAGGCCATTGGGCTCGCGAAGCGCGGTCTCGACCGGCGGGAAACTTGTGGCATTTTGGAGACGTTCGCTCATGACGCCATGGTAGCGGATTCATTTTTGGCTTGCGTCCGCATTTTTTCTTAATTACGATATGCATGTCTTGTTTATATCTTTGTCTTTTTAAGAGGAGTCGCGAACATGAAAAAATCCCTGCTTGTCCTGGCCCTGGTTGCCGCCCTGCCCACCTCCGCCCTGGCTGAAAACTGGATGATGCGCGTTCGCGCGATCGACATCGTCCCGGACGTCAAATCCTCCGGTCTGGCCGGACTCGATGTGTCCGACGAAGTGGTGCCGGAAGTCGACTTCACCTATTTCGTGACGCCCAACATCGGCATGGAACTCATTCTCGGCACCGCGCGCCACGAAGTGACGCTGAACGGCGCCAGCCTCGGAAAACTGAATCACCTGCCGCCCACGCTGACGGTGCAGTACCACTTCAACCCCACCCCGACGATCAAGCCCTACGTCGGTGCCGGCGTGAACTACACCCGCTTCTATAATGTCGATCTTGCCCCCGGCCTGAGTGTCGGGAAGAACAGCTTCGGCGGCGCTCTGCAGGCGGGCGTGGACATCGCGGTAACCAAGAATGGCTATATCAACCTGGACGTTAAGAAAATCTGGATCGACACCGACGTCAAATCAAGTGGCGTCAAGCTCACCAACCTGGAAATCAATCCGGTGGTGTGGGGTATCGGCTACGGGTTCCGTTTCTGACAAGAAGTACCCTCTGACGCCTGCCGGCCCGGCCTCTCTCCCGGGCTTGCCCCCGGGCGTTCTCCTGTGGGGCGATTCATGAGCGATTCTCCTGCGCTCACGGACGCCCCGTCTTTTTCGGGCTGCTTTCACTGCGGCCTGCCGGTGCCGGACGGCGCCCACTATCCCATCCAGTTCGAAGGCGATACCCGCCAGGCATGCTGCCGCGGCTGCCAAGCCGTGGCACAGACCATCATCGACAGCGGCCAGGGCGCCTACTACACCCACCGCACCGTGCTGCCCGCCACACCCCAGCAGGCGGAGGCCGAGCTCGCCCAACTGGGCCTGTACGATCTGCCGGAGATTCAGGAAAGTTTCGTGCGGACGGAAACGGAGAACATCCGCGAAGCCGCGCTGATTCTGGAAAACATCGTCTGCGCCGCGTGCATCTGGCTCAACGAGCGTCACATCGCGGGGCTGCCGGGCGTACTGTCGGTCGAGATCAACTACGCCACCCGCCGCGCGCGGGTGCGCTGGGACAACAGCCGCATCCAACTGTCGGCGATTCTGAAGGCGGTCTCCGACATCGGCTACATTGCCCACCCCTTCGACCCCGGCCGTTCCGACGACATCTACAAGCGCGAACGCAACACCGCGATCAAGCGGCTCGCCATCGCCGGCCTCGGCATGATGCAGGTGATGATGTACGCACTGCCGTCGTACATCGCCACCGACATGAGCGCCGATATCCGGCTGCTGATGAGCTGGGCGAGCCTGATCCTGACCATACCGGTGGTGGTGTACTCGGCGTGGCCCTTCTTCATCGGTGCCTGGCGCGATCTCAGGCGCCGCACGCTGGGCATGGACGTCCCGGTGGCGCTGGGCGTAGGTACGGCCTTCATCGCCAGCGTCTACAGCACCTTTAGCGGGCACGGCGAGGTGTATTACGACTCGGTCACCATGTTCATCTTCCTGCTGCTGACCGGACGTTTCCTCGAAATGAACGCACGCCGCCGCGCCGGTGCCGCAGTGGAGGAACTGGTGAAGCTCATTCCTGCCGCCACCACACGTCTGCCGAACTGGCCGGCGCGCGACGAGGAGCAGGTCCCCGTGGCGCGGCTGGCGGTAGGCGACCATGTGCTGGTACGCCCCGGCGAAACCCTGCCCGCCGACGGCATGGTGGTCGAGGGCGACAGCGCGGTAAGCGAAGCCCTGCTCACCGGCGAATCGTTACCTGTATCGAAAGGCGTGCGCGCCCATGTGGTCGGCGGCAGCCTCAACCAGGCAAGTCCGCTGGTCGTGCGCGTCGACAGGCTTGGCGCCGATACGCGGCTGGCGTCGATCGTGCGTCTGCTCGACCGCGCGCAGAGCGAGAAGCCGCGCATCGGCCAGCTGGCCGACCGCGCCGCCGCCTGGTTCGTCGGCCTGCTGCTGCTGATCACCCTTGCGGTCGGCCTCGCCTGGTATGTGATCGACCCGTCGAAAGCGTTGTGGATCGTGGTATCGGTCCTGGTCGTGACCTGCCCCTGCGCGCTCGGCCTCGCCACCCCCGCCGCCCTCACCACCGCCACCGGCCGGCTCACGCGCCTGGGTCTCCTGACCACGCGCGGCCATGCCCTGGAAACACTGGCGCACGCCACCGACCTGGTGTTCGACAAGACCGGCACGCTCACCCACGGCCGCCTCTCAGTACGCCGGGTGGTCCCGCTGGACGGCCGCAGCGAGGCTGAAGTCGGGGCGATCGCCGCGGCACTCGAAGCCGGCTCGGAACATCCCATCGCCAAAGCGCTACGCGAGTCGGCCTTATCCATCGCGACCGCCAGCCTGGTCCGCAACACGCCCGGGCGCGGTGTCGAAGGCCATATCGATGGCCACATCTATCGACTGGGCTCGCCGCGTTTCGCTGCCGCCAGCGAAACGCCACCCGCCCCGCCGGAATCGGACGGTGGCGCCAGCTGGGTGGCGCTGGCCGACGAATCCGGACTGATCGCCTGGTTTGCACTGGCCGATACGCCGCGGACGGATGCGCCGGCCGCCCTCGCTGCCCTGCAAAAACAAGGGCTGCGTCTGCACCTGCTGTCCGGCGATGCCGAAGCGGCGGTCAGGCGCAGCGCGCAACAGCTCGGCATCGCCGACTGGCATGCCGGCGCGCTGCCGGAAGACAAGCTCGCCTATGTAAAGACCTTGCAGAACGAAGGCCGCATCGTCGCCATGGTGGGCGACGGCATCAACGATGCGCCGGTGCTTGCCGGCGCGCAGGTCTCCATCGCCATGGGTGAAGGCGCCGACGTCGCGCAGGCCGCGGCCGACATGATCATGCTCGGCAGCCGGCTCGGCACGCTGGCCGACGGCGTCGCGCTCGCCCGCAAGACGCAACGCATCATCCGCGAGAACCTGGGCTGGGCGCTGGCCTACAATCTCGTCGCCATCCCCGCTGCCGCGCTGGGCCACGTGACACCCTGGATCGCCGGCATCGGCATGTCGGCCAGTTCGCTGCTGGTCGTGCTGAATGCGCTGCGGCTTGCGGATTTCAAAAGAAGTGAGCGGGGAGCGGTAAACAGCAAGCGGTAAAACCCCACCACTCACCACTCACTGCTTACCACTCCCCCATGGACATCCTCCTCCTGCTCATTCCGCTCAGCCTCGTGCTCGTCGGCGCCATTGCCTGGTTCATGCTGTGGGCGGCCAAAAGCGGACAGTTCGACGATCTCGAGGGCCCGGCACACAGCGTGATCATGGACGACGACACGCCACCCAAGCCCGACGACACGCCGAAGCAGACCTAGTTCAGGGATCGCCTATGCTGTGAGCTGTCCTGTTTCGACGGCCACTGCACATGAACCCGCCCATCCTCTGGTATTTCGCCGATCCGATGTGCTCCTGGTGCTGGGGATTTTCCCCGGTGATCGAGACCTTGCGCGACGAATACCGCGAGCGCATGAAAATCGCACTGGTGCTGGGCGGCCTGCGGCCGGGCGAAACCGTGCCGATGACCGCAACGGGACGCGAGGACATCCTGCATCACTGGCATGCGGTACAGGCCCGTACCGGCCAGCCCTTCCACTTCGACGACGCACTGCCGGAAGGCTTCGTGTACGACACCGAACCCGCCTGCCGGGCGGTGGTGACGGTCGGCGGGATCGACTCCACGCAGATATTCTCGATGTTCAAGGCAATCCAGTCGGCGTTTTATGCCAAGGGACACGATGTGACCCAAGCCGGCGTGCTGGCCGAGCTGGCGGCAGGCCTTGGCGTGGATCAGAGAACCTTTCTGCGCGACTTCGACAGCGACACGGCACATGCTCGCACCCAGGCGCATTTCAGGCAGGCGCGGCAGGCCGGCGTGCGCGGCTTTCCCACCCTGATCGTGCAGCGGGACGCGCAGCTGCACCCGGTCTGCAGCGGTTGCCTGCCGCTGGACACCGTGCGCACGGAAATCGACCGTTGCCTGCGATCGGATGCGTAACCGCGCCTCCCGCCGCTAGAATCTCTCTTTCTCTTTCTGGAGCGCGTTCCGATGGCCCGTTTTCCCCTGTTGTCCACCACGCTGTTTCTCGGCGCGATCCTGCTCGGCATGTCGGGCTGCGGCGCCAGCGAGCCCGGCAAGCAGACCGTCTCCACCGCCCCGGCAGATGGCCAGCCACCCAATCCGCGCGTCCTGATCGAAACCAGCAAGGGCAACATCACGGTCGAGCTTTTCACCAGGAACGCGCCGCAGTCGGTGGGAAATTTCATCAACTACGTGAAGACCGGCTTTTATGACGGTCTGATCTTCCACCGCGTGATTCCCGGTTTCATGATCCAGGGCGGCGGCATGACGCCGGACATGGCGGAAAAACCCAAGAACGCGCCGATCAAGAACGAGGCCGACAACGATCTCAAGAACCTGCGCGGCACGCTGGCGATGGCGCGCATGGCCGACCCCGATTCGGCCTCGTCGCAGTTCTTCATCAACGTGGCGGACAACGCCTTCCTCGATCACCGCGGCACAAGCTACGACACCTGGGGCTATGCCGTATTCGGCCAGGTGGTCGACGGCATGAAGGTGGTCGACGCCATCGTCGCGATGCCACGCGGCGACCGCGGCCCCTACCAGGATGTTCCCATCGAACCGGTTGTGATGAAGCGCGTCACCCTGCTGCCGGAAGCAGCCGCGACCGTCCCGCCCGGCGCCGACAACAAGCCGAAGCAGTAGGCCTGTTCTGTCTTCCGTCACCAAACTGCTGCTGCTTGGGCTGACCGCCCTGCTGGCGCTGGCGCTGGGCCTGATGGCCGGCGCCCTGCCCGCCGACCATGAACTCGCCATGCAGATCCTCACCGAATTGCGCGGCCCGCGCGTGGCCGCGGCGTTCGCCTGCGGCGGCCTGCTGGCGCTGGCCGGCGCGCTGATGCAGACGCTGTTCCGCAATCCCCTGGCCGAACCCTATCTGCTCGGCGTGTCCGGCGGCGCCGGCCTGCTGGCGCTATTGGGCATGGCCGCCGGCCTGGCGTGGCCGTGGGTGTCGGTGCTGGCCTTCGTCGGCAGTCTGCTGGCGCTGGCGCTTGCCGCCGCGCTCGGCGGCCGTCTACTGGCGCGCGACCATACGCCGCTGCTGCTTGCCGGGGTGATGCTGGCGGCCGGCTTCGGCGCCTTGATCGCACTGGTGTTGAGCGTGGCGCCGATCGAGCGCCTGCCCGGCATGCTGTTCTTCCTGATGGGCGACCTCGCATGGACCAGCAACCCATTCATGCTGTGGGCGGCGCTGCTGCTGGCCACAGGGACCGCACTCGGCCTGTCGAGGCGGCTCGACGTACTGCAATTGTCGCCGCTGAAAGCCGCCTCGCTGGGCGTGGCGGTCGCGCCCACGCGCTGGATGCTGTTTACGCTCGCCGGCGCCTGCACCGCCTTGGTGGTGGCGCAGGCCGGCAGCATCGGTTTCGTCGGCCTGATGGTGCCGCATGCGTTGCGGAAAACGGGCTTTTCCGGCCACCGTGTCCTGCTGCCGGCATGCGCCCTGGCGGGCGGCAGCCTGCTGGTGCTGGCCGACGCGCTGGCGCGCACCGTGATCGCGCCGCGGGAATTGCCGGTCGGCGTGCTGACCGCGCTGATCGGCGTACCGATGATGCTCTGGCTGCTGCGCAAACCATGAGCCTCGCCGCCCACCGAGTGACCCTGCAGGCCGGTCCCCGCACGCTGGTGGACATGCTCGACCTCGCACTCGAACCCGGCAAGGTGCTCGGCGTCCTCGGCCCCAACGGCGCCGGCAAGTCGACGCTGATCTCGATGCTGGCCGGACTCGCCGTGCCCGCGTGCGGGCAGATCATGCTCGACAACCAGCCCCTCGCTGCGCTACCGCCGCTCACCCGCGCGCAACACATTGGCCTGCTGCCGCAGGGCGACGAAGGCGGATTTCTCGGCAGCGTGGCCGACTTCGTCGCATTGGGCCATTACCCGTTCGGCGTGGCCGCCCTCGACCTGGTGCCCCTGTTCGCCGCCTGGGAGCTCGCCGATCTCGCCCACCGTCCACTCGACAGCCTGTCGGGCGGCGAACGCCAGCGTGCACGGCTGGCGCAGCTGGCGGCGCAACAACCACGCATCGCCCTGCTCGACGAACCGCTGACCCATCTCGATCCGGCGCACCAGGCCCGGCTGCTGGCCTGGGCACGTAATGAAGCCGATGCCGGGCACAGTGTGGTGCTGACCTTGCACGACCCCAACTGGGCCGCCGGCCACTGCGACCATCTGCTGTTCCTGTACGGCGACGGGCGCTGGCAACTGGGCACGCCGGCCGCGCTGCTCACCCCGGCATCGCTCGAAACCCTGTACGGCACCGGCACGGCCGCGCTCTGGCGGAAGAGCGATCGGGCCCAGCCTGTATAATCGCCACTTGGTCAGCATTCCACCGCCCTCGCGCACCTCATGATTCGTCGCATCATCAACAAAGTATTTGGCCGCAAACCGCGCGCCGACGGCTCCCGGGCGCAGATCCTGCCGCTGTCCGCACACGGCATCCGCCGTGACCAGCTCGACGACTGCGCGCTGAAAACCTGCGAAACCCTGGCGCAAGCCGGGTACAAGGGCTATCTCGTCGGCGGCGCGGTGCGCGATCTGCTGCTGAACATGACGCCCAAGGATTTCGACGTCGCCACCGACGCCACCCCGGAAGAGGTGCGCAGGCTGTTCCGCCGCTCGCGGATCATCGGACGGCGCTTCCAGATCGTGCACGTGATGTGCGGACGCGAGACCATCGAGGTCACGACCTTCCGCGCCAATGGCCAGAAGGAGACCGAAGAGGACAACGAGCACGTTGCCGGCGACAAGTCGCCGGCGGCACACAAGCGTCTGACCGACGAACACGGCCGCCTGCTGTCCGACAACGTGTTTGGCAGCATGGCGGACGACGCCGCGCGCCGCGACTTCACCATCAACGCGCTGTATTACGATCCCGCGCGCGAGGAAGTGCACGACTATTTCGGCGGCGTGGCCGACTGCAAGAAACGTGTGCTGCGCATGATCGGCGACCCCGACACGCGCTACCGCGAAGACCCGGTACGCATGCTGCGCGCCGCGCGCTTTGCCGCCAAGCTCGACTTCCACATCGATCCCGAGACCCGCAGGCCGGTGGCGGCGCTGGCGCCGCTGCTCGCCAACATCCCGCGCGCGCGCATCTTCGACGAGGCGCTCAAGCTGCTGCTGTCCGGCCACGCCCTGCGCGGCGTCCACCAGCTGCGCGCCGAAGGCCTGCATCATGGCATGCTGCCGCTGCTGGACACGATCCTCGACGATCCCACCGGCGAACGTTTCATCAATGCCGCGCTGAAGAGCACCGACGAGCGCATCCAGTCGGACCGGCCTTCGTCGCCCGCCTTCCTGTTCGGCACACTGCTGTGGCCGCAGGTGCTGCTGCGCTGGCGCGCGCTCGAGGCCGCCGGCGAAAAGCCGCAACCCGCCTTGTTTGCTGCGATGGACGAGGTGCTCGATGCCCAACGCAGCCAGCTCGCCATCCCGCGCCGCTACGACGGCATGATGAAGGAAATCTGGGCGCTGCAGCCGCGCTTCGAGCAGCGCGGCGGACAACGCCCCTACCGCCTGCTGGAGCATCCGCGCTTCCGTGCCGCCTACGATTTCCTGCTGTTGCGCGCCGAATCGGGCGAGGTCGCTGCCGAACTCGGCGAATGGTGGACGCGTTTCCAGGAAGTCGGCGAAGACGAGCGCGCCAGCATGCTGCTGGCCGACAATGCGCCCAAGCCGCGCCGCAAGCGCAAACGCAAGAAGCCGGGCGAAGCCGCCGGCGAGACGCAGCCCGCATGAAGATCACCGCCACCATCGGCCTAGGCGCCAACCTCAACGACCCGGCGGCGCAGGTGGAATACGCGCTCGCCGAGCTCGGCCGCCTGCCCGGCACCCGGCTGCTGAGGCATTCCTCGCTGTACGCCTCGGCGCCGGTCGGCCATGTCGACCAGCCCGATTTCATCAACGCCGTAGCGCAGATGGAAACCGAATTGGCGCCGCGCGTGCTGCTCGCCGCCCTGCTGGATATTGAACACCGCCACGGCCGCGAGCGCAGCTTCCGCAACGCGCCGCGCACGCTCGATCTCGACCTGCTGCTCTACGGCAACGCGCATTTCCACGAAGACGGCCTGACGCTGCCGCATCCGCGCATGCAGGAACGCGGCTTCGTGCTGCTGCCGCTGCTGGAGATCGCGCCTGATGCCGTGATCCCCGGCCACGGGCGTGCTGCCGACTGGCTCGCCGCCTGTGCCGACCAGAGCGTGGTTGTTGTCGCTTCAGCGACTCTACAACCACGGCCTCCCCTTCACGGGGAGAACGTGCCTCCCAACCCTCCCGCCGCTGCCGTCAACGCATGAGTCTCTCCCGTTACCGTTACATCGTTGTCGAGGGCCCGATCGGCGCCGGCAAGACCAGCCTCACCTACAAGCTGGCCGAGCGCATGGATGCCGACACGCTGCTGGAAAATGCCAGCGACAACCCCTTCCTGCCGCGTTTCTACCAAGAGCCCAGGCGCTATGCGCTGCCGACGCAGTTGCATTTCCTCTTTGACCGCTCGCGCCAGTTGCGCGATCTCGCCCAGGGCGATCTGTTCCGCGCCGGCACCGTGTCGGATTTCCTGATCGACAAGGACATGCTGTTTGCACGCCTCAACCTCGACGACGACGAGTTCGAGCTCTACCAGAAGGTATACACCGACCTCGCACTGCAGGCGCCGACACCCGATCTGGTGATCTACCTGCAGGCGCCGGTCGAAGTGCTGCAGGAGCGCGTCAGGCGCCGCGGCGTGGAATTCGAGCGCGGCATGGATGCCGGTTATCTGCAACGCCTGGCCAACAGCTACAGCGAGTTCTTCCATCGCTATGAAGCCGCGCCCCTGCTCATCGTCAACACCAGCAACCTCAACTTCGCGGAGAACGACGCCGACTTCGAGCTGCTGCTGGAGCGCATGAGCAAGATGCGCGGTCCGCGCGAATTTTTCAGCCGGGCGGCCTGAGCTACCCTTAAATCACACCATGGCCGTCACCCTGTCCACCCTCAAGGCAATGCGCGAACGCGGCGAGAAGATCGCCGTGCTCACCTGCTACGACGCCAGCTTTGCCCGTGTACTCGATGCTGCCGGCGTCGACGTGCTGCTGGTCGGCGATTCGCTCGGCATGGTGGTGCAGGGACACGCCTCGACGCTGCCGGTGAAGCTTGCCGAGATGACATACCACACGCGCTGCGTCGCCACCGGGACCGAACGTGCCTTCATCGTCGCCGACCTGCCTTTCGGCAGCTACCAGCCTTCGCCGGAGCGTGCGTTTTCCGCCGCGGCACGGTTGATGGCTGCGGGCGCGCACATGGTCAAGCTGGAGGGTGGCGCAGTGATGGTCGACACCGTCGCCTTCCTGACGCAACGCGGCATCCCTGTGTGCGCGCATCTCGGCCTGCTGCCGCAGTCGGTCAACCAGCTCGGCGGCTACCGGGTACAGGGACGCGAGGATGCGGCCGCCGCGCAGCTGGTCGCCGACGCCCGTGCGCTGGAAGCCGCCGGCGCCGGACTGATCGTGCTGGAAATGGTGCCCGCTGCGCTCGGCCAGGCCATCACCGAAGCCCTCACGATTCCGGCCATCGGCATCGGCGCCGGGGCCGGCTGTTCCGGCCAGGTACTGGTGCTGTACGACATGCTGGGCCTGTATCCGCGCGCACCGAAATTCTCGAAGAACTTTCTTGTCGGCGCCGACGGCATCGAAGCCGCCGCGCGCGCCTACGTCGCCGCGGTGAAAGACGGCAGTTTCCCTGGTCCCGACCACGCCTTCTGATGCAGGTCCTGCATACCGTCGCCGAACTGCGCACCGCGCTCGCCGGACAGACCGGCACCGCCTTCGTGCCCACCATGGGCAACCTGCATGCCGGACATGTATCGCTGATCGAACTGGCCAAGCGGCACGGTCATCCGGTTGTCGCGAGCATCTTCGTCAACCCGCTGCAGTTCGGTGCTGGCGAGGATTTCGAGCGCTACCCCCGCACCCTCGCAGCCGACTGCGAGAAACTCGCCGCCGCCGGCTGCGGCCTGGTGTTCGCGCCCGACGTCGACGCCCTCTATCCGGTCCCGCAGGATTTCACCGTGCAGCCGTCCGAAGCGCTGACGCGGGACTTGTGCGGCGCCTTCCGCCCCGGCCATTTCGCCGGCGTGGCGACGGTCGTGCTGAAGCTGTTCAACCTGGTGCAGCCGCGCATGGCCGTGTTCGGGAAAAAGGATTTCCAGCAGTTGCGGGTCATCCAGGAACTGGTCCGGCAATTCAACCTGCCGATCGAGATCGTGGCGGGCGACACCCTGCGCGAATCCGACGGGCTGGCGATGAGTTCGCGCAACGCCTATCTCGGCACGGCGGAACGCATCCAGGCGCCCCAGTTGCAACGCGAGCTCGCTGCCGTCGTGGCCGCCGTCCGGACAGGCGAACGGGATTTCGAAGCCCTGTGCGCCGCCGCCGGCCGCCACCTGAAAATGGCAGGCTGGCGGGTTGATTACGTGGCACTGCGCGACGCCGCGACCCTGCAATCGCCCATGCCCGACAGTACTCGGCTGGTAGTGCTGGGCGCAGCCTGGCTGGGGTCGACCCGGCTGATCGATAATATTGAATGGGAAGCGGTGAGCGGTGAGCGGTGAGCAGCTGCAACCATTCACCACTCACTGCTCACCGCTGTATAATATGAGCCCTTTCTTATTGAGGGCACCGTCATGCAAAGAACGATGCTCAAGTCCAAGCTGCACCGGGCGACCGTCACGCATTCCGAGCTGCATTACGAAGGCTCCTGTGCGATCGACGAAACCCTGCTGGACGCGGCCGACATCCACGAATACGAGCAGATCCAGATCTACAACATCACCAATGGCGAACGTTTCACGACGTATGCCATCCGTGCCGCGCGTGATTCCGGCATCATTTCGGTGAACGGCGCCGCCGCGCACAAGGCGAACCCGGGCGACCTCATCATCATCGCCACCTTTGCGTCCTACAACGAACTGGAACTCGCGCGCTACGCCCCGGAACTGGTGTATGTGGACGCAGAAAACCGCATCATGGACACGCGCCAGTCAATTCCGGTGCAGGCGGCGTAGGGCAAGCCGAGGGCGAGTAAAAAGGCCGGGGAAACCTGGCCTTTTTCTATGGCATCGCGACTGTTTTGTTTCCGGGGTTTCGAGGACTGCTGACCTGATGTCAGCAACCGGCCAGGAGCGGTCAGTCGAGACATCCCTGCATCACGTCTGCTTCACTAGCCAGAGCAGCCTCTGATAGAGCGTCACGACACGGGGTATTCCTGCCGGCGCAAAGAAAAGGCGCATAATCCGGGAAGCGCTCTGTCTCCTTTTGCACAACATAATAAAGAGACAGCCCCACCAGCATCCATATAAGAATCAAGACGATAGACCGAAAAAATGCCTGTCTCTTTATTAAAAAATGTCCGGACCCATGGGTCTCTATATTAACTGTTAGGTGCCATGTCTCATACCGCACGCCACATTAGCTATGCCGCCGCTTGGCTT
>ERZ761607.577-NODE-577-length-60850-cov-12.731886_pt1 | contig 60850 bp, 37 predicted proteins | sample MGYA00511164_ERZ761607 | MGnify/ENA primary metagenome ERZ761607 (study PRJEB28899, sample SAMN02445080) | bioreactor sludge metagenome | biome: EBPR sludge | place: Australia: Brisbane, Thorneside Wastewater Treatment Plant | collected 2011-06-22 ...
CAAAGCCGGGCGGGCTGCGCCACACCCGGCCTACGGCATCCCGGCGGCGCACCCTTCCGGGGAAACGGCCAAGCCGTGTTCATGCGAGGGAAAACCACGAATGGACACGAATGAGCACGAATTTTGGCGGCATCATGTCAGGTGAGCTCAAGCGCCGGGAGATCACCCCCGGGTGACGACCTCCCCTCACTCTGTTCTCCGCATGGATTCGTGTCCATTCGTGGTTCAACCGCATCGTTACGGCTAGGGGCGGGTTCGGGGCGGAGATAGGAAAGTCTCTCTCAAATCTGCGACGCCGACACCCAAAGTGAGCGTTTTTTTTATCTTTTAGGATTCACATCTTGGCAGCCATGCCCGTAAATCCGCAAAATGCCGCTTTTTACCCAAAAGCAGGCTGCATCACCCGCCTAACCTATGATGAACTCCCGCCTCTCCCGTCCTCTGGCCGCCATGGCCGGTCTTGCCTTGCTCACCCTGGGCGCACCCGCCTGGGCCGCGGTCATCCAGCACAGCCTGCCCACCCACGTCACGGCGGCGGACAGCATCGCCTCCTACACAGTGCCGGCGGGCACGGACCGCCTGCTGGTGGTGACGGTGTCGCACGCCGACACCACGGAGGCCTCGGCAGCCTCGGCGGTGACTTTCGCCGGGCAGCCGATGACGAAGGCGGCGGAGCGCAAGGACGGCTCCGCCGTGGACTCCATCTGGGTGCGGGCGATGGGCAACAATGCGGGGGCGGACACCGGCGCGGTGGTGGTGACACGCTTTCCGAGCATGGGCACGAAGCTCACAGCCTTTCTCTCGGCGGTGTCCTTCCGCGGGGTGGACCAGGCGACGCCGACCAATGGCGCGACCCATGGCACGAACCCGTCCGGGACCAATGTGGGGTCCACGCTCAATGTGACCAGCCCGACGGGGGACCTGGTGTTCGACCTGTGGGACGCGTGGAAGGCCACCACCTTCACCCAGGCGCCCAATGGCAGCCAGCTTGAGCAGCGCAACACGGGCGCCTTCGCCTTCAACACGACGACGGTGGCGGGCTACGGCGGCTTCGGCGGCTACGGGGTGTCCACCAAGGGCGGCAACGGCGGGGCCACCAGCATGGTCTGGACCTCGACGGCGGAGGCGATGATCCACGTGGCGTTGAACATCCGCGCCTCGGTAACGGTGGTCCTGCCGACGGTGCAGAGCCTGGCGGTGACCCGCCACAACTACTCGCGCATGCGCATGACGGCCAGCATCGTCAACAACGGCGGGGGCACCATCAGCGGGCGCGGGTTTGTTTATTCGAAGACTTCCCTCAACGGCACGCCGACCATAGGGGGGGCGAATGTGACCCAGGTGGTCTCGGCGGATGTGACCAGCAGCTTCGGTGGCTACGCCGAGGGGCTGGAGCCGGGCGTCAGCTACGTCGTGCGCGGCTATGCCACCAATGAGGCGGGCACGGCCTACTCGGTCTCCAACGCCGTCTTCACCACGGACAGCCCGGCGGGCGCGAACGTCTTCTTCAGCGGCGACGGGCGGGCGGCGGAGGACCTGGGGGAGACGGACAACGCGGGCGCGCTCGTCTGCCAGAAGGACAATCAAGTGGTGACGCTGGTCAACCGGGGGGACGCGCTGCGCGCCTCCCTCATCCGCCACACGACGGGCGGCGGGCTGGACACGAACTTCAGCGGCGACGGGCGGGTGGACCTCAGCGTGCCCTCCTCGGTGACGGACGCGCTGACGGGCATCACGCTGCAAAACGACCGCAAGATCGTGGTGGCGGGGCACTCCACCTTCGCCGATGGCACGCGGCAGGTGGTGGTGGCGCGCTATCTGGAGGCCGGTGTGCTGGACACCACCTTTGACACCGACGGCGTGGCCGTGATCAACGCGGCGAACCTGGAGCACGGCCTCACCGGCGCCAACGCCCAGGCCTTCGCCTCGGATGTGACGGTGCAGACCGACGGCAAGATCGTCGTCTCCGGCCGGGTGCGGCGCAATGCCGGCGGCAAGGACAACGGCCTGGTGCTGCGGCTCAACGCCGACGGCACGCTGGACAGCGGGTTCGCCGGCAACGGCGTGGCCAGCGTGGACACGGGGACGGCGGAAAGCAGCAGCTTCGCCGGTGTGGAGATGCAGCCGGACGGGAAGATCGTCCTGGGCGGCTCGCGGCAGAACGCCGGCTTTGATTTCCAGTGCCTGGCGGTGCGGCTGACGGCGGCCGGGGCGCTGGACACCAGCTTCGACTCGGACGGCATGGTGTTTTTCGATGCCAACACGCTGGAGGGCGGCGGCCACAATGAGATTGACCAGGTGATGGATGTGAAGCTGGCCCCGGACGGCGGCATCCTGCTGGCCATCCAGGCTGAGACGGCCTCCTTCAACCCGCAGTTCTTCCTGGCCAAACTGCTGAGGAGCAACGGCGCGCTGGACAACAGCTTCGGCGGCAACGGCGTGGTGGCCACCGGCGTGGCCGGCACCCCCTCGAAGCTGGACGTGCAGGGGGACGGGCGCATCCTCATGGCGGGGGGCAACAGCGCCTTCAACACGGCGGTGCTGCGCCGCCTGCCCGGCGGCGCGGCGGACACGACCTGGGACGGGGACGGCCTGTGGACCAGCACGCTAGCCTCGACGGCGCAGGGGCTGGGCCTGACACCCTTCGGGTTCGTATTCATCAGCGCGCTGGACAATGCCTTCACGGGCGGCAGCGCGCATGTGTTCGGCTTTTTCGGGGATCTCGTTTTCCCGGCGGACAGCACCACCCCGGCGGACAATGCGACGGGCGTGGATGTGAACGCCAGCCTGGTGCTCAACTACAACACGAACATGGTCTATAACAGCGGCAGCGTGCGCATCATCAACGCGCAGACCTTTGCGGTGGTGGAGAGCATCCCGCTCAACGACGCGCGCGTGACGGGACTGGGCACCGCCACGATCACCATCAACCCGGACGCGACGCTGGCGGGCGGCACCAAATACTATGTGGATCTGCCCTTCGACAGCCTGCGCACCTTCTCGTCATGGGCGCCGGCGCGGGGGCTGTCCAACACGGAGTGGGAGTTCACCACCGCCTCGGTCGTGACGCCGGTGACGGACCTCACCCTCACGCCCGGCACGCTGCCTGAGAACCTCGCCAACGCCAGCGCCGGCACGCTGACGGGTGTCGGCGGCACGCCCGGCTTCACCTTCAGCCTGGTCAGCGGCGCCGGGGACACGGACAACGCCAGCTTCCATGTGGACGGCAGCGTGCTGAGGATCACGCCCGCCGCCGACTTCGAGACCCAGAGCAGCTACAGCGTGCGCGTGCAGGCGCAGGACAGCGCCATGCAGACCTTCGCCAAGGCTCTGACGGTGACCATCACCAACGTCAACGAAGTCCCCAGCTTCACCAAGGGCGCCAACCAGGTCCACACCGCCGCCAGCGGCGCGCAGAGCGTGCCCGGCTGGGCCACGGCCATTGACGACGGGGACAGCACCGTGACGCAGGCGGTGAGCTTCGAGGTGACCCTCAACAGCAACCCCGGCCTCTTCACCACCGCCCCCGCCGTGGCGGCCAACGGCACCCTGACCTACACCCTCAGCGGCACGACAGGCGCGGCCACCATCACCCTGCGCATCCTGGACGACACCAGCATCGGCGGCCAGCCCGCGCAGGCCAGCGCCACGCAGAACTTCACCATCACCAACCAGCCCGCGCCAAACTATGTGGTGACCTACGCCGGCGGGCACCTCACCTGCACGGACATCAGCGGCAACGGGGACACCCTCGTTCTCCAGGAGAAGACGGGCGAGGCGGGCAGCGTGCGCCTCTTCGCCTCCGGGCGCACCTTCAGCGTCAACGGCGGCCTGAACACCAACTCCGAGACCGCGGCCTTCGCCACGGCGGACCTCAACAGCGTGACCCTCAACGCCGGCGCGGGCAATGACACGATCACCATACTCTCCAACATCACGGGCAGCACCCTGAACCTGCCCGGCCTGACGATCAACGGCGGCACGGGGGATGACCAGGTGAACTTGAGTGTCTCCGTCACCTTCAAGCCCGACGCCAGCCTGAACGTGGACCTGCAGGATGACGACGCCACCCCCGGCACGGACAACATCCTCACCGCCAGCAGCGTGCAGCTCCTGCTCTCCGGCACGGGCGGGGCGGACTTCAAAGCCAGCCGGCGGGTGGCTTTCGCCAGCGGCTCGGTGCTGGAGGTGGAGAACGGCAACATCCTCGTGGAGGCCAACCAGCAGGCCGTGGCCACGGCGGGGAGCTTTTCGGGGCAGGAGTTCTTGAACGCCCGGGTGGAGGCCACCGGCTCCGGCAGCGTGACCCTGCGCGGGCGCTCCGGCAATGGCGGCGCCTTCATCATGGGCGTGGCCGTGCGCGACGGCGCCCAGGTGCTGGCGGGCGCGGGCGGCATCGTCATCGAAGGCAGCGGCCAGGGCGGGCACACCAACGGCGGCAACTACGGCGTGAGCGTGGGCGCCGGCCTCACCCAGGCCTTGGTGAAAGCCGTCGGCGGGGACATCAGCATCACCGGCGTGGCCGGCTCCGGCGGCACCGCCAACCTGAACATCGGTGTGGTGGTGGAGGGGCAGGGCGAGGTGGAGGCCACCGGCGCGGGCAAGGCGACCCTGCACGGCACGGGCGGCAACACCACAGGCACGGGGCCGAACAACCACGGCATCTTCCTCAACGGCTCCGCCCGGGTGACGACGGAAAACGGCAAGCTGACCCTGACCGGCATCAGCGGCGGCGGCGCGGGCAGCACCACCAATATTGGCGTGAACCTGTTCAGCGCCCTCCTCGTCGGCCCCAGCGGCACGGGGGACCTGCAGATCACCGGCACGCCGGGCGGCGCGGGCGCGGGCGTTGGTGTGAATCTCACCAGCAACGCCCTGCTCAGCACCCCGGCAGGTGACATCACCATCTCCGGCACGGCGGCGCCGCAGGGCGGGGACGGGGTGAGCCTCGCGAACACGGTGAGCGCAAACGGCGGTGACATCAGCATCACCGGCGCGGGCGCCGGCACGGGGAATGGTCACGACGGCATCACGGCCAGCCAGCTCATCAGCACCACCGGCACCGGCAGCGTCACCCTGCACGGCACCGCCGCCCCGGCGGGGCACGGCATCGGTGTCACCCTGACCAACAGCACCAGCACCGTGCAGACCGGCGGGGGAGGCATCAGCATCACCGGCATCGGCGGCAGCGGCGGCACGAGCAATCTGAGCGCGGGCGTGCGCGTGGGCGGCCTGGTCTCCGGCCCCGCGCCAGGCGGCAGCCTCACCATCCACGGCACCGGCGGCAGCAACGGCCAGGCCTTCCCGCACGGGGTGGAGTTCCTCGGCGCCAACGCCGACGCCGCCACCTCCGGCGGCGACATCAGCATCACCGGCATCGCCGGGGACGCGGGCGCCGGGCAGGCCCACGGCGTGAACTTTACCAGCGGGGCAGGGGTCAACGCGGGCACCGGCAGCGTCACCCTCCACGGCACCGGCGGCGCGGGCACGGGCTCCACCGTTGGCGTGCAGGTCAGCGCCACCGAGGTGGCCGGCGCGGGCGGCATCCACATCACCGGCGCGGGCGGCGGGGGCACGGGCGCGGGCATCAACCTGCCTTCCATCCCATCCCTGGTCACGACCGGCGGGGACATCACCCTGCATGGCACCGGCAGCACCCTGGGCGGCGCGGGCATCGGCTATTCTGGCACGATTGACGCGGGCGGGGGTGACATCAGCCTCACCGGCATCAGCACAGGCACGGTGAACAGCCTGCACGGCATCGTGCGCACTGCGGCCTCCACCACCACCGGCACGGGCACCATCACCATGCACGGCACCGCCAGCCCGGACGGGCATGGCTCGGGGATTTTGCTTGGCGGCACAGCCCCGGTGACGACTGGCGGTGGCGGCATCTCCCTGACCGGCATCGGCGGCGGCGCCGGCACCACCTCAGGCAACTCGGGTGTCCTGGTGAACGGAGCCGTCATCAGCGGTCCCGGCGCGGGTTCCGCGCTGACAATCCACGGCACGGGCGGCGCCAGCACGCAGAACTTCCCGCACGGCGTTGATATCAACGGCAGCGGGCAGTTGCTCACCAGCGGCGGTGACATTGTTGTCACCGGCATTGGCGGGGCGAACAGTGCCGCGCAAGCCCTGGGCGTCAATATCCCCGGCGGTTCTCAAATCAGCGCGGGCGGCACGGGCGCGGTCACCCTCACCGGCACCGGCGGCGCGGCGGCGGGCAATTCGCAGTTCGGAGTCTTCTTCAACGGCGGCACGGTGTCCACCAACGACGGCCCCATCTCCGTCACCGGCACGGCAGGCGACCAAAGCGGCACCCTGAGCGGGAGCCGCGGCATCTACAAGTCCAGCGGGACCGTCGTCATCGTCGGCGGCGACCACGACCTGACGCTGGTGGCCGACAGCATGTCATTGGCGGGCAGCAACACGATCAACGCGGCGGGCAATGAAGTGATCATCCGCCAGAAGACCGCCGGCACCGCCATCACGCTGGGCGCGGAGGACACCGTCACCGGCAGCCCGCTGGTGCTCGGCTTGTCGGATGTGGAGCTGGACTGCTTCGTGGCCGACGAGGTGCGCATTGGCAATGCCGACACCGGCGCGATGACCGTGGCGGGCGCCATTTCCCCGCTGAGCTACCCGGTGCTGCGGCTGGCCAGGCCGGTGGTCTTCACCGACGGCGGCAACTTTGTCTCGGACATCACCTCGGAGACGGTCTTCGAGCGCATGATCGTGGACGGCGGCATCACCCTCCAGGACACCTCCACGATCACCGGCGCGGTGCTGGGCGGCTTCGTGCCCTCCGCCACGGCGGTGATCCCGGTCATCCAGGGCAACGACGGCGTGACCGGCGTCTTCACCGGCCGGCCAGAAGGCTGGCCCATGAGCCTCACTGGCCTGACGCGGCGCATGCGCCTGACCTACGCGGCGGGCGGCGGCAACCACATCGCCTTCTACAGCTCGCCCATCGTGGTGCTGCGCGGCAACGGCCAGGCCATCGCCAAGGGTGACGCCACGCCTTCCACCTCTGACCACACGGACTTCGGCGGCACGCTGACCGCGGGCAGCAACACGGTGGTGCGCACTTTTGAGATCCTCAATGACGGCCTGGCTCCGCTGACCGGCATCTCCCCCGCCGTGGACGCGGGCACGCCTGCGGGGGCCTTCAGCATCACTTTGCCTCCGGCGTCCGGCTTGACCTCCGGGTCGAGCACTTACTTCAGCGTCACCTTTGACCCGGCGGCCAACGGCATCCAGTCCAGCACGGTGACGGTGACGAGCGACCAGCCGCTCGACAGCCCCTACAGCTTCGCCATCCAGGGGGAGGGGACGTATCCCGAGATCACGGTGTATGACGGCACCGTCCTGGGCACGGAGCTGATGGATGACACGGGCGAGGTGGACTTTGGCGATGTGGAGCGCTCCACCACCGGGGCGGCGCGGCTCTTCACCATCCGCAACACCGGCACCGGCCCCATGAGCGGCATTGCGGTGACCAAGGGCGTGGACGGGCTGCCGGCGGAGTTCGGCCTGGATGTGGGCGGCCTGAGCGCCAGCCTGCTGCCGAACACCAGCACCACCTTCACCGTGGCGCTGACGCCTGAATCGCTCGGCCCGCGCGGCGCGGTGCTGGAGATCGCCAGCACGGACGAGGACGAGAACCCCTTTGAGGTCCACCTCATCGGCGAGGGCGTGCCGCCCGCGTTCGCGGCGGTGACGGACCAGTTCATGCTGCCCGACCAGGGTATGGACGGCGGCGGGCGCATCTACCGGCCGCTGACGGGGGTGATCAACCAGGACGGCTTCATCACCTTCCGCGCGCAGGGTGCGGTGGGCAGCGGCGGCATCACTGGCGCCAATGACAGCCTGCTGCTCAGCGATGTCTCCGGCGAGCTGCGCGTGGTGGCGCGCGAGGGCGGCGTGGTGCAGACCACGCCCTGGCAGACGCTGTCGGGCCTGTTCACCCACTTCGTGCTCAGCGAGGGCGGCGAGAGCGTGGCTCTGGACCGCGTCGCCGGCGCGCCAACCAGCACCGACTACGCCTACATCGGCTCGCCCGACGGTCTGGCGCTGGAGATCCTCAGCCGCGAAGGGGACGCCGCGCCAAGCGCGGGTGTGTTCAAGACCCACACCGCCAAACCGGCGGTGGACGCGCAGGGCAGGGTGTATTTCTCCGGCGACCTCAGCGGCGTCGGCATCACCACCAAGACCGACACAGGCATCTACCAGGAAAGCGGCGGCAGCGTGGTGGAGATCATCCGCGAGGGCGATGACGTGAGCGCGCAGACCGGCGACCCCGCCTGGCTCGGCGCGGTGTCGAACTATGTGGCCGCCGCCGGTGACGGCGTGGTCTTCACCGCCAGCCTCCAGAACCACCCGACGGATACCACCCAGAAAACCGACACCGCGCTCAATGCCGTGGTCATGGCGGGCAACGAGGCCGCGCTGGCCGTGATCGCGCGCAAAGGCGACACGATAACAGGCACAGGCAGCACGATGCGCACCTTCTCCGGCGTGGCGCGTGCCAGCGATGGCGGCCATGCCTTCACCGGCCTGCTCACAACAGGTGGCGGCGTGACCACGGCCAACGACCAGGTGCTGGTCTCCGAGCAGGGAGGCGCGCTGCATCTCGTGGCGCGTGAGGGCGTGACGCAGGTCTCGGGCGTGACTTTGACGAAGTTCGCCGACTTTTACGCCTGCGCCGGCGGGGTGGTGATCTTCGAGGCCAGCGGCGTGGTGTGCCGCTGGACGGAATCCGGCGGCATCGAGGAGCTGGCGCGCGCGGGCGCGGCAGCCCCCGGCATGGGCGGGGCCACCTTTGGCAGCATCGGCAGCCTGTCGGTGAGCGACGGCGGCGCGGTGGCGCTGGTGACACCGCTCTCCAACGGCCAGACCGCCCTGTGGCGCGCGCTGCCCGGCGGCGCGCTAAGCCTGGTGTCGCAGACCAGCGATGTCATCGTGGTGGATGGAACGCCGCAGACCATCCTGGGCATCTCCATCCACGCGCAGGGAGCGGGCACCGGCGGCGGAGGCGGAGGCATGGGCGCGGCCATCAACGACGACGGCTACCTTTTTGCCACCCTCTCCCTCGGCGGCGGCCAGCATGTGGCGCGGGTCTTCCCGTGAGGCGGGCTGCTCCACGCGGACGCGCTTCCCGCCACAAGCCTCATTGAGGAACGCGCCAGTCCAGACAGGCAGGTGTGTCTGTGCCACTGGCGCAAATCCACTGGAAGCCGGGTCATGGTTGCCGCGTTCACTGTCTCATGAAAATTCGTGGTTCCCTGGCCGGTGATGTGGCGCATGGCGCGTTTGGCTTTGCGCTGGTGGGTGTGGCGTCGTTTTCCATCTGGGCCTGCTGCGCCGGGTGGTTCCAGGGCAGGGGAGGGGAGCCGGCCATGTATGCCGCCATCGCGCTTGCGTTCCTGGCGCTGTCCGTGCTGGTGCTCGCGCCGCTGGCGGGTGGCGCTGGCAGGTTCATGCGCGCTTTTTATCCGGCTTTCCTGGCCTACGCGGTTTTGTGGAGCGCGGCCTGGTTCGCCATGCCGAACCGCGCGGGGGAGTGGACAGGCGCGGCCCTGGGCTGCCTGGTGTTTGCCTGGCTCTTGCTGCGCCTGCTCGGCCGCCGGGGCGGCTGGCTGGCGTCGGCGCTGGTGTTCTTCGCGCTGCACACGGTGGGTTACTTCGCGGGCAGTTGGGCCATGTATGACTACTGGCTGGGCGGGTTCAAGGCCGGGCAGTTCGCGGACATGACACGCGCGCAGGCGGCTCTCTATGCCAAGCTCTCCTGGGGGCTGTGCTACGGCCTCGGCTTCGGCGCGGGCATCGGCCTGCTCATGCACGGGGCGCGGCGGAAGGCGGCATGAAATCTGGCATTTGCCCCGCGCGGATTCCCTGCCTATTCTCGCGCCCTCATGGCCCTCGCAAAGATCACCCAAGTCACCGGCACCGCCGTTCACGTCCCAGGCTCCGACATTGACACGGACCGCATCATCCCCGCACGCTTCATGAAATGCGTCACCTTCGACGGGCTGGGCGAGTTCGCTTTCCACGACGTGCGCTTCGACAAGGATGGCAAGCCCGCCGGGCATCCCCTGGACGATCCGCGTTTCAAGGGCGCCTCCATCCTCATTTCCGGCAGCAATTTCGGCTGCGGCAGCTCCCGCGAGCACGCGCCGCAGGCCCTTTACCGCTTTGGATTCCGGGCCGTCATCGCGCAGAGTTTCGCCGAGATTTTCTTCGGCAACTGCACCACGCTCGGCATCCCCTGCGTCTGCGCCACGGCGGAGGACATCGCCCGGCTCGCCGCCGCCGTGGAGGCCAACCCGCGGATGGAAGTCGTCGTGGATGTCGCCAGCCGCCAGGTGCGCTTCGGCGCGGAGAGCATCCCCGTCACCGTGCCCGCCACCGCGCACGACGCCCTCACCAGCGGCCGCTGGGACCCCATCGGCGAGTTGCTGGAGGCCAGGGATGCCATCCACTCGCGCATGACCGCGCTCGGCTGGGTTTGAATCAGGTTTGATTGAGTCCGCCCCTTTCCAAGAGCCACACCGCCATGAGCCAAGTCCCCGCCCATCTCCGTTACCGCGACACCCATGAATGGGTGGACCCCGCGCAGGAAATCTCCCCCGTAGGCATCACCGATCACGCCCAGGCCGAGCTGACCGATGTGGTCTTTGTGGACCCGCCGAAGCTGGGTCCGGTGACTGCCGGCCAGCAGGTCTGCGTCATTGAGTCCGTCAAAGCCGCCAGCGACATCTACACACCCGTCAGCGGCGAGATCGTCGAGGTGAATGGCGTGCTCAGTGCCGAGCCCGGCCTCATCAACACCGACCCCTATGGCGCCGGCTGGATCTTTAAAATCAAGCCCTCCAGCCCGGACGAAGCCGCCGCCCTCATGGACGCCGCCGCCTACACCGCCCACATCGGGTGAGGGTTGAGATTGGCTGTCAGCCGGGCTGAAGCTGGTCTCTGACCGCGGCAAATGCCGCCACCGCCTTTTCCAAATCCGCGCGCGTGTGGGCGGCGCTCATCTGGGTGCGGATGCGGGCCTTGCCCTCGGCGACGACGGGGAAGCTGAAGCCGATGACATAAACCCCGCGCTCCAGCATGGCGTCGGCGAAGCGGGTGGCGAGCGCGGCGTCACCCAGCATGACAGGGACGATGGGGTGGGCTCCCAGAGCGATGTTAAAACCGGCCTCCGTCATGGCGGCGCGGAACCAGCGGGTGTTCGCCTCCAGCGTGTCGCGCAGACGGGTGCTGGTTTTGAGAAGACGCAGCGCTTCGAGCGTCGCTCCGGCGATGCTGGGGCAGAGCGTGTTCGAGAACAGATAAGGCCGCGAGCGCTGGCGCAGCAGTTCGATGATTTCTTTGCGCCCGCTGGTGTAGCCGCCGCTGGCTCCGCCGAGGGCTTTGCCGAGCGTGCCGGTCAGAATGTCCACGCGGCCCATCACCTCGCAGTGCTCATGCGTGCCGCGGCCTGTCCTGCCGATGAAACCGGTGGCATGGGAGTCGTCCACCATGACGAGCGCGTGATGTTTTTCAGCGAGGTCACAAATCTCGCGCAAGGGAGCGATGGTGCCGTCCATCGAGAACACGCCATCGGTGGCGATCATTTTAAAGCGCGCGCCTTTGGCATCGGCGGCGGCGAGTTGGGCCTCCAGATCGGCCATGTCGCAGTTTTTGTAGCGGTAGCGCTGCGCTTTGCACAAGCGCACGCCGTCTATGATCGAGGCGTGATTGAGTTCGTCGCTGATGACGGCGTCTTCGGGTCCGAGGATCGTCTCAAACAGGCCGCCGTTCGCGTCGAAGCAGGAGCCGTAGAGGATCGTGTCCTCCGTGCCGAGGAAGTCGGTCAAACTGGCCTCCAGTTCCTTGTGCAAACCCTGCGTGCCGCAGATGAAGCGCACGCTTGCGAGGCCGTAGCCCCAGTGCTCCAGCGCCTCATGCGCGGCCTGACGCACCTTCGGGTGCTGCGCGAGGCCGAGGTAGTTGTTCGCGCACATGTTGAGCACCGCAGCGCCGCCGTTCGCGCGGACGAGCGTGCCTTGCGGCGTGCTGAGCACGCGCTCGCGCTTGTAAGTGCCTGCGGCGCGGATGGCGTCGAGTTGGGCAGTCAGATGGTCTTTGAAAGTCGTGTTCATGGCATTCCATTCGTCCAATCCAGCACCACCTTGCCGCAGTTGCCGCTTTCCATGGCGGCGAAGCCCTTTTCGAACTCGGTGTAGTGGAAGCGGTGGGTGATGACGGGGGCGATGTTCACGCCGCTTTCAAGCATGACGCTCATTTGATACCAGGTCTCATACATCTCGCGGCCGTAGATGCCGTGGATGGTGAGCATGTTGAAGATGACCTTGTTCCAATCAATGGCGATTTGCTCGCTGGGGATGCCGAGCATGGCGATCTTGCCGCCGTGGCACATGTTATCAATCATGTCGCGGAAGGCGGCGGCGTTGCCGCTCATCTCCAGGCCCACGTCGAAGCCTTCCTTCATGCCGAGCTGCTTCTGCACATCGGCGATGGTTTCGTGCTTCACATTCACCGCACGCGTCGCGCCCATCCTTTTCGCCAAATCGAGGCGATACTCATTCACATCGGTGATGACGACGTGACGTGCGCCCGCGTGTTTGACGACGGGAATGGCCATGATGCCGATGGGGCCGGCTCCGGTGATCAAAACATCCTCGCCCATACATTCAAAGGCCAGCGCGGTGTGAACGGCGTTGCCGAAGGGATCGAAAATGCTCGCCACCTCCTCGTCCACGCCCTCGCGATGATGCCAGACGTTCGTCATCGGCACGCTGATGTACTCGGCGAAAGCGCCGGTGCGGTTCACGCCGATGCCGACGGTGTCTTTGCATAAGTGACGGCGTCCGGCGAGGCAGTTGCGGCATCGCCCGCAGACGACGTGGCCCTCGGCGCTGACGATTTCGCCGGGATGGAAGTCATTCACATTGCTGCCGATGGCGACGACCTCGCCGACGAACTCATGCCCGACGACCATCGGAACGGGAATCGTCTTCTGCGCCCAGGCGTCCCATTTATAAATATGGAGGTCCGTGCCGCAGATGCCGGTTTTGCGGATCTTGATGAGGACATCATTGATGCCGACCTGCGGCTCCGGGACATCCTGGAGCCAGAGACCGCGTTCGGCGTGCGCTTTGACGAGTGCTTTCATGGTGTGTTGAACCCGGCCATGAATGGCGAGTCCTTCGAGGGCTGCAAGCAGGAATTCCAAAATATCGAAATATAATCCAATATACAGGATTCGATTCGTCGGGGTTGCCATGAACGCCTCCAGTTTACTCGCGCCGCACCTCCAGCCGCATCAACTGCCGCGGCACCGCCCCGAAGGGTGTGTTGCCGCGCACGGTCACGGTTTCGGTGCCGTTGTCGTGATGTTCACGGGACACCTCCGTTGTGTGCAGGCCGCCGCTTCGCCAGATGACTCCGTCGTCGGAGACCTGGACTGTGTAAAACAGGTCCGACTCGATCGGGCGAGTGTAGCGCAGGGTGATGAAGTTCCCGTCCGCTGTCCTGCCCGCGATTGGCAGGCCGCCGACCTGGGCATTGTTGGGATCAAGGGCGAGTCCGAATTCCATCGCCTCGCTGATGCCGTCGCCGTCGGTGTCGCCGTCAAAAGAAACGGATTCGGGGTTGCCCGGAAAATGGACGCGCAGCCATGCGTCGCTGGGACGGTCGTGCAAGGTGACCATGCCTGAGGTTTGCGCGCCGAGAGTGTAGGCGGCATCCGGCAGCAGGGTGAGGATGATGGTTTCCGCGCCTTCAGGCAGCGAGTCGGCCAGTGGCAGCACATCCACGCTGAGGGTGGCTTGATCCGCCTCGAAATGCAGGGGACTGGCGGCGTTGAGCAAATAATCATCGCCCTCGGTGGCGGTGCCGCTGATGGAAAAGAGCACGTCCACCGCCTGCGTGGCATCGGACCGGGTGATCTGGAACTGGCCCGGGATGAGGCCGAACTCCTGCGCGGTGGGCGCTGTGACCGAGAGGTTCACACCCGGCGGCAGGGGGCGGCTGCGCGGATCTGCGGGATCGGTGCCGGCCGCGATTTCATCGGCATCGCTGACGCCGTCGCCGTCGAAATCCGAGCCGCCAGGGCCGCTGGTGACATCATCAATGGTGTGGATGTCGTCGTTGGGGTCGGTGTCCACGATGAGCAGCTCGTCAATGTCATTGATGCCGTCGCCATCGCGGTCGGTGAAGACGAGTCCGTCCGTGCGCGAGATGATGAACTGGCGCAGCTCGGGCTGGGCGCCGGGAGCATGAAAGCGGGTGAAGACGGTGGCGTGCCCCGACGGGCTTTGCACCACATCGGCCAGGGTGTACCGGCCCACCGAGTTCCGCGTCACCTCCAGCGGCTCTTGGCTGACGGCGGCAAAAGTGCCCGCATTCAGCAGCGCATAACGCAAGGCGCCAGCCGGGCCGTCCGTCCAGGCGATGAGAATCCGGCCCGGACTGCCTCCGACAGCCGCCCCGCTGATGCCGTCGGGCGTCTCGTCGGCATAAACCAAGGGGCCGGCGAGCAGGCTGCCGAAAAAGAAACTGCGTGTCTGGATTCCACCCGCCTGGGGCAAAGACAGGATCACAGCAAGGCCGCCTGACTCAATGACCGCGACACCAGGATTCACCGGTGTGGTGTTGGTGGCGATGGCGCCCGGCGCGCCGCCGGACCAGGAGAAGACTTTCAATTCATCCGCCGCATTGGTGAAAGCCACCGTCACACCACCTGAGACTCCGGCGGCATCAAGGGACAGTATCTCCTGTGACGCCGCCAGTGTCGCGGGAGCTGACCAGCCTGAGACCGTGGAGTAGGTCATGCCGGAGATGGACTGCAAAGGTGACCCTGGAAAGCCTTCCCGCATCAGATACACCAGCGAGTTGAATGTGCCGCTGGTCTCCAGGTGGAGGGTGTCAGCCACTCCGGCGAGCACGGCTGCCGTGGCAGGCGCTGACCAGGTGACGCCGCCGTTTGTGCTGGTGGAAAAGCGGATCGTCGAACCTGCGCCCGGCGAAGCGAGGTCCGCGGCCGCAATGGAAGTCCACACCGCCAGGAGAGTGCCGTTGGAAAGCCGGGCGGCATCGGCGGCCACGATGCCGTCCTCATCGCCAAGGGTGACTGGCGTTCCCCAAGTCGTTTCATTGACCCGGACGGCTGCGCGCAGCAGCATCCGCCCGGTCATTGGGTCAATGTCAGGGAAGACCATGAGGTCGGGGGTTCCGGCGGCGATGCGGTGCGTGTCGCGCGCGGAGAGGAGAATACCGCGGGCAAGCTGGGGGGAGGCACCCAGCCAGGTGGCGGGCGGCTCATCCGCCAGCGAGCGGGAAGTGAATGTGACGCTCAACGGCACGAGATCGAAGCGCGACTCTGTGCTAAACTGGTAGGAGAAAGGAATGTCGAAGAACGATATTTTCTCCAACCGTGTCAGCACAAGGTCGGCAAAGGCCTGGAAGGTGGCGCGTATCTCGCCGCGCACTTCCTTGAAGACGGGCCAGTAACCGTCGGGGTTGAAGGTCAGTTGCAGCGCGGGCAGGTCCTCCCCCTCGGCGATGGGAATCTTCACTTTGCTGCCTTGAAGGGAAAGGTTGACCGAGGCACCGGCGAGTTCGCCGATGGCTGCCTCAATGCCAATGCCGAGATGGAAAAGCAGGCTGGTGGACTGGCTGAACGCCGTAGCCGGAACGCCGGGCTGCACCACCTCGCGCCCTCCGAGATAATGACCCTTTTCCGGATGAGAAAATGATCCCGGGACGCCGCTGCCTGCTGCGACGATTTGCGGACGCCGCGTGGTCCAGGTGCTGACCACGTCGAATCCCGCCGCCGCTCGCGCGAGGGCGTCCACCTGGAATTTTTTTCCGGACAACCTGTCCGCCACTCGGAACAAGGGACCCACTTTTGGGATGAGCTTGATGTGCGGCTTGAGATCGTAGCGCGTCTCGATCGCGGCGCCGAACAGGAAGCGCGACTTGGTGAGAAGCTCCAGGGGCTCCGCCTCGGGGTCGAAGATGCCGGTATTGGAAAAGCTGGCGGAGCCGATGAAGTGGCGCTTCTGTTTGATGCGTTGCTTTTGCCGCTCGGTGAGACGCGCGGGTTTGAACAGGCTGGCGTCCACGGCGTCGGGTGTGGCCGTGCCGCGCGCTTCAAAGAGCACGCTGCCGTCTGTCCCGTCCACAACGACATCGAGCGCCACCTCCAGCGCGCCACCGATGGTGTCGGTGACCATGCCGAGAAAACCCTCCGCTGAGACACTCTGCCCTTCATTCCACTGGGTGTTGCCATTATAGGCGTATTTGAGGTAGCCCTCCTCCGGCCTGCCGGGCAGGCCCACGCTGATGACGCCGTTGGTGATGCGCTTGGGTTTGAACTTGCCGGACATGTGCTTGTCGAGCGCGCGCCTTTGCAGCAGCGGCGAACCGGCGAATTTTTTCGTCAGTGCCATGGCATCCGCGATGGCCGCCATCCAGGCGGGAGGCCGGAGGGCGCGCAGAGTTTTGGCGCTGTCCGCCTCTGTGTAAGTGATCTGGTGAAAGCTCAGCGCGCCGTGCTTGGTCTCCACCACGATGACCGGAGAAAACCTGCCCGGCGGCAGTGTCCACAGTTTCAACTGCCCGCTGGCTGTGGTGACATGCGTCATTGGATCGGTCATCATGCTGGTGGCGATCCTTGAAATGATGTGGAAGCCCTCAAGCGGCGTGCCGGTCCCGTCTTTATAGCTCTGCGTGGTGATTGTGTCCCACCAGGCCCTTCGCGCCAGCACCTTTGCCGGGTCGGGATCGGGCATGTAGTCGAACATTCCCTCCTCGCCGGCTCCCTCGCCTCCGGTGCCGGCGGCATCCGAGCTTTCGCGCGGGAACAGCCTCGGGTCCACAATCGCCACCAGCGCGATGCCGTCCTTGAGCGTGCGCTGGGTGCTGCCGCCGGGAGTGCCGTCGGCGTTGTCGAAATTCAATTCCTCAAAGTTGATCTCCGCGGCGGGAGTGGCGGTCGCCGTCCAGGTCGCCGTCAGTTCATCCACGGCGCGTCCCAGCTCTCCCAGGGGGCCTTTGGAGGAAAAGGACACATTGCTCAAAAACAGGCCGTAGCGGTTGATCTCAGCCTCCACTGCGGGAGCGGGCAGGGGTTCGAGCCGCAGGTCGAGCACGAGGCTGCCGTTGAGTCCGATGGCAGGGTCCGCGCCGCCAAAACGCAGCCGCCTGGGTTTGAATCCGGGCGCGCTGACATCCACAAAAAAAGCCGGGGTTTCCAAAGTGGACGGCATGACAAAGGCGCCGTTGTCGTCTGTGACTTTGGCGGGGAATCTGGCGTCGCCAAAGCGGTCCCGCAGGCGGATTTTGGCGCCTGGGATCGGTTCGGCGGCGGCATTGTCCACTTTGACGGTGCCTGAGAGGTTGAGCGCGCGCCCCATCTCGGCCACAATAAGCACGGCGTTGTTGAACACGCCCGAGGTGATGACGCCGTGCCTTTTGTAAAGCCACACGCCGGCGGGGTCGGTGGCCGTGGTGAGTGTGAGAGGGCCGGTGTACTGGCCGGGCACGCTGATGCTGCCCGCGTCGAAGATGGAGCCGCCGAGGTTGAATTTGATTCCGGGTATTTCCACGTCCGGAGCCTCGCGGCTCACTGCCTTGAGGGTGATTGCGGCTGTCATCACGGGTGGATGCGGAGTCACATTGTTTGATGGTCCCCCGACGAAAATGGTCAGGTCTTCAGGTCCAGTGCCAGCGCTGCCTGCGAACCACAGGCCGGAAGGATCGCGCTTCCAAAAATCAAAGCTGCCCAAGGGCCGCCGCGCCGCCGCGAACAGTGCTCCGCCAGCATAGGCGGGGCGTATGAAGTCAAAGTGCGGGGCGGAATCGGTCCCGGCGTCCACATACTGGGGAGGATCAAGCTCCTCGTCCCAAACTTTCCGGCGCAGGGTCATCGGTGGCGAGGCCTTGTAAGCCGCGTCAGCCGGCACGCCGGTGGGCCATGTCTGGTACATGAGCACCGGATTGTAAAAAAAGAAAGCGCCTGGCGGGCCTCCCGCCGGGTAGTTCGCTCCGGGATACTCCGGCAGCCCCGGCAGTGTCACCGTCTCCGGCGTGCTGCCGGGCAGAAGGGGAAACGCCTCGATGTCGAAACGCGGATGCGTGCCCGTCCATGTCCAGGTGCCGGGCATGACATTGGCGAACTCCACCACCAGCCGGCCGCCGCGGCTAAGAAGGCTGCCCGTGATGGTCTGGCTGCTGCCCGCTTCGGTGATCTCGAAGACCGGCGGCACCGCCAGCAACTCCACGAACTTCGCCGTCTGCGGCGCGCTGAACGGCACGGGGATGCTGGTCACAATATCCTGGGTGGGGTTGTCTCCGGTGAGCACCACATCGAGCGCGAGCGTGGTTCCTTTTTTGTGCGCATAAAGGTCTATGCGATATTCGCGGTCCGAGTTGATGACTAGCGGGTCTCCCAGCGCAGCGTCCGGAGGAGCCGGCGAGGATGAGGCCCCGCTGATCACAGGCCAGCCCTGGCGGCGCGGGTCAACAGCCATGTCGTGTTGCACGAGAATGTGGCTGCCGAGGTAATCTGTCATCGAGGGCACGGCGAACCCGTAAAGGCCGGGATTCACGACAAAGACCAGGTCGCCGTTTTCATCCGCCCCACCTGTCACATGATCTCCATCCATGCCCATGAGCACCTCCGCTTCGTGAGGCTGGTAGATCGGACGGCGCAGCACGAAGTCATTGCCGCCGCCGGTGGTCATCTCGCCCATCGAGTCCGCCTTGAACAGCCTGGCCCTTACGATGGCGCGGCGCACCTCCAGCAGCAGTTCCTCTTCCGTGGTGAGACCGTCCACCAACTCCACTGTCTCCTCGGCGGTGAAATGCGGCGCGGGAGTGGTTAGTGGATCGTCCGGTTCGAAGCGGTCGCTCACACGCACCTCATACCGGCCGGGCAGCAGATTCGAAAACAGCCTCTCCTCCGGCGTCACGCCTGCGTCCAACTGGCGGCGGATGCCCTCCGCGTTTGTCTGCGCGACGCCGTCGAGCCTCACCTCGATGCCCTCGTAAAACTCGTTCGTGTCGTAGGCCGACTTCAACGTCAGCAGCAGCGCGGTCGGCTCGATCACCGCCTGCAGCACCTCGGCGGCTCCAGGCTGCCTGCCGGGAAGGTCATCCGTCACCGCCGCAGGCTCCAGAAACGTGTCCGTCAACTCATAGCCCGGCCGCTTGATGCGCGCGCGCCAGTGGATGGGCGCCAGGTTGTGAAAGCTGACCTCGCCCGCGTCATCGGTCGCCATCTCCCGCGGTGGTATCAGCACCAGTTCATGATCGTCCGGACTCACCCCGGTCAACTCGACGACCATGTTCTTTAGCGGGCCGTTTTGCTCCGTGGTTGGGTCCATGCCTTCCACGCGCAGTTTGATGGTCTGCGGCACATGTTTGAGCATCAGGCCCGCCAGATGCGGACTCGACACCGCCATCTTCGCCGTGTGCCCGCCTGCCTTCGGGTAGCTCTCCCAGCCTGGGCGGCGCTGCGCCCCCGTGTTGAAAGCGAATGTGTAATAACCCGCAGTGATGCCATAAAACGAGAAGTTCCCCGTCGCGTCCGTTTTCACGGTGACGGGCGGGTCCGGTGTCAGGTCAGTGGCGCTGTCATAGCGGATGATCTCCACCGGAATGTCCGGAATTTTCCAGTTCGAGGCCGCGTCAGCCACTTCGACATGAATTTCCACCGGCGTCACGCCTGGTAGCGGCGTCAGCGCGAAGTTTTCGTTCATCGTCAGCCCTGCCACCACCACCGCACGCTCCACCGGCGTGTGACCGCCCAGCGCCGCCCGCAGCCTTTGCGCGGCGGCAGGCACGTCCCTGATTTCGTAAAAGCCGAACAAGTCCGTCACCGTCTCGAACTCCGGCGTCCCGTCCGCCGGTTCCGCGTCCACCGTGACAGCCGCCCCTGTCAGCGGCTCGCCGGTCGTGGCGCTTGTCACCTGGCCTTGCAGGGTGGCCGCGTCCGTCCGCGCGGCAATGACCGCCAGCATGGCAATCACCAGCCCGCCCTGCATGAATGCGCGGATTTTCATGCATTGAGATTAACCAATCTTGCCGATTGATGGAAGAACAATTTTTCACAGCGGATCAGGCGAGGCTTGCAGGCTGACAATGGCTCCTGCGGCGGCTCCAGGCAGTAAATCAACGGATGCTGGCGCCACTCCGCAGCCAAAACGCTTGACCCCGCCTTGCGCAGGGGCTTACTGGCGCGGAATCACAGCAGCGCTCCGTTTATCAATGGCTGAAATTTTTTCACACCGCTCCAGACGCCCCGGCAAAGCCGGGAAACTAGCCGGACTGGCCTTTGTGGCGGTGGTTTTCCTGACTGGAGCGGCGCGTGCTTTTGACACCGTCATCCTGGACGCGGGCCACGGCGACCATGATCGCGGAGCCTCCATAGGCTATGTGTATGAGAAGCACCTCTGCCTGGACACCGCGCGGCGGGTGGAGCGCCTGCTCAAGCAGGCCGGGCTGAAGGTCGTGCTGACTCGCTCGACGGACGAGTTCATCACACTGCAAAACCGCGCGGACATGGGCAACAGCCGCCGCAACGCCATCTTCGTCAGCATCCACTACAACTACAGCCGGGGCGGCTCCGGGCATGGCGTCGAGACCTTTTATCACTTTGAAAAAAGCTACCTGCTCGCCGCCTACATCCAGGCTTATCTGCTGAAGTCCACAGGCCTGGCAAATCGCGGCGTGAAGCACGCCAGCTATTTCGTCATCCGCAAGACCACCCGCAACCCCGCGGTGCTCGTGGAGTGCGGCTTCGTCAGCAACTCCGCCGAGCGCCAGAAGATGATGGACGGCGCTTTCCGGGCTAAAATCGCCGAGGGCATCGCCCAGGGCATTGTCGGCTACAAACGCTCGCGCTGACCCATGCCACTCACATGCCGGGAGATGCAGGATGGAGAGGCGCGCGCCTTTGAGGCCGGAGTGGATGCGGCGGACTTGATGGAGGCGGCGGGGCAGGGGATCGCACGGGTGATCCGCCAGTTCTTTCCCGCGCCGGGAACCGCAGTGCTTTTTCTTGGCGGCGGCAACAACGCGGGCGACGCGCTCGTGGCCGGGCGCGAACTGGCGCGCGCGGGCTGGACGCTGCTGGCGCGCCTGGCTGTGGAGCCTGAGAAAATGAAACCGCTGCCCGCCGCGCATTGGAGCTCGCTGCGAGGTGTGGCGCGCATCACGGCGAATGACGAAATCACCGCCCAGGGGACCTTGATCTGCCTCGACGGGCTGCTGGGCATCGGCTCCAGTGGTCCCCTGCGTCAGCCACTCGGCGCGCTGGCGGCGGAGATGAACCGGCTGCGCCTCAGCCACGGCGCGTTCACCTTCGCGATGGACATGCCGAGCGGTCTGGATGGCGACACGGGGCTGCCCGCGCCGGATGCCGTTGTTGCCGATGTCACCGCAACCCTTGCGTGCCCCAAGGCGGGCCTCTTCGCCGACACTGCGGCGAATCATGCAGGACGCCTCGCCCTCGTGCCGCTGCCGTCGTTGGCGCCATTTCTGCCGGCTTTCACAGGGCCTGAGCTGCTCGTGCCAAACCTGCTGCGCCCCTGGCTGCCGAGACGGCCCTTTGATTTTCACAAGGGCCAGGCGGGACGTGTCGGCGTCATTGCCGGATCGCGCGGCTTTTACGGTGCCGCCGTGCTCGCCTGCATGGGAGCGCTGCGGGGCGGGGCGGGGCTCGTCACGCTCCTGGTCAAGGAGGACGGTTATGAAGCTCTCGCGCGCATGACGCCGCCGGAGGTGATGGTCCGCCAGGTGCGCGACTACCGGAAGGCGCTGGAACTTCGCCTCGACGCCCTCGCGCTCGGCCCCGGCATCGGTTTCGCCCACGAGGAGGAAATTCTCGGCCTCATTCAAGAAGCTCCCATGCCCGCCGTGGTGGATGCCGACGCATTGACACTCCTGTCGCGCACCTCTCTCGCGCCTTTAAAAAATGCCGCGGCTCCGCGCCTGCTCACCCCGCATCCCGGTGAAATGGAGCGCCTGTGCGACCGGCTCAAGCCCCGCCTGGAGACGGCGCAATCCTTTGCCGACGCCCACCCCGGCCACACCCTCCTGCTCAAAGGCGCGCGCACGGTCATCGCCACCTCGGGTCATCCGGCCTTGTTCAACACCACCGGCCATCCCGGCATGGCCACCGGCGGCATGGGGGATTTGTTGACGGGGCTGTGCGCGGCTCTGCTTGGCCAGGGTGTTGAAACACATCGCGCGGCAGGTTTGGGCGCCTGGTTGTGCGGACGCGCCGCGGAAATCGCTGCGCTGGATCAGGCGCAGGAGTGCGTGATTCCGAGCGACACGGCGGCACAAATGGGCCGTGCCTGGCGTGAATTGCGCTGCGGGGATGCGTTTTGACGGGAAAAAGCCCGTTGCAGGCGATGCGCGAGGCGGCTATCAACTGCCGCGAAATCACCCCCTTTGAAACAAGCCCTTATGAAAACCGCCGCCGTCCTTCTCGCCGCCCTTGGTTGCATCTTCTGCGCCGCCTCGTGTGACAGTCATACCTTTGAAAGCACCCAGGTGCTGCATGAACGCATGCACAAGGCCCACGGCGAGGATCATGGCGGCGGTCACGGAAAGGCGGACGACGCCCACGGCGAAAAACCTGCCAGTCATTGATACCTTTCACGTCCTTCGACGGGGCGTTCTCACGTTATCAGGATCTTTCGTCCTGCCCGGCATGAGCCTGTGGCAAATTGAGCTTGGCACCCGCCGCGCCGCCTGCTCTAAATAGCGCGCCTTCCACGCACGCACTCCCGACGCATGACACCGGACTCACCCGCCCCCACGCCCAGCAGGCGCCGTGTGTTCGTTTCCAGGCTGCTGAGCACCCTCATCCTCTGGGCGGTCATCGCCGCCGCCGTGCAGTGGAACCGGCCCTGGGTGCTGGTGCTGCTCACGGGATTCTTCGGCGTGGCCGGCGCCTTCGAATACTACCGCCTCCTGCGCAGCGGCGACCACGCGCGCTCCTTCACCCTGCTCGGCCTCTTCATCTGCCTCGCTTACTGGGCCACCATGACGTGGTGGGCTGTGCGCCAGCACAGCGCCGCGCCCATGTGGCTGGATCTGGCCGCGCTGACAGGCAGCGTGCATGGGGCCTTCCTGCTTTGCTACCGGCACCAGCTTGAGGGCGTGGTGACGCTGCAGCGCATTTTCCACACCGTCTTCGGCGTCGTTTACACCGTCATCTTTTTCGGGTTTATCGTGCGGCTGATGTATTTCAAGCCGGACGGCAATGGCATGACCGGCCTCTTCCTGGTCATCTTCCTGGTCATGGTGACCAAGTTCAGCGACATGGGGGCGTATGCTTTCGGTGTGCTATTCGGCAGGCACAAAATGATCCCGCACATCAGCCCGGCCAAGTCGTGGGAGGGACTCGGCGGCGCTTTTGTCGGATCGTTTTCGGCGGCGGCTGTGCTGATGCTTCTGGCGCCGCACCGGCTGGAGCCTTTGAACTGGGCCCACGCCATGGTGCTGGCACCCGTCCTGTGCGCCACAGCTGTCACGGGCGACCTGGCCGAGTCCGTGCTCAAACGCTGCACCCGGATCAAGGACAGCGGCCACAAATTTCCCGGCATAGGCGGCATCCTTGACCTCACCGACAGCCTGCTGTTCACCGCGCCGGTGTTTTATTTTTATCTGGCGGCCATCACCGCATGATGGCAGGGGAAAAATCAGCCAGATGAATCAAGCCGCCCCGCTCCCTCCCCGCCGCCGAGTCCTCGTGCTCGGCTCCACGGGCAGCATCGGCACGAGCGCGCTAAAGGTGTGGCGTGAGATGCCGGAGCGCATGGAGATTGTCGGACTCGCGGCGAATCAAAGCGTGGAAACCCTCGTGCGGCAGGCGATCGAGACAGGCGTGCGGCACGCGGCATTCACCGATGCGCAAGCCGCCGCCAAGGCACGCGCGCTGCTGCCTCCTGATGTGACCGTTCATGAAGGCGCGCAGGGTCTCGTGGACCTCGTGCGCGCCACCGGGGCCGACCTCGTGCTCATCGCCATTGTAGGTGTCGGCGGTCTCGCACCCGCGCTTGCCGCCATTGAGGATGGCAGGCATCTGGCCGTGGCCAGCAAGGAAATCCTCGTCATGGCTGGCGAGGCGGTCATGGAGGCCGCGCGGCGCAGAGGGGTTCATGTCCTGCCCGTGGACAGCGAGCATAACGCCATTTTTCAATGCCTCGAAGGCCGCGGCGCCGGGGAGGTGCGGCGCCTCCTGCTCACCGCCAGCGGCGGCCCCTTCCGTACTCTGCCTGCGAGCGAGCTGGAGCGCGTCACTGTGGCGCAGGCCTTGAAGCACCCGACCTGGAGCATGGGCCGGAAGATCACCATAGACAGCGCCACGCTCTTCAACAAAGGCCTGGAGATGATCGAGGCGCGCTGGCTTTTTGACGTGCCCATGAGCCGCGTCGAGGTCGTCGTGCATCCGCAGAGCATCGTCCACAGCATGGTTGAATTTGTGGACAACAGCGTCATCGCCCAGCTCAGCCATAGCGACATGTGCTTCCCCATCCAATATGCCGTCACCTGGCCCGGCCGCGCGCCGAACAATCTGCGTCCGCTCGACTTCGCCACGCTTGGCTCGCTGACTTTCGAGGTGCCGCGCGTGGACGACTTTCCCGCGCTCGCGCTCGCCCACCACGCCGGCGAGACCGGCGGCACCCTGCCCGCCGTGATGAACGCCGCCAACGAGGTCGCCGTGGAGGCATTCCTCCAGGAGCGCATCTCATTCCCCGCCATCTGGCGCATTGTCGCCGCCGTCATGGACGCGCACCAAACGCAGAAGAATCCAAGCCTGGATGCCCTCATCGAAGCCGACGGCTGGGCGCGCCTCGCCGCCGCGGAGCGCGTGTAGGCGCGCCCGCAAAAGCGCCGGGTTGATGCCCGCCCGCGCCGGTTTCCCCGCAATTATTGCGGGCGCGCCTGCGGGGCGAAAATTCCCCCGAAAGCCGCTTGGCACCGCGTCCCGATGGCTTAGCATCCGGCGAATCCGATCAAAGCCATGCCGACCGACGACTCACCCACACCACCCGCCGGACCTGAAACCACTCTTTGGACAGGCCACAGCTCCCAGTGGATGCACTTCTGGTATTATCTTTTCTGCCTCATCCTTGCAGGAGGCGTCATCGCGGCGTCCGTGATGTCCGCGGGCATCGCCGCCGCGGGTTTGATCGTGCCGCTGCTGATGTGGATCATCCGCTGGTGGATGACCAAATGCACCAGCTATGAACTGACCACCCAGCGTCTGAAAATTGACACCGGCATTCTCAACCGCCGCCATGACGAGCTTGAGCTTTACCGCGTGAAAGACTACGCAATGGATCGTCCGCTGTTCCAGCGCATCCTTGGACTTGGAACTCTGACCATGCTCACCTCCGACGCGACCACGCCTTCCGTGACCCTCAAGGCCATCCGCGATGTCATGGACGTGCGTGAAAAACTCCGCGCCGCCGTGCAGGCTGAGCGCGACCGCAAGCGCGTGCGCGAACTCGATGTGGACGGTGGCGGCGCGTCGCTGGGGGCTTGATCAGATTTTGATCTCCCAACCCGCGCGGTAGCTTCTGGACCAGAAGTTCAGCGCCTCCGGATTGTCGAGAATCTTGCCTGTCCGGGGATCGCAGCGCACCACAGTGTTGCTGCGGTAGGCCATGTTCGCCAGGTGGCACATCATGGTGCTCTTCTGGCCCTCATCAATGGGGCTGTTGAGCCTTGCGTTGCCGCGGATGGCCTCGATGAAGTTGCCGAAGTGCGCCGGATCACCGCCGCCAGCACCCTTGCCTTTGCTGACCTCGGCGCCTTTCGGATCATGGACCGTCCAGGTGTCGCGTCCGGCGGCCATGGTGCCGTTGTCGCCATAGAAGATGACCTCCGAGAGCGGCTTCTCCGCAGCGCGGGCATGGCAGGAGCTCTGCACCCATTCGATGCCGGCGTGGCCGAAGTCGAAAACGGCGTTGCCCGTGTCCGGCGTTTCCTGGGGGTCGTCATAAAAGTAGCGGCCGCCATTGTAGGTGACCTTCACCGGATACTCGCCTTTGATGCCCCAGCGCAGAATGTCAATGGTGTGGATGGCATTGTTGCCCATCTCGCCGTTGCCCCAGTGCCAGAGCCAGTGCCAGTCGTAGTGGGCGAATTTTTTCAGGTCGCGCCCCGGCTCGTCCGGCACCGGTCCCTGCCAGAGATTCCAATCCAGATCGGCGGGCGCGGGGATGGCGAGCGCGCCTGTCTCCTTGCGCGAGTTGTAGTAAAAGCCGCGTCCGTAGCGCACCGTGCCGATGGCGCCGCCGTGCAGGGCCTCGATTGCCTCCTTCATCCAGGTGCGGCGCTGGTTGCCCATTTGCACGAGCTTTCCCGACTTTTGAGCGGCCATGACGAGCAGCTCGGCCTCGCCCGCGTTCTGGCTGCCGGGTTTTTCCACATAGACGTGCTTGCCTGCTTGCAGTGCCATGACGGCGGCGGGTGTGTGCCAGAAATTCGGCGTGGCGATGAAGACGGCGTCCAGTTCCTTGTCATCCAGAAAGCTGCGGAAATCCTTCACGCCGTGGCAGGACACCTCCTGCTTGTCGGCCACGACCTTGAGGCCTTTTTCCAGGCGCGCAGGGTCCACCTCGGCCAGGTATTTGATCTCCACGTTTGGCAGGGCCAGCAGCGCCTGCACATGACCCATGCCGCGCCCGAGTGCTACGACAGCCACCTTGATCTTGTTCGCGGCTTTGTCGGCGGCGCGCAGGCGGGGCAGGGTGGAGAGGGCGGCACCGAGGCCGAGGGCGGAGGATTTCTGGAAAAGGTCGCGGCGATTCATGAGGTCATGAAATCGCCTGCCCGCCTCCGCCTCTATCGCCGTGAATGACACCGGCTCCGATACTTTTCTGCGTTCCTCCGGCGGGCTGGCGGAGAGGGTGGGATTCGAACCCACGGTGACCTTTCGGCCACGCCGGTTTTCAAGACCGGAGCCATAAACCACTCGACCACCTCTCCAGGCGCGGTTGCGCGGCGGCATAGTATCGCATCGCCGCAGGTTGCAAAGGGCAAGTTCGGTTCCTGTCTGAAATGCCGTCTTGCGATTCCAGGCCGTCTGGCAAAAACTCCGCGCCACCATGAGCCAGCCCGCCTCCCCGACTGAAATCACCCGCCTGCGCGACCTGACGCCACACCAGACCCGCTCGGGCATCGCCGCCTGGCTGGGGTGGATGTTTGACGGGCTGGACATGCATCTTTACACGCTGGTGGCCACGGCCTTCGTGGCGCAGCTCATGCTGGTGCCGGAGACGGACCCCTCGGTGGGCACGAACGGATCCATCATCCAGGCCGCCTTCCTCGTCGGCTGGGCGGTGGGCGGCGCTTTCTTCGGGCGTGTGGGGGACCTCGTCGGGCGCAGCCGCACACTCGTGCTGACCATCCTGACTTATGCCGTCTTCACCGGCCTGTCCTTCTTCGCGGAGACGTGGTGGCAGCTCATGATTTTCCGTTTCCTGGCCGCGCTGGGCATCGGCGGGGAATGGGCGGTGGGGGCGTCATTGCTCTCGGAGACCTGGCCGAAAAAATGGCGGCCGTGGATCGCGGCCACCCTGCAATCCGCGGTGAACTGCGGCGTGCTGCTGGCCTGCTTCGCCGGCTGGATGCTGGCCGGGCAGGAGCCGCGCTACATTTTCCTCGTCGGTGTGCTGCCCGCGTTTCTTACCCTGTGGATTCGCAAGGCCGTCCCGGAGACCGAGGCATGGGAGCAGGCGCGCGAAGGGCAGGAGGTGCCGCGCATCAGCGCGCTTTTCGGTGCGGAGGTGCGCTCCACCACCTGGCGCGTGCTTGTCATTTGCGCGGTGTCGCTCACCGCGCACTGGACCTTCCTTTTCTGGCAGCAAAAGCACATCCTGAGCCTGCCGGAGATCGCCTCCCTGGACAAGGCGGGCAGAGACAGCGCCCTCGTCACCGCCCTCATGTGGATCATGATCGGCAGCATCATCGGCAACTACATCGCGGGCGCGTTTGCCAAAATGATGGGCTACCGCAAGGCCATCGTCCTGCTCATGGCCGCTTACTTTGTGAGCATGTATGCGGCTTTCTCCCGCCAGTGGGACTGGGAGACCACGAAGCTGCAATTTGGCATCATCGGCGCCTGCCAGGGAGTGTTTGGTCTCTTCACCATGTGCCTGCCGCCGCTTTTCCCGGTGCTCTTGCGCACCACGGGAGCGGGCTTTTGCTACAACATCGGACGCATCGTCGCGGCTGGTGGCACCGTCTTTTTCGGCATCTTCGTGAAGGTGGACGACTTCCGCACCGCCCTGCTTTATGCCGGGTTCCTGTTCATTCCCGCCGCCCTGGTGGCGCTGCTGCTGCCGCAGGAAAAGGAGGCCGCCGGTCCAGTCGGCCAGCCGGCTGACTAAGAGCCTGTCCGGTGAATAGCTCACGGGTCGGGGGAGACTCCCGGAGGCGGCAACCACTTCGGTTGCGGGCCGGGGGAGGTGAGCGCGCAGGATCTGGCGGACGGGCTGGAGACGCGCGCTCTTGCCATCCCCGGCATGGGTGCCTGGACCAGTCGGCGGAGCCCGGAATACTCGCCCGCGCAAGTGCGGGACATCGCCAGCAAGGTGAACGGGATCATCACGGGATCATCACGGCGCTGAGGGGAGCTGAGCGGCTGCGCAGTCCGCCGCCGCCCGATGCGGCACGAAACCTGCGGGCACAGAGCGCGTATTGACGCGGCGCGCGCGCCGCGCACGATGGCGGCATGAAGCGCGCCCTCCTTTCCGCCCTGCTCAGCACCGCCGCCGTCCATGCTGAAACCGTCGGCCACTGGAATCTCGACGCCCTCAAGCAGCCCCCCGCCATGCGCTGGGAGGATGAGACTGGACCCGTGCGCTCCCTCATCTACGAGGGCGAGCCGGACGCGAAAGGCGCGCGCACCGAGGTTTTCGCCTTTTATGCCAGCCCCGCCACCGACGGCGGGAAAGCCAAGCCGCCGTTTCCCGGCGTCATCCTCATCCACGGCGGCGGCGGCACCGCCTTTGCCGACTGGGTCCACCTCTGGGCGCGGCGCGGCTATGCCGCCCTGGCCATGGACCTGAACGGTTCCCGCCCGCCCGCGCCGGAGTACGATCCGCGGACCGGCCTGGCCCTGGGCAACGGCCACCGCGGCCAGCGCACCCGCCTGCCCAAGGGCGGTCTTGAGCACGGCCACCCGCAGAAGTTTGACAGCATCGGCGGCACCCACCTCGACGACTGGCCCTACCACGCCGCCGCCAGCGTCATCCGCGCCCACTCCCTGCTGCGCAGCTTCCCCGAGGTGGACGCGGAGCGCACCGCCGTCACGGGCATCAGTTGGGGCGGCTACACCACCTGCCTCGTCGCCTCCCTCGACGACCGCTTCAAGGCCGCCGTCCCCGTCTATGGCTGCGGCTTCCTGCACGAGGGCGAGTCCGTGCAAAAGCCCTCCATAGACGCCCTCGGCGACCGCCGCATGGACTGGGTGCGCGCCTACGACCCCGGCAGCCTGCTGCCCCGCGCCAAAGTCCCGCTGCTCTTTGTCAACGGCACCAACGACAAGCACTATGTGCTCGACAGCTACATGAAAAGCTACGCCGTCGTCACCGCGCCGAAGCAGCTCCGCATCCAGGTGAACATGCCCCACGGTCACCCGCCCGGCTGGGCGCCGCAGGAGATCGGCCTTTTCATAGACAGCCACTGCGCCGGCGGCCTGCCGCTGCCCGTGCCCGGCCAGCCCGTGATCGAAGGGGAAAAGGTCACCCTCGTTTGTGACAGCGCCACCGCCCTGAAAAGCGCCGCCCTGCATTACACCACCGACACCGGCCCGCGCAGCGAGCGGAAATGGACCACCGTCCCCGCCACGCTCGCCTTCAGCACCGTCACTACCGGCGGATCGTCGGCGCACCGCACCCGCATCACCGCCCCCGCACCGCCGCCGGAGGCGAACACCTGGTTCCTCAGCGTCACCGACGAGCGCGACGCCATGGTCAGCACGACCGTGCAGTTCGCGCCGTGAGCACGGCACATTCACCGCGGCATCCCGAATTCGAAATGCCAGCCGTTTGAGCCGGGCCTTGCGTTCATGATGAACCTCCTGAAAGACGGCGGGCTGCGCGGCCCCGCCTTCTGCCGTTCGGGTGCATGTCGCCCTGCTCAAATTCAATACCCAATGCCTGAAGCGAAGGCATTTTTCCTTGCTTGCCATCCACCCGGCATCATTCGAGGATGCGCGCCATGGCCAGCTCTTCACAAAGCAGGACCTCAAGCGCATGGGTGCCACCCACGGCGGAGGAGTTGCAAAAACTCCTGCCGCAGTATGAGATCACCGCCCAACTCGGGCGCGGTGGCATGGGGGCGGTGTACAGGGGGAGGCAGACCACGCTGGACCGGCCGGTGGCCATCAAGATTCTCTCCAACGCGCTGGACGAGGCGGACGCCAGCTTTGCCGAGCGCTTCAAGAACGAGGCGCGCTCCATGGCGAAGCTCGCGCATCCGGGCATCGTCGGAGTTTACGACTTTGGCGAGACTGAGAGCGGGCTTCTCTACATCGTGATGGAGTTCATTGAGGGCACTGACGTGGCGAAAATGATCACGGAGCAGGGCCGCCTGCCCACGACGCATGCGCTGGCGATCACGGCGCACGTTTGCGATGCGCTGCAGTTTGCGCACGCGCGGGGCATCATCCACCGCGACATCAAACCGGCGAACATCATGGTGGGCTATGACGGCGTGGTGAAAGTGGCGGACTTTGGCCTGGCCAAGATGAACGCGGGTGGAGAAACGGCCGGCCTGACGCAAAGCGGCATGGCTCTGGGAACGCTGCATTACATGGCGCCGGAGGCGCTGATGCTGGGAAGCTCCGCCGACCATCGTGCGGACATCTATGCGGTGGGAGTGATGCTCTACCAGATGCTCACGGGCAGGCTGCCGCACGGCATGTTTGAGCTGCCGTCCAAGCAGGTCCCGAACCTTGATCCACGCTACGACGACATCATCGCCCGCGCGATGAGGGAGGATCGCGAATTGCGCTACCAGCAGATCGCCGAACTGCGCCGTGATCTCGACACGATGCTCACGCAGCCGGTGGTGAAGGTGGAGGAGAGGGCCGAGAAGGCCCCCGCCGCCCTGCCTACAAGAGACCGTCCTCAACGACCCGCCGCGCAGCCCGCGCCTTCCCCCAGGCGTGAGCTGCAGAGTGATCCGCCGCCCAAGTCATCCGGCAGCGGCATGATCTGGGCGGTGGTGGGAGGAGTCGTCGCGCTGGGTGTGCTGGCGTATATGCCCATGGGCAGTTCGGGGAAGGACGACTCCGGCGGCAAGGCGGTGGTGGAACCATCCAAACCAGCTCCCGCTGAACAAAATCCCGTCACGGTGCAACAACCTCCAGCTCCCAAGAAGGCGGCTCCGGTGATTGCGTCCAAAAGCCCGACGCCCTCGTCCGTGCCGGCACCACCGGAGAAGACACCCGCGCCAGCGGTGAGTTCGAAGCCAGTGGCTTCTCCAGTGCCTGTCATGGAACCCAAACCGGAAGATCCGCTCATTGCGTTGGCAAAGCTTCCCGGCTTTCAAACCCGCGTGGCCAACTATCAAAAGGCGCGTGCCACGCAGCTTGGGGAGTTGACGGCCAAATATCAAAACGCCCTCGCCGCCGCCAGGCAGAGCGCCACCCAGAGCGGCAACCCCACCCATGTGGTGGCGATGGATCAGGCCATCCAACGCGCCACCACCCGCGCGAACACGCTCGAAAAGCTGCCCGCCGTCCTCAAGGTCGAGCCGCTCCCGCCGCTGCCCGCGCTCGATGACAGCACGCCTGACTCCCTGAAGAAGCTGCGGGGAATCTTCGACGGTGAAACCGCCAGGATCGAAGAGGAACTGCAAGCCGCGCTCCTTAAATCGCTCAATGCCCTCCAGGTCTCCCTCGTCAAATCTGGCGATCTCGACAACGCGCGCGTGGTGGAAGTTTACCGCAAGCAGCTTGACGGCACCGCCACCATCGCACCCACAGGTCCGTTCACCAACAGCCTCGGCATGAAATTCGTGCCCCTGAAGATCGGCAGCGGTCCGAGTGCGGGAACGACGCTCTTCTTGAGTGTGTGGGAGACGCGGGTGGCGGACTATGCCGCCTTCGCGGCGGAAAACGAGGTGCCTGGCAACTGGCGTGGCAGAAAGGATCAGGGGATTGAACAGACACCGGATCATCCTGTGCTCGAAGTCACTGCTGAACTGGCCAGCAAGTTCTGTGACTGGCTTTCCCAAAAGGAGAAGATGAACTGCCGGCTGCCAACCTCGGAGGAGTGGGACTGGGCCGCTGGAATCCGTTGGGCGGGTCAGACCGAGCAGGAACTGGCGACGAAGCGAGGACAGAGGCCATGGTGGAAACCCGGACAAACCTCAAAGGAAGTGGCCAATTTTGGGCTGGGGCTGGTGGATGACTTTCCCTTCACCGCACCGGTCGGATCCTTCCCGCCAAACGAACAAGGTCTGTTCGACATCTTCGGCAACGTGTGGGAGTGGGTGAAGACTGGCGACAACCGCCATCTCGCCCGCGGAGGAGGCTGGAGCAACAACAACTGGTTCACTCTGGGAAAAGAAGAGCCGCTGCCGGGATTTGCCGGCAAGGCAACGGCCATGGGATTTCGTGTGGTGGTGGACTCACCCGAGAGGCAGCCGCCAGTCGTCGCTGTCGCCACGCCTCCAACCACCACTCCTGCGCCGTCTCCCGCACCCGCTCCCGCAGCTGATCATGTTCTTTTCAACGGTCGTGACCTGACCGGCTGGCAGACGGCCAATCCATCTGCATGGAAGGTGGAGAATGGCGCCCTCGTCTGCCGCGGTGCCGACAGCCTCCTCGCCCACCCGCTTTCCTCGCACAATATTGACCTGACTGGCGAGTTCCGCGTTTCTTCAAAGGCCAGCGGAGGCATCGTGTTCTATGCCACCTCTGCCAATCCGGATGAGGGGTGGGAGGTGCCAATCGTGGGTTCCGCAGTCCGTGCAGATGTCCTGACCGGCGGCATGGTGGATCACAAGACGGGGGCCAAAACGACGCCTGTCGCCACTCAATCCAAGGATGGCGAGTGGCAAAGCTTCCGATTTCTGGTGTCGAAGGTCCTGAGCAAGCTTTGGGTCAGTGGTCCGGGCACCAACCATCGGATGGGCCGTCCCATCACCCAGCCCACCCATCTCATCCTGCGTGCCTCGGTCGCCGATGGTGAGATCGCTTTCCGTAATCTTGTCGTGAAAAACACGCTGGATTATCCCGGGATCAATCTGGGTGACCCCGGCACGGGTCCCGAGTGGACGCCCCTCATCACCGATGCCCAACTCAGCCAGTGGAAGATCAGCGGCAACTCGAAGGACTTTGCGTTTGAGGATGGCGCTCTTCGGATCCAAGTCGCCGACAAGGGACCATCCTACCTTTACCTCACTTTCGGGCAGGGCCGGCCTCCGCCCGTCAAGAGCTTCGACCTCATGTTCAAGGCCCGGGCCACCGGAGATGCCAACTCCGGCATTTACTTCCACACCGATCCCTCCCGGTGGCAGTCGCTCGGCCATCCCTCCACCGGGTATGAGATCAATCTCGCCAACGGAGGTCCTCCCGACAAGCTCACCGGCGCCGTTTACAACATCGCCCCGCCCCTCATTGACCTCCCCAGTCAAAGCGACTGGTACGATGTTCGCATCTGCGTCAAAGACAACCGCGTCCTCTGCCTCATCAACGGCAAGATCGCCCAGGACTTCGTCGAACCCGCCGACCGCTCCACGCTGCCCGCCCTCGCCAGCCAAAAGGACCGGGGATTCCGCAAATCCGGCGGAGCCATCGCCATCCAGGCGAACTCCAAGGACGCCTTTTTCATCAAGGACATGCGCTTCAAGTCCCTGGATTGAACCCGGAAAGCGGGCGCGGCCGGAGGCAAAGCCCGCGCCGCTTTGCAGGCGGTGATTTTGCCTTTGGCAGCCCGCGCATTCGCGCTAGGCTCCGCGCCCTTATGCTCGACATCCGCCAGATTCGCGAAAACCCCGGCCTCGTCAAAACCCGCCTCGCCGCCCGCGGCTCCGAATGGCCGGCGCTGGTGGACGAACTGCTGGCGCTGGACACGGCGCGGCGCGCGGCGGAGACGGAGCGCCAGCACCTCCAGGCGGAGCGCAACCGCATCAGCAAGGAGATCGGCATCGGGCGGAAAAACGGCCTGGACACCAGCGCGCAGGAGGCGGAGGTGCGCGGCATCGGCGAGCGCATCGAGCAGACCGGGCGCGAGGCCGACGCGGCGGATGAAAAGCAGCGCGCGCTGCTGCTGGACCTGCCGAACCTGCCGCACGAGGCATGCCCCGCCGGCGCGGGCGCGGAGGACAATCCCGTGATCCGCGAATGGGGCGCGAAGCCGGAGTTCGGCTTCACGCCGCGGGATCACACGCTGCTGGGGCAGTCGCTCGGCCTTTTCGACTTCGAGGCGGGCGCGAAGATCAGCGGCAGCGCCTTCGCGGTGTATCGCGGCCAGGGCGCCAGGCTGGAAAGGGCGCTGATCAATTTCCTGCTCGACCTGCACACCACGAAGCACGGTTATGTGGAGATCAGCCCGCCGCTGCTCGTCAGGCCGGAGTGCCTGGTGGGCACGGGGCAGCTTCCGAAGTTCGGAGACCAGGTCTATCACAGCGCCACGGATGATCTTTACCTCATCCCGACCGCCGAGGTGCCGGTGACGAACCTGCACCGGGAGGAGATCCTCAAATCCGCGCAACTCCCGGTCCGCTACGCCGCCTACACACCCTGCTTCCGGCGCGAGGCGGGCAGCGCCGGCCTGGGCACGCGCGGCCTGATCCGCATGCATCAGTTCGACAAAGTGGAGCTGGTGAAGATCACCACGCCGGAGACGAGCATGGACGAGCTGGAAAGCCTGACCGCCGACGCCGAGGCGGTGCTGCAAAAGCTCGGCCTGCATTACCGCGTCATCGAGCTCTGCACGGGCGATCTCGGCTTCGGCTCGGCCAAGACCTATGACATCGAGGTCTGGGCGCCCGGCCAGGGCGCCTACCTGGAGGTGTCGAGCTGCTCGAACTTCGGCGACTTCCAGGCGCGGCGCATGAACCTGCGCCACAAGGACGAGGAGGGGAAAAACCGCTTCTGCCACACGCTCAACGGCTCCGGCACCGCGCTGGCCCGGCTGTTCGTGGCCCTGGTGGAGAGCTGCCAGCAGGACGACGGCTCCATCCTCATCCCGGAGGCTCTGCGCCCCTGGTTCGGCGCGGAAAAGATCGCCGCCGCCCAAGCCTGAACCGCCGCGCCCATGCCCCGCCTGCTGCTCGCCACCTCGAACGCGCACAAGACCGCCGAAGTCGCCGCCATGCTCGGCGCCGGCTGGCGGGTGGAGGACATGCGCGCGCATCCCGGCCTGGAACTGCCGGAGGAAACCGGCGTCACCTTCGAGGAGAACGCCGTCATCAAAGCGCGCGGCGCCAGCGCGGCGCTGCCGGGCCTGCTGGTGCTGGCGGATGACTCGGGCCTGGAGGTGGACGCGCTGCGCGGCGAGCCGGGCGTGTGGTCGGCGCGCTATGCCGGCGCGGGCGCCGGCGACGCGGCGAACCGCGCGCGGCTGAAGAAGGAGCTGCGCGCGCTGGCCGGGTCCGGTGACGACACCTTTGCCGCGCGTTTCCGCTGCTGCCTGGCCCTGGTGCGGGATGGCGCGGTGCTGCATGTCAGCCACGGCGCGGTGGAGGGCCGCATCCGCCTGGAGGAGCAGGGCGCGGGCGGCTTTGGTTACGATGCCTTGTTTGTGCCGGAGGGTTACAATGACAGCTTTGGTGTGCTGCCTGCGGAGGTGAAAAACCAGCTCAGCCACCGCGCCCGCGCACTGGAGGAAATGCGCCGCTGGCTGGAGACGCCGGCATGAGCGGGGCGGGGCGTTTCGCGGCGGCCGCATGCGCTGCCCTTCTGCTGGCGCAATGCGCGCATCAGCAGCCGGCGGAACCCGCGCCTCCGCCTTTTGCGGCGGAGCCTGCGCCGCTGGAGCCGGTGGCCGCGGTCCCTTCCGCGCCGCCGGCGTGGGGGGAGGTGTTCGCCACAGGCTGGGAGCGCCGGACGCACAGCGCGCCCGCGGCTTTGCGGCATGGCGCGCGGCTGCATGTCTTCGAGGCGCGCAAGGGCGCGGAGGCGGTGCGGCTGAGCGGCGTGGTCTTTGACGACCGGCATCTCGCGCTGCGGATCGTGGACCAGCCGGATGAGCAGGCGGGCGGCGCGCGCATTGAAAAAATCGCCCGCGAGCTTGACGCAAGCGCCTGCTTCAACGGCGGCTTTTTTCAGCGGGACTTCACACCACTCGGCCAGTTCGTCTCGGATGGCCGGACCACGGGCGCCTTCACGCGCTCCAGCCTCGTCTCCGGCGCGGTGCTCGTGCGCGGCGGCTCTCCCGCGCTGGTGTGGAATGCCGAGTTCACCGGCGCGTACGGCATCACCCAGATGCTCCAGGCCGGGCCGCGCCTCGTGGATGCCGGGCGGCCCGTCGGGACTTTGGAGAAAACCAGGAGCGCGCGGCGCAGTTTCATCGCGCATGACGGGCGGCACCTCTGGCTGGCCGGCACCGCGGAGGATTGCACGCTCGCCGCCCTCGCGGAAATCCTCGCCACGCCCGGCCTGCTGCCCGGGTTCACAACGCTCCGCGCGCTGAATCTCGACGGCGGCGGCTCCACCGCGCTTTGCGCGCGCCGTGCGGACGGCGGCGAGTTCCACATCCGAAGCTGGCGCACGGTGAGGAACTACCTCGCCATCGTGGCGCGGTGAGGGGGGATCAAAAGGACCGCTTCCCCTTCAAGGCTGCGCTGTCATTTTGCCGATCTGGCAGACCGTCAGCCCGCCGTCTATGACGATGATCTCGCCGGTGAGGTAACGCGCGGCTTCGGAGCACAGGAACACCACCGCGCCGGCGCAATCCCGCGGGCGGCCGACCTCGCCGAGGAGGATTTTGTTTTCGTAATGGCGCAGCAGGTCGTGCGCGCGCGGCTCCATCCACTGCGCGGTGAGCGGCGTGCGGATGAGGCCGGGGGCGATGCCGTTGACGCGGATGCCATGCGGCGCGAGCGAGACGGCGAGCGAGCGCGTGAGCATGACCAGGGCGCCCTTGCTGGCGTCGTAGGCGCAGGAGTCGGTCTCGGCCTGGAAACCATTGGTGGAGGAGGTTATGACTATTTTGCCCGCGCGCCCGGCCTCGACGCAGGAGCGCGCGAAGGCCTGCGCGATGAAGAAGGTGGAGGCCACGTTGAGCTGGAAGGTCCGCTCCCAGCGCTCGCGGTTCATTTCCAGCACCGGCAGGTCAAAAAAGCCGCCGGCGTTGCAGACCAGGATGTCGAGCGGACCGGCGGCTGCGATCAGACGCGCGGGCGCGCCGGGATCGAGCAGGTCCTCCTGGAGGTAAGGCGCGTCCGCGGGGAGTTCCGCGGGCCTTTCCTGAATGCCGTGCCGCGCGACCAATGCGCCCGCGTCAGCGAGTCCGTCCGCAATGGCCGCGCCGATGCCCTGGGAGGAGCCGGTGACAAGGGCGCGCTTGTTTTCAAGAGAGAAGGCTTTCATCGGCGAGCTTGAGCCAGGCGCGGGTGTTGGTGTCGGTGATGCGGTGGACGACCTCGGGCGGGTTGCTTTTCAGCGCCCGGATCTCGCGCTCGTAGGTGCAGATGAGGCGCACCACCCGGCCGTTGATCCCGGCGGCGTAGCTGTAAAAGGGCGAGTCGCTGCCCCACATGAACTTGCCCGGATAGGCGGCGGCGAGGTCGGCGATGACGCGCGCGGGGTCGCTGTAGTCGCTGTCAAAGCGGCGGTGGTTGGGCGCCACGAAGGGCATGTCTTTGACGACGCCCTCGCAGTGGATGCAGTGGGCGGAATTGTCGAACCATGTGTTCGGCAGGTCGTTGACGCGGTCCAGGCATTCCTTGTCGAAGCGGCAAGAGTGCGCCAGGCAGAAGCGCACGCCCGGGTTCTCCTCGGCGATGTCGAGGATGTCCCGCGCCTGCGCCCACAGGTCGCTCTCGGCGACGCTGGAGTGGATGAGGAAGGGAATGTCCCACTCGGCGGCGAGTTCCACGAAGACTTTGCCCTTGCCGCGCAGGTGCTTGATGTCCGCCTGCAGGATGGTCGTCTGCATTTTGATGCCGTGAAAACGGTAGCGGGCGCGCAGCTTGCGCAGCTCCACGGCCTGCGCGGCGGTGTTGCGCATCGGGTCCGCCATCACAAAGGGCAGCAGCCTCGGCGCGCGCTCCGGGAACAGTTCGTGGATTTCCCGCAGCAGGCGCAGGTTCTCCAGCGCGTAGGGCACGGTGGCGAGTTGCATGCCGCCCTCGCGGATCTCGTTTTCGAGGAAACCGCTGATGTCCAGGGCCGCGTGGCTGACAAAGGGAAAGACCACCCAGCGGTCCACGCCCAGCGCGCCGCCCTCGTCCATCATCGCCACCAGATGCTGCGCGTAGGGGAAGTCGCCGTGAAGATAAAACAGCAGGTCCGCGCCGACGTGGTTGTGGCAGTCAATGAGCATGGCGAATCATACCGCGCTGGGGCGGCGTTGTTATCAGCGGAATGCGCGGCGCCGGCTCAGGAGTAGAGGCTGGCGATCTTTTCATTCACCGCGCGCAGGCGGCGGGCGATGGTCTTGCCGATGCCGATGAGCAGCCATGCGGCCGGGCCGGGGTATTCATTGATGTAGGTTTCCAGGCTCTTCGAGTCAATGAACCACACCTGGCTGAACTCGCGCGCGGTGACGGTGGCGCTGGCCACGGAGGGGTCGAGCACGTTGATCTCGCCGATGGTCTCGCCCGTCTCAACCGCGCCGAGCAGCACCTTGTGACCGCCGCGCGTCGAGCTGGCGTGGAATTTGCCGGAGATGACAAAATAAACGCCGTTCTGGGTCATGCCCTCCTCGATGAGATGCTGGCCCGCCTGCACGGGGCGGAACTCGCCGTAGCCGCTGAGGATGTCGCGGTCCTCGTCGCCGAGGGGTTGCAGGATGCCGAGGCCGGGAAGGCGCGGAGTGTTCAGGGTGTCGCTCATGATTTTTTTGAAATACCCGCCTTTCTTAGTGGGACTCGGTGTTCCTGGCAAGCCTGTGAACGGAAAAGATGGCGTCGCATGCCGCGCAAGCGGGGGCTTGACCGCACCCGGCGGCCCATTATTCTCCGCGCCCTTCAATCCCGAAAAAACCGCAAACATGAGCACTCCGACCACCCATGAATTCCAGGCCGAAGTGAGGCAGGTCCTGGACATCGTCATCCACTCCCTCTACACCGACCGCGAGATTTTCATCCGCGAACTGGTCTCCAACGCCGCCGACGCGCTGGAAAAGATGCGCCTCACCCAGCTCACCGAGAAGGAGGTCTTCGGCGCCGAACTGCCCCTGGAAATCCGCATCACCACTGACGAGACCGCCGGCACCATCACCATCGCCGACCACGGCATCGGCATGACACGCGCCGAACTGGTCGAGAATCTCGGCACCATCGCCCACTCCGGCTCGAAGGCCTTCGCCGCCGCTCTCAAAAACGCCGGCAAGACCAGTGAGGCAAGCCTTATCGGCCAGTTTGGCGTCGGCTTTTACAGCGCCTTCATGGTGGCCGACGAGGTCAAGGTTTACACCCACTCGTGGCGCAACGACGGCGAGCATCTCGTCTGGTCCAGCACCGGCGCGGGCACCTACTCCATAGATGAAGCGCCGGATCAGGCGCGCGGCTGCCGCATCGTCATCAAACTGAAAGAGGATGCCAAAGAGTTCGCCCAGGCGCACCGGGTGAGGAGCATCCTCGGCAAATATTCGAACTTTGTCGGCTTCCCCATCCAGCTCAATGGCGAGCGCGTCAACACGGTCGAGGCCATCTGGCTGAAGAGCAAAGACGAGGTCAGCGAGGAGCAGTACGAGGAGTTCTACAAGTTCACCGCCCACGCCTTTGACAAGCCCGGCTACCGCCTGCACTTCCAGTCCGAAGTGCCACTGGCCATCAACGCGCTGCTTTTCCTGCCGGAGCAGAACATGGAGCTTTACGGCATGGGCCAGATGGAGCCCGGCGTCGGCCTCTACTGCAAAAAGGTGCTCATTGATCCGCACCCGAAAAAGCTGCTGCCCGAGTGGCTGCGCTTCGTGCGCGGCGTCATGGACAGCGAGGACCTGCCGCTGAACATCTCCCGCGAGTCCATGCAGGACAGCGCGCTGGTGCGCAAGCTGGGCGAGGTGGTCACCAAGCGCCTGCTCAAGTTCCTCGACAAGGAGGCGCAGGACGACGCCGCGAAATACCGGGAGTTTTACAGCAAGTTCAGCCGCTTCCTCAAAGAAGGAGTGGCCACCGACTTCGCCAACCGCGAGGCGATCGCCAAGCTGCTGCGCTTCGAGTCCAGCCTCACTGGAAAGGGCGAGGTCATCGGCCTGGCCGACTATGCGGGCCGCATGAAGGAGGACCAGAAGGCCATTTATTACCAGGTGGCCCCCAGCCGCTCCACCATCGAGAGCGGGCCGTATGTCGAGGCGTTCAAGGCCAAGGGTTATGAGGTGCTCTACCTCTATGAGACCATTGACGAGTACGTCGTCTCCAGCCTGCGCGAGTTTGAGGGCAAGCCGCTCCAGGCCGTGAACTCGCCCGATGTGGAGCTGGGCGACATCTCCAGCGAAGGCGAGGCCCTCAGCGAGGAGGAAACCGGCAAGCTCTGCGACTGGCTGAAGGAAACCCTGGCCGCGGGTGTCGAGGAAGTGCGCGCCGGCAAGCGCCTGGTGAGCAGCCCCGCGCTGGCCATCACACCCGAGGGGGAAATGCCCCCGCAGATGCGCCAGATGATGCGCGCCATGAAGCCCGACGAGGTCGAGGCGCCGAAAGTCATTCTCGAGGTCAACCCGCGCCACGAGATCATCAAAAAGCTCGCCGCCCTCAGCGCCAGCGATGCCGGGGCCGCGAAGCTCGTCGGGGAGCAGGTGCTCGACAACGCCCTGCTCTCCGCCGGCCTGCTCGACGATCCCCAGCGCATCGTCGCCCGCACCGAGAAGATCATGGCGCGGATGCTCGGCGGCGCGTAGCCGGGGGCATTGACGCGGGGGCCGCCGCCGGCGCGGCCCGCGCGGCGTGGACTCTTGCGGGGTTGCGGCTGGCGCGGAACGCGCTATCTCCACGGCTCTTATGAGCGATCTCCAACTACTCGTCACCGGCTGCAAAGGCCGCATGGGCCAGGCCGTCATCAATGCCGCCGCCGCGCAGGGCGTGGCCGTGGGCGCGGGCATTGATGTGGGGGACGCGCTGCCGGAGGCGCTGGCGAAGTGCTCGTGCGTGATTGATTTCACCTCCCATCATTTCAGCGATGAGCTGGTGGCGGAGTGCCTGCGGCAGGGGAGGAGCATGGTGATCGGCACGACGGGCCACACGGCGGAGGAGCTGGCGCGCATCCGCGCGGCGGCGGAGAAGCTGCCCATCGTCCTCGCCTCGAACTTCAGCGTGGGAGTGAACACGCTCTTCTGGCTGACGCGGAAGGCGGCGGAGCTGCTGGGACCGGACTTCGATCTGGAGGTGGTGGAGATGCATCACCGGATGAAAAAGGACGCGCCCAGCGGCACCGCGCGCACGCTGGTGGAGATCCTCGCCGCCGCGCGCGGCCTCGAATATGAAAAGGACTGCCGCCACGGCCGCCACGGTGATGTGGGCGCGCGCACGCCGGCGGAGATCGGCGTGCATGCCCTGCGCGGCGGGGATGTGGTGGGCGACCATACCGTGATCTTTGCCAATGTGGGCGAGCGCGTGGAGCTGACGCACAAGGCGAGCAGCCGCGACACCTTCGCCGGAGGCGCGGTGCGCGCCGCGCGCTGGCTGGCGGACAAGCCCGCCGGGCTCTATGACATGCAGGATGTGCTGGGGCTGGCGTGAGGCGGTGTCGTTTCCGGGTGGATTCAGGGACGGATTAAGAGACGGATTAAGAGACGGATTATGCCTCGCGACACCACAGATTGAAATAAGCGGATGGAGTCATCGAGTGCTGGAGCCTTGAAAATCCACCACTCCAGGAATGAATTCACAAATCGTGATTACGCGCGGTATAAGACTGGAATGACCACCTTTGGCATCGCCTTCGGCTCGAACCTCGGCGACCGCGCCGCGAATCTGCGGCGCGGGCTGGAATTGCTGCTGGCGCGGCTGCCGGAAAGCGCGCGGCTCACCGCCAGGGCGGGCTGGTATGAGACGGAGCCGGTGGACTGCGCTCCGGGCACGCAGGCGTTTTTGAACTCCGTCATCGAGATCGAGGCGGACCTCTCCCCGGCGGAGATGCACGCGCATTTGCAGGCGGTGGAGCAGGCCATGGGCCGCCCGGCGGTGCGGGAGAAAAACGCGCCGCGCACGCTGGATCTGGATTTGCTCTACGCGGGCGGCGCGGTCAGCGCGGACCCCGCGCTGCTGCTGCCGCACCCGCGCCTGCGCCAGCGCCGCTTTGTGCTGGCGCCGCTGGCCGAGGCGCGCCCGCGGCTGGTGCTGCCGGGCTTTGAACAAAGCGTGAGCGGGCTGCTGGCGGCGCTGCCGGATGATCCCTCCGGGGTGCGTTTCATGGGGCCGTGGCGGTGAGTTTGGGGGTGTTTCGCCCGCGCTGGACTCCCGCTCCGCGGAAGCAGGCGGCCCAAGCGGTGTCCCCGCCCATGGGGGACTTGTCTTATCCTGTGGAGCACGCGTCCCTGTTCATCGGGGACCGGTCCCCGGCTGTCGGGGCCCTGTCCCGGCCCGGCGGGGACGCGTCCCTTTTCATCGGGGACCGGTCCCCGGCTGTCGGGGCCCTGTCCCGGCCCGGCGGGGACGCGTCCCTTTTCATCGGAGCCCGGTCCCCGGTCATCGGGGACAGCGCGCTCAGGTCTCGAAATAAGTGTAGCCGCGCAGACCGGCATCGTAGGCGCCCATGATCTCGCGCCGCTCGGCGGCAGTGATGCGTTTGGAGACGACGGCGCTCTCGGCCAGGTTGCGGAAGCGGTTGGCGAGGTCCTTGGGGTCGTACTCGACATAGCTGAGCACCTCGGAGACGCTGTCACCCTCCTGCTCGCGGCGGTATTTGAGCTTGCCGCCCTCCAGGCTGACGCTGACCACGTTTGTGTCACCGAGCAGGTTGTGCAGGTCGCCGAGGGTCTCCTGGTAGGCGCCGACGAGGAAGATGCCGAGCATGTAGTCGCCGTTTTTTTCGAAGTCCGGGTCGTGCAGCGGCAGGCTGCCGCAAATCTCGCCGCTGTGCGCGAAGCGGGCGATCTTTCCGTCGCTGTCGCAGGTGATGTCGGAGAGCACGGCATTGCGCGTGGGCTTTTCCTTGAGCCGGTGGATGGGCATGACGGGGAAGATCTGGTCAATGGCCCAGAGGTCCGGCAGGCTTTGGAAGACGCTGAAGTTGCCGTAATAGTAGTCGGTCATCACGGTGCTCATGCGCTCCATCTGGCTGCCGTCGTGGCCCACGGAGTCGAGCTTGCCGGAGATCCAGGTCATGATGTCCCAGTACATCTCCTCGCCCTGGGCGCGCTCGCGCAGGGCGACCTTTCCGTAGTTGAACTCGCTGCGCAGCTTGTCGCGGTAATAGACGGCGTCGTTGTAGATCTCCTGCACGCGGTCGCGGGTGAGCTTGGCGGGGTCCTTCGAGCGCTCCTGGTGGAGGTCGGCCAGGTTGCGCAGCAGTTGCGGGGAGTCCTTGTCGAGTTCGAAGCCGGAGCGGGAGGGTTCGAAGCGGTTCACATCCAGGATGTTGATGACCAGCACGGAGTAGTAGGCCACGATGGCGCGGCCGGACTCGGTGATGAGGTCCGGGTGCGGCACACCGGCCTCGGCGGTGACCTCGGTGATGGCCTCGATGACGTCGGCGCAGTATTCCTTGGTGCCGTAGTTGCTGGAGGCGGAGGTGGCGCCCTTGAAGCCGTCATAGGAAATGGCGAGGCCGCCGCCGAGGTCCAGGATGCCCATGCGCGCGCCTTCGTGGACGAGGCCGCAATACACGCGCGTGGCCTCGGTGACGGCCTGGCGGATGGCGCGGATGTTCGGGATCTGCGAGCCCTGGTGGTAGTGCAGCATGCGCAGGCAGTCGAGCATGCCGTGCTCGCGCAACTGGTCCACCACGCCCATGAGCTGGCTGATGTTCAGCCCGAAGACGCTGGCGTCCCCGCCGGAGCCGCTCCAGTGCCCGGCGCTCTCGGCGCTGAGGCGAAAGCGCACGCCGAGCGTGGGCCGCACGCCCATTTTGCGCGAGCGCTCCAGGATCAAGGCCAGCTCGCTGGGCATCTCCAGCACGAGGATGACCTGGAGGCCCATTTTTTGCGCGTAGAGCGCCAGGTCAATGAACTCCTCGTCCTTGTAGCCGTTGCAGACAATGTAGGCCTCGGGGTCGTGCATGTGCGCGAGCGCGGCGATGAGCTCCGGCTTGCTGCCGGCCTCCAGGCCATAGTGATACTTGCGCCCGTAGCGGGTGATCTCGTCAATGACCTCCTGCTGCTGGTTCACCTTGATGGGATAGACACCGCGGTACACGCCCTGGTACTTGCCCTCGCGGATGGCGGTGGCGAAGCCCTCGTTGAGCTCGTCAATGCGCCAGCGCAGCAGGTCGCCGAAACGGATGAGCACGGGGAGCTGCGTGCCGCGCTCGCGCAATCCTTTGACGATCTCGGCGATGGAGACCGGCTTGGTCTTCTTGCCGTCCTTGAGGTTGACCACCACCTCGCCCTTCGCGGACACGTCGAAGTAGCCGTGGCCCCATTCACGGATGCCGTAAAGGGCGGCGCTTTCCTGGACGGTCCAGGCGGGGGCTTTGGAAGGAGGGCGTCTTTGCATGTTCAGGCGGAGGGGCGCGAGTATGGGCGCAATCTCCGGGATGAAAAGTGAAACATGCCGCGCGCTCCAGCCCGCGCGCGCCGAGGATCACTTGCCGCCTTTCTTTCCCGGTGCCTGCCAGCGCGGCTCCCATTCGTCGAGAGGCGTGCGGGCGGTTTTCAGATACGCGCCGATCTTCGCGGCGATGTCAGGATGCTTGTCCGCGACGTTGCTTTCCTCCGCCGCGTCGTTTTGCTGGTCAAAGAGCTGCACGGGCGCGTCCGGGCCGCCCATGCGGATGCCTTTCCAACGGCCTTGATACAGCGCGGCCTGCTTGAAGCCGCCCTCGTGAAACTCCCAGTAGAGAAACTCGTGCTTCTTCTGCTCGTCCGCCCTGCCGGTGAGCACAGGCACGAGGCTGATGCCGTCCGTCTTCTCCGGCGCGGGCGCTCCGGCGAGTTCCGCGGCGGTGGGCATGAAATCGGGGAAGTAGCCGGTGTGCGCGGACTCGCCCGGCTTCACTTTTCCAGGCCACCAGGCGATGAAGGGCACGCGGATGCCGCCGTCCGTGAGGCTGCGCTTGATGCCGGTGTAGGGGCCGTTGGGGTCGAAGCGCTCCAGGTCGTGCTTGCTCTCATTGTGCGGGCCGTTGTCGCTGGTGAAGATGACGAGCGTGTTCTCCGCGAGGCCGAGCGACTTCAGATGCTCCATCATGCGGCCCACATAGCCGTCGAGGCGCGTGATCATCGCCGCCTGGCCCTTGTCCTGGTTCGGCCAGTCCTTGTCCGCATAGGGTCCGTAGTCGGGCACATGCGCGCCGTCGCCCAGGATGCGCCCGCGCTCGTTGTTCGCGTGCGGGATGACCATGCTCCAGTAGAGAAAGAAGGGCTGGTTTTTGTTTTCGGTGACGAACTTCAGGGCGTCGTCGGTGAACAAGTCGTCCGCGTAATGCACCGCCTCCGTGGCGTAGCCCGCTCCGTCCTCGCCGACTGGCACGATGACATTGGAGAGCGGCTCCTTGGTCTCATTGCGCCAGAGATAGTCGGGGAAGTGGTTGTGCGCGTGATGCTGGCTGAGGTAGCCGTAAAAGTAGTCGAAGCCATGTTTGCGCGGCAGGCCGCTCTCCGCCGCGCCGGCATTCCCGAGGCCCCATTTGCCGATGAGAGCCGTCTGGTAGCCTGCTTGCTTCAAAACGGATGCCACGGTCACGTCTCCGGGCTTCAAAGCCTGCGCCGCCGGGTTTTGCTGCCCCGCGTTGCCCCGCACGCGGGTGTGGCCGTGGTGCAGGCCCGTCATGAGCACGCTGCGTGAAGGCGCGCAGACCGTCGCGCCCGCGTAAAAGTGCGTGAAACGCAGGCCCTCCTTCGCCATGCGGTCGAGATTCGGCGTGGTGATGACTTTTTGCCCGTAGCAGCCAAGATCGCCCCAGCCCAGGTCATCCGCCATGATCCAGATGAGATTGGGTTTGGCGGCGGAGGATTCGCAGCAAAGGACAAGAGCGAGGAAGGGGGCGAGAATTCGATGCATGACGGGCGGATGGGAACGAGAAAAGGCGGGCCGTCTTGCCATGCTTGTCCATGCCGGGCATTGCGCGCGTCATTGTCCGCCGAGAAGAATCCTGTCATTGCAGCCGTAGGTTCTCGCCATGCGAAACCCGTCATGCGTCATCCCCCTGGCCGCCCTGTGTCTCTCACTGCCCGCTTTTGCGGAGGAGAAACAGCGCCGGCTGAATTTCGCCAACGACATCGTGCCCATCCTCACCAAGGGCGGCTGCAACAGCGGCGGCTGCCATGGCAAGGCCAGCGGACAAAACGGCTTCAAGCTCTCCCTGCTCGGCTTCGAGCCGCAGGAGGACTACGAGCACATCGTCAAGGAGGCGCGCGGGCGCCGCATCTTCCCCGCCGCGCCGGAGCAAAGCCTGCTGCTCACCAAAGGCACCGCCCAGCTCCCGCATGGTGGCGGCAAGAAGCTCGATCCCGAATCCGAGGACTATCAGGACCTCGTGCGCTGGATCCGCGAAGGCATGCCTTATGGCAGCCCGGATGATCCCAAAATGGCCCGCATCAGCGTCGAGCCCGCCGCTTTGACCCTGCCGCTCAAAGCCCGCCAGCAGCTCAAAGTGCTCGCCCATTACACCGACGGCTCCACACGCGACGTGACCCGGCGCGCGCTTTACGAGGCCAATGAAAAGTCCATGGCCGAGACTACCGAAACCGGTGAAGTGCAACTCCTCGACCTGCCCGGTGATGTGGCCGTGATGGTGCGCTACCAGGGCAAGGTGGCCACCTTCCGCGCCACCGTGCCGCTGGGCGCGCCGGTGGAGTCTTTGCCGCCTGAGAGCAACTTCGTGGACCGGCATGTCTTTGCCAAATTGCAGACCATCGGCATGCCGCCCTCGCCCTTGGCCGATGACGCCACTTTCCTCCGCCGCGTGACGCTAGACCTCACCGGACGCCTGCCGACCGTGGATGAAATGAAGGATTTCCTCGCCTCCAAAGAGGCAGGCAAACGCGCAGCGAAGGTGGACCAGCTCCTCGACTCCACCGAATACGCCGAATACTTCGCCAACAAATGGAGCGCCCTGCTGCGCAACCAGCGCACGCAGCCGCTCTACGCGCGCGGCACTTATCTTTTCTGGTCCTGGCTGCGCGATGCGATGGCCGACAACATGCCCTTCGACCAGTTCGCGCGCCAGGTCATCGCCGCCTCGGGCAGCCTGGATCAGCATCCGCCCACCGCGTGGTATCGCCAGGTGAAGGAGCCGAAGCAGCAGATGGAGGACGTGGCTCAGCTCTTCCTCGGCACGCGCATGCAGTGCGCGCAGTGCCATCACCACCCCTTTGAAAAATGGAGCCAGGAGGACTACTACGGGCTGGCCGCCTTTTTCGCCAACGTCGCGCGCAAGCCCGCGGGCGACCGCTATGAGGAGCTGATTTATCACAAGCGCGGCACCGCGCAGATGACCAACATCCGCACCAAGCAGCCCGTCATGCCCACCAGCCTCGGCGCGGAAAGCGTGAAGCTGAAGCCCGAGCAGGACCCGAGGCACGTCCTCGCCGATTGGATGAGCGCGAAGGACAACCCCTTCTTCGCCCACACGCTCGTGAACCGCTACTGGAAGCATTTTTTCAATCGCGGCCTGGTCGAGCCGGAGGACGACATGCGCGAGACGAACCCGCCCGTGAACCCTGAACTGCTGCACGCTCTGGCAGCCGATTTCGTGGAGAGCGGCTATGACATGAAGCGCCTCATCCGCACCATCACCACCTCCACCACCTACCAGCTCAGCGCCGTTCCGAACGAGCACAACGAGAAGGACCGGCAGAATTTCAGCCGCTTCTATCCCAAGCGCCTCACCGCCGAGGTGCTGTATGACGCGGTGAACACCCTGCTCGAAGCCGAGAGCAAATTCGCCGGGCAGGCGCCTGGCACCCGCGCCGTGGCCCTGCCGGACAACAGCTACAACCAGACCACCTATTTCCTCACCGTCTTCGGACGCCCCGACTCCTCCTCCGCCTGCGAATGCGAGCGCACCCAGGAGGCCAGCCTGGCGCAGAGCCTGCACCTGCTCAACGCCGCCGACATCCAGACCCAGCTCTCGCGTGAAGGCGGCCGCGCCGACAAGCTCGCCAAAGACAACCGGCCCGATGATGACAAAGTGGGCGACCTTTATCACATCGCCCTCAGCCGCGACCCGAACGCGCGGGAAATGAAGCTCGCGCTCTCCCACCTCGCCAAAAAGACCGAAGGCAAAACCGGCGACGCCCTGCCCGTCGCGCGCCGCGAGGCCTTTGAGGACATCCTATGGGCGCTGCTGAACACCAAGGAATTCCTCTTCAACCACTGACAGCATGGGGCACGGGCGTCCCGCCTGTGCCCGGAACAGGCGGGACGCCTGTTCTCCATACCCATTCATGAAGCTGCTCCCGCTTTTCATTCTGACTCCCGCGCTCGCGCTTGCCCAGGCGCTGAACTTCCCCACACCGGTCATCACCTCCATTCATCCCCTCGGCGGCCAGCCGGGAAAGACGCTGGACCTCACTCTCAAAGGCGCCGATCTCAATGGCCTGCGCGGCGTGCATTTCTCACCCGACCCCGGCGCGCCCGTTGAGGCCAAACCCAAACTCGACGCCAAAGGCCAGCCGGTGGCAAACACACTCACCCTCGCCCTGCCCGCCGAGGTCAAGTCCGGTCTGTATGAGCTGCGTGTCATTGGCGACTTCGGCCTCTCCAATCCGCGTGTGTTTCAAATCAGCGCGCAGCCCGTGGCGGACTCGCCAGGCACGAATGACAAGCCGGAAACCGCTTTGAAAATCACGCCCGACACCGCCGCGCATGGCGTCTTCAAAAGCGCCGCGCCGCATTGGTTCGAGTTCACCGGCAAGGCAGGCCAGCGCGTGTTTGCCGCCTTTGATGGAGCCGCCTTCGATGTCCGCACGCGGCTCAACGGCAGCCTGCACGACGCCAGCGGACGCGAGACTGCGCGTCTGCGCGACGGCTGGCTGGCCGCCACATTGCCCGCCAACGGTGTTTACCGGCTCAAAGTCCACGACCTCATGCACGGCACCGGCGACGACTTCGCCTACCGCCTCATTCTCACCACCGGCCCGGTCGTGTACAGCAGCCATCACTCTCCGGGTGATGAGTCCCGCATTCTCCACGGCTGGAATCTGCCCGGAAGCGAAACGCTCCCGTCTCTGCAAGTCCGCCCCGGCCCGCCACTGGAGCGACTCGTCACCGACACCACAAACGCCGAAAAACTCATCGCCAGCAGTCCGCTGCCCGTCTTCCACTTTGACGGCGAAACTGAACCCGCGTCCGCGGCCAACGGCCAGCCTGCGGCATTGAGCATCGGCCAGACCCGCGGCGGATGGTTCCCCGCTCATGGCAGCGCGCACGTCTATGACCTCGCCTTCAAAAAGGGCGACCGCTTTGTCATCGAGGTCATCTCCGCGCTTCACGGCCAGCCCACCGATCCGCATCTGCTCATCGAGAACCTCAAAAAAGACACCGCAGGCGCCGGGACACTCACCCCGCAGGCTGAGGTCAACGACATGCCAGCGTTGGTGCCCGCGCCATCCGTCGCGCGCGTGCCCTTGCTCGACCCCGCCTATGCTTTCGAGGCCAAAGCCGACGGCGTCTTCCGCATTTCCATCAGTGATCCGCTCAATGCCGCCAATGGCCGCCGCCATCCCTACACCTTGCGCGTCCGCTCCCTGGATGACCCAGACACCCGGGCCGCCATCGCCATGCACGCCCTGCCGCCGCGTGCCGCAGCCACAGGGCCGCATGTCATCGCGCCCGCCAATCTCTGGCGCGGCGGCATCAGTGTCATCGAGGTGGCCTTGCCCCTGCGCACCGCGCTCAGCGGCCCGGTGGAGATCACCACCCGCGCGCCATTGCCCGCCGGCGTCACCGTCCTCGGCGGCTTCGCCGGCAAAGGCCAGCGCATGGCCTGTCTGGCCTTTCAAGCAGCCGGCGACGCTCCTCCTGGCCATGCCATCCTCACCGATTTGCCACCCGCGCTGCATCTGACCCGCACTGTGGCCGACACCAATCGCGAGTTCCTTTTCACCCGCCTCGGCGGCCCTCCCGTGCTCGCGGTTGTGGACCAGCCAGCGCCCGCCCGTTTGGAGTTGCCTGCGATCACCGAGGTCAAAGCCGGTGAAAAAGTCGAGATCATTGTCAAAGCGCACCGCGCCGAAGCCTGCACCGAGGCGCTGGTTTTAAAAGTTATCGGCCTTGGTGATCCCGCCAAAGCCCCCGCCGTCACCATCCCCGCCAAAGCCGCGGAGGCCAGGCTCGTGGTTGATGCCAAGGCGCTCGCGCTTGCCCCTGGCGAGCATGGCTTCATCCTGCAAGGCCCGGCTGTCATGCCAGTTGGCAAAAACGCGCCCAAGCCCGCCTCCTTCCTCGTCCACTCGAACCCCGCGCGTCTGCGCGTGAAGTGATCCGCCATGATGAAGCGTTTTCTTTTTCTCCTCGCCTCCACGCCCATCTTCGCCGCCACGGTGGATTATGAAAAGCAGTTGCTGCCCCTGCTGAAGGACAACTGCATGCCCTGCCACAACAAGACCACCACCAAGGGCGGCCTCAACATGGAGACCGTGGACCTCATGCTCGAAGGCGGCGACAACGGCCCCTCCATCACGCGCGGCGATGGCGCCAAAAGCCTGCTTCACCAGGCCGCCGCCGGCGAGTGGGACTCCGAGATGCCGCCGAAGAACAACAAGGTCAGCGCCGTGCCGCTTAACAGCGGCCAGCTCGCCCTGCTCAAGCAATGGATTGACGAGGGCGCGCACCACGCCGGCAGGCAGGAGCGCGTCATCACCTGGGAGCCTCTGCCCGCCGGATTCGCGCCCGTCTATGCCACCGCCATCACGCGCGACGCGCGCTTCGCCGCCGCCGCGCGCGGCAACCAGGTCTCGATTTATCATCCGCCCACCGCGCGGCTCATGACCCGCCTCACCGACGACGCCCTGATCCAAAGCGGCCTCTATCAAAAGCCCGGCGTGGCGCACCGCGATGTCGTGCCCGCGCTCGCCTTCAGCCCGGACGGCCAGCGACTTGTCACCGGCAGCTTCCGCGAGGTCAAAATCTGGCGGCTCGTGCCCGTCAACCCGCCGTCAAATCCAGCGCGCCAGGCCGCCGCGCCGGGCAAGTTCAAGTTTGCTCAAACCGCCTCCGGGACGATCACGCTTCAGGACAGCGCAAGCGGCAAAGCCCTGCGTGAGATCAAGCATGGCGCGGCCATTCATGCCGCAGCGCTCAGTCCCGACGGCCAAAAACTCGCCACCGCCGGCGCGGACCATAAACTCAAGCTCTGGGAATCCGCCACCGGCAGGCTCATCCGCGAGATCACAGGTGATCTGGCCACCGCCAGCCAGCTCAGCGCCGCCACCTTCACCGCCGACCGCGCCGCGCTTGAGGCTGCCTGGCAAACCGAGAGCGTGAAGAAGACCGAAAAAGAAGCCGCCGACCTCAACGCCCGCCTGACCAAAGGCAAGGAACTCGAAACCAGCGCCCGAAAAAACCTCGAAGACAAACGCAGGGATATGGAAGCCAAAACAGCGGCCAAAGCCAAAGCCGGCGCAGACTTGAAAGCCCTGGAATCACCGCCACCCCAGCCGACCCCAGCCTCCGAAAACGAAGCCGCTCCCGCCCCCGCCAAGCCCGACGAAGCCGCCGCAAAAAAACTCGCCGAAGCCCGCGAGTCCGCCGCCAAAGCGGACACCGAGGCCAAAACCGCGCAGGATGCCCTCAAGCGCGCCGAGACCGCCGTGCAGGACGCGGCCCAGGAGATCAAACTCGTCACCGGCCTCATCGCCACTGCCGGAGATGCTGTGAAAGCCGCCAAGGCAGCCCTGGAGAAAAGCCGCAAGGAGCAGGAAGCCGCCGCAGCCGCCAAAGCCGTTTCGGTCAAGAGCGACGCTGAGGCCGTCAGAGGTGTGCTTGCCCTCGTCTTCTCGCCCGATGGATCCCAAATCGCATCCCTCGACACGCAAAACCACATCCGCCTCTGGTCAGTGGAAACAGGCATGGCACTGGCTTCGTCGGCGCTGAAAATGACACTCGCATGGCCCGACGCGCGCGGCCCCGTGGCGAGTTCATCCCGCGTTCAGTTTCTCACTTCCAACGAGGCCATGCAGTGGAAGCTCGAACGCGTCCTCGGCAGCGGCGATGCCAAGTCACCCGTCACCGACCGCGTCAATGCCCTCGCCTTTTCCCCCGATGGCAAAACGCTCGCCGTCGGCAGCGGCGAACCCTCCCGCTCCGGAGACATCAGCTTGTGGAACATGGGCGATGGCGCATTGAAGGCGCGCTGGGATGAGGCGCATCTCGACAGCGTTCTCGCGCTCGAGTTCTCTCCTGACGGCAGGCTGCTCGCCAGCGGCGGCGCGGACAAAGCCCTGCGCGTGTTTGACGCCGCCACCGGCAATCTGGTGAAAAACCTCGAAGGCCACACCCATCACGTCCTCGGCGTCTCCTGGCGCGCCGATGGCCGCCTGCTCGCCAGCGCTGGCGCGGACGCGGTGGTGAAAATCTGGGACTGGACCACCGGCGAGCGGCGCCAAAACATCACCGGATGGGACAAGGAAGTCACCGCCGTGCGCTGGCTCGGCGGCACCGACACCCTCGCCACCACCTCCGGCGACGGCAAAGTGCGCGTGCTCACCAGCGCTGGCGCTGAGCTGAGGTCGCTGCCCGGCGCGCAGGATTTCATGAACACCCTCTGCACCACCGCCGAAGGTTCCGTCCTGGCCGCGGGCGGTGATGACGGCACCCTGCGCCTCTGGCATCTCCCGACCGCGAAAGAGACCGGCGTGTTTGCTGTCACGCGCTGAGCCTGGGGTGGTGTGGCGGCCTTTGAATTCCCCGCTGGAAGTTGGCCCCAGTCCTGCTTATGACACACCATCAACCTTTTAGCGACCGACCGACATGCTTTTCGAAAACTACCAGCCGGAGGATTTTTTCGATGAAATGTTCTCCGCCGACGGGGCCGTGCGGCCGCATTACCGAGGAGTGGCCGATGCCCTGAACGAGGTCGAACCCGCCGAGTTCCGCAACAAGCAGGCGGCGGTGGAGGCTGCCTTCATGCGCGGCGGCGTCACCTTCACCGTGTACTCCGACTCCCAGGGCACCGAGCGCATCTTCCCCTTCGACTGCGTGCCGCGCGTCATCTCCGCCGGGGAGTGGGATGTGGTGGAGAAGGGGCTCATCCAAAGGCTGACCGCCCTGAATCTTTTCCTGCACGACATCTACCACGAGCAGAAGATCATCAAGGACCGCGTCATCCCGCCGCAGTATCTGCTGAGCGCGAAACACTTCCGGCGCGAGTTCATGCACTTCGAGGTGCCCAAGGACGTGTATGTCCACATCTGCGGCACGGATTTGATTCGTGACAGGGACGGGCGCTACCTCGTGCTTGAGGACAATCTGCGCTGCCCCTCAGGCGCCAGCTACATGCTGGAAAATCGCGCCGCCCTGAAGCGCACCTTCCCCGAGCTTTTCCAGGCCAGCGGCGTGCGCCCGGTGAGCAACTACCCCGGCGAGCTGCTCAAGGTGATGCAGCACTGCGCCCCGAAAAACTTCGACGCCAAAGACGCGCCGCAGTGCGTGCTGCTGACGCCGGGCGTGTTCAACAGCGCCTACTTCGAGCACGCCTTCCTGGCGCGCCAGATGGGCATCCCCATCGTCGAGGGGCGCGACCTCGTGGTGCGCGACTTCAAGGTCTTCATGCGCACCACCGCCGGGCTGGTAAAGGTGGATGTCATCTACCGCCGAATTGATGACGACTTCCTCGACCCCTCCGTCTTCCGCGAGGACTCGCTGCTCGGCGTGCCCGGCCTGGTGAATGCCTGCCGCGCAGGAAATGTCAGCCTGGCCAACAGCATCGGCACCGGTGTGGCGGATGACAAGGTGGTCTATTACTTCGTCCCGCACATGATCAAATACTACCTCGGCGAGGATCCCATCCTGCCGAATGTGGACACCTACCTCGCCTCCGAGCCGAAGGACTGCGCGCACATCCTGGCCAATCTCGACAAGCTGGTGGTGAAGTCCGCCAACGAGGCCGGCGGCTACGGCATGCTCATGGGCCCCTGGGCGAGCAAGGAGGAGATCGAGGAGTTCCGCGCGCAGATCGAGGCCAACCCGCGCAACTTCATCGCGCAAAACCCCGTCTCTCTGAGCCGCCACCCCACCTGGGTGGGCGATCATTTCGAGGGCCGCCACATTGACCTCCGGCCCTACATTCTGTGCGGGGAAAAAATCGTCGTCACCCCCGGCGGTCTCACCCGCGTGGCGCTGCGCAAGGGATCCCTCGTCGTCAACAGCTCCCAGGGCGGCGGCTCGAAGGACACCTGGGTGCTGCGGCACGGCTCGGAGACCGGTGTTTGATTTCATCTCCAGCCACCGCCAACCGCGAACCGAGACACTCCCATGCCACCCACCCCTCCGCCCCAAGAAGAAGTCGCCCGGCACAAGCAGGCAAACATCATGCTCTCCCGCGTGGCCGGCAGCTTGTACTGGATGAGCCGCTACCTGGAGCGCGCGGAAAACCTCGCGCGCCTCGTGGATGTGAACCTGCAGATCCTGCTCGATTTCGGCCAGGTGGATGACGAGACGCTAAAGGAGCACTGGCTGCCCATCCTGCGCTCCACCCATGACGAGGATCTGTTCTTCCAGCTCTACGAGACCGCCGACAGCGAGAGCGTCACCGAGTTCCTCACCTTCCGTCCCGAAAATCCAAACTCGCTCCTCTCCTGCATCTCCAGCGCCAGGGAAAACGCCCGCCAGGTGCGCGACCAGATCTCCACCGAAATGTGGGAGGTGCTCAACGAGGCCTACCACTTCCTCAAAGGCCGCGACGCCGTGAAGGTCTGGCAGGACGGCGCCAGCGAGTTCTACGACCAGATCAAACGCTACTCCCATCTCTTCCAGGGCATCACCGTCTCCACTTTCTCGCGCAGCGAGGGCTTCGAGTTCATCCAGTTCGGCAAATACCTCGAGCGCGCGGACAAAATGACCCGCCTGCTCGACATGAAGTACCACATCCTGCTGCCGAAGGTCACCGACGTCGGCGGCGCCGTGGACGCGGCGCAGTGGCAGGCCGTGCTGCGCTCCGCCAGCGCGGTGGAGGCCTACCGCCGCTTTTATGTGGCGGACATCCTCTTCGCCAAGGTCATCGAGTTCCTCATTTTCCAGGAAAGCTTCCCGCGTTCCCTCATCTTCTGCCTCCAGCAGATGGACCACTTCGCCCATCTCATCGCCGACATCCCGCAGGGCGAGTACCGCAACGACTCCGAGCGGCGCTTTGGCCGCTTCCTCAACAACCTGAACTTCACCACCACGAAGGACATCATCCGCCAGGGCCTGCATGAGTTCCTCGACGAGGTGCAGCAGGAGATCAACACATTCGGCGCGCACTTGTACAACACCTTCATGTTCACCCCGCCCGTGGATTTGCAGGCGGAGATACGCTTCCACCAGCAGCAGGAGCAGCAGCAGCAGATGATGATGATGATGATTTCGCCCGCGGCCTGAGGGAGTGAAAAAACGGGCTGCATTCCCGTGATTCCCTTTCATTCTGACGACAAACCCAGCCAACCGAATTGTCCCCAGCAGCCCTCCCGACGCCCGCCCTCACCGGCATGACGCTGCGCGTGCGTCACCTCACCCGTTTTCATTACGAGGGCGTCGTCACCGACAGCTACAATGACGCGCGGCTCTGCCCCGTTTCGGACCCGCTCCAGCGCTGCGCCTCCTTTGACCTCGCCATCCGCCCGCGCGTGCCCGTCCACACCCACCATGACTTTTATCTGAACCGGGTGGACCACTTTGAGCTGCACGAGGCTCATGAGAATCTCGAGGTCGAGGCCGTCTCCGTCGTCGAGACCCGGCCCGACCCGCGCGGCCCGGCCCCGTCCGGCATCGGACCGGATGCCCTGCACGCGCCCGGCGTCAGCGAGAACTATTTCGATTATGTCGTCGAGTCCCGCTTCATCCCGCAGAGCGTCGCCATCTGGCGCGAGGCCATGGATGTCATCGAGGGAGACGCTTCCGACCTCTGGGCCGATGCCGTCAGGCTCGGCCGCCATGTCCACGCCAGCTTCGCCTACGACCCGGACTGGACGCACGTCCACACGGACGCCGCGGAGGCGCTCAAAGACCGCCGCGGCGTGTGCCAGGACTACGCGCATGTGATGATCGCCCTCTGCCGCGCCAAGGGCATTCCAGCGCGTTACGTCAGCGGCTACTTTTTCAATGACAAGACCGGCGATGAAAACGAGGCCTCCCACGCCTGGATGGAGGTCTTCCTGCCAGGGCACGGCTGGAAGGCCTGGGACCCCACCCACGGCCGCGAGGCCGACACCCGTTATGTGAAGCTCGCCATCGGCCGCGACTACGCGGATGCCAAGCCATTGAGCGGCCGCTTCCGCGGCACCGCCAGCAGGCACATTGAGGTCAGCGTGCAGGTGCGCAGGCAGTGAGCCTTGCATCCTGTCCGCGCGGCGCGCGGACGACGCGGGTTCAACGGGCTGGGGGCGGCTTCAGAGTCGTTGAAAATCCGCGCCCGTCCGCATTTCAGGCTGAGCCAGCCGTGCAAAGCCCGCGCTTCCTCACGCGGGCGGAGCGCGCCTTCATGCGTCCGCGCAGCTTCGCCAGATGCAGTTCGTGCCGCAGCGCGTGGTTGCGCTTCTCCAGATGGCGCAGCCTTTGCTCCATCTCCGCCGCGGCGGGCGCGGGCGGGGGCAGCTTCGGCGCAGGCGGCGGGCCGGGAGGAGGCTTCGGAGCGGCGGGCGGGACTCTGGGCACCGTTGGAGCGGACGTGGTCGCCGGGCTCGCCAGCGCCGGCAGAGCCGCGCCATTGCCGCCGGACGGGGCTGGCGCTCCGCCGCCGCCGAGGTCGGGCAGCGGAGTGATGACTGGCGCGCCGCCATCGCCACCCTCCCCGGATGGCGGGTCATCCGCAGGCGGTTTGGCAGCCTGCGGCTTCGGGGCTTGAGGTTTCGGAGCGGGGGCCGTCATCGCTTCGAGCTGGAGGATGCGCGCCTTGGCGGCGGGCAGTTCAGCGCACATCTGCCGGGCGGCCTCCAGGGAGGCGCGCAGCTCCGTCTCGCGCTGACGGGAGTCGTGCAGCAGGCCGTCAAAGCGCTGCCTCTCGCCGCTGACGTGAGCGTCAGCCGTGGCGCGGAAGGCGTCGAACTGGCGCTGCATCTCCTCGCGCCAGGCCCTGGACTCATGACGGCTCGTCGCCAGGTCCTGCTTCGTCACTGAGAGTTGCGCGGCCAGGTTTTCATTGGCCTTGAGCAGCTTCCTTTCCGCCAGACGCAGCAGGATCACCCGGATGAGGGCCAGCAGGAGGAAGAACACCGCAAGAGCGGCGATGAGGACGTAAAGATGGGCTTCGCGCGGGATGGAATCCATAATTCCCATGCTAAGCAGGTTCGTTTCCGGGAGGCAATCTTTTTTCCACCGGCGGAAAATCATCCCCGGCGCTGGCCGTTGCGCAGCCTTTTCATTCTGCGGGCCGCCCATGCCTCCAGCACATGAGCAAATCCGCCCCGCCTCGGTGCTTCAACTCATTTGCCGGCCAAGCCCCGACCGACTCCTCCGGCTCCAGTGGCAATGGAGCCACCACGCATGGGCAAGCCAATGCGGTGACATTTGGCTGGAATGCTACGGCATGGCGGCGGCTCACGGCAGCGGGAAGCGCTCGTTGGCGGCGGCGACTTCGGCTTTGATTTGGGCGAGCGTCTCCGGCTGGTCCACGCTTTGCAGGGCGCGGTCCATCCAGGCGGCGATGAGCTCCATCTCGGGCTCCTTCATGCCGCGGGTGGTGACGGCGGGGGTGCCGACGCGGATGCCGCCGCCGAGGGTGATCTTCTCGGTGTCGAAGGGGATGCCGTTTTTGTTCACGGTGATGCCGGCGAGGTCGAGCGTCTCGCTGGCGATCTTGCCGTTGAGGCCCTTGGGGCGCAGGTCCACGAGCATGAGGTGGTTGTCGGTGCCGCCGCTGGTGATGCGGTAGCCGCGGGCGGCGAGGGCGGCGGCCAGGGCCCGGGCGTTTTTGACGATCTGCCGGGTGTAGGTCTTGAAGTCGGGGTTCAGGCACTCGCCGAAGCAGACGGCCTTGGCGGCGATGACGTGCATGAGCGGGCCGCCCTGGATGCCGGGGAAGACCTGGCTTTGGAGTTTTTTGAAAAGGTCCTCGCGGTTGGTGAGGATGAGGCCGCCGCGCGGTCCGCGCAGGCTTTTGTGCGTGGTGGTGGTGATGAAGTCGGCGTGCTCGATGGGGCTGGGATGCGCGCCGCCGGCGACGAGGCCGGCGATGTGGGCCATGTCCACGAAGAGGTAGGCGCCGACGCTTTTGGCGATCTCGGCCATGCGCGCGAAGTCAATGACGCGCGGGTAGGCGGAGGCGCCGGCGGTGATCATCTTCGGCTTCTCGCGCAGGGCCACCTCGGCCAGCTCGTCGTAGTCAATGCGCTCGTCATTCTGGCTGACGCCGTACTGGCAGAAGTCATAGAAGCGGCCGGAGAAGTTGGCGGGGTTGCCGTGGGTGAGGTGGCCGCCGTGGGCGAGGTTCATGCCGAGCACTTTGTCGCCATGCTGGAGCACGCTGAAATAAACGGCGGCATTGGCTTGGGAGCCGGAGTGGGGTTGGACGTTGGCGTATTTGGCGCCGAAGAGCTGGCAGGCGCGGTCTATGGCGAGCTGCTCGACTTTGTCCACTTCCTCGCAGCCGCCGTACCAGCGTTTCGCGGGGTAGCCCTCGGCGTATTTGTTCGTCAGGCAGGAGCCCTGCGCGGCCATGACGGCGCGGCTGGTGAAATTCTCACTGGCAATGAGCTCGATGTGGGTCTGCTGGCGGTGCTGCTCGGCGCGGATGATTTCGGCGACGGCAGGGTCGGCTGAGGCGAGGATGCTGAGGGGGTGGGCTTGGGTGTTCATTTTATCTACCCGGCGGCCATGGCGGCCGCCGGCAAAGGGTGTCTTGAGCCATGCGTCCACGATCTGCCGCGCGGCAGCGGGCGTCGTGGTTTTGCCGGCCAGGCAGAGGACGTTGCTGGCATTGTGCTCGCGGGTGATCGCGGCGGTCTCCGCGTCATGGACGAGGCTGGCCTGGATGCCGGCGTGGCGGTTGGCGGCGATGCTGACGCCGATGCCGGTGGTGCAGACGAGGATGCCCGCGTCGGCGCCGCCGTCGAGCACGCGCTGCGCGACGGCCTCGGCGAAGTCCGGGTAATCCACCGAATCCGGCGTGTGCGTGCCCACATCCTCCACCTCGTAGCCGCCGGCGCGCAGGTGCGCGGCGACTTCGTTTTTCAGGCTCAGGCCGCCGTGGTCGGCGCCGATGGCGAGGGTGCGGGGGAGGTCGGGCATTGGGGTGTTTGGAGCGGGGAAAGGGCAGGGGCCGGGTCACTGGCTGCCGGGTTCGGCGCCTTTCCAGGTCTGCTCGATGTAGGCGAGGATGCTGGGGAGGAGCTTGTCGAGGATGTCGAGGGTCTCCCGGTATTCCTCAATGCCGCCGCCGAAGGGGTCGGTGACATCGCGTCCGCGCAGGCTGTCGTCGGGCGCGAACTCGCTGAGCAGGTAGAATTTGTCCCCGGCCTCCGGGTAGTCCATGAGCAGGGAGGCCAGATGGCTGCGGCTGAGGGCGAAGACATGGGTGGCCTCGTCCACCAGGCCGGCGGTGACGGCGCGGCTGCTGTGGGCGGAGAGGTCCAGTCCGCGCTCCCGGGCCAGCTCCACACTGTGGCGGCTGGCGGGCTGGCCGGAGAAGGCGCCGACTCCGGCGCTCTGGACGGTGTAGTCGGGACGGTCCTTGACCAGATCGCGGAAAAGCGCCTCCGCCAGGGGGCTGCGGCAGGTGTTTCCGGTGCAGACAAAGAGGACTCGTTTCAAAGGACGCGCAGGATGCCGCGCCGGGGGGCTTTGTCAAAAGCGGAGAGCCTGGAAATGGGCGCGCGACCTGCCTTATCGTGCGCATGGGTCGCCCGTTCACTTCGCGGCTTCGCAGCAGGGCTCCATCCTCGCGGGGCGCGTGACCCAGGGCGTCGCCCTGGGCTGGGATGGGCCGCGCCTTTGGCGCTTTCGGATCGAAGGCGTCGTGCCGGGCCGGGGCGGCATCCTGGGGGGCAGGCCGTCGGCGCTGTGCAGAAGCTGCCAGGCATCTGCGCTTGCGCGCGGAGTCGTGCGGCTTGTGGGGAGGCTGCCTTGGCACGTTTGCGAAGTCGCGCGGCTTGTGGGGAGGCTCCTTGGGGGGCGGAAAAGGCTTTTGGGCTGCCTCCAGAGCTGACTTTGGCCTGGTGGAGGAGTTTTTGGCGGGGCGGGGATGCGGCTTTAGCGGCGCGGGAGGTAGCTGGCGGTGGCGGGCAGGCTGCGCTGGCGCTGGAAAGGAGTCGCGCGGAGGCAGGGCAGGCTGCCGGGGTGGCGGAAAGGTCTTTGGCGCGGGTTCGGGAACTGCTCCTGGACGGGCGGCGGGGTTTTTCGGCTCATCCGGGAAGTGGGTGCGGAGTTTGGGTTCCGCGCGGCAGCACCTTCACGGCGGCAG